>VFQQ010004533.1_pt1 | contig 12184 bp, 20 predicted proteins | sample 3512341 | NCBI WGS metagenome assembly VFQQ01 (sample SAMN10412373, study PRJNA504923) | tailings metagenome | isolation source: Relicate 2 Philex TSF1 revegetated site | place: Philippines: Tuba, Benguet | collected 2017-08-29 | reverse complement strand
CTGACCTGGCGCCGCACAGAGCTCCGGCCTGCCAGGTGGCGGGTGAGGGCTGGCAGGCTGGTACTGCAGCAGCAGCACAGCGGAAAAGAATGACCAATGCTGCCCTGAGCTGCCCAAAAGTATGCAAACCTGCAGGAAGGGGCAGGGCAGCAATGGCAGTGTGCACGCGGTGGGACTGATGAGCTGGCGGCGGCTATGCGCACGCCGCAGGCCAGCTGGCATGCAGCATAGCGCAGCGGGGCGGTACTGCAGCTGCAGCACATAGAAAACAGCTGATCAATGCTGTGTTGAGCTGCCTGGGGCTGTAAACGCCTGTGGAAAACGGTGGCGGATCAAAGGCAGAAACAGCGCGGCGCTCGTGCTGACCTGGATGCGGCTATGCCGCATGCCGCCCGCCAGCTGGCATGCAGCGTAGCGCAGCAGGCTCGTACTGCAGCAGCAGCACACAGGCATGGCAGTGGCGTACTGGTGCATGCGTTGGAAGGCTGGCTGACACAGGGCGAGCTGAACCCCAAGGGGGCATGGCAGGAGGGAGTACGAATTGTCCATCAATTGCACTGTGTCAAACCAATGTTGCAACGGCTCTTCAAGAAAGATGCAGCGCTGGGCGCTGGCCAACAGGTTGCCTTCTTGGCCCGTACCCTGCATCAACACGGTTTGGCAGTGGGTTTGGCAGTGGGTTCGGCAGTGTCCCCTTACCTTCAACACCAGTTCTGCAGCCATCGGGCAGCAACTTGCTGCCGCCGCCGCCGCTGCCGGCGGCTGCGGCCGTCGGCTCAAGGCCCCGCGGTGCACCTAGGAGCTCGCCTCTCCCTTTGCCATGACAATCAGCCGTCACTAAGCAGCCGCTGGGCGCGGGAGGAGGGCATTTGGGAGGCTGCTGGGAGGTGGGCCTTTGCCAGCCTCGCAGCGATTCATAACTGTCTAGCATCGCTGCCAGGTGCGTTAGCAGCAGCGAGAGGGGCGCCGAGGTCTGCTGCGGGTTTCTGGCCGTGGCAGCAGTCGCAGAGAGTCGCAGGCACGCATCGAAATCGCGCGGAACTGCAGTCGAAATCAAACAAAGCGCGCGCGGGGGCCGGCGGTGCCACTCCAGCCGCTGCGCGTCGGCGGACGGTGCCTTATGAGCGGCAGGCAAGGAACTCGGCAGGCACGCCTGTTTTATCGCATGGTCAATTGAGGCTTAGAACAAGGTCGAACTCAGTCAACTGGATAAAATCAACGAGGAGATGAGCTGCTGCCATCATCCGAGCAAACGTCACAAGCTGACCTGCCCAAGACCGATCCCCCGCTATGCATCTGTCCCGCCAACTCCACTGGCGGCTGTTGCACATTGCTGCAGCCTCTTGGCTTGCACATGTGCACAGCCAAGCAAGAATTGCAGCGCTCATTCTGTTCAGCACGTCTGGTCACAAGTCGTTGGTTCAGCAGGCATCAGCTCATAGCAGGTCAGGTCAAACAGCACTACAAATGCTCATTGGAAGGAAGAAATACGACATTGGTCGGGCGGGCGTGTGAGGGCAGCTCGAGAATGCACAAGCGCCAGATCGTTGGAAAATTGGATGCAGGAGAGAGGTAGGTTAGAAACACGGTAAATGGCAGCATCTGGCAGGCATGCGTCGACATGCCAAAGAATGTGGGTTGCTTCACCTCAGCAGTTGTAGTTTCGGAGGGCGACAACCTGGGACGCGCCAGGGCACCAGGCAGCTTGAACTCATTCCAGATGCTGTGCGCTGTGCAGGACTGGCCGGCAAGCTAGATGGTCTGCAAGCACGGGGAAGGAGAGCAGGGGGTCGTTTAGGATTTCTTCTGATTTCAACAGCAGCATGCATGTTGGCTGTCTCGCACAGCACAGCCTGCACTCCCCAGCACGCCGCTGCCGCAGCAACTCACGTCGCGAGGGATGCCCCACCAGCACCACACTTTGCCCCTGCAAGCACAACGGGGAAAGCGGGGTCAGCACGCATGGCATGAGCATCACGAGCTTGCAGATAACACACATGTTGGTGCACAGACTGGAGGAATTGCTTGGCGTTGAGCCACATCCGCCTGTTAGTGCCTGGCACTCCGCACAGCCGCGTTTGCATCCCCGCAAAACTAGCCCCTCAACACACAAAGCCCAGTCCAGCATCCCAGCCCAGGCTCAGCAGCCGCTCACCACTCGGGGTGCCAGCCGTGGCCGCCCGCCCGCAGCGGCGGCGGCGTGTAGATGTCTGCGGGCACGCTGGAGCGCCCCGCGTTGTGCACCGCCATGAGCGGCACCTGGCGCACAAGGTCGTCGTAACGCCGCCGCAGGTAGCTGCGGGTGCATGCGAGTGGGGGGCAGGCAGCAGAGGATGGTGAGGAAGTGGGCAGGAAGGGTGAGGGTGCATGCAGGTCGTCATAGGTAGTTGCAGCGGAGGGGTTGAGATGCAAAGCAGTGGGAAGCTGGAGGTAGCAGAGGTGTGTGACAGGGCAGGCATGAAGGAGGAGGGTGCAGCAACAAAGCGTCACACAGCTGCCGCAGGTCGCTCTGTGCACGGCGGCAACCAACAACTACAAGACGAGCCGCAGTGCAGGGGCGCTCACGTGTCAAACTTGAGCAGGTAGATGGGCAGCGTGATGAACAGCAGCGCCGCCTGGGTGTAGCCGCCCTGCGGCAGGCAGGTGGCGGACGTGGCAGGCGTGGAGGGTTTACTGGGCGATGCAGGGGCAGGTGGGTCGGCTGATCCTTGAGCTTCATTGCAAGGCATCACATGTAGCAACTAGCACCTGCTCCAGCACCACCGCGCCAGGCAGCCAAGCACGCCCCCCGCCCCTCCGACAGCAAGCAGCCCGCCCCCTCCCACCTTGAACAGCAGGACACAGGCAGTGAACACCACCATGATGAACTGGCAGCCCACCACCTTGTGCGCCACCAGCGGCCAGAACTGCGGGGCAGGCAGGAAAGGGGCGGAGCGGCACGTCAGGAAGGAGGACAACGACTCACGGCCAGTGACCAAACTTGATCACCATTGCAAAAACAACTCGATGGCCAGTGCAAACAAGGTCTGCCGCTAGGTGCCCACCTGGCCGCCGCTCTCGTACTGCCGCTGGTAGACGTACAGCGCTTGGTACCTGGCATGATGGCAGGGGCAGGTTGTGACGGCTCAGCCAAGGGCACAAGAGCGGCTCGTGTACACAGTCACGCCAAACAGTACAAATCGTGCTTGCCTCCTAGCCCTCAGCGATAGGCCTGCTAGCCATTTCTCTGCAACCTCTTTTTTTTGTTTGCCCCCAAACAAGAAGCCCCCCGCCCCTGGGCGCACCTCCACACCGCCCAGAGTCCCACAAAGTAGAGCAGGCCAAAGGGCAGGATGAGCGGGGAGGTGACGCTCATGGAGCAAACCATCACAAAGTTCATCAGCACCTGCGCAATGGCATTGGCAGGGACAGCAAGCAAGGGATGATGCAAAGCAGTTGTCGTGTCGCAACACACAAGCCAAACACTGCTTGACAAAGCCAGCAGCAAAAGCCTGGCAGTGGTGGCTCCCGCATTGCCTAAATTCGACTCAACCCCTCCTGCCCCCTAGCCCCGGCGTACCGGGATGCCGATGTCGCGGCCGTAGCGGCAGTTGCGGGGCGGCACCTCCAGCAGCTTGTCACGTGGCGTCTTGGCCCCTGCTTATCGGGAGGTGACATTCAAAGCGAGCAAAGACTCAGAGTTGGCAGACTGCAAGAACCTGCTGCCCTTGTGGCGACCCGGCGGCATCTCATGAGCGCTGCAGCGACCCGCAAAAGCTCAGAGCAAGGTCGCAGCCGGCACGCACTGGGGATGATGTGCAGCCACTTGAGGATGGAGGTGAGGATGGCCTGTGGAGCGGAAGGGCAGGGGGCTACACGTAAGCAAGCAGTCGCTGAACTGGCCGAGTTGCATGCAGGTGCATGCATCTGTGCGCGCAAACAGCACATCTGACTAAAGACAGTGGACTGTATGCACACACCTGGTGCGGGTAGAAGAGGCGGAAGGCCGACATGACCAGGGCGCGGTAGCACACGTAGTTGCTGCAAGGGGAGGTGGGGAGGGCGGACATAGGTGTGTTGAACGGCTCAGCAACCTGTTGCTCCACGCAGAATCCAGTGCCAGCCGAAAATGGGCAGTATGCCGCCAGTCTGCGCAGCCCCCCCACAGCCCGCGCTTGTACACAACGCTGTCTTCCAAGCACAAGGTGCTCACATGAAGAAATTGGAGGCGGCAGGGATGGCGCTGCCCAGCGCAGACCTGCAGCAAAGACGGGGGTGTGGTTGGATGGGTTGCACTGCTGCAACGTGGCAGCATGCGGACATGCACTTAGCTGCAAAGCCTGTCCATGCATTTGGGTAGTGCCGTGCAACCAAGCTAGCAAGCTAGCCGCAGGCGCTGTCATGAGCTCAGCAAGCCATGCAATTGAGCCGCACCAGATGTGGCTGGGGTCCTCCAGGAACGTGCGCAGCTCAGCCAGCACGGTGCCGCCAAACAGCGCTCCCAGGAAGATGTTGAACACGTCCTGAGCGGGGAGGGCAGCGCAGGTAGGACTCAGCATGCCGTGCCAGGTACGCAGCGCGCGGCAAGCACCGGCAACTGGAGCGGCGACTGCGCAAGCAAGATGCATGCATGCTGGAGCTGCACATCTCCTTGCCCTCCCACAAGGCGCACCCAGTAGAAGAAGAGGTCGGCGCAGCGGCGGTCCAGGGCCGACAGGCTGACGTGCTGGCCCTCCATCTGGGCCGCGTAGTAGACCATGAGGGGCAGGAACACCCTGCAGGAACAAGGGGGGATTGGCACAGCAGAATAGGTAAACAACAGGTGCACACCTGCGGGGGAAGGCCATGCAGCAGCCACGCGCTGCTCCCATGCACGTGCCTGGTGGCAGGCAAGTTGACACCTTGACCCGTCGCTGCCAAACAGTAATCAAAACACAAGAGCTGTACACAGCCACCCGCTCAGCCCGCCCCTTACATGTGGTAGATGGACAGGATGAGGGAGGGCGCCAGCGAGGTGATGGTGTTTCGCACAAAGGTGGCCCACCGGTCGTCGCTGCAAGGCAGGGAGGAGGGGCAGGCAGCAAGGCAAGGAGCCTTTCAGGCCAAGCCCAGCAGCCGAGCATGGTGTGGGCTGCATGAATTGAATTGATTGCATGTCTGGAATCATCCTGCCTGCACCATTGCGTGCCAAATCAACCGGCCAGCCAGCCAGCTGCTTGCCTGCAGTACCAGTTGTCGGAGCGGGAGCCCGGGTCGTTGGGCGAGCCGCACAGCGCGATGTTCAGCTGCGCAAACGCGCCCGTGAACATGCCGATGGGCTGCGGGGCAGGTGGGAACAGGTGGGAGAAGGTATGTTTGCAGGTGGTGTGAAAGCTGTCCGCATGCTTTAGTCTTGACGCAGTCGTGTGCACTGCGCAGCGGCAGCGGCGCAGCACTGTTTCAGGCCAGTGCCAGCGCAGGTCGAACCCTCGAGCAACCACCAGCCCACGCACCAGCAGCATGAAGAAGAGGATGATGGGCAGCGCGTACAGCGGCCGCATCTGCGGGGCAGGCGGAGCAGTAAGGAGTGATGTGGGCCGATTTAATTACCACAACTTTGCGATATGTTTATGGAAATGCTGTCTGCAACCTCCACAGCGTGTACATTGTGCCTCTGTTTATTTGGCCAAGCCTCACCGTGCGCTGCCACCAGGAGCGCTGCAGGGCGGGCCAGTTGACGTCGTCGGGGCGGGGCGCGGGCAGCACCTTGAACAGGCGCTGCATGATGGGGTTCAGGTTGGTCTGCGGGGGGTGGCCACCGGTGGGGAGGGCAAGGGGGAGTAGGATGGATGGCGCAGGCAGGCAATGTTGCATACATGCTGCATACAGCTGCATACAGCTGCATACATGTGCAAGGTCGCAAAGCGAGCCTCCACCGCACCAGCGGCCACCAGCCGCACTGCAAGACGCACTGCAGCTTTGTCACCCTGCCCTGCAAGCGCGCAAAAGCACCCCCTCCCACCTGCGACGCGATGGCGGCCGCCTGCTGCGAGCGGAAGGTGGCGAAGAAGCAGGTGGAGGGCAGGTCGGACAGCACCGAGTCCCGCTCCGCAGCAATGTCCGCCTGCAGGGTACAGGGGTGTGGGGGAGGAGGGCGGTGTGGGGAGGCCAGTTGATTTGGAAGGAAAGGCAGGCAGCCAGCCTTCGTGGCACATAGCCCCGCTGAAAGCGACACAACCCCACCAGGCCAAATTTCCGATGCCCACCTGCAGCTGCGTGACCTCCTTCTGCAGCGTGTTGATGCGTTCCCGCAGCTTGGACACGCGGCGCACCTTGTGCCGCGGCGTCTCACGCAGCGCCAGCTGGACGCGGGGGGAGGCACGGATCAGTGCAGATCAATGCCAACTGCAGCTGGCACTGCCGCCCCCAGCATGACCGCTGCCGCCAGCCCTCGATCCATCTAAGCTCAACCCAACTGCAGCATCCAAGTAGCTCAAGCAATGAGCAGCAGCAGCAGCAGCAGTGCAGTAAAGCCTGCCCCACCTGCAAGCGCTCCAGCACCGCCAGCTTGCTGTCCCACTTGTGCGCCAGCTGGTCCACCGAGGCTGCACAGGTGCGGCATGAACGCGTGCGTTTCCTCGGCATGTAGGTGGGTGGTCTGCACCTTGCATGCTGGTAGCAGCTGCAGATGGAGGCTGGGAGCACATGCAGCCATGCCACCCAACCGTTCCCAGGGTCCACAGCAGCCTTGCAGCCGCACCCGTGGGGTAGATGGGGATGATGGAGTCGAAGTCGGGCCCAAACAGCTCGCTGAACATCTCGGTGGCGATGCGCACGCGCTTGTTGTACATGGCCCACCGCACGTCGCGCCGCCACTCCGCAAGCCTGCAGGGCAGCCAGGCAAGCATCATAGTGTGAGCTCACGTGCACGCCCAAATATCCCAAACGCTGCTCAAGCAAGCCCTCGCCCTACTGTTGGCAACTAAGCCAAGTGCAGGCCCCCTGCTGAGCCCCACCTGCCGCGCTGGTGCCACCAGTTGCAGGCGCTGGACATCACGCTCTTCAGGCCCATGGCGTGCGCATCCACGTCGTACCTGCGCCCAGGCAGCAGAGGGGAACAGCACAAGGTTAGCATTTCATTAGAGCAGAATGACTGCAAGACTGGATATGCTGGTTTGCAAACGTGGCGCCAAGCACCAGGCCCTGCAGACACAGGCACCCGGCCAGTCCCCAACCGCCCAGCTTGACAAGCCCTTACCGCGCGCTGTCCGGCGGCGAGGGGCCGCGCTCCAAATCCTCCAGCGCCGCCTCAATGTCCTCTCCAGGCTCCCCTGCCTGCCCCGGCACCCCCACCGCCAGCGCCAGCGTGGAGGCACGGCCCAGCGACTGCGTCGGCTCCTGCTGCATGTGCCGCCACAGCACGGGGAACACGCCGATGCGCCTACACAGGAGGCAGGCGGGGGAAGCAGGAGAGGCGTGGCATCAGCAGCCGTACAGGGCTGGCAGAACAAGAGAATGCACCAACGCTAATAACGCAACACTCTTACTGCAATCAAGCCTGCAACTCATCAGCTGCGCTGTACTCTACAGCTATGCCTTGCACACATGTCGCCACCCCTCCCACACCCGCCCAAGCCGCCCCGCTCACCGCAGCTTAAGGCGCTCCAGCGGCATGTCCATGACGAGGCAGGTGTAGAGCGAGGCGTTAGCGGCCAGGTCCTTGCCGGGGCCGCTGCCCGCCACGCGCACCGCACCCTTCATCGTGATGGACTGGCTGGAGTGCAGCAGGCGCGTGTCGGAGAACACGCCTGCGGGGGTGCAGGAGGGGAGGACAGCAGTACTAAACAGTAGCATGCACAACCATGCCAACTGGTTTCGCCAGCTGCAGGCAAATGCTCAAAAATACTAGCATGCCGGTCTTCAGCGACCCCCTGAGCAACTCACCCTGCTGCGCCGCCCACCAGCGCGTGGCGATGCCCTCACCGCCGCCTGGCTCGGCTGCTGCCGCGGGCTCCACAGCCGCGCCCAGAGCCGGAGCCAGGCCGGGAGGGTACACTGCCGGCAGCTGGGTCTCGCTGGCGGAGCTGCTGCCGGATGCGCCCTTGCCGGCCAGGGCTGCAAAGATCTCCCGGGGATCGGGCGGTGCTTGGTCGTAGCCCAGCGCACGTGCCACATCGTAGCTGCTGGAGGCATGGTGCTGTGGGGCTGCGGGCAGGGCATCCAGTGCTGCCAGCGCATCCGGCCCACGGGCTCGCCGCCCTGGCGGCAGCGGCACAAGCGGCGGCAGCAGGGCGGTTGCGGAGCCGCCGCTGCTGGGCCGCCCCTGCTGCTGCTCCAGCGACAGCAGAGCTGCCGAGGAGCCTCCACTGGGCTCCATGCCGCTTGTGTCTGCCGCATGGGGGCCGCCTGCTAGGGCATCAGCTGCTGAGCCGGCGCTGCCTGCGGGCCCAAGTCCTCGAGGCTCGGGCGAGGCGGCGGTGTCTGATTCTGACTCGCCGTCATTGCCGCCGCCGCCGTTCAGGCTGATGCTGCGCATCGCAGCAAACCCTGGTCCCTTGCCGAACGAGATGGACAGGTTGCTGCGATCGACCGGCACAAGCTGCTGCTGCTGCTGCTGCTCCACTGTGGCCTGCTCCTCCTGCTGCTGCGGCTGCAGGGGCGCCGACACCGGCGTCTCCGCATCAGCAGACGGCGGCCTGCTGTCGTCGCCAACATGCCGCAGCGCCCGCCGCCGCTGCTGCCGCTCCGGGAACGCTTCCAGCTGCCGGTCGCTGCTGCGCAGAGCGTGTGCTAGCAGCGGGCGGCGCACCGGGCCGCCCATGTCGGAGGCCGGCGTGCTCTGCCCGCTGGCCTCTGGCGTGCCCTCTACTGTGATGCTAAAGGCTGGGTTGTCGGCCAGCTCCACTCCAGAGCCAGCTCCCTGCAGCCGCGCTGACCGTGCAGTAGGCGTGTTGTCGGCCAGCGGGCTGCCAGGCGGCAGCGCTGCTAGCGCTGCCGCCAGCCCACGTGCCGCTGCAGTGGACCCGTCGGCGCTGACCGCTACGGCAGGCAGGGGGCTGCCCTTGCTGTTGCTGCGCGCATGGTGGCTGAAACGGCTGGGGCCGCCGCCGAATGAGAAGATGCTGCCGCCGCCCGCCACCTCGGTTGCCGCAGCCGAGGGGCTGCCGTGCTGGGGGCTGCCGTTGGGCGAGGCAAAGCGGCTGGGCCGGAACGCAAACTCCCCGAAATCCTCTCCTGCAGGTGGCAGGAAAGCAGCGAATGTGTAATTGCGACTGGCATGCCCAATGCTCCATGCCTCTCCAGCCTCACTCGATACATCTTCTGTTGCCTTGCAGGTGCAGCGCAAACTCTCCTAACAGCAATTATGTCCCTGAGCGGCCCACCTGCACCCGAGGCGTGGCGCCGTGGGAGCTTCAGCCGGTTCACCGTGCCACGCAGCGACGTTAGAGAGCCGCTGCTGCCCGACGGCCGCAGGCCGCCGGCGCCAGGCGCACTGCCGCTGCCTCCAGCCAGCCCTCGCTTGCTGGGCGACTGCGCCACCGCCAGCGCTCGCTTCATGGGGCTGCGGCTGGCGTGCATGGAGGGCGTGAGCAGCGGCGTGGCGGAGCCCAGGCTGCTGCCGCGCCCGCTGCCGGGCATCGTGGTGCAGCGCACCAGGTACGTCTGCCGCAGCGCAATGTACTCCTGCCAAACAGGGAATGGAACCGGGCGCATGCGGCGGTTGGGAGCAGGTCGGAGCATGACGCAGCTGTGCTGTGGTAAGGTGCCCACAGGACCACAAGTAGCAGCTGGTGCTGCCCTTGATCGGGCCACACAGTACGGCGCATCAGCAATGAACCGAGCACCTTGTAGTACTCCACAATCAGCCACGATGTCCAGAACACGTTTATGTAGACAAACGCAAAGTGGGCCCTGCAGAACAAGCGCGACGAGGGGAGCAATTCAAGTCGGAGCACGGCACAACTGCGTAGACTTAGCATACAGCTTGCAGGCCACGTAAAAGCAGTGAGTGGCATGCGTACATCCCAGCGCTCCTACAGCAGCAGAGCAGCACGTCCTATGACTCACCACAAGCGTGGGCTGTGCTGCCGGATGTTGGAGATTGTCATGCGCATGAACGTGCTTGTGTATGAGTCGAGCTGCTCGCCATTGTCGCTCGTCTGCAAGGCAACCACATGCAGACAGGTGCTTTCCTGCTCAGCGGCATGTATCACGACGACATCACCAGCAGCAAGTACAGATGAGCAGGGCAGAAAGCAATCTGCACATGTCTGCTTTGCAGCACACCAGCCAACCAAAGCAATACATGTGAGCATGCTAGTTCTGCATCCACAGATCTGCGGGCACACAATGTGCATAGCAAAGCAACCAAGTGGCAGCCACCTACCCCCATGTACAGGTAGAAGTCACTCGTATAGTTTATGGGCAGCAGCACCGCCAGCGACAACAGCGTCATGGGCAGGAAGAGCATCACGCCAAAGCTGATGATGCGGACCTGCGGGCAGGCAAGCAGGAATGAAGCATGGCGGGTTGCACCCAGCCAGATGTTGCACAATCAGTGGATGCACGCCATTCATCAGTCAACATTCATCAGCCAGCAGAGACCTCTGGGAGAGTGCCAAAGCTGGCGAGCAAAGCTGCCGGTAACAAAAGCTGCCGCTGATATAGGGCTGATTTTAAATTTGGGCTGTTTTCAACAGCCCCTGGCGCAGCGGTACTCACCCCGATCAGTGCGTCCAGGCCCGCGCTGCGCACCAGCTGCTCGTCCGTCACCTTGAACACCGGCAGCAGCCAGCCCCAGAACCGCTGGTGGCCGTGCAGCCGCAGCTGCGGCGGCTTGCGCGACACCGCCGGCAGCAGCTGCACAACATTGGGGGGCAGTGGGCATGATGAGCAGCCATTGAGCGCGGCCGCAGTATGCGACCAATTCAGCAGAGCGCAAGTAGCCTCGACGCGCTGCAGGAAATCCAACCGCAGCGGGACGCACCAGGCGGGCGTGATAGAACTCAAAGCCCTTCATGCCGCGGAAGGCCACGAAGCCCAGGTAGATGACGATCCCCAGGATGAGGTTGACCCACATGCTGCGTGCAACGGCAGGGCAGGCGTTGAATTCATCACGTGCTGGGTGCAAGGCACATCTGGGTGCTGGCGAAGCGGGCCAGGTAATCAGCCTAGACAGCGTGGCACGTGTGCGCAGCAAGGCCTGTGTGGTGCGCACCCTGTCAGCAGGTTCTCGCCCGAGATGACGGTGTTGTAGCAGATGGGCAGGCTGCCAGTCATGTTCTGGCATGCGCTGCTGCCAAACGACACCTGCATTGTGCGCGGTAGCATGGCGGCTTGTGAAAGGGCTGCGCCCGAGTAGCAAGTTCTGCAGCAGGCAGGGCAGCGTCAGCGTCACTGCTGCTCAGCAGTCAACCCTTGCCCCACCTGGTAGCCGCCATCGCTGGTGTTGGTCGCAGCCATCGCCTCGGCGGGCGCGGCCGCGGGGGATGCCGCTGCCGCCGCTGCCTCCTCGCCTGCCGGCGAGGGCGCCGCCGCTGCCTGCAGCAGCAGGCGCTGCCCGGCCGCAGCTACGAGCTCCACCAATGCCGGCGCCATCCTCGCTGGCTTGCCGAGCGCGTCAGCGGCCGAGTCCAGCGCCGCGGCGACAGTTCATCGGCCTGGGCGGGCTGTCTAGGGCCCAGCGGCCGTCGAGACCACGGGTGAAATTGCACGAGCGCAATGGGGGCGGCTGGGGGCCCAGCTGCGAGCGAGAGGGCTTGCCGTTGTTTGGTTTGCGCAGCCAGGGAGCTGCGATTAGTGCACGAAATCAAGCGAGCGACACAGGTGCTCCCTTCAGCAGCCCACAGGGCGGTTTGGACCTCCTCCGGGCGCTTGCATGGGGGCCATGCACGGCTTGTTTTCGAACTGGAATGGCTGCGAGGCGGGAGATTGAGCCATAATATGCCTGTCCCAAGCCGATGGGAGGGGCGCCGACGCTCGACCCGCACATGCCGCCACGGCCGACCGCCGACGTCGGCTGGCGTGTCGCACATGCAGCGGCCGAGAAGCCCCAGTGGTTCAGCCATTCCACTGCCACGCTGCTGGTCAAAAGCCTAAACGCTCAGGGCGTCTGCATGGCTGCACTGGACAAGCAGCGAGTACAGCACCGGTGGGCGTCTGCACCGGTGCGGCTCCAGCCGACTCTGGCAGGCGCTTGGCCCGGGCGTAGTAGAGCCCGCACCGG
>VFQQ010004531.1_pt1 | contig 12188 bp, 9 predicted proteins | sample 3512341 | NCBI WGS metagenome assembly VFQQ01 (sample SAMN10412373, study PRJNA504923) | tailings metagenome | isolation source: Relicate 2 Philex TSF1 revegetated site | place: Philippines: Tuba, Benguet | collected 2017-08-29 | reverse complement strand
AACAGGCCGCCCCAAGATTTGCCGGCCCAGGATTGTCCAACCCGCACCCAGCAGGAACTCGTCTGGTCGTTCTTGGAATAGGTATCCCAATGGAACGCAACCTTCACTGCGCCGAGTTCTTGCGTGTGGATCTCTTCGCCCGATTTGCCGCGCACGATGGCGGTCTGCGTGCCCAGAATGCGGGGACGCGGCGTCAGCTGCAGCGGGCGGAATGGCGTGTCGGATGGAATCGTCAGGATGTCGATCCGGTCGCGCGCATGGCCACCCATCCCCGCGCCGCCTGCCGCGTAGTTATCGGCTTCAAGATGAAGTCGCGCTTCGACCACGAGATGCTTGCGGTTCTGCGCCGCGTGCGGGTGGTTGTTCAGCTCGAAGAAGCTGCCAGGCCTCAGGCCCAGCGCGGTGCCCGATCCTGACGCGTAGGCGCGCAGTGCGCGCTCGGCCTCAAGACGCACGCGCGCCAGTTTCGCGCCATAGGCGGTCGTCTCGTACCCGGCCGGGTGCACCTGCATATCAGCCGTGTCGATGGGATAGGCTGGCTCCACCCTGCCGGTTTGCGTCATGGGCTGCGGCCGCATGTGGAAGAAGTCCGTCGCTTTCAGCGTGGCCGGCGCGGCGACGCTGTGCACGGGCGACCATTCATCCAGAAAGCTCCGCTGCCGGTCATAGATGCCGTTCGGCGGATAGTAAGGCACCTCTTGGAAACCGGCGACCGCCTCGTGCGGCTCGTTGCTGTCGGCGATGACCAGCTCATAGCCGCTCTCGTCATGGATGAAATAGTAGTGAAAGCCTTCATGCTCCAGCAGGCGCGAAATGAACGCGAAATCGCTTTCCATGTACTGAACGCAATAGGTCCGCTCTGGCGGGAACGAGTTGATCGCCAGCCGGAAGCGGTTGATGCCGTTGTCGTGCAGTACCTCCGAAACGATGTCGTTCGAGGCGCGGTTCTGGAAGATGCGGCAATTCCGGTTACGCGACAGGAACCAGAAATCAGGGCGCAGCGTCAGCTCATACAGCAGCCCGCCATGCTCATTGCCGACAAAACTGACCTGCGCGCACATGCCGTGGAAATAGCGCTTCTGCCCGTCGTTCATGCGCAGCTCGACGGAACATTTTGCGCCCAGCAACCGGTCGAGATCCACAGCAGCCTGCTGCGCCAATGCCGTGACGCGATACTCGAAAGGCTGGCTAAGGCGCTCGAAGGCATTGAGGCTTCGGAACAGCAACACATCTTCCCCCAGAGGGGTCTTCAGCTCGGCTGTGCGGTGGCGTTGGGTGGTGGGCATCGGCCTGCTCTGTGGAAAGTCTCGGAACTCCAGGTGGAATCATAACCGCTTTCGCGAATGTTGCGCGGGTCGCTCATGTCGCACCTTCGGTTCATACCCTTGAAGGCATTCGCGATGCATGGTGACGTGGTGCGGCAGCGCCCCGGGTGGCGCTGTGTTGCGCCGCCTTGGGGGAGGGCACTCGGATATGGCTCTGGATGTCGATGCGCTGGTTCAGCCGGTCTCGGAGGCGGAGCCCGCTGGACCGGACCTTAGCTACGACCCTGACTTCCGCCGCATTTCGCGCGAGCTTGAAGAGGTTGCCGCCAAGGACAAGCCGGGCGACGATCCGACCGTCGGCCCGGCGCTGGAGACGGCCATCGTCCTGCTGGGGCGGTCGCGCGATTTCTGGATCGCCGCGCACGGCGCCTGTTTCGCCTTGTATGCGGGCGATCTCGGCGCGATGGGGGGCATGATTCGCGCCATGACCGTCATCGCGACCAATTTCTGGGAGACCGGCTACCCTGCGCTGGACGAGGGGTCGGACCCGGCGGGCGGGCGCCGTGAGGCGGCCAGGCAGCTGACGGCCTTTGGCCTTGTGATCAAACACCTCGAGCGTCTGCCCCTGGCGCCGCTCAGGTCCAAGGGCAAGCTCTCCTTCAAGGATGTCGCCGGGGCCGCCGACGAACGCGCGACTGGCGAGCAGATGCTGGAACAAGTCGCCGAGGCCATCCGTCGCGCCATCGACGAGACACCCGCCGAGGACTGGCAGGCGTTTTCGGCCCAACTGGAAGAGCTTACCGCCGCCAGCGCGGCCCTGGTCGCGGCCTTTGCGGAGAAGGTCTATTCGGGCCAGGAGCCCGACCTTTCACCCTTCACGGGCGCCATCGCCCGCATCAAACGGCTGTCCGATGCCGTCATTGCACGCAAGATTCCGGTCACGGAGGCGCAAATGAGCGGGGAGGTTTCCGGAGAACCAGGCCCGCAGGCCGTCCGCGGCCCGATTTCCGGACGGGCCCAGGCGATCCAGCAGCTGGAGACCATCAAGCTCTATTTCCAGCAATCCGAGCCTTCCAGCCCGCTGCCTTTGCTCATCGACCGGGTCATCCGCCTCGCGAATATGAGCTTCATGGAGATCATGCAGAACATCGCCCCCAACGGCTATGACGACGCGAACCGCCTCCTTGAGCCGCCGCCGGCGGATGGCAGCTAGCGCGGCAACCCGCTCCGTCGGGAACTTATGGGCGTGTCTAGAGCCTTTCTGTCGCAGGCTTGCTCGCTTGCGCGCGGGCCGGGGGCGCGCAATCCTGCCAAAGTATCGAGGCGCGCGGCTTGGCCGGAGTCGCCGCGCTGACCGCCATTTCCAGGAGGGCTGACATGGCCAAGAGCGGCGCCAAGTTTATCAAGGGCAACCGCCCCCCGCGCGTTCACATTGAGTATGAGGTCGAGACTTACGGGTCGCGTGAAAAGGTCGAGTTGCCGTTCATCACCGGGGTCTTGTCGGACCTGTCGGGCAAGTCGGAAGTCGCCAAGAAGGAATTGGCCGAACGCGACTTCGTCGAGTTCGACGTCGACAATTTCGAAGACCGCATGAAGGCGATCGCGCCGCGCGCGGCCTTTGTCGTCGACAACACGCTGACCGGCGAAGGCAAGCTCGGCGTCGACCTGACCTTCAAGTCGATGGCCGATTTTAGCCCTGACCGCGTTGCCGAAATGGTCCCGGCGCTCAAGAAGCTGCTCGACGCCCGCCAGGAGCTGTCCGACCTGATGACCTATATGGACGGCCGCGACGGCGCGCAGGGCCTGCTTGAGAAAGTCCTCAACGATCCTGAATTGATGAAGTCTTTGACCTCGGCGCCGAAGCCGGGCGACGAGCCCAAGGCCTGAAAGCGGGAGAGCAAAGTATGTCCGAAGCCTCACGCGAAGCCGGCAAGGAAGCCGGTTACTTCAGCGGCGACGAGTTCTCCGAGCTGCTGAAGAAGGAATTCAAGCCGAACAGCGACACAAAGAAGACCCGCATTGAAGCGGCGGTCCGCACACTGGCGCAGCAGGCGCTGGAAAACGCCAAGGTTGTCGGCAACGACGTCTTCGCGTCGATCGACGCCCTGAAGGCGGAACTCGATCGCAAGCTGTCACAGCAGATCAACGCGATCCTGCACAACCCTGAGTTCCAGGCGCTGGAGTCGGCCTGGCGCGGCCTTGCCTATCTCGTCGACAACTCCGAGACCGGCAAGGACCTCAAGATCAAGGTCATGAACATCTCCAAGAGCGAGCTCGGGAAGATGTTCAAGCAGTACAAGGGCCAGTCCTGGGACCAGAGCCCGCTGTTCAAGAAGGTCTACGAGTCGGAATACGGCAATCTCGGCGGCCAGCCCTACGGCGCCCTGGTTGGTGACTACTATTTCGACCACTCGCCGCCGGATGTCGACGTCCTGGCGGGCCTCGCCAAGATCGGCGCGGCTGCCCACGTACCGTTCATCTCGGCTGCCGGCCCGTCGATCATGGGTATGGACAGCTGGCAGCAGATCGCCAATCCGCGCGACCTCGGCAAGCTCTTCGACACCATCGACTACGCCGAATGGCGCGGTTTCCGGCAGAGCGAAGACAGCCGCTATGTCTGTCTTGCGATGCCGCGCTTCCTGTCGCGCCGTCCTTACGGTGCGAAAAGCGAGCCGGTTGAGAAATTCGCCTTCGAAGAGGATTCGGGCGGCGGCGATTCCAGCAAATATGTCTGGAACAATGCGGCCTATGCGATGGCCGTGAACATCAACCGCTCCTTCAAGGACTACGGCTGGTGCTCGCGTATTCGCGGTGTCCAGGCTGGCGGTCTCGTTGAGGATCTCCCCTTCGCGACCTTCCCGACCGATGACGGCGCTGTGGACATGAAGTGTCCGACCGAGGTCGCGATTTCGGACCGCCGCGAGGCTGAATTGTCGGCTGCGGGTCTTCTGCCCCTGATCCACCGCAAGAATACCAACGCGGCGGCTTTTATCGGCGCGCAGACCTGCCAGCAGCCCAAGCGCTACGAAGACCCGGCTGCGACGTCGAACGCCAATCTGTCCGCGCGGCTGCCGTATATCTTCGCGTCGTGCCGCTTTGCGCACTACCTCAAATGCATGGTGCGTGACTGGATCGGCCGTTTCGCGGACGAGAAATCGCTGCAGCGGGATCTCACGTCCTGGATTCAGCAATATGTTGACGCCCAGCCCGACGTGTCGTCGGAAGCCACGAAGGCCCGCCAACCGCTCAGGGCGGCGTCGATCGAAGTCGTGCCGGACGAAGAAAACCCCGGTTACTACAAAGGCAAGTTCCGCTTCGTGCCGCACTACCAGTTGGAAGGCATGGATATCGGCATCGCGATGGTGTCCCGCCTTCCGAAAAACCAGAAATAGCCGCAAAGGCGCGGCATAACCCCGTTCCCCGCGCAGGTGACGCGCGGACCCCAAAGTGGAGGATTTAGGTCATGGCGAGTGACTATCTGCTGGAAATCGACGGCGTCAAAGGCGAGACCAAGGACGGCAAGCTGACCGATTGCATTGAGGTCGACTCGTTCTCCTGGGGTGCGTCCAACCCGACATCGTTCGGCGCCGGCGGCGGTGGCGGCACCGGCAAGGTGTCGATGAACGACATCCATTTTACCAAGAAGACCGACAAGGCATCGCCGGAACTTTTCTTCCGCTGCGCCAACGGTGAGCACCTCACCAAGGCGACGCTGCATGTCCGCAAGGCCGGCAAGCAGCAGCAGGAGTTCTACACGATCAATCTCGATACATTGGCCGTGTCGTCGTTCCAGAGCGGCGGGCACACCGGCGGCGGCATCACCGAGGCCTTCTCGCTCGGCTTCGCCAAGATTCAGTTCGAGTACAAGGAACAGAACGACGCGGGCACGACGCTGTCGGCCGTCAAGCGGGGCTGGGACGTTCAGAAGAACGAAGAGCTGGTTTAATCCCGCGCGCACAACGCGCGGCGCTGACGAAAATGTTTGCCGGCGCGGATTGATATCCGCGCCGGCTAGGTTCGTTTTGGGGCGAGCAGAATGGCGCAAGGCGATTTCATCCTGACGCTCACTGGAATCCGGGGTGAGTCGAACGACAAGGACTTCCCCGAGGCGGTCGAGGTCGGTGGCTGGTCCTTTTCGGGTGCTTCGACGTGGGATCCCACCTCGGGCCAAACGACTGGGCGCGTGCGCCTTGGCGAATTGGTGCTGACCAAGCGTGTCGATATCTCGACGCCGATTCTCCTCAAATTCATGTGTGAGAACCGCATCATCGAAGAAGCCGTGCTGATCAATCGCAAGGCGGGCGGCAATCGTCAGGAGGGCTTCTTCAAAGTGACCCTGAAGAACGCCCGCGTTCGGTCGGTCTCGCACAAGGCGAACAGCGTTGGCGGAACGGTTCTGGAGGAAACGGTCGGGCTGGCCTGGAACACAATCAACTGGTCGCATGGCGAGCAGGGCAATTACGGACATCTTTTGGGCGGTCCAGCCGAGTTTGAGTACGACTGGCGCTCCAATATGGGGGCATAAGATCAACGCCATGCCTACGGCTGACGACCTGATCAAAGCCGGTGATTTGACGGCTGCGCGTGCGGCGCTGATTGATGAGGTGCGCACCCGCCCCGACGACCGCCAGGCGCGCATGGCGCTGAGCCAACTGCTTTTGGTGCTTGGCGAATGGGACAAGGCGCTGACGCATATGAAGGCGCTCGCGAACCTGTCGCCGGAAGCTCTGACGCTGTTCACCGCCTATGATCGCGCGATCACCGCCGAAAAGAGCCGCGAGGCTGTTATGGCCGGCAAGGAAGCGCCGCAAGGTCTTGCGCCAGGCGGCCCGTGGTTCCGGCTGTTGCTCGACGCGTTGAAGGCCGAAGCGTCCGGTGATGCCGAGACGGCGGCGAGGCTTCGCAGCGAAGCATTTGACGGCGCTCCGGAAACCAAGGGCGACGCTGATGGTGTCGCCTTCGATTTTCTCGCGGACGCAGACGCGCGCTTCGGCCCCGCACTCGAGGTCGTGCTCGATGGCAAATATGGCCTCGTTCCTTTCGAGGCGGTCACCGAACTCGCGCTGGATGGCGTCCGCGACCTCAGGGATCTCGTATGGATGCCTGCGCGTCTGACGCTCAAGACTGGCCAGTCGGGGCACGTCTTCCTGCCCGCCCGCTATCCGGGCGCCGCGACGGACGCTGATCCGGCGATTAAGCTGGCCCGCAAGACGGAATGGGAAGACGGCGGCGATCTTGGCAACCGTGGCCGTGGCCAACGTGTGTTCGACGCGGGCGACACCGAGATCGCCATTCTGGACCTTCGCCGGCTGACCTTCGGCGCCTGACATGCCGAAGTTCCGCCCCAGCCTTCTCGACACGCTGCTGTCCGGGGCGCGCAAACCGGCCGAAGCCGGCGCTTCAGACGACAAGACCGCCGCCGAGGGCGTCATTCCGGGCATTCGCCTCTACAGCCTTGATCGTATGGAGGAGCCGGTCTTTCTCGACACCATCCGGCGTGATCTCGGCTGGCTGCTCAACACCGTGCGTTTCGAGGAAACGGTCAGTCTTGCCGGTGCGCCGGAGGTGGCGCGCTCGGTCCTGAATTTCGGCATTCCCGACTTTTCGGTGCGGACCTACGCGAGCATCGACGTCCTTGATGCGGCCGAGGTCATGACCACGGCGGTGCGCCTGTTCGAACCGCGCATCGCGGAGAAGTCGCTTGAGGTGAAGGGCGAAAAGAAGCTCCGCGACAACACCACGCAGTCGCTGGTCTTTCACATCTACTGCGATATCGGCAATTCGGAAGACCCCGTCCGTGCCGGCTTCAAAACCGAGATCGACGTCGAAACGGGCGACGCCCGGCTGGAGCGGAGATAGGTCGTGGATCCCCGTCTCGTCGAGTTCTACGATCAGGAACTGAAATATCTTCGCGAGACTGCGCGTGAGTTCGGCGCCGCGTACCCGACGCTGGCGGCGCGCCTCGGCGTCAATACGCCGGGCGAGGCCGATCCCTACGTGGAGCGCCTCCTTGAAGGCGTGGCCTTTCTGGCCGCGCGCGTCCAGCTCAAGCTCAACGACGAGTTTCCGAAGTTCACGCAGCATCTCCTCGATGCTGTCTATCCGCACTATCTCAGCCCGACGCCATCCATGGCGGTCCTTTCGTTCCAGCCGAAGGCCAACGATCCCGCGCTGAATGACGGCGTGGTCGTGCCGCGCGGGTCGGCTTGCACGATCTCCTCAAGCGAACCCAATCGGGCCGATTGCGTGTTCACGACAGGCGCGGACGTCCGTTTCTGGCCGGTTCGCGTGACGAAGGTCGACTACCTGGCAAACCGCGCTGCTGTTGCGGTCTCGGCGGGCTCGTCCGGCCTGGAAGGCGAAGGCGGCTTTCTGATCCGCCTGGAGACGACGGGTGCTGACGGCTTCGACAAGCTCGCCATCGACGATCTGACCTTCTACCTCGGCGGGGCCGAGAGCCTTGCCGGGCGGATCTATGAACAGATTGCCGGCAATACGGCGGGCGTCAGTGTAGGCGATCCCGCAACGCGCACGGTGGTTCGTGCGGGCCGGCACGAAGCGGTGAGAAATCCTGTTTATGACGACGCGTCGGCGGTATTGCCGCTGGAGCGACGGTCCTTCCGTGGATACCGGATCCTGCAGGAATACTTCGCCTGCCCGGAGCTTTTCCAATTCATCACGGTGCGCGGACTACGCGCGGCGCTGGCCGGCGTCACGGGAAAAGTCGCCGATCTCCTCATCGTCACCTCTACAGTCGACAAGCGCCTCGCCGGCGCGATCGGCGAGGGCGCCTTCCGGCTCTACTGCGCGCCGGCGATCAACCTTCTCCGCAAACGCTGTGATCCAGTCCTGCTCGACAGCGGGAGCCACGAATTCCGCGTTCTGCCTGAACGCGTTAGGCCGCTCGACTACGAGATTTACAGCCTGCTTGAGGTCTCCAGCGATGGTGCAGCTGGCCGCACGCGCCGCACCTACCATCCCGTCTACCGTGCCGACCCGCGTTTGCGCGACGAATCCACGACCGGTTTTTACGCAATTCGCCGCGCGCCGACACGCAGTTCCGCGCTCAATCCGGTGAAACGCAGCTCAGACTACGCCGGCACCGACTTCTGGATTTCGTTGACGCAGCTTCCCGCTGCGCGTGGACAGCCCGATCAGCTGTCTGTCACCGCTCTCTGCACGAACCGCGACATTCCCGACGCGTTGCGCGGCAGCGGCGTCCAGCTTGAGTTCCGCATGCCTGATACGCCTTATGTGGAACAGATCAGCGCCGTCCTCCGGCCTACGAAGCCGCGTCTGCCGGTCGGCTTCGAGGATGCGCGCATTCTCGAGGGCGGACGATCCTCCGGCGACCGCCTGTGGCGGCTGGTCAGCCATTTGCGGGCCAATTACGAAAGCCTCTTCGCCGATGAGGCTGGCGCTGCGCGTCTGCGCGAACATCTCACCCTCTATGCGCGCCTCGACAGTCCGACCGACAAGCAGATCGTCGATGGCCTCTCATCGGTCCGGGAAGGGCCCACCTTCCGCCGCGTCGCTTCTGCCGATCCGCTTTCGTTTGCGCGCGGCCGCAAGGTCGAACTGACGCTGGACGAGCGCAACTACCCGGATGGCGGCGCTTTCCTGTTTGCGGAGGTCGTCGATCGTTTCCTGTCCGAGTTCGTGTCGGTCAATTCCTTCGTCGAGACCGAAGCGGTCAGCATCCAACGCGGCAAGATCGGCCAATGGGGACCGCGGCGCGGCGAGCGGCCGACCATATGACGGACGGCCGCCGCACGACCGACGAAATCTTCGGCCTGTTGCAGGACCTGGAGCGCGAAGCGCCCGGCAAACCGCCCATCGGCAAAGCGCTTCGGGCGTCCGACGATGTCGTCCGCTTCGGTCATGCGCCGCATCTGGAGTTCGCGGGCGTCACTGCTGAGCAGGATGCAAAACCGGCAGGCCCGGGTACGCCGGAGTTTCTGCGAGTCTATTTCATGGGTCTTCTCGGTCCCATGGGGCCGATGCCGCTGCAGATGTCGGAACTGGCGATCTACGAGCGCCGCTACGCAAAGGAACGCCCCTATGGCGCTTTCCTGGACGTACTCGCCAACCGCATGATCCAGCTCTTCTACCGCGCCTGGGCGGACTCCGAACCGACCTCGGCGGCCGGGCGTCCGGGTGCAGATCTCTTTCGCCATTATGTCTCGGTGCTGGGCGGCGAGGCCGATGCCAGCCCCCATGAAGAGATCGACCGCATTCAGCTCGCGCTGCTTGGTCATGCCGGGCACACGGGCGGACGGCGCAGCCCGGCGGCCATCGCCGACGCGGCCACGGCCATTTTGGGGGTGGAGGCCGAGATCGACGAGTTCGTCGGCGTCTGGCGGGCTTTGGACCCCGGCGATGCGACGCGGCTCGGCCCGGGCGGGTTCGGTCTTGGCAAGGGTGCGACGGCCGGCATGGCGGTCTATACGGTTCAGGACACCTGCCTCGTTCGCCTGAAATTCGCCGATCTCAAAGGCTTCGAGAGCCATCTCCCCGGCACGCCCGGCTTCACGATGGTTTCGCGCGTGCTGTCGGCACTGGTTCCGGCTCATCTCGACTGGCGCATCGAATACGAACTGCCACGCCACGAAGTTCCCAGGGCGCGCATGGGCGGCGGCGCGCGGCTTGGCTGGACCGGCTGGATGGGCGAGCAGGGCGACGGCCCGCCACGACGGGACCTGCGCCTAGTGCCGCAGGGGGCGATGCAAAGCTTCTAACGGCCGCCGGCACTGCTAGGCTGCCGCCCACGAAAAGAGGGACGCGACATGGCGGAAATCAGCCGGGGGGCGCTCTTCGGCCGCCTCAATCAGCAGGCGCTCAAGAGCCTCGAAAACGCGACGCAGTTCTGCAAACTGCGCGGCAATCCGTATGTCGAGCTTGTCCACTGGGTCCACCAGCTTCTGCAGGACCCCCGCAACGATCTTGCGGCGATCCGCTCCAAGTTCGGTATCGACGATGCGCGCCTCGCGCAGGACGTCGTTGAGGCCCTGAACCAATTGCCGCGCGGCGCAACGGCGATCTCGGATTTCTCGCCCGCCGTTGAAGACCTGGCGGAGCGCGCCTGGCTCTACGCCTCGCTCGCGTTTTCTGCCGGCAAGGTCCGCACCGGTCATCTCATCGTCGCGGGCCTTAAATCGTCATCGCTCCGCAGCGCCTTCCAGCAGATCTCGTTGGAGTTCCGGAAGATCAACGTCGAAACGCTCAGCGACGAATTCGCAGCCATCGTGGCGTCGTCGGCGGAGGCCGATGTCGCTGTGTCGTCGGCCGCCGAAGGTGGCGCCGGGGGCGAAACCGGGGCGCCATCGGCGCCAGGCGAAGGCAAGGCGCTCGCCCAGTATTCGATCGACCTCACTGAAAAGGCGCGCAAGGGCGACATCGAAACGATCATCGGCCGCGATGCCGAAATCCGTCAGATGATCGACATCCTTCTGCGCCGCCGCCAGAACAACCCGATCCTCACCGGCGAGGCCGGCGTCGGCAAGACGGCGGTGGTCGAAGGCTTCGCCAAGCGCATCGTCGATGGTGACGTGCCGCCGTCGATGAAGAACGTTTCGCTGAAGGTGCTCGATATCGGTCTGTTGCAGGCCGGGGCTTCGATGAAGGGCGAGTTCGAGAAACGCCTCCGCGCCGTCATCGACGAGGTCGAAGCGAGCGAGAAGCCGATCATCCTCTTTATCGACGAAATTCACACCCTGGTCGGCGCGGGCGGCCAGGCGGGCACGGGCGATGCGGCCAACCTGCTGAAACCCGCGCTCGCGCGCGGCAATCTCCGCACCATCGGCGCCACGACCTGGGCCGAATACCGCAAGTATATCGAGAAAGACCCTGCGCTCACCCGCCGCTTCCAGGTGGTGAACGTGAAGGAGCCGGAAACGGCGACGGCGGTCGCGATGATCCGCAATGTCGCCAAGGGTATCGCCAAACATCACAGCGTCGTGGTGCTGGACGAAGCCATCGCGGCCGCCGTGGTGCTGTCGCAGCGCTACGTCCCCGCGCGCCAGTTGCCGGACAAGGCTGTCAGCTTGCTCGACACCGCCTGCGCCCGCGTTGCGGTCAGCCAGCATGCGACGCCGGCGGCGCTGGAAGACGCCAAGCGCCGCATCGAGATCCTCGACATGGAAATCGAGATGGCGGTGTCCGAGCGGACCTCCGGCTACACGACCGGGGAAAAGCTCGCCACGCTCACCAAGGACCGCGAAGACGCGGCCACGCGCGTCACCGAACTCGAGGCCCGCCTCGCCAGCGAGAAGGCCGCCATCGACAAGATCACCGCAGCCCGCGATGCACTGGTGAAGGCGCGCAAGAGCGGCGGCAGCGACACCGAGGCGCAGGCCGCGCTCGATGCGGCATTGTCCGAATCCAAGACCGCGCAGGGCGACAGCCCCATGGTCTTCGCCGCCGTGGACCGCGATGCGGTGGCGGCGATTGTCGGCGAATGGACCGGCGTGCCCGTCGGCCGCATGGTGAAGGACGACCTGAAGCAGGTCCTCCAGATCGCCGACCGCCTGAAGGAGCGCGTGATCGGCCAGGACCATGCGATGGACGCCATCGCCAAGCGGCTTCAGACCAGCCGCGCCAAGCTCGACAATCCGGACAAGCCGATTGGCGTCTTCATGCTCTGTGGCCCGTCCGGTGTCGGCAAGACCGAGACGGCGCACGCCTTGGCTGATCTCATGTATGGCGGCCAGAACAGCCTGATCGTCATCAATATGAGCGAGTTCCAGGAAGCCCACACCGTCTCGACGCTGAAGGGCGCACCGCCCGGCTATGTCGGTTACGGCGAGGGTGGCGTGCTGACCGAAGCGGTACGGCGGCGGCCCTATTCGGTGATCCTGCTCGACGAGGTGGAGAAGGCGCATAGCGACGTCCACGAGATGTTCTTCCAGGTCTTCGACAAGGGCC
>VFQQ010004530.1_pt1 | contig 12192 bp, 8 predicted proteins | sample 3512341 | NCBI WGS metagenome assembly VFQQ01 (sample SAMN10412373, study PRJNA504923) | tailings metagenome | isolation source: Relicate 2 Philex TSF1 revegetated site | place: Philippines: Tuba, Benguet | collected 2017-08-29 | reverse complement strand
AACAGATACACCGGTATTCCTCATCGGACATATTACCAAGGATGGCACCATTGCGGGGCCTAAGATCCTGGAGCATATGGTGGATACGGTATTACAATTTGAAGGTGACCGCCACTATGCCTATCGTATTTTAAGAACCCTCAAGAATCGTTTTGGCAGTACTGCTGAATTGGGCATTTATGAAATGAGTGGCGATGGGATGCGTATTGTTACCAATCCATCAGAAATATTAATTGCACAAAGAGAAGACCAGCTGAGTGGTAGTGCCATTGCTGCTACGCTGGAAGGTATGCGTCCATTACTCATTGAAGTGCAGGCATTGGTTACCCAAAGTGTGTATGGTACACCACAACGTACTGTGAGTGGTTTCGATCTGCGCCGCCTGCAGCTACTACTTGCCGTACTCGAAAAAAGAGGCGGCTTTCAATTTGGCATGAAGGACGTATTCGTGAACATAGCAGGAGGTATTAAGGTCGAAGATCCGTCGATTGACCTGGCCGTAATTTGTGCCCTGCTTTCCAGCTATGAAGATATTCCCCTGCCACATCTTACCTGTTTTGCAGGCGAAGTAGGGCTAAACGGCGAAATCAGGGCTGTGAACCGGATTGAACAAAGGATTGCCGAAGCAGAAAAGCTGGGCTTTGAACGCATTATCGTTTCCCGTTACAATAAAAAAAGCTTCAATCCATCGGCGCATCGTATCGATATAGTAGCGCTGAGCCGTGTTGATGAGGTGTATCGCCAGCTATTCTGATTTTTTGCGGGAAATACATTGGTACTGAGGCGCAATACGGGTAGCTTCCGGTATGAAATGGAAGTTCGAATCATGGCTGCGCGCCACCCTGCATTATTTTTATCCGAATTATTGTTTGGCCTGTGGTCATGACCCCATCAATAGCAGACTTAACCTCTGCAGTCGCTGTTTGCGTGCCCTTCCCGAAACGGAATTCTTTACCCTCGAAAATAATGCGGTAGAAAAAGTATTCCTGGGGCGATTGCCTATTGAAGCAGGAGCAGCCTTGTACTATTTTAGCAAAGACTCGCTGATGCAGGAGTTATTGATTCAATTAAAATACCGGAACAATGCCAGTGTTGGACAGCTACTGGGGCGCATGATGGGGAGGGCTTTACGGAATAGTGAACGATTTTCTGGGGTAGACCTTCTGGTGCCCGTTCCTCTGAATGCACAAAAAGAATTCAGGAGAGGCTATAACCAGGCCTACCTGATTTGTGAAGGCATTGCCAGCGTATGGCCTAAACCCATTGCACAACATGCCATGGAAAGAACCCGATTCACCCATTCACAAACACAACAAAACAGATTGGCCCGCTGGCAAAATATGGAGCAGGTATTTCAGATCAAAGAGCCGGCTGTACTAAGTGGCAAACATATATTACTCGTAGATGATGTGATCACCACGGGTGCCACCATCGAATTCTGCGGGTCCTGTTTATTGCGTTTGCCAGATACCCGTCTCAGCATCTGTTCAGCTGCTTATACCTTCCGTTAATTTTAACCGATATGCTACAACAATTCCAGTATTATGGTGTTACTTTGAATAAAGCAAATAACATATGAAGACCCTTTTAACCAGTTTAGCCGTGATTTTCCTGTGCGCATTTACCAAAGCGCCCGAACCAGTGAGCATTCACCAATTCAAAGTAAAATCGATTGACGGTAAGACCATCGATTTCTCCAAATTCAAAGGAAAGAAAATACTGGTAGTGAATACCGCTTCCAAGTGTGGTTATACGCCACAATATGAGGCATTACAGAAAGTATATGAGCAATACAAGGATAAACTGGTTATTGTAGGTTTTCCTGCCAACAACTTTGGCGGACAAGAGCCAGGCAGTGATGCAGATATTCAGAGCTTTTGCAAGGCCAATTATGGCGTGAGCTTTCCTATGGCGAGCAAAGTGAGTGTGAAAGGTGAAGATATGGCCCCAATTTATCAGTGGCTTACGCAGAAAAGTCAGAACGGTGTTCTGGATGCACAGGTAGGTTGGAACTTTGGTAAGTTCCTGCTGGATGAAAACGGAAAGCTGATTCAGTATTTCCCCAGTAAGGTTACCCCTAACAGTGATGAAATCCTGAAATACGTAAAATAATTTTCCCACAGGGAATGGTATGAAAGGGCGTACAGTTTGTATGCCCTTTTTTCATTCCATCAGTTAGCTTACTTTCGTTCCTGCCTAAAGCGTGAAAGGAATATGCAGTTCAAAGATGTGATTGGTCAGCAGGCGGTAAAACAGCACCTTACCGAAATGGTAGAGCATAACAGGCTCAGCCATGCTTTATTATTTTTGGGTAAGGAAGGAAGCGGAGCCCTACCCCTCGCCATTGCCTTTGCACAGTTTGTGATTTGTCAGCCAACGGCATCCGCGCCTGTAGCCGATCTCTTTGGTGGCTTCACGCCCATGCAGGATGGTCCAGCCTTCCTGCCACCCGAACGTATTACCGAGCAAGAATCCTTCAGCAGGGCAGAGCAGCTTATGCATCCCGACCTGCACTTCTCCTACCCTGTTGTACCCCGCAAATCGGGTGATAAGCCCATTAGTACCGATTATATTACCGAGTGGCGTGAGTTTGTAAAACAGTATCCGTACGGCAATGTGTACGACTGGCTGCAAAGTATTGGTGCAGATAATAAACAGGGTAATATCACCGCCGTTGAATGTGCCGATATCATTCATAAGCTGAGTCTCAAGAGTTTTGAAAGTGCCTATAAAGTGCTGGTACTATGGATGCCGGAGTATTTGGGTAAGGAGGGTAATAAATTACTCAAACTCATTGAAGAGCCGCCACCCAATACCTTGTTCATATTGGTAGCCGAAAATGAAGAGCAGATTCTGCCCACCATTCTAAGCCGTTGTCAGCTGGTAAAGATTCCTATGCCCGACATAGCAGAAATAGAGCAGGCACTAATAGCCCGTGCCGGTACCGATGCAGCTACGGCGCGTCAGGTGGCGGGTATTACGGAAGGAAATTATCGTGAAGCCTTGCAATTATTGCAGCATGCTGGTGAAGACTGGCAGAGTCTGCTCCGCGAATGGCTGAATGCCACGCTGAAGGGCGGACCACTGGCCCAGGTAAAATTTACGGCTACCATCAGTGAATTGGGCCGGGAAAAACAAAAACAATTCCTGCGTTATTTCAATCACCTGCTGGAGCTCAGCATCCGTATACGGGTATTAGGGACCGAGAGGCTGCTGTTGGATGAGCAGGAGAAGGATTTTGCCCAACGACTCAATAAAATCGCCTCTGTGAGCCAGCAACAGGCCATTATCGAGGAATTAGACCGTGCCACCTACTATATTGAACGTAATGCCAATGGGAAAATGCTGTTCCAGGCCCTAACCCTCAAGCTCGCACACATCATTCAGAACAAAACCTTAATTTTGAATAATTAGTCCTGCTTATATATATGAGGCAGGCCAGTGATGAATAGCATGTGTGAGTTTGGAGCAACCATTGCAGCCATTTGCCCCAAGGGGTACAAGGGTTTGCCCGGGAAACGTACAATGATCATCGTAGTATACTGACAATCAGTACATAACGTTGCATGATACCTACAGCCGGGGCTAACTGTGAATGATCCATCCCAACACTTGCCCGTTACTGAACCTTCATTAACCAGATCAATGAATTGATAATATGGGATGTGGATCTTGTGGAACGGGGAAACCCAACGGATGTAAAAGTAACGGAGGTTGCAGCTCAGGTGGCTGTAACCGCCTGAATGTACATGACTGGCTTCGTAACCTCCCCTTCAGTGATCCGGAGAGTTCCTGCAAAGTAGTAGAAGTAAGCTTTAAGCAAGGCAGCCGGAAAGAATTTTACCGCAACAGCACTTTACAATATTTTGAAAAAGGTGAACTCGTTACCGTAGAGGGAGTGAGTGGATTTGATGTGGGAGAAGTGAGTTTAACCGGTGAGTTGGTTCGTATCCAGCTCAAGAAAAAGGGGGTGGATGAGTTTAGTGCTGAGATGAAAAAAATTCTTCGCCGTAGTTCTGATCGCGATATTGAGAGTTACCAGATTAGCAAAGCCAGAGAGAAAGAAATGCTGGCCCGCAGCCGGGCCATGGCTCGCCAACTGAACCTGCAAATGAAACTCAGTGAGGTTGAAGTACAGGCCGATGGTAAGAAAGCTACTTTCTTCTACACTGCTGATGACCGTGTTGATTTCCGGGAACTGATTAAATTATATGCCGGCGATTTTAAAGTGAAGGTTGAAATGAGGCAGATTGGCATTCGCCAGGAAGCCGCTAAAGTAGGTGGTATTGGTAGTTGCGGAAGAGAGCTTTGCTGTAGCACCTGGCTCAACGATTTCAAAAGCGTGAATACCACAGCTGCCCGATACCAGAATCTTTCTATCAACCAAACCAAACTGAGTGGTCAGTGTGGCCGATTAAAGTGTTGCCTCAATTTTGAGTTAGATACCTATCTCGATGCACTGCAACATTTCCCCGATTATGCCGATCAGTTGGATACGGCGATGGGTACGGCCTACCTCATCAAGAAAGATATATTCAAGAACCTGATGTGGTATGTATTACCCAACAATACCAAACATTATCCACTTACCATTCAGCGGGTAAAGGAGATCAAACGTTTGAACCAGCAGGGTATTAAGGTAGATGAGTTACAGGCCGTAGAAGTAACCAGCAGCAAGCCAAAAGAAGTTGAACCTGCATTTGTAGATGTGGTAGGACAAATCAGCTTGCGCAGTTTGGAGAGGAATGATAAAAAACGCCGCGATCAGCAAAAGGGTCGTGGTGGTCAGCAACAGCGCTCACAACAAAATGGAGGCGGAGGCGCACAGCAACAAGACCGCAACCAGCCCCGGCAACAAGGTCAGGGCGGTGGTGGCAGACCTGAACAGCGCAGAGAACAAAGAGGACCACAACAACCAAATAATCGTCCGCCGCAACAGCAACAGCCAAGACAGCAACGCCCTCATCAACCACGTCCGGGTGGTGGTAGCCGACCACAGCAACCCCGCCAGGGAGGACAGCCCCGACAAGATAATAGTGGCGAACAGCAACCACCTAAGACTTCATAGTGCAACTGATGAATATTCTATACAAGAAGAGGCGATCACGATGATCGCCTCTTCTTGTATAGAATACACTGATTATGCCTGCGGTAAATACGGCGAAAGAATACGTGATTCGGTGAGGACTGTGCTGATCTGTCTTACATAGTTGTAATGTTGCTGCATGCAATTGTTACCCTATTCATACAGCTACCAGGAGCAACAGGATGCAGCTCAATTCAGGTTTAACAGTATTGGCCTGCATGGTGAAATGCCGGTGATTGTAAGCATATTGCCTTTACAAATCGGTGATACATCTTACCAGTTACTGGATATTACCCTTCAGTGTGCAAACCGGCAGTGGTATGGCATGCATAGCCTGTCGAATAATGGCGATCGTGAAAAAATACTGATCACCATTTGCCATATCATCAGGTCTTATCTGCGATTCTATCCGCTTCGCAGCATCTTCCTGATGGGCCATACCGTGGCCAGAACAAAGCTGTACCAGCATGGTCTTATTGATCCCTTGCTGGCATCTGCCTCACTACTGGCAGTTCATGGTTTTACAGGAAGCAATTGGGAAGTTTATCAACCAAAATCCATATACCATGCATTCATCATCACCTGCAGCACAAATGATAGACAACCAGCGCATCAGCCCTTTACGAAAGAGAAAGAAACGCCCCTGCGCTAAACTGGTAGCCACGCGTAACAGAATACAAAGAGGATCATTCTCCATCATGGATCTTGCTCTTTCTATTCTGGCGAAATATCCCTTTCAGTATTAGTGACTGTTACAAATAGATATTCGCTCATGCATTCCATCTCACAAGAATAAACCCAACAACTACAGCTTATCCATTTCCGCAGCAGTGAATTCCATCAATGTTTTGATATGGCCCGGAGAGAGATCGAACTTGAGTCCTGCAGCAGCATACAACTCAGGTAAGGTTCGGGTACCACCCAGTGAAAGGGCATTGATATAATGTTGAATGGCCTGCTGTGGATCCTTTCTATACTGCATCCATAATCCGATCGCACCTAATTGGGCTATGCCATATTCGATGTAATAGAAAGGCACTTCAAAAAGGTGCAACTGCCTTTGCCAGCCAATGGCGCGGTAGGCATCAAGACCGGTATAATCAATGCTATGGGTAGAAAATTCCTGCAATATCTCCATCCACTTATCTGTTCTTTCCTGTACAGTATGAGCAGGATGCTCATATACCCAATGCTGGAATTTATCGATAATCGCAATCCAGGGGAAAATAGTGATGGTACGTTCTAACTGGTGTTCCCTGGCTCTTTTCAAATCATCTTCCTGATCAAAGAATGCATCCCAATGGTACATGCTGAACAATTCCATGGCCATACTGGCTACTTCAGCAATTTCCATAGGATATTCCTTGAAAGCGCTCAGTTCCAGTCCATGCGCCAGGAAGGAATGCACCGCATGTCCGCCCTCATGCACCATCGTAGTCACATCACTCATTTGTCCGGCAGCATTCATAAAAATGAATGGCGCACCGGATTCAGCCAGCGGACAATTATACCCGCCCGGAGCTTTGCCTTTGCGGCTTTCGAGGTCAAAATGTCCTAGTTCCTTCATCTTCTTCAAACAATCGGCGAAGAAAGGATTCAGGTCCTGAAAACAGGCAACAGAACGTTCATAGAGATCTTCTCCATTGGTAAAAGGCTTAAGCGGGCTAATGCCATCTGGCTCGGCCTCTGTATCCCACGGACGAAGTGTATCGAGTCCGAGTTTTTCTTTTTTACGCTGATAGATTTTTTCAATGATGGGCAATACATGTAGTTTCACCGCTTCATGAAACTGGAAACAATCTTCTTTGGTATAATCAAAACGCCCCAGTTCAACAAACTTATAGTCGCGGTAATTGTCAAACCCTGCATTCAGCGCTACCTGGTGTCGTTTGGCTATCAATGACGAATAGAGTTCATGCATGGCATCCTGGTCCTGCAAACGGCGCTCCTGGATTTTTCTGTACACTTCTTCCCGCAGGCCCCTGTCATGGCTCTCCAGGAACTTAGCAGCCTGTTGCAGGGTGTATTCCTGTCCGTTCACTTCTACCGTCATCTTTCCGGCAATAGCCCCATACTGCTGCTGCATCACACTCAATTCGGCCTGCAGGGGTATATTGGTTTCGCGGAATAAATCGATATTCTTCTTAACAGACCGTAGGTAGGTAAAATATTTCTGTTGATCCAGTTCCCGAACAAAGGGGCAGTTGAGTAATTTTTTATTCAACTGATCGGCATAGGGTTGCAAACGGGGCTGAATTTCCATGCAGAAATAGGTAAAAGCCTCTTCCAGGGCTGGGTTGGTGGTATCGCAGGTCATGCGGATCTGGCGCCAGCAGGCATCTTCGCTCACTACGGCTTCCAGTTCACTGGTATCCTTTAACCACTGTTCCAGGGCTTCCCGGCTTTCGAGAGGCCGATTGGCCAATTCACTGAAATAAGGCTCCAGCAGCTCCCAGGTAGTGATCTGAAAATCTTCGGGTACAAAATGTCTCTCCAGTTTACTGATATCCGCACTTAAGGTCATATACAATGATTTTAGGGCCATAAAATTACCCCCTTATTGGCAAGCAAGTTTGTAAAACTTTACAAAACTTCAACGCTAAGCGGCGTTTTCCTATTTTTGCAGGCTTATCTAAAGACCAGTTCGTGAACGATATCATTCAACTTCTACCCGACAATATTGCCAACCAGATCGCAGCAGGTGAGGTAATTCAACGTCCGGCCAGTGCCGTGAAGGAATTACTGGAAAATGCGGTCGATGCCGGGGCAACCGAGATCAGGCTCATTATTGCCGATGCCGGTAAGGCCCTGATTCAGGTGGTAGATAATGGGAAAGGAATGAGTGATGCCGATGCGCGGATGGCTTTTGAACGCCATGCCACCAGTAAAATCCGCCAGATTGAAGACCTGTTCCGCATTCGCACCATGGGTTTCAGGGGAGAAGCACTGGCATCGGTTGCTGCCGTTTCGCAGGTTGAAATGCGAACCAGAAGAGCTACTGAAGAACTGGGTACCCTTATCGAAATCGAAAATAGCCGCGTAATTCGCCAGGAAGCCTGCTCCTGTCCTGTTGGTACCAGTATCAGCATGAAGAACCTCTTCTTCAATATACCCGCACGCAGGAATTTTCTCAAGAGCAATGCCGCCGAACTTCGTCATATTGTAGATGAATTCATTCGTGTGGCCATGTCCTTTCCGGATATCTTTTTCTCGCTTACCAGTAACGGACAGGAAGTATTTCACCTGGAAACGGGATCGCTCAAACAGCGGATCGTTCAAATACTTGGCAATAATTACAATGCCAAATTGGTTAATGTGGCCGAAAAAACCGACTACATGAATATCTATGGTTTTGTTGGCAAACCGGAAACAGCCCGCAAAACACGTGGTGATCAATATTTCTTTGTGAACAACCGTTTCATCAAAAGCGCCTATCTCAATCATGCAGTGAATACGGCTTTTGAAGAAATGATCCCGAAAGATAGTTTCCCGGGTTATGTATTATTCATTGACCTAGATCCATCGCAGGTCGATATTAACGTACACCCTACCAAGCAGGAGATCAAGTTTGAAGATGAGAAGATCATCTATGCATTTGTACAAGCCGCTGTAAAACATGCATTGGCACAATTCAGCATTGCGCCCTCACTCGACTTCACCCTCAATGCCGATATACAACAACTCGATGCCGTGAATAAACCCTTCACGACCGATAAAAAGGATGCTGCCGCGTCTTCGAGTTTATACCAAACATTCACACAGAAAAACCAGGCACATTTTATTGAGAAGGAAAACAAAGGAGAGCTGAAACACTGGCGCTCTTTCTTTGAGAAGAGTGATGATCCCCAGACACGTGCTATCCCAGTTCCTCAGCATCAGGAAAATGAAGATGATGCTGTGGTTGGCATTCCAGGCCTTATGAAAGCACGTAACCAGGCCTTACAGGTATTACCCGACACGCCTTTACTGCAGCTGCATAATACCTATATCATCGCTTCTACACAAAGTGGTTTTGTGTTGGTACACCAGCAACTGGCGCATGAAAGAATCCTGTACGACAAATACAGCGTAGCGGCCCATGGCAAACAAATGCCTACCCAAAAAAGCCTGTTCCCCACTTCACTTGAATTGCCTGCTGCCGATGCCAGCCTGCTCCATGAGCTCCTGCCCGATTTGCTGGCGATTGGCTATCATGTAGAGCCTTTTGGCCATAACAGTTTCGTAATCCAGGGGATTCCTGCCGACATTACAGCAGGTAATGAAAAGCATGCCATTGAACTTCTCATAGAACAGTTCAAACATTTCAGCAGTGATGTGAAATTTAGTAAGCGTGAAAAACTGGTGCGTTGTATGGCACGTCAACAAGCCATCAAAGCAGGCCAATCCCTGAGTCAAAAGGAAATGCTGGTATTGATAGAAGAATTGTTCGCCTGCAATACACCCAACCTCACCCCTACAGGATCACCTACCTATCTTGAATTCAAGGAAGATTATCTGGACAGGATGTTTGGCAAATAAGCTTCTGGTATTAATTGAGCTTGTACAATGTAATACCATTGCTTTGGCTCAATATCATCAATTCTTTATCCTTACAATAAAGTGTCAGGTCGGTTGATTCGAGCAAAGGCAACTGATTTTTAGTGATATCATCAATAATTTTTCCATTTTCCAGCAATAGTAAATGCTGTTCATTTTTAAATGTGGCTGTTAACCAGCAACGACCTTTATAATCAACCGCCAGCGACGATAAGCCAACATAACCATATGGATCAATGCCAAACTTGACTTTGATGGTATTTTTCAAATCAAACCAATCCTTACCATCATAGTACAAGCCATCTCCAATACCTATGGAATACGCTCCACCGGATTTATCGAAATAGGTTGTGTACATCATTGCATAACCACTGGCAACTTTCATAGAAAGTGTGCAGGTTTTGGTTTCCGGATCATAGGTATAGGGTAGTGATGCAAAAATGAAAAATTGATTTTTGGGGCTAACGGCAATACTATGCGTGGCATTGCCCGGATAGCCTTTTATTTCCTTTCGCTCGGTGAAAGAAAAATTCCCCTTTTTATAGACGCCTATACCTTCGTTGGCCAAACAGTAAATATCTCCTTCACTTGTAGCATAAGCAAGCATTGTACCTGGTACGGGTGCTTCAAAAAGCTTTTTATCTGCCCCTTTTGCAGCCTTCTCATACACTACATTACCCTTTGTGTAATACACTTTTTTCCCATCGGTAAAAAAGCCTTGTCCATAACCAATCCCTTCTATCTTTTTTACATCCTGCTTACCATCATACTGTACCCAATCGGATCTGGAACCCACTGAATAAATGGTACCATCGGGCGTCCATATATTCGATTTGGTCATCGTAGAAGCAGGAACCAGGTTCTTGATGAGGTGGGTACTGGTTGTTCCTTTTTGTGCATATACACCAGTAACTTCTGCGTAATAATAGTCGTTCTCACCTGTCATCAAAAGGGGCCCGGCATACAATTTTACAGGTAGTGATTTTCTGGTTGTAACAGGTGTAATGGTAAAAGACTTTGATTGACCAGCTAAGATCAGATCATTGAGTACAACTGAATACACTTGCTTGGAAGTGTATATAAAAACATTGCCTTTTGCATCCAGTACCAGCTTCTGGGTAGTATCCTTATCCAATGGAATCGCTTGTTTGAATGGCTTGATGGAGTCGGGCGAGAAGAAATGAATATCTCTGTTACCCAATACCCATAATCCCTTTCCTTTTTGTAATACTGCATCCACAGCATTATCTGTTGCTACTTTAAATTCCTTTTTCAGCTTTTTATCATACACATACAATCCTTCATAATTGGGGCTATTCATCAACCAACCCATCCCAATATCTGCCATCAGAAAACTTCCTGTACGGAGCTTATAATCTTTTCTGTTAACCCGGGCCGAGTTAATGGAAATACCTGAATATTTAGTAGGACGAACACCCGGTATAATATGGGCAATAAAGATTGTATTGGCAACAGTAGCTCTTTCTCCATCGGACCAAATGCCAGACCAGTTTTGCGGATATTCGCCCTGGTCCATGATGGGTACTCGCTGCAACTTACCATCGCTTCTTAACTTATATAACTCACGCTGATTAATGGCGTAAATACTGTCTTTCACCAGCACCAGATCAAACAACCCCTTAACCACTCTTCCACTATCATCGTTACGATAATACGTTGTTTTTTTAGCCTTATCATCGATAAAGAATAGTCCGTTACTGCCTACTCCCCAAATCCCTTTTCCGCTTTGCTGAATTAATTTCTTCGGCATACTGAAGCCGGGCAAATTACTGCTGGATGACCAGTAGCTGTTTTGAGACAACAAAGGTTGGGATACAAGTAAACATAAAAGAATAGCAGAAACATAGATCCTGCAGGACTTGAAGGTGGACATGTGTAATATGTTTAAATAGTGAACTGCTTCTGTTTACTAAAAACAGAAGTAAGGCTGTATTTCGGGGAGGGGTTGAAATAAAAGCCTAGACGACACTATAAAGATACGAAAAAGATTTCAATTCCCTACATCCAGCTATTTTGCGAAGATGATACCCGATAAGCGGCATAATTCATCATTTTCCGTGCTTCCGCTTCATCGATATACAGTAATTCAAATTGTCCGCCTGCGGTTTGTACCTGCAGGTTGGCCAGGCCCCGCTTTCGCTGAAACAGTGTTTGCCGGATGGTAATAAACTGTATCTGCTCCCAGTTTACAATGGCTTGCTGTCTGCCCCAGATTCCCTTTTGGTATTGCAAACCCAGTGTTGTAGCCCAGCACCTGAAATTCCTGATAAAGAAAAGAGAACCAATATAAGAATGAATGAATAACAGGCAGATCCAGGCGGCATGCCAGCCTATCCAAAAATAGAGAGGAATACCTGCTATGAGTACAAAGGGCAAGGTTAGCAATAGCAGCTTTCGCCACGCGTAAGACTTATCCATACCAATAGCGGCCATACCAGTTTGTGAAGGAAGTACGGATTGATAATAGGCAGTAATAGCAGTGATTTGTTCCTGCGCTGTTATAGGCACTTCTACCACCATTTTACCTTTCCCATCATGATCGCCTGCGG
>VFQQ010004529.1_pt1 | contig 12192 bp, 11 predicted proteins | sample 3512341 | NCBI WGS metagenome assembly VFQQ01 (sample SAMN10412373, study PRJNA504923) | tailings metagenome | isolation source: Relicate 2 Philex TSF1 revegetated site | place: Philippines: Tuba, Benguet | collected 2017-08-29 | reverse complement strand
CGTGACGCCGACCGGCAAGGCGCAGCGCATCGTCTTTTACGGATCTCTGGCGCAGACGGTTGTCACGGGCGGGCAGATGCCGCTCTTCTGGGTGGCGGGAAATACCGAAGCCAATCTCGTTCTGCTGCTGATCTTCATGGCGAGCGCTATGCTGGCCGTGGCGCTGACATCGGCCTCACGTCCGATCCTGATCGCAAATGTCGTATTCCACGCGCTCGTCTGTGAAACGGTTCTGCTGGTCGAAGGCGGCGACACGGCGAACATGCTCGCGATGCTGGCGCCGCTCTATTTCGGTGCGCTCGCGAGTTCCGGCGCGCGGACCTATAAGCGGCATCGCGAAGTCCTGACGCTTGCACAAGAGCGCGAAGCGATGATCGACGATCTGACGCAGGCCAACCAGGCGAAGACGCGCTTCCTCGCCAATATGAGCCACGAGCTGCGCACGCCGCTAAACGCCATTCTGGGCTTCTCGGAGATGATGAAGGCGGAGTCTTTCGGCCCGCATGGCTCGCCGAAGTATCTGGAATACGCCGCCGACATTCATTCCAGCGGCGCGCACCTGCTGGACCTCATCAACGATCTTCTGGACGGCGCGCGGGTCGATGCCGGGACCTATGTCCCGAGCGACGAGACCTTCGCCCTGCCCGGCCTGTTCGACGAGTGCATCCGCCTGCTGCACGGGCGCGCGATGGAGAAGAGCATGTCTCTGCGCCATCTGCGCGGCTTCTCCGGCGGGCTGAAGGCCGACCGGCGCGGCATCAAGCAGGTCGTTATCAACCTGGTGGCCAACGCGGTGAAGTTCTCGCCGCCGGGCGGCCATGTGGCGCTTAGCGCCGCCATCGAGCCGAACGGTGAGTTGCAGATCATCGTCAGCGATGACGGGCCGGGGATCGAGGCGGCCGACCTGCCGCGCATCTTCCAGAGTTTCGGTCAGGGTCGCCACGATGTCGCCGAGCGCGACCGGGGCGTGGGCCTTGGCCTCGCCATCGTGAAGGGCATCGTGACCGCGCATGGCGGCACGATCGAGGCGCGGAGCAAGCCCGGCGAAGGTACGACCATGGTGGTGCGCCTGCCGGCGCCGTGCATCATCGCGTCTTCCGCCCAGGCGCTGGTCGCCTGAGTCCAAAGGAAAACGGCGGCCCGGAGGCCGCCGTTTCCTGATCCCGTTGGTGTCGATTAGTCGGCGAACGCCGCAAAGCGCCGCTGGTGGAAGTCGGCATTGCCAAACGTGGTATCGAGCATCATCAACCGCTTGAAGTAGTGGCCGACATTCAGCTCGTCGGTCATGCCCATGCCGCCATGGATCTGCACCGCCGACTGGCCGATGAAGCGGCCGGCCTTGCCGATCTGCACCTTGGCGGCCGAAGCGGCCTTCTTGCGCTCGGCCTCTTCCTCTTCGAGCTTCAGCGTCACCATGTAGCTGATCGAGACCGACTGCTCGTAGTTCATGAACATGTCGACCATGCGGTGCTGGAGCACCTGAAACTTGCCGATCGGCGTTCCGAACTGCTTGCGGGTCTTGGCGTATTCGATGGTCGTGTCGTTCAGCACCTTCATGGCGCCGGTCGATTCCGCAGCGAGCGCGGCGATGGCCTGGTCGGCCACCAGTTCGACGGTGGGCAAACCCTTGCCGACTTCACCGATAACCGCATCGGCGCCGACGCTGACATTCTCCAGCGTGACTTCCGAGGCGCGGCTGCCATCGACTGTCGGGTAGTCGCGGGTCGAGACACCCTTGGCGTTCTTGTCGACGACGAAGAGCGTGACGCCGTCGGCATCGCGCTGGCCGCCCGAGGTGCGGGCCGTGACGATCAGCTTGTCGGCGAAGGGCGCGCCCAGCACGACCGCCTTGTGGCCGCTGAGCGTGTAGCCGTCGCCCGACTTCTTGGCGGTGGTGGTGAGGTCCGCGAGGTTGTAGCGGCCCTGCGGTTCGGCGAACGCGAACGCGAAGATGCTCTCACCGGCCGCGATGGAAGCGAGCAGCTCTTCCTTCTGGACGGTGCTGCCGGCGGCCTTGAGGATGCCGGCGGCGATGACGGCGTTGTTGAGCCAGGGCTCGATCACGAGGCCGCGGCCGAATTCCTCGGCGATGATCATCGAGTCGACGGCGCTGCCGCCGAGACCGCCGAAATCTTCCGGGATCGCGACGCCCAGCAGGCCCATCTCGGCGAACTGGCCGTAGATCTCCTTGCGCCAGCCGGCGTCGGACTTCGACACCTTGCGGCGCGTTTCGAAGTCATAGGCGTTCTGGATGAACTTCTGCACGGAGTTGCGCAGCAGCGTTTGTTCTTCGGTGAAGGAGAAATCCATGACGTTCCCTGAGAGCTATATTTTCGTTGACTGGCGTGCGGCTTAGAGCCCCAACACCATCTTCGCAATGATGTTGCGCTGGATTTCGTTCGATCCGCCATAGATCGAGGTCTTGCGCATGTTCGCGTAGTTCTGGACGGCGCCTTCGGCATAGTCCGGGCCGGGGGCGAACTCGTTATGCGCGAGCGGATCGGAGAACGGCAGGGCGTAGTAGCCGACGCCTTCCATCACCAGTTCGGTGATGCGCTGCTGGATCTCGGTGCCCTTGACCTTGAGGATCGAGGATTCGAGGCCTGGACCCTTGCCGGCTTGCTCCGACGCCAGCGTGCGCAGCTCGGTGAATTCCAGCGCCGTCAGGTCGATCTCCAGTTCGGCGATCTTCTTCTCGAAATCCGGATCGTCGATCAGCTTCTCGCCGTCGATGATCTCCATCGCCAGCATGTCCTTCAGGCGCGAGATCGCGCGCTTGGAGCGGGCGACACCGGCGATGCCGGCGCGTTCGTGGCTGAGCAGGAACTTGGCGCAGGTCCAGCCCTTGTTCTCTTCGTGGATGCGGTTCTCGACCGGCACCTTCACGTTGTCGAACCACACCTCGTTCACCTCGTGACCGCCATCCATCGTGATGATCGGCTTCACGGTGATGCCGGGGGTCTTCATATCGACCAGAAGGAAGGAGATGCCTTCCTGCGGCTTGGCGTTCTTGTCGGTGCGGGCGAGGACGAAGATCCAGTCGGCGAACTGGGCGAGCGTCGTCCAGGTCTTCTGGCCGTTCACAATGTAATAATCGCCTTCGCGGACAGCCGTGGTCTTCAGGCTGGCGAGGTCGGAGCCGGCGCCGGGCTCGGAATAGCCCTGGCACCACCACACATCGCCCGAGAGGATGCCGGGGATGTACTTGGCCTTCTGCTCTTCGGTGCCGAAGCTGTAGATCACCGGGCCGACCATCGAGACGCCGAAGGGCAGGATCATCGGCGTTTCGGCGCGGGCGCACTCCTCGCCCCAGATATATTTTTGGGTGGGCGTCCAGTTGGTGCCGTACGGCGCTGGCCACGAGGGCGCGACCCAGCCCTTCTTGTAGAGGACGCGCTGCCAGGCGAGGTAATCTTCCTTGTTGCGGTATTCGCCGCGACGGACACCTTTGAGGTGCTGCGGCATGTTTTCGGCGATGAAGGTGCGAACTTCGGCGCGGAACGCTTCGTCTTCCGGTGAATAGTTGATGTCCATGATCTCTCCCCGCGCGCCGGAATCTCACAGTCCCGTCCGCACCGACAATTTGTCAAAAGGCGCGCGATGATAGCCAGCGGCGGCGCTGGCGCAAGCCGACGTTGCGTCAAGTGGACGCAGGAAATCCAGCACGCAAGTGGCGGATTTCCGGGGCCGGGTTGAGCGGCGGCGCTTGAAGCGGCAGCCCGGCGCCGCCTAGCCTTCGCTGAATCCGGAACCAGCCGCGCCATGATCGATCGATGACCGACGCGACAGAGGCACTCAACCGATTCCGCTCCAGCATGATGCTGGACCACGACAAATGGCGGGACGGCACGCCCTACGATCTCGATGCGCTGGATGCGATGTCGCCTGCCGGACGTGCGCAGATCGCGGCCGAGATCATATCGCGGAGCAGCCTGGACTGGCGTGATGTCGATGCGCTGCGCCAAATCGGCACGCCCGAGGCGCTGGCGCGGATCGACCGCGCAGCAAAAAGCCAGTCAGACCACGGCGGTGCGGCCGCGTTGCAGGCTGTCGCCGACAGCGGCTGGAGCGAGGAGCTCGAGAAGCAGTTTCTGGCGACGCTCGATGAGGCCCCGCTGATGGAGACGTCGCTGGATCGCCTGTTCGCCGTCGCGGAGGCGCATCCGACGCCAGATGTGCAGGCGAAGCTGTGGCAGCTGGCGACCGAAAGCCCGAACGGCGTGCGCTATGCGTTTGGCGCGTTCCTTCTCTACCTGCATGGACATGCCGACGAGTGGTACGGGCTGGACGGCGATGTCCGGCCGCATCTGCTGGCGCTGTCGGAGAGCGGTGACGCGCGCGAGGCCGCGAGGGCGTGGCTTGGCGAGAAGATCACCGCGCCGCTGCGCGAGGGTGCGTCATGATCGTGACGCTCGTTCTCCTCGCCGCGCTTTTGACGCTGCTGATCGCCGCCTCGCTCCCACTATTTGGCTGGGGATCGGGGATCGATGCGGCGGGCCGCGGCATGGCGATGTTCCTGCCGGTCATCCTGATGACGGTGCGGATCGCCTGTATCGGCGGGGCGGTGATCGCGCTGGCCTCCGATGGCGGCCTCACCTGGACCGGGCTGTCCGGCGTCTGGGCTGCCGTTCTGGCGCTGCTGCTTCTGATCCTGCTTGGTCTGGCGTCGTTCATCACCGTGTCCCTGCTGGTCGAGCACGCGCCGCCGTCCGGGTCCGCTGCGCCTGCGTGGATCGCCTCTGTGTTCACGCCGCTGCTGATTACGGTGTGGCTGGTGGCCGAACCATTTATTCAAGGCACGCAGATCTGGGCGGTGCGAGGCCTCACCGGAGCGTTCATCGTTGCGTCGTTTGCGACCGCGCTTGTCGCCATGCGGCATCAGGCCAGGTTCGCCGCCGAGGCCGCTATGGAACGGCAGGCATACGAGGCAGCCGCAGAGGCGCGGACCGCCCTATTGCCGGCCGATGCCGACCTGCGCACGACACTGGCATTTCTGGAGGCACTTCCGGAGGACGACTGGCAGGTGCGCGACCGCGTCCGATCACGCGCGACGATGATGGTGGACCGTGTCGAACAGACGATGGCAATGCTGGAAGATCCCGACCGCGCGATCCGCCTGCGCGGCGGCCGGTTCGCGATGCTGGTCACCATGCCGCAGACCGATGCCTACTACGCGATCGCCGAATGTGAGATCGCGGACATCATCACGAGGCTTCAGCAGAAGGCGGCGAGTGACGCAGAGCTTGCGATGGAAGCACGCACCGCCATCGCGCTCGCGTGGCCCGCGATACATACCACGCATCTGAAGAAGGCGCAGATGGCGGCGCTCCATGAGGCGCTGCTTGCGCAAGGCGACACTTCCGCCTGCCGCGCGCTGACCCATGATGCGGCGATGCTGAAGGATTATGTGACGGGATGACGCTTGCGGCCTTCACACACGCCGCATAGGTCTTGAGCCATGTCCGCCGCCTGGCAGCCCCTCCAGACGCCCTGCATCAAGGTCTGTGTGCTCGATCCCGCAAGCGGGCTCTGCACCGGATGCAAGCGAACGCTGCGTGAGATCGCCGCATGGGGTTCGATGCCGCCGGAAATGCGGGCGCGCATCATGGACGAATTGCCTGCGCGAAAACTCCCGGAGAAGATCTGACCATGCGTCTCGCCATCGCGGGGCTTTGCGCCTCGATGCTGATGAGTGTTGCCCACGCGGCGGGGATTGAGGGCTTCTGGCAAGGCGAGGCCGGCAGCCAGAGCCTCGAAATCGAAATCACCTCCGGCGCCGGGGGCGGTCTGCACGCCCGCGTGCGCGGTTTGAACAGCGGTGTCGATCTGCCGGCCATCGTTTCACTGGACGGCACGCAGTTCAGGCTGTCCGTGCCGGCGATCGAGATGTCGGTGAACGCTGCGTTCGACGGCGATGAGATCGAGGGCCAGCTGATACGCGGCAACTCCGCGTTCGATATCGAACTGGAGCGCGCCGCGCCGCGCGCACCGGCAGAGCGGCCGCAGGACCCGAAGGCGCCCCTGCCCTACGCGGTCGAGGAGGTCACGATCTCCGGCGCCGCCGGCGGACTGGCCGCGACGCTGACGCGGCCTGAGGGCGCCGGCAAATATCCCGCCGTTCTGCTGGTGACGCAGGACGGGCCGCAGGATCGGAACGCGCAGGCCTATGCGCACCGCCCGTCCCTTGTGCTGGCCGATGCGCTGACCCGTGCAGGCTTTGCGGTGCTGCGCTACGACGATCGCGGCGTCGGCGCATCCGGCGGCGTCTATACGCAGGCGACGACAGTGGATTTCGGCGCGGACGCTGCGGCCGCCCTCGCCTGGCTGCGCGCACGCAGCGACATCGATCCGGCGCGCATCGCCCTGGTCGGGCGTGGCAACGGCGCCTCCATCGCCGCGATCGGCGGGCGAGATGCCGCGGCGCTGGTGCTGATCTCGGCGCCTGTGCTGCTCGGCGCAGACGGGCTCAACGCCGCGACGGCGCGCCAGATGCGCAACAATGGCGACGACGAGGAAGACATCGCCGAACGCATAGCATTGCAGACCAAGGCGTTCGCCGTCGCCGCCGATCCGTCGAAGAGCGAGGCGGATATTCGCGCGACCATCGAAAAGCTGATCGATGAGGCGGCGGGCCTGATGTCGTTCGCCGTGCCGGACGATGTGGTCGATCAGATGGCGCGGCAGATGTCGGCCCCGTGGTTCCGCCACTATCTGTCGTACGATCCGAAGTCCGACTATGCTCGTGTCGGCGGACGTGTTCTGTTTCTCTATGGTGCCAGGGATACGGCGAACCCGGCAGCTGAAAGCGCACCGGCGGCCGTTGCTGCGGTGACCGGCGGAAAGGCGGAGACAGTGACATTGGACGGGCTGAATGCGGCGCTGGCGACATTCGATCCGGACAAGAAGGCGTCGGTCTATGACCGCGCCGAGACGCTGAATCCGGCGGCGATCGAACAGATCGTCTCATGGCTCCGCTCAGCGATGCCCGCGACATGAAGGCATTCGGCTATTTCGTCCTCGCGCTGCTGATCCTGCTGGCGATTGCCGCGCTGGCGTCGTGGAGCTTCGGCTGGAGCATGGGCGGCGACGGTGACCCCCGTGGCGCACAACTCGCCTGGTCCGGCTCAATTGCGGCGTTGATGGCGGTCGGCATCATCGCCTCGTCGCGGCAAAAGGTGTCCACCACCGTGTTCAGCCTGCTCGCGTGGGCGGGTGCGTTCCTGATCCTGATCCTCGCCTATTCCTATCGTGATGACGCCAAGGCGCTGTGGGGCCGCATCCGCGGTGAGTTCTTCGGCAGCGAGGCGATGGTGAACGCGGCAGGGAATGTCGAGCTGCGCCGCGCGGGGGACACGCATTTTTATGCCGACGCCGAGGTGAACGGCGGCACTGTCAATTTCATGGTCGATACCGGCGCCAGCATGGTCGCGCTGTCGTGGACCGATGCCCGGGCGGCCGGAATTGACCCTAAAACGCTCGACTTTTCGCGGACCGTGATGACGGCAGGCGGGCCGGTTCAGGCCGCGCGCATTCGCATCGGACGGCTGGCAATCGGCCCGATCGTCCGGCGCGACGTGGAGGCCGGCGTGCTGCCCGAGGGTGTCGAGGGTTCCCTGCTGGGCTTAAGCTTCCTCGATACACTCTCATCCTATGAGATTTCGGGCGACCGGCTGACCTTGCGGGATTGATCGCATCGGGCGCCCAAGCCTATCTAGCCCCCTCATTTCGCCAGGGACCGACCATGCTCGCAACGCCGCGCGACGATCTGAAGCCGAACACCGCCGAGTGGGAGCAAATCCCGCATATCGCGGCGACGGGCTTCCGCGAATATGACGCGCGCTGGAAATACGGCGTCGACATCAATCTGATGGGCTTCCAGGCGCTGGGCCTCGCGCTCGGCACCATGGTGGTCGACATGTGCACGGCGCGCGGAGAGCAGCCGCGCATCGTCGTCGGCCACGACTATCGCGACTACTCGCTGATGCTGAAGCACTCGCTGACCGTCGGCCTGATGGCCGCGGGGTGCGAGGTGAACGATATCGGCCTCGCCCTCTCGCCCGTCGCCTACTTCTCGCAGTTCGCCTATGACTGCCCCGCCGTCGCAATGGTGACCGCCAGCCATAACGAGAAGCCGTGGACGGGCGTGAAGATGGGCGTCGAGAAGCCGCTGACCTTCGGCCCCACCGAGATGACGGCGCTGAAGGAGATGACGCTGGGCGCCAAGTGGAAGGTGCGGCTGGGTGGCGCCTATGTGTTCCACAGCGATGCGCGCGAGCGTTACATCGCCGACCTGCTGAGAGACGGGCCGCTGAAGCGCAAGATCCGCGCGGTCGTCGCCTGCGGCAACGGCACGGCGGCGCATTACGCGCCCGAAGTGCTGGAGAAGCTGGGCGTCGAGGTGGTGCCGCTGGATGCGGAGCTCGACTACACCTTCCCGCGCTACAATCCGAACCCCGAAGACCACGAGATGCTGCACGCGATGAGCGTGGCGGTGAACGAAACCGGTGCTGAACTGGCGCTCGGCTTCGACGGCGACGGCGACCGGTGCGGCGTGGTGGATGACAAGGGTGAGGAAATCTTCGCCGACAAGATCGGCGTGATGCTGGCCCGCGACCTCTCGGCGCTTTACCCCAACCGGGCGTTCGTGGCGGATGTGAAGTCGACCGGCCTCTTCGCCGTCGATCCGGTGCTGAAGTCGAACGGCGCGAGCGCCGATTACTGGATGACCGGCCACAGCCACATCAAGCGGCGCAATCACCAGATCAACGCGCTCGCGGCGTTCGAGAAGTCCGGCCATTTCTTCTTCAACGCGCCGGTCGGCCGCGGCTATGACGACGGCCTCGTTTCGGCCATTGCGGTGCTGCGTATGCTGGAGCGCAATCCCGGCAAATCGCTGTCGCAGCTCTATGCCGAACTGCCTGTCACGCACGCGACTCTGACCATGGGACCGTATTGCGGTGACACGGTGAAGTACGGCGTCGTCGATGAGCTGGTCGCGAAATTTCAGAAGATGAAAGCCGATGGTGAGTCGGTGACGGACCAAAAAATTATCGACGTGCTCACCGTGAACGGCGTGCGTTTTACAACCGAGGATGGAACCTGGGGACTCATTCGCGCGTCGTCCAACAAGCCGCAGCTGGTCGTCGTCGCGGAGTCGCCGGTTTCAAAAGCGCGGATGTGCGCGATGTATCGTTATTTGAAACAAATTCTGGATGCCGACGACCGCATGGGCGCGTGGGACCAAAACATGGACGCAACCTGTCAGGATTGTCATTGAGTGATGATTGCGAGCGGACTCACGCACTGCTACTGAATCTTACAAGGCCGGGGCGACTGTCAGCTATCGCAGACATTTAATCGGACCGATCGCAGGGCACGCACCCCCGCGTGCTGATCTTTGACGCAAGAGACTGGAGTTTGGCTAAATGGCGACTGGGACCGTGAAATTCTTCAACACGCAGAAGGGCTTTGGGTTCATCAAGCCCGACGATGGCGGCAAGGACGTGTTCGTCCACATCACCGCCGTGCAGGCCGCCGGCCTGCGTGGCCTCGATGAAGGCCAGGCTGTCGGTTACGAGGTTCTGATGGAGCGCGGCAAGCCGGCCGCCGGCAACCTCAAGGCGATCTGATCCCTCATCAGGATCGCCGAAGATCGAAGGCAGTGCAGCGATGCGCTGCCTTTTTCTTTGGGTGGTTATGACGTGACGCGTCATCGACGCGGCGGCCCTGAATCGGCAAAGCTATGCGCATGACGACATTGCATCCGATCGACGCCGCCACCCTGCTCCGCCGTGATGGCGCATCGCTGAGCGCCAATGCGCCGGCCGACTACTGGAATATGGCCGGACCGTTTGGCGGCGCGACTGCCGCGCTGATGATGCGTGCCGTGCTGGAGGATGAGCGCCTGATCGGTGAGCCGGTGAGCATCACCGTCAATTTCTGCGGCGGCATCGTTCAAGGCGGAATGACGCTGGATGTGCGGGCGGTGCGGACGGGCAAGACCGTCCAGCACTGGGTGGTCGAGCTGTCGCAGGGCGGCGGGATCGTCGCGACGGCGACGGTGGTGACGGCGCTGCGGCGCGAAGGCTGGCGGTTCGTGAACAACACGATGCCGGATGCGCCGCCGCCCGAGATGGTCGAGGTGCTGGATCGCAGCCAGTCGATCGGGTGGACGACGAAGTACGAGATGCGGTTCGTTGCGGGCGCGCCGGTGTTCGAGCGCGACGATGCGGGCCGCAATCCGCGTTCGGTGCTGTGGCTCAACGATAAGCCGCGCCGGGTGGTGGATTTCGTGTCGCTGACGTCGATGAGCGACGCGTTCTTCGTGCGGATCGTGCACGCCCGGGGCGATATTCCGCCGGTCGCGACCGTTTCGATGACGACCCATTTCCACGCGACCGGCGTCATGCTGGCGGCGCATGGCGATCAACCACTGCTGTGCGCGGCGGATACCAAGCTGTTCGATCAGGGATTCTTCGACCAGACGGCGGAGATTTGGTCGCCCTCCCAGGGGCTGGTGGCGACTTCGACCCAGATGGTCTGGTTCAAGGGCTAAGCGAGCAGCATCCTGAGGCCCGAGGCCGCGAGGAAGAAGCCGAAGACGACGCGTAAGGTGCGCGGCGGCAGCGCGTGGGCGATGCGGGCGCCCCAGGGCGCGGCGAGGATCGAGGTCGGCGCGAGGATGATGAGCGCGCCCCACGAGATGTAGCCGATCGAGAGCGGCGGCAGGCCGGGCTCGCCGAGGCCGAGCAGCAGGAAGCCGAGCGCCGCAGGGGCGCCGATGAGGACGCCGAAGCCAGAGCCGGTCGCCACAGCGCGGTGGATGACGACGCCAGAGAGCGTCATGGCGGTGACGCCGAGCGTGCCACCGCCGATGCCCATGAGCGCAGAGACGCAGCCGAGCACGGCGGCGAAGACATGGCTGAGCGGGTGGTTGGGGATGGCTGGCGCGAGAACCCAGCGCATCGGCGCGAAGGCGACGTAGATCGCGAAGAGCGTCGCGACGACGCCGAAGAAGGCCTTGAGGCCCTGTCCGCCGATGAAGGCCGCCAGCACGGCGCCGAGCGTCGCGCCGAGGAAGACGGCGGGGCCGTAGCGGCGAAGGATCGTCCAATCGAGCGCATCGCGCTTGTTGTGCGCGGCTGCGGAGCGGAGCGAGTTGAAGACGATGGTGGCGAGCGACGTGCCGACAGCGACATGCATGGCGGCGTCCTGGCCGATGCCCGCCTGATGCAGGATTTCGAAGAAGACCGGCACCATGACGATGCCGCCGCCGATGCCAAGCATGCCGCCGGTGAGGCCGGCGAGCAGGCCCGCAGCCGCGAGGATCGCGATCAGCAGAGCGAGATCGCCGGGCGGAAGCGAGCTGAGGAATTCCACTAGGCGGCGTCTTTCATCGCGTTCGGGCTGACGCGGGCGAGCGCGTCGCGGAGGACGTCGATGCCTGCACCTTTTAGATGCGCGTTTTCGGCGAGGTAGCGGCGGAAAAGACGGCCGCCGGGCTGGCCCGAGAAGAGGCCGAGCATGTGCCGGGTGATCGCTCCAAGGGGTGTGCCGGTGGCGAGTTCGCGCTCGACGTAAGACAGGTAAACCTCGGCGGCTTCGTGGCGCGTAGTGACAGGATCGCCTTCGCCGAACACGGTGCTGTCGACGGTGGCGAGGCGCCAGGGCTGTTCATAGGCGGCGCGGCCGAGCATGACACCATCGGCCCATGCCAAGTGTTCGGCGGCGACTTCGAGCGACGGCAGGCCGCCATTGAGGACGATCTTCAGATGCGGGCGCTCGGCCTTCACGCGCTGGACGAGATCGTAATCGAGCGGCGGGACGTCGCGGTTCTCTTTCGGGCTGAGCCCCTTGAGCCAGGCCTTGCGGGCATGGACGATGAAGAGATCGGGCCCGGCCTTGGCGACGGTGTCGATGAAGGTGCGGAGGCTGTCCTCGGGGTTCTGGTCATCGATGCCGATGCGGCACTTCACAGTGACCGGGATCTTCACGGCGGCGCGCATGGCGGCGATGCCATCGGCCACCAATTGCGGTTCGGCCATCAGGCAGGCGCCGAACCGGCCGTTCTGGACGCGGTCGGACGGGCAGCCGCAATTGAGGTTCACCTCGTCATAGCCGCGCTCCTCGGCCATGCGACTGCACGCGGCGAGCTGAGCCGGATCGGAACCGCCGAGCTGAAGCGCGACGGGG
>VFQQ010004527.1_pt1 | contig 12198 bp, 6 predicted proteins | sample 3512341 | NCBI WGS metagenome assembly VFQQ01 (sample SAMN10412373, study PRJNA504923) | tailings metagenome | isolation source: Relicate 2 Philex TSF1 revegetated site | place: Philippines: Tuba, Benguet | collected 2017-08-29 | reverse complement strand
ACATCATCAAGATGGGCGGCATCACCGGGCTGATGCAGTGCGCCGCCATCGCCTATGCGCATGGCGTCGACCTGGTGCCGCACCAGACCCAGCCCTCGCTTGGCCATCTCGCAAACATCCATGTGCTGGCGACCATCATGCACCTCAACAAGCCGGTGGAGCTGGCGGACGGCTGGGAGCGGGCGAGCTCCGTATTCACGCCCAATCCGTCCGAACCCAAGAACGGCATCTTCCATCTGCCAACGGCGCCGGGCCTCGGCGCCGAGTTCAACGCCGACGAAATGAAGCGGCGCAGCATTCCGATCACCGTCTGACGCCACATAAAGGGAGGAGAACCTTATGGCACTATCGAGACGTGACTTCCTCAAAGCAGCCGGCGCGGCGGGGGCCGCGGCCGGCATCGGGCTGCAGATGCCGGCGGCGCTGGCGCAGGACGCCAGCCTGATTACCATCGCGCTGGCAGCCCGCGCGCCGGCCGGCATCAACCCGCAGCAGACCGGCCTCAGCGGCGGCGACAACTGGACCATCTACCAGGTGTTCAACACGCTGGTCCGCGCGCCGGACGGGCGCTTCGCCACCCGCCCCGAAGAGTTCGAGCCGAGCCTCGCGGAGAGCTGGGAGAGCACCCCGGACGCCAAGACCTGGACCTACAAACTCCGCAAGGGCGTGCAGTTCCACAAGGGCTATGGCGAGATGACGTCGGACGACGTCATGTTCACCTTCGGCCGCCAGCTCGATCCCGATATCGTCACCGGCGGCAAGGTACAGTTCAGCAATATCGAGTCGATCGAGGCGCCGGACGCCTACACCTTCATCGCCAGGCTCAAGCGCCCCGATCCGTTGTTCAACGGCTCCGCCGCATCGGTGCTGACCGCCTCGATCATCAGCAAGAAGGCATTCGAGGAGAAGGGCGAAGCCTTCAACTTCGACCCTATCGGCACCGGCTGTTTCCAGGTCGACAATGTCAGCGAAACCGACGGCGTGACCCTCGCGGCATTCCCGGAATTTTTCGGCGAGCAGCCGGCGAGCCCGAAGGTGCGCGTCAGCTACATCGCCGACACCACGGCACGCACGCTGGCCTTCGCATCCGGCCAGATCGACATGATCGAGGGCGTTCGCGCTCCCGGTTGGATCGACACCATGAAGCAGCGCTCGGCCGACACGCAGTTCGACATGACGGCGCCGGGCAGCTTCAACTTCCTGCACCTCAACCTGACCCGCGCGCCGCTCGACAACATCAAGGTGCGGCAGGCCATCCGCTATGCCATCGACAGCGAAGCGCTGGCGTCGGCCTATGGTCCGATGGCCAAGCCGATGGTGGGCATCATCTCGAGCCAGTTCGAAGGCTCGGTCAAGCGCGAGGACCTGCCTGAGGAGCTGCAGTACAAGCCCGATCCGGAAAAGGCCAAGGCGCTGCTCGCCGAAGCCGGCTTCGCCAATGGGCTGACCATCCCGTGCTACACCAGCCAGCGCGAAGACTATGCGGCGATCATGCTCATCATCCAGGAGCAGCTGCGGTCGGTCGGCATCAATCTCGACATGCAGATCATCGACCACAACACGTTCCACGCCGACAACCGCAACGACAAGAACGCCATGCCGCTCAACTCGTCGAGCTATGGCCCGCTGCCGATCAACATCTTCCTGCAGCAGGTTTCGGCCGCGGCGGAAGTGAAGGCCGACGGCACGGGGCAGGGCAACTTCAGCCACTATGGCGTCGCCATGCCGGGCATCGACGACCTGATCACCAAGGCGCAGGACGAGCCCGACTTCAACAACCGCACGGCGATCTTCCAGGAGATCGAAAAGAAGCTGCTCACCGACCTGCCGATCCTCGGCGTCATCACGCTGGGCTATGTGATCGCCCGCAATCCGCGCGTCGATATCGGCTATCCGGTGCAGTCGGGCTACGCCTACTGGCCGCTGAGCAGGGCCACGAAGAAAGCCTGATCGCTTCGATCAGCGAGGCAAATGAAAGGGGGCGCACCGAGCAGGGTGCGCCCCCTTCTTGCTGACCGGGAGGACTGTCAGCGGGAGGGGATTTCGACCACTTCGTGATCGAGCACGCCGTCGACGGTGAAGACGAGTTGGTCGCCCTCGCGCCTTACCGGCACCGACTTGCGGGCGACACGAAGATTGACCTGCGCAGGCGTCGCGCTGCCGACGCGCAGCCGCACTTCCACCGGCCCGATCGAGACGAGGTCGTACTGGCGGCCCGGTGTGTTCGAGAGCAGCAGCCGGCTGTTGAGATGCAGCACGTGGCGATCCGCTTGTCCGTAGAGCTCGGCGGTGATCACACCGTGTGTACCCTTGAGCTCCACCTTGGCCCTGTTGCCCAGCGACCAGCGCACGGCATTGGCCAGCAGCAGCGCGTGCTCGAAACTGTCGTCACGGGCAAAGCAGCGGTCGAGATCGGCGACGAACCAGACCAGCTTGCCGCCGGCCGGACCGGCCTTGGCGACGATGGCCGGAATGTCCGTCCTAGGCTCACGCATCCACGACGTCTCGGGCGGATAGATCGGGAAGTCCGGGATGAAGGTCGCCAGCACATCGACGCCCGGGTCGGTCGTCACCACGGGCAGGTAGCCGCCGAAGGGCAGGGTGTCGGTGTCGTCGAGGCCGGCAAGGATCGGATGCCGGGTGCCGCCCCTGGCGGGCGCGGTCGCATCGCGCGAGCCATAGACGCCGGCGCGGTTCTCGGGCAGCAGCCGCAGGTAGCTGTGGCGGGCATGGGTCTCGAGGTTCTGATCCGGCGGCTCCTCGCCACCATGGCTGCCCTTGCCGCGATGTACGCCGAAGAGCTTCGCCAGGGCGAAATCGCCGCGGGGATCGCCGTAGAGCGTCGCGGTGGAGGTCTCGCCGGTGGCGATCACCGAGCCGCCGGCGGCCACGAAGCTTTCGATACCCTTGACCTGCTCGTCGCTCAGTCCGCCGACATTGGGCAGGATGATCACCGACAGCCGGTCGATCGACTTGGCGATGTCGTCGGCATGCAGCGGCACGTATGGAATGCCGTGGCGGTCCATCGCCTGCACTGCGCCGCGGTAGGGCCCCATGGTCCGGTTGCCGGCGGCATAGCGGCCGAAGTCGCGACCGAAGAAGTCCTGGTTCTGCTGCGACCAGACGATGCCTACGTCGGGCTTGAGCGTGCGGTTGACCAGCACATCCTGGTTGGCCTCATGCCACTGGAAGATCGGTTCGGCCGTCTTGTACTGGCGACGATCCTCATGCATCGAGCCGATATGGTGCCACCACGGCTGGATGCCGCCGGCAAAGCCCGAACTCGACCACAGCCGCACTTCGGCCGGGTGCATCGAGGCGAGGCGGAAGGCCGGTGCGCCGAGCTGGTACTGCGGCATCGACTCGGGGATCAGCTTGTCCCAGCCGGCGATTTCGTGCAGGCGCTTGCCGGCTTCGGTGTTCTGCTCGAAGCCGTCATGCGCGTTCCGGCGCTGGTGGTCGAGCATGACGATCGCCGCTTCCGGCATGATCTGCTGCAGGTCGATGAAGCGGGCCGAATTGTACATCGTCTCGCCGCCGATCATGCCCGACCAGATGCACTCCGGGCCACCTGCCTTGCGGGTCACTTCATTGTTGAGCTTCCACAGGTCGGTACGGCGCTGGAAGTTCCAGCGGATCCAGTCGCGATAGGACTCGTCGTCCCAGTCGTGGCCCTTGGGCAGGGTCTTGCCGGAATAGGCCTGGAACTGGGTCTTGCAGCTCTCGCAGTAGCAGATGTTGTTGCGCGGCATGCCGGCCCAGCTGTTGTCCGAAAAGCCGTCCGGATGGCTGCGCTCGATGATCTCTTCCATCACTTTGGGCAGGTAGTCGGTGTAGTAGGCCGAACCGATGCAGGTGATGTACTTGTCGGCGACGATATAGGGGCTGCCATCGGCCTGACGGCAGATCCAGTCGGGGTGCTCCTCGAAGAAATCCTGCGCCACGCGATTGGAGTCCATGCGGGCGATCACCCGCAATCCTTCCTCGCGCGCCAGCTTGACGATGTCGCCATAGAGGTCGCGGTCGCCGAGCTTTTCGGCGCGATGGTGCAGCGGGAACTTCGATGGGTAATAGGCGACGATGCCGCCAGCGTTGACGATGATGCCCTGCACGCGGGTCCGCCGCCAATGCTCGCGCCACCACTCGGCGTCATAGCGCTCCGGGTCGCACTCGACGAGGTTCGTCTGCCCCCAGCGCAGCGTGGTCTTGTACCAAGGTTGTTCGGCCATCTTCGCTCCCTCCACCTAACGTTAGGTCACAAGAGCTAGCCGAAAGGTTTTGGCGCGTCGGCACTGCGCGTCGCCGCTTTCCGCGATGTGGAAGCCGACAGGGGCTGTTTCCACTATGCGGAAAACGCGCAGCCCAATCCTTTGTGACGCCGATGGTCGTGGCTACCGTGCTGGCAGGCTGCGCAATGCGACACGAGAACCTGTGCCCAACGCCAGGCACTGCCGCTTCGGTCAGCCCACAGAGGGAGGAGGAAGGCATGAAGTTAAATCGACGTCACTTCATGGGAGGGGCGGTCGCCGCCACCGTGACCATGAGCGCGCTCGTGAGCGGCCGCGCCTTTGCGCAGGGCGCAGACACCATCAAGTTCGCGGCCTCGGCACGTGGCCTGCGCACCATCGATCCGCACAAGTCGATCCAGGGCGTGGACAACTGGGCCATCATCGCCATCTACGACAAGCTGGTCGATCTGCCGCGCTGGAAATTCCCCGAGACCCTCGATCAACTGGTGCCGCGCCTCGCCACCAGCTGGTCGTCGTCGGAAGACGCCAAGACCTGGACCTTCCAGCTGCGCGAGGGCGTGCAGTTCCACAAGGGCTACGGCGAGATGACGTCGGAAGACGTCAAGTTCACCTTCGATCGCGGCACCGACGGTCCGCGTGTCGGCGGCGTGCGCGCCAAGTTCATGAACATTGCCGGTACGGCGACCGATGGTCCCTACACCGTGGTGTTCACCCTGCACCAGCCCGACCCGCTGTTCCCGCTCGGCGTGCTCAGCGACTATGACGGCGCCATCATGAGCAAGAAGGCGGTCGAGGAGATCGGCGAGGAGCCTATCGGCACCAACCCGGTCGGCACCGGCGTCTACATGCTCGAGGAAGTGCACACCGACCCGTCGCAGGGCGTGACGCTCGCCGCCAACCCGGACTACTGGGACACCAAGGCGGTGACGCCGAAGCTGCAGATCCAGTACATCGCCGACACCACCGCCCGTACGCTGGCGCTGCTGTCGGGTGACGTGCACCTGATCGAAGGCGTGCGTGCGCCGGGCTGGGCCGACTCCATGAAGCAGCGCGACGGCTCGCTGATCTTCGACGTGGTGAGCCCCGGCAGCTTCTTCACCATGCAGGTCAATGTCACGGTGGCGCCGTTCGACAACGTCAAGGTGCGCCAGGCGCTGTTCTACGCGATCGACCGCGACGAGATCACCACCGCTATCGCGCCGATCTCCAAGCGCACCTACGGCCTCAATCCGCCGTCGTTCCCGGGCGGCTTCACCGCCGAGGCCATCCCGGCCGACGTCGCCTACAACTACGATCCGGAAAAGGCCAAGGCGCTGCTCGCCGAAGCCGGCATGCCGGACGGCTTCTCGTTCAAGAACGATACCAGCCAGCGTGAAGACTTCTCGGCGATCATGCTGATGATTCAGGACCAGCTGCGGCGGGTCAACATCAACATGGAACTCAACATCAAGGATCACACCGCCTTCCACGCCGACCAGAACATCGGCACCAACACGCTGAGCCAGCAGTCGTCGGCCATGCCGCCGGTGCCGACCCAGGTGATCGTGACCTATCTGTCGAAAGACCAGGAAGTGAAGTCGGACGGCAATGGCGGCACCAACATGAGCCACTACGGCGTGGCGATTCCGGGTGTGGACGATCTGATCGCGCAGGCGCTGGCCGAGCCGGACCTGCAGAAGCGCATCGCCATCTGCCAGGAGATCGAGGTCAAGGCGCTCACCGACGCGGTGATCCTGCCGGTCTCGAACAACGGCTTCATGATCGTGCGCTCGCCCAAGGTCGACCTCGGCTACGAAGTCGTCTCCGGCTACGTCAACTGGCCGCTCTCGCAGGCCAAGTTCGTCTGACGATGTCTCTCTGCCGGCGGCGCCCAAGGCCGCCGGCAGTCTGCCACCAAACAAGAACGAAGGGATGAGGCATGGGCGAGCGGAGCTCGATCGCGATCGTGTTGGCGGACGCACTCGGCGAGGGAGAGGGTGGGGCGCTGGCCTGGGCGGCCGGTGAACTGGCCCACGCGCTCAAGCAGCGCGACATCGACGCCAGCGTCGGCTCGTCCGCCTCATCGGGAACGATCATCGAGATCGCCGGCGCCGGTCATGCGCCGAGCGTCAAGCCGCCCGTCGAACTGCCGCAGGTGGCCGAAGCCATGGCGCTCTATCGCGCCGGCGACCGCATCGTCGCCTGGGGTCACGACCAGCGCGGCATCGTCTATGCGCTCACCGAACTCGCCGACCGCGTGCGCAACAGCACCGGCGCCGATCCCTTTGCCGGCACCTGGCCGCTGGTCGAAAAGCCGACCGCCCGCATCCGCTCGATGGCACGCCTCTTCTGCGCGGTCGAGGAAGACAAGGTCTGGTACAACGACAAGCAGCAATGGCGCGACTACCTGTCAATGCTGGCGTCGAACCGTTTCAACCGCTTCGCCCTGACCCTGGGCATGGGCTACAACTATCCGTACCACAACCCGTGGATCACGGACGTCTACTTCTACTTCCCGTATCCCTACCTGCTGCAGCTTCCCGGCTTCGACATCGACGTCAAGGAAGTGAGCGCGGAGGAGCGCGACGCCAACCTCGAGATGCTCAAGTTCATCGGCCGCGAAGCCAAGCGTCGCGGGCTGGAGTTCCAGCTCGCGCTCTGGACGCAGCGCTACGATTTCGATGACGTGCCGCGCGCCAACTATACCGTCCGTGGCGTCACCAAGGACAACCTGGCGCCCTACTGCCGCGCCTCGATCACCCGCCTCCTCAAGGAAGTGCCTGAGATCACCGGCCTCACCTTCCGCGTCCATGTCGAAGGCGGCATCGCCGAAGGCGAGTACGGGTTCTGGGAAGAGGCCTTCGCCGGCGTCGCCGACAGCGGCCGGCCGGTCGAGATCGACATGCACGGCAAGGGCCTCGATCACAAGATGATCGGCATCGCCCGCGATTCCGGCATGCCGGTCGCCGCCTCGCCGAAATATCTCGCCGAGCATATGGGCCTGCCGTATCACCAGTCGGCGATCCGCAACAAAGAGTACCCGCCCGAGAAGGCGAAGTCCGAACGCGAGCAGCTCAGCGAAGGGTCGCGCAAGTTCCTGCGCTACTCGTATGGCGATCTGCTCAGCAAGGACAAGGACTACAAGGTCATCTACCGCATCTGGGCCGGCACGCAGCGCGTGCTGCTCTGGGGCGACCCGGTCTTTGCCGGTGGCTATGGCCGCAGCTCGATGTTCGCCGGCTCCGACGGCGTCGAGTGGTGCGAGCCGCTGAGCTTCAAGGGCCGCATGGGCACCGGCATGCCGGGCCAGCGCTTCAACTACCAGAAGCATGGTCTCGCCACCCGGCAGGACTGGCAGAAATACGACTACCAGTACCGCGTCTGGGGGCGCCTGCTCTACAATCCGGAGGCGCCGCGCCAGAGCTGGATGCGCTGGCTGGAGAAGGAATGCGGCGACGCCGCCGAGGCCTGCGAACGCGGTCTGTCGCTGGCGAGCCGCGTGCTGCCGCTGATCACGCTGACGCACGGTCCCTCGGCCTCGAACAACCACTACTGGCCCGAGATTTATACCAATATGGGCCTGCTCAATGGCGGCGCGGGTACGCGCGGCTACAACGACATGGAAGGCGATGTCCGCTTCGGCAACGCCCCGACCTTCGACTCTGCACTGTTCGCCAACGCACAAGAGTATGCAGCGCTGCTGCTCAAGGGCGAGAGCTCGCACCGCTACACCCCGCTCGACGTCGCCGACTGGCTCGAAGAGCTGGCGGAGGGCTGCGAGGCGGCGCTGACCGAGGCCCGTGGCCTCAAGGATTTCGGCCGCGCCGAGGTGCAGCGCATCCTCATCGACGTCGAAATCCTCGGAGGCATCGCCCGGCACTTCGCCGACAAGTTCCGCGCCGCCATCTGGGCCGAGCTGTTCGTCGCCACCAAGGTGACCGAACTGATCGAGCCGATGGTCGACTATGCCAAGCGGTCGGTCGCCGCCTGGGAACGGCTCGCGGCGGTATCGCGTGACGTCTATCACACCGACCTCACCTATGGTCCGGAGACCTGGCTGCGTGGCTCGTGGCATGGCCGCCTGCCCGAGATGCAGGCCGAACTGCTCGACCTCGAAGGCAGCCGTCGCTATGGCGGGACCGAGTCCGTGCAGGCCAACGCCAAGGTGAAGGCCGCGATTGCCGCGCTGAAGGCCCGTCGTCCGACGCGGTCCGATCCGCTGGCGGTGAAGGCTGCAGCGAAGTTCGCCGGCGGCAAGGCCTTCCCGGTTTCGATCGAAACCTCGGCCGAGGGTCAGCCGGTGCTGCACTATCGGCACATCAACCAGGCCGAGCGCTGGAAGTCGATGCCGATGAGCAAGAGCGGCAACGCGTTCAGCGCCGAGATCCCGGCGGACTACACCGATAGCGAGTTCCACCTGCAGTACTTCATCAGCCTGACCCGCGATGGCCAGTCGGTCATCGTGCCTGGACTGGAGGACGATCTGGCGAACGAGCCCTACTTGACGGCGCTCCAGGAATAGCGCCGCCTGTCTAGGCGACACCTTTGGAGGAGGACCAAGAGATGGCGCGCTATCTGCTGCTACGGCTGCTGGATGCGATTCCGACTGTGTTCCTGGTGCTGCTGCTGGTGTTCATCGCCATGCGCATCCTGCCGGGCGACCCCGCGATCGCCGCGCTCGGCGACATGGCCACGGCCGAGCAACTCGCGCTCTTCCGCGAGAAGATGGGGCTCAACGATCCGCTCTGGATGCAGTTCATCAACTTCGTCGTCGGCACGCTGACGCTCGATTTCGGCACGTCGATGATGAACAACAAGGATGTGCTGGGGCTCATCCTCTACAATCTGCCCTACACCATCGAACTCACCATCGTGGCGATGCTGATGGGCATTGTCGTCGGTGTGCCGTTCGGCGTCCTGGCGGCGACCCATCGCAACAAGCTGCCGGACTCGAGCGTCCGCGTGTTCTCGCTGATCGGCTACGCCATCCCGGATTTCTATCTCGGGGCGCTGCTGCTCATCACCTTCGCGCTCAATCTCGGCTGGTTCCCGATCAATGGTGGCGGCGACGGCTTCCTCGACCGCATGCACCACGTCTTCCTGCCGGCACTGACCCTCGCCTTCGTGAAGGCCGCCTTCATCGGCCGCCTCACCCGCACGGCGCTGCTCGAAGTGCTCAGCAAGGACTTCGTCCGCACCGCCCGCGCCAAGGGCGCCAAGGAGAGCCGGGTGGTCTACGGCCACGGGTTGCGCAACGCGCTGCTGCCGCTCACCACCGGCCTCGGCCTCTCGACGCTCGCTACCCTCTCGGGTTCGGTGGCCATCGAGCTGGTGTTCAACCGCCCGGGCATCGGCAAGCTGCTGATCAGCGCCATCTCCGAACGCGACTACGCCGTGATCCAGGGCGGCGTCGTGGTGTTCGCCATGTTCGTCGTGGTGATCAACCTGCTGATGGACCTCCTCTACATCATCGTCGACCCGCGCATCCGGATGAAATGATGACCACGATCTCAGAGACATCGCCGCAGCTGGCGCCCGCGCCGAGCACGTTCAAGGTCCTCAAGTCGATCATCACCGGCCGGCCCGGTACGATGGTCGCGGTGGGGATCATCGCCATCCTCTGCCTCGTGGCCTTGTTGGCGCCGATCCTTGCGCCCTACGATCCGCTCAAGCAGTCCATGGCCAAGATCAACCGCTTCCCCAGCTGGGAGAACTGGCTGGGCACCGACCAGTTCGGTCGCGACGTGCTTTCGCGCATGATCTACGGCTCGCGCAACTCGCTGATCTTCGGCCTCATCTCGCCGGTCTGCGCCGCCATCATCGGCACCACGCTGGGTGTGATCGCCGGCTATTTCGGTGGCTGGGTCGATCGCATCATTTCCCGCGTCGTCGACCTGCTGCTCGCTTTCCCCGAACTGCTGCTGGCCATCATGATCGCGGCCGTGCTCGGCGGCGGCTTCTGGAACGTGATCTTCGTGATCACCGTGGCCTTCGTGCCGGGCTTCGCCCGCGTCGCCCGCGCCCAGACCCTGGCGGTCAAGCAGGAGCCGTATGTGGAGGCGGCGATCTCGGTGGGCGTGCGCACCCCGGTGATCATCTTCCGCCACATCATCCCCAACATCATGGCCCCCATCGTGGTGCTGATGATGCTGTGGGTGGCCTCTGCCATCCGCCTCGAAGCGTCGCTGAGCTTCCTCGGTATCGGCACGCAGCCGCCCAACCCGAGCTGGGGCAACATCATCCGCGATGGCCTCAACAACATCTTCGGGTCGCCCTGGCCGATCATCGGCGCCGGCGCCGCGATCACGCTGGTGGTGCTGGCCTTCAACCTCGTCGGTGACGCGGTGCGCGATGCGCTCGATCCCTCGACGGCGAAGTACTGAGAAAAGGTGCAGCCCATGACCGATATCGCCGCTGCATCGCCACCCGACAAAACCGTGACGGCCGGCCCGGTGCTGGCCGTCAGCGACCTCAAGACCGCCTTCCGCACCGGCGACGGCTGGACACAGATCGTCAAGGGCATCTCGTTCGAGATCGGCGCGCGCGAAACGCTCGCCGTGGTGGGCGAGTCCGGCTCGGGCAAGAGTGTCACCGCGCTCTCGATCATGCGCCTGCTCGACGCCGAGACCAGCCGCATCGAGGGCTCGGTCAAGCTGAGTGGCCAGGAACTGCTGACCCTGCCCGAAGCGCAGATGCGCACCATTCGCGGCCGCAGGATCGGCATGATCTTCCAGGAAGCGATGACCAGCCTCAACCCGCTGGTCTCGGTGGGCGACCAGATCGCTGAAGCACTCACCATCCACGGACTGGGTGGCGGCGACGCGCAAGGCGAGGCCGTTCGCATGCTGGACCGCGTCCGCATTCCGGCGGCGCAGCAGCGCGCCAGGGACCTGCCGCTGAACCTTTCCGGCGGCATGCGCCAGCGCGTGATGATCGCCATGGCGCTGGCCTGCAAGCCGCAGCTGCTGATCGCCGACGAACCGACCACCGCCCTCGACGTCACCATCCAGGCGCAGATCCTGCAACTCATCAAGGAGCTGCAGCGCGAAGAGGGTATGGGCGTCCTGTTCATCACCCACGACATGGGCGTGGTGGCGGAGATCGCCGACCGCACCGTGGTGATGCTGGGTGGCGAGGTCATCGAACAGGGGCGCACCGAGGACATCTTCGTGGGCGCCAGGAGCACCTACACCAAGACGTTGATCGCCGCGGTGCCGCGTCTCGGCAGCGCCGGCAGCGGGCAACCGCAGAAGTTTCCCGTCGTCGATCGCCAGTCCGGCGAACTCAAGGCCGCCACGACGCGGCCCGACACGGTGGCGCACGAGAAGCGCCCGGTGCTGTCGGTGCGCAACCTCGTCAAGCGCTACGACCTGCAACAGGGCTTCTTCAGCGCCGTGCATGGCCGCGTGCACGCCGTCGAGGACGTATCCTTCGACATCCAGCCGGGCGAGACGTTGTCGCTGGTGGGGGAGAGCGGTTGTGGCAAATCCACCACCGGCCGGGCGCTGATGCGCCTTGTCGAGCCGCAATCCGGGCAGATCGAAATCGACGGCACCGACATCCTGGCGCTCAGCGGCGAACGCATGCGCGACATGCGCCGCCACATCCAGATGATCTTCCAGGATCCGTTCGCCAGCCTCAACCCGCGCATCCGCGTCGGCGAGGCCATTGCTGAACCGTTCCTGACACACAAGCTCGGCACCCGCGAGCAGGCCCGTGCCAAGGTCGCCGATCTGCTGCAGCGCGTCGGCATGGACCCCGCGGTCGCCACCCGTTACCCGCAGCAGTTCTCCGGCGGCCAGCGCCAGCGCATCTGCATCGCCCGCGCCCTGTCGCTCGAGCCCAAGGTGATCGTCGCCGACGAGTCCGTCTCCGGCCTCGACGTGTCGATCAAGGCGCAGGTGGTCAACCTGATGCTCGACCTGCAGCAGTCGCTCGGCCTTTCCTACCTCTTCATCTCGCACGATAT
>VFQQ010004526.1_pt1 | contig 12204 bp, 12 predicted proteins | sample 3512341 | NCBI WGS metagenome assembly VFQQ01 (sample SAMN10412373, study PRJNA504923) | tailings metagenome | isolation source: Relicate 2 Philex TSF1 revegetated site | place: Philippines: Tuba, Benguet | collected 2017-08-29 | reverse complement strand
GGTGAGATCGTTTTGGGTCAACGAATTCGCCCATTACGAAAAGCGGTTTCTCCAAGAGGCCATCGCACCCATTCAGAACAAAGTGGGTCAAATGCTGATGTCGCCGCATCTGCGGAACATCCTCGGGCAGGTGCGGAGCAGAATCGACGCGCGTTTCATCATGGATCGGTCCCGCATTTTTATTGCCGACATGTCCAAGGGAAAGCTGGGAGCGGACAAATCCAGTTTGATGGGCGCTTTGCTGGTCACACAGTTTCAACTGGCGGCCATGTCACGGGCGAACATCCCGGAAAGAGAGCGCCGGGACTTCTTCCTTTATGTGGACGAATTCCAATCGTTCGCGACGGAATCGTTCATCCCCATTCTTTCCGAGGCTCGGAAATATCGCTTGTGCCTGACGCTTTCGCATCAATACATCGCACAGGTGAAACCGGAGATTGCTGATGCCGTATTTGGCAATGTGGGATCGCTCTTGAGCTTCCGCGTCGGACAGCGGGATGCGGAAGTTCTGGCCAGCGAGTTTGGCCCGCCACTGGTGCCAAATCGTTTTGTGGAACTGGGAAATCATGAGGTGTGCGCCAAGCTTTTGGGCAACGGTGGATACGGTGAACCGTTCACGGGGCGGACCTTCGCTCCGATGGAAAAATTCCACGGAAGACGAACCACCATCATCAATCGTTCGCGGGAACGCTACGGGTTAAAAAGAGAAATTGTCGAAGACAGGATCAGGCGTTGGATGTAACCATTCCTTCACAGTGGTCACTGAGGACACAAAAAGGCACGCGATGCAAAACTCGGTCGCGACAGAACCTTGTTGTCTCCGCCTGCTTGCAACTCAAGGACCGCCAAACGGAATATCCATCACCAGATTCTCCACTTTGCAGTAGGGTGGGAAAGTGGAGCTGTCGGCGCGATAATTCGCATACTGGCTTGAGGCGAAATTATGATTCACAACGAAATCAGCGAACAGACGAAAAGCGGTGAGCTGATCTGACAGGCGTTGTTGTGGGTAGTAGCGCAGAGACACAAGGATGCGGTCTCCTGGCTTGATGGCTGTCAGGCTGGAGGGATTCGACCACATTCCACGAATACCGGAAATATTCTCAGGACCCGAAATAGGGGTGCATTCGGTCCCGTCCGCTCCCAGCAGGGAGCCCCATATCAGAATGCCCGAAGTGTCCTGTGCCCGGACGGCTACGGCGATGGTCTTCTTGGCGCTACGATTGGTCAAAACGAGGCTTACGATAATGGATCGATCCTTCAACTGCATGAGCCGGTCCAGAATTATCGACAATTCACCGAATGCAGCGCTCGGTTTCAGCGGAGCTATTTTGCTGGGCGCGGGTTCATCCTCACTGGTCGGAGGCGTGTCCTGCGAGGCTTGTCCGAGTAGTTTCTGCACGCTCTCGTCCGCGTGGAATTCCGTTCGTGCCGCGCCCACGATCTCCGCCGTGTCCGTGGCGATGATCTTGGCGGTGAGATGAATGTTCTGCGCCTTGGGAACAATGGTTCCCATGACCAGCGCGTCCACGCCCGAAAACTGTCCGAGTTTCTTGGCATTCTCGGGATCAACCAGACCGCTGGCAGTCAGTTTGTGCTCGGCCAAGATTCTTTTGAGGTTCGCGCGGTCGAGCACAGAAAAGTCTCGCTTGCCGATGACGAAATTCACCGTCATTTCCTCGGCGATGTGCTTGCCTAAAAGACTGCCCACACCCTGCAAATCGGTGAAATCCAGCACCGCCACTTTTTTGCGTCCGTTTTCCTTGATCTGCGCGGACAGTGCTTCGGTCATCTTCTGAAGTTGCGTGTCCATCTTTTCCCCTTGGGCATGGACGGACTGAGCAAGGAGCAATGCGGTGAGCAGGAATACAGCGGACTTCATGAGGGATCTTCGTTCTAGGGTTTGGGGATCGTTTCCAAGGTCATTTTGTTGTCTGCGGACAGTTGTTTCAGTGCGCGTTCCTCGGCCATGTTGCGGGCATCAGTGCGGTTGAAGCCCGCCCCGCTGGCCGAAAATGTCCACTTCCGGGCGGGACGGCTCCAGTCCGTGGGTAAAAGCGAAACCTCCAGTTGCATCTGTGCGGTCAGCACGTTTTCCAGATTCGGATGGGCCGTGTATTGGACGGATTGGCGGCCGAATAAAAGCGCATCAACGGACTTGGCAATTTCCAATTCCTCGATCACGGGATTCGGATCGGATAAAGCACGGGCAAAATATCCATCCGAAATGAAAGCCGGCTTGAACAAATTGGGAATCAGAGACGCGGATGAATCTTTGAATTTCTCGCGCAAGACATCCGCCACGGCGAATGCTTGAGCCTCATCCTCCGTCACCGCCAGCAAGGCCACTGCCGTCCGGTTGGTGGATTTTTGGATTTGCGGGACGAGGTAGCGCGCTCGAAAGGCTGCCTTCTCCGCCGCGATTTCCTCCGGTGTCTTGGGTCGGGGCGGAGGTGGAGTGTAAGTTTCGACGGCTCGGTCTCCGGTCAGCCGTTGACTCGGCAGGTAGCGTTCCGACTCGCGGACGATTCGTTCCGGATTCGGCTCCGATTCAACACTCTTGGATGAACGCTCGCGGTAAGATCGCTGTTCCGGTTGGGTTGATGCAGTGCCGTGGCGCACTGCAAACTGCACCCGCACGAAAAGAGCGACCAGGACAAACCCTCCCACGAATGCCCATGCTTTCCACGGTTCTATTCGTTTCGTCGCCATGTGGCTGCAAACAATTCTGGCTTGTGAGATTGGTCAGGAGTCGGCATGAATCTAGGCATACCCTGACGCACCGCAAACTTTTTTGTTTGGCCCGATGAACGCGCTGGAAGCCAAATCGCATCTCAAGTTTCGACCCCTGCTCAACCTCGCTCTGGTGCTGGCCGGCTTCATCGTCGGGGTGGGGGTCTTCGCCAGTTTGTCCCTGTCCTGGGTGTTTGACGCGGCGCTGATTGGCCTGGCGTTCTATGTGTATTTTTTCGTTCTGGAGCGGCAGGCGGTCTCCTTGCGTTGCCCTTCTTGTCATCGGGTTGTGGAAGCGAATACGCCCTGGGTTTGTGGATTCTGCCAGAAGCGCAATGACAACGTGGAGAAATATCCGTTTGTCCACCGGTGCGAACATTGCGGAGCGGAACCGAAGGCGTATCAATGCCATCATCGGGACTGTGGTGAATTGATTTTCCTCAGTGAGGACCGGCTGGAAAGGAACTACGCCCGATGTGTGAGCCGGAGTTTCGACGAAGAACAACAAGCGGAGATCGCCGAGGAACAACGGCAGAAGCGCAAACTGGAACACGAGTTGAATCTGGCCGAATTGACCGCCCGATTGAAGGGGTTTCAGGGAAAGGAGGAAGACAAGAAATCACCTCGGGAACGGATGCAGGAGGATTTCGAGCTCCACGAAACCAAGGTCATGGGCGTGCATGAACTGGCGAGGGAGAAAAAGCAGCGGGCGACGGAACTGTATGGCGATGATGCCGAAATGCTAGCGCGAGCCAACGAGATGATCGATGCCTGGGTGGCGGAACACACATGAAAGCCCCGCTCTCGATGAGAGACGGGGCCTGAGTTTCACACTCCGAATTCTTTGAACCGCGCTTCGGGCGGAACTTTCCGATTGGCGAGACGCAACAACTGACAAAGCAAAGTGTCCACTTCCCGAAAAGCCGCGTAGCGAAAGGCGAAACCGGTTTCCCTGGTCATCTTATGGGCCAGATGATCGAGCATCTTCACATGAAGTTCGGTGTCCAGATTCTTATGGAGGCCGGCCCCGAAAAGCTCCATCGACGATGATTGAAACGGATAATCGGCGCGGATTTCGCCCCGAATATGAGGCAGGATCGCCTGCTCGATTTCCTGATCCAGGCGGGTTGCCAAGGCGGTGAAAGCGTCGTCGTGCGCAAGGGATGATTTCATGAACTCCTGTGGTTGAGGGTGAAGGGTGGTCAGAGCGGGTTTGAAGGCAAACCGCGCTCATTTCCACCGGTCACCCCGGAGTCGAAATCCTCAAAGAACGTTCGGATTCGATTGTAGCACGAAACATCGCGGAGCGCCCGTTGGTGGGAATGAACGGTTCTTTGCTATAATGGGAAGCGGAACTCTGTTCCTTTTTCACCCTCAACCCAAGGAATCACACATGACTGGAATTCCCAAATTCCCTCTCGGCCGTCTCATGTCCACTCCCAACGCCCTCCGCAAAATCCCGAGCGATGAAATGCTGACTGCTTTGCAACGACATGTTCAAGGCGATTGGGGCGATGTCGATGAACACGATCATCAAGCCAACGAAGCGGCGCTGCTCAATGGCTCCCGCCTGTTCTCGGTCTATCATGCCCGCAACCGGACGAAATTCTGGATCATCACCGAAGCCGACCGTTCCGTAACGACCGTGCTTCTGCCGGAGGATTACTGATGAAAGACTGGATCAACTTCAAGGAACTGCGGGCGAAACTCAGTTTCGAGGCCGTCCTGCAACACTACGGGGTCACGATCAAAGCCAAGGGTCATCAGCATCATGGTTACTGTCCTCTGCCCGATCACGGCGGGAAGAAAAATTCGCCATCCTTCTCCGCCAATTTGGAGCGGGGCATCTTTCAATGTTTCGGCTGTCGAGCCAAAGGCAACGCCTTGGAATTTGCCGCCCTCATGGAAGGTGTGCCACTTCACGATGGCACGGAATTCCGCAAGCTGGCTCTGCGCTTGCGGGCAAAGTTTTGCCCTGAATCTGGCTCGGCCATACCGGAACCGAAGCCGATCAAGCAGGCGCAATCACCTCCCGTTATCATCAACGAACCGCTGGATTTCAAGCTGAAGGATCTCAATCCACGGCATCCCTACCTCCTGGGACGGAAATTCACCGCCGAAACCATTGCACGGTTTGGACTCGGGTATTGCTCTCGCGGTTATCTCACGGGTCGCGTGGCGATTCCGCTCCAAGACCAGCAAGGCCGTTTGGTGGGATACGCCGGGAGGGTGGTCGATGACAAATTGATCACCGAAGACAATCCCCGTTACCGATTTCCCGGAGACCGGGAACGCAATGGAACGATGTTGGAATTCCGCAAGTCGCTGTTTCTTTACAACGGCCACCGGATTCAAAAGCCGGTGCCGGATTTGATTGTCGTCGAAGGGTTCACCTCGCTCTGGTGGCTGGATCAACACGGGTTGACCGATGTGGTCGCCACGATGGGCGCGGACTGCTCGGAAGCCCAAGCCGAATGGATCGTCTCACTGACTCAGGAAGACGGCCGGGTATGGCTGGCTTCGGACGGAGACAAGGCCGGCAGACAACACGCGCAAACGGTGCTGACTCTCGTGTCGCCCCATCGCTTCGTGCGATGGATCAAACTGGACGAAGACCAACAGCCGACGGATTTGAGTCCCGAGGAAATGAAAGATCGCTTCCGATTTTGAAGCGCACAAGCGACCTGAGAGGGTCGCTTTTTCCATGAAACCAGCATTCCGAATCCCCACTCGCCCTACGCCTTGATTCCAAGCCGATTGTGCATTTTCGAGTCTGGCCATAGCCCTGCTTTCTAGCTCTTGAAGCCAGACCTCTGGTTTCAGAAACAACCATGATTGGAGCAAGATTATGAAAGCAACTGTCAACCTTGTCTGCGGGCTGTTGGTATGGGTTTCACCGATGGTTTTAGCCCAGTCGCCGGGCGATCGGCGTCGGCCCGAACCACCCGTGCCTGTAACGCCAGAACATCGGGTGCGGGTTTATGATCTGGAAGTCACCAAAATCCGGTCCAAAGGCGAGCTAATCCGGCATGTCGATGGTCCTCGCGGTGTGAGCGGTTATCTCCTGCCGGTCGAAGTTACGGTGCGCAACAGCGGGGACGATGCGCGAGGCGCACGATTCGAACTGCAACTGGAGAAGCGAATGGGAACCGGAGGTGTGGTTGCACCAATGGAACAACTGGGCCGGTTTGATTTTCCCGAACCAGCGGTGGTGAAGGATCGTTTGGTTCCCGGCCCGCGACGCACCCTCAAGGTGAACTTCGTCGTGTTCCTCTCCGCACACCCGGCGGACGAATTGTTTCTGCGGGCCACAATTGCCGGAACCCACCGTCCGGGTGGCGTAACCGGAGACGCAGTCCTGGAAACGGAACGGTCGAACAATACCTCGGAATTCGTCCGCATACCTGTTCGACTGCGCACACGACCGGCATCTTGAAAAGGGGCATCTCGGGTGGTCGCGCGGCAGAACTGAAGAAACAAACAGACGCACCGTCATCAAAGCGGTGCGTTTTGTTTTGAACTCACTCAAAGATCAAACGTTTGACCACTCTCTGCTCCACCATGATCTCTCTCGTCGTGTCCCTTTGATACCCCCAGTGCCGGGTTTTGCCCGAAGTTTGAAACGGGGTTCCTTGCACGGCTTCACGATAATCTCTCGGAGAGAACCACACTTTGCCGAGTGGATCGCTCACGGCTTCGGCGTAGGTGGTGAGACAGACCTGCGTAAGGATGGGCGGATGATGCGCCAGCAGGCGCTCGGCGACGTTGTTGCGCCGTTCGGCCGTCTTGCACACGATCAGCACGCGGAAAGGAAATTTTTGAAATTCAGAGGATGAGGCACCATTCTTCACCGCGAATCCTCCTGATTTGTAATAATCCAAATACGAACCGGCTCTCGCAACGAGTGTGTCCAGCGTTTCGGTGGATCGATCCAGTTCCAGAAAAAAAGTGTGCTCCGAAATACTGTCATCGGATTCTCGCTCGTGAATGCGAATGAATCCATCCGGCTTGACCAGGACAGAGGCTCCGTCGTATCCCGAACGTCTTGCTTCAAACTGATGCAAAGCCGGCCAGGTGGTGAATTCCGCGAGTCTGAATTGCTTGAGTTTCCGCAGTTGCGTGTGAAAGGCGGATTTCACATCCATCACCTCCAATTCATGCCGGATGGTTTGCGCTCCGACCTGCATTCGTTTGCCGAGCGAAGCGGTGTCAAAGGCGGGATATTCCCTGAGAATTCCGCGATCCCGCAGGACTGCGAGTCCTTGACGGGTTAAAAAGAGAATCGCTGGCTCGAAGGCATGGCTCCGCCTTCCGATGATCAATCCCGCGCTGTTGAGTTTATACAGACGCTTTTTTGTAGCTTCAGCCCGACCGTCGAAATGGAGCGCCGCCACATGCGTAGCGGTCATCAATCGGGATTCAAAAAGACCCCGCAAGATTTCAATGTCGCGGGGCTGGATTTCAAATGAGCCTGTTCCGATCTTTGCCATTTTTTCAATTTTACCACGCTCCCCGGAAACAACGGTCGAGCGATCAAGCTAACGCACGGTTTTGATTTTGCGTTTGGCCGTCGTCGGCTCGTTCTGTGGTCCGCCGAAAAGCAGTTCGGCAAATGCTTCGGGATTTTCCGTCACCTGCGCTCGGGCGGTGGCACCGGGCAGCGCAAATGGAAGTTTGGCATAACACTGCTCCAGGAATCGCTGGGTGCGTTCCTTGCGCGCGGGTGGTTTGGGGACATCCGGTGTGCGGATGGAAACCGGAGCGCTCATGCCTACCAAACGGGCTACGCCCTGCCGTTCCTTTTGATCGAACAAAACGGCCATGGCCCGGAACAACTGTTCCTCCAGCGAACGAAATTGCACATGGGCCAGTTCCTTGCCCATGACGGGAATGAGCATGGGCACCTGGCTCATGGATTCGCTTTCACTTTCCGAATACGAATCGCTCTCGCTGCCGGACTGCGAGGCAAACCGGCTCCAGGATTCGCTCGTGTGCAAAGTTTCCTCACCGTCGTAAAATGAGGCCGTGCCTCCCAACCCTGCTCCGGTGGCCTGTCCATGCTGGGCGCTCTGGCTTTTACCGGATGCGGTGGAACGGGTGATGATCTCGCGCAGTTCCTCCCGGTATTCCATGACCTTGGTGCTGTAGAGCTGGTGCTTGATTTCATCCGGGTTCATCACTCCCATGAACAACCATTGGGCCATCGCTTTCAGGTTGTCCTCGTGGGAAAGGCGGAAGACCACTTTGCTGGAAGCGTTTTCCATGATGGAATTGTAAACCCGCTTGCCGTTCTCGCCCCGATCCAAAAGCTGGTTCGGAAATTGGTGGGCCATCGTCAAATGAAGCCCGAAGCCGCGGGCTTCATCCAGATTGTCGGAGATGGTGGGTGTGACGAAGCGTTGGAATTCGTCGAGATAGACGTAGAAGGGCTTGATGCCATCCCGTTTGCCCCGCTCCTGGGCCGCCGTCCAGAGATCGCTCAAGAGCAGAGTGGCGAACAATTCGGCATTCTCCCGTGAGACACGAGCGCGTTCGGTGGCGAGGGAGACGAGAATGATCGAGCCTTCTTCCAAGGCACGTCCGAAATCGAGCGACACCTTCTGCTGGCCGAACATGGCCCGCATGGTCTGGTTGCGGATGAACCGGCGCAGACGGTTGACCGTGCTTCCGATCTGCGTCTCGAAATCACGGGCATTGAGGGTGTCGGCAAACCGCCAGTCCTGACGTGAAGGTCGATCCTTCAAGTCCGAGGTCATGGCATAGCGGACTTGTTTGGCGACATGATCGATCAGGTATTCCGCTTCAACGAGTGTGTGCTGTTTCTCGTAGAGCGCATGAAGGACGTTGCCGGCCCAGCGGGCAAAGAGCGGGGTTTGATTCGTTCCTCCCTGGCCCCAAACGTAGGCCATCGCATCGACGAAATTGTCCACCAAGACGGCCGGATCGACGCTCTCCCGTTGCCGAAGGACATTGTAGGAAACGATCCAGTCATCACGCCTCAAGTCGATGGGGATGACGGGGACTTTGAGCACGTCCTGATTCCAGGCCAGCCATTCCATGAGGCTGTCAAAAAGGTTGCCGTGCGGGTCGAGCAGCAACAATCCGCACCGGCTTTTCCGCCAGTGGCGGATGTCCTGCCGGATCAGGTGTTCCAGAAATTTGGATTTGCCGACTCCCGTGCTGCCACAGCAATACAGATGTTTGTCCCGCTGGGTGCGAGAGAGGGTCAATGAGGCATTGCGTCCGGGAAGGATTCCCAAGCTGAGGTCGTTGCCGGTGGACGGGCGCATGGACTTATTTTAGTCACATAGTCCAATGTCCGCCACAGAGGAAACACTACGCCCGGCGGAACAGTGATGAAGATTAGTGTGGGGCAATTCGCTTCGTGGGAAATTTGAACGGCTTTGAAAGTAAGCATGGAGGGTGACTTTCATCTAACTTGCGCCTGTTGAACAGGCAAAACACTTTATCTATTACCACTGCCAACTCCGCTCGTTCTTTCTTTCCAGCAGTGCTGTCTATAATCACAACCCCAGCACAGTGGCGCACCTCTTCCCGAGACTTGCGATAAACTTCAGAAATCCAAACGTATTTAGGATAATCTAATTGGATGAGTGCTTTTCCAACCTCCCTGTCTATGAGTTCTTTGTCCAACATGTGGCTCAAATCATTTTGGAATTCAACGGACCTGAGCAAATAAGTTCGTAAATCACAATTAGCTGCAATTTGTGTGACAGAGCTGCATGCTTGCCTCCAAGGCCCATCTTCTTGATCGGCGGGATCTTTTGATTCTATCTGCTCTAGTATTGAACGAGCGTATTCTTCCGCGTGTTCTCCTGAAAGCTTTGCTCCCGCAGGTAAAATAGGAACAATTTCCACAACGTCATCAAAAGAGATCACAGAAGAACCCTTGCGGATTGGTAGTTCCGAATAGGGACCGAACGTGTCGTCATTTATCAAAAAACATGGAATTTGGCGTAGAACTCCCGGCATAGTTGTATCGGCCTTGCCTATTGTATGGCCTAGTGCCACCACCGCATGTTTCTTGGTAAGAAGAATGACGGGAAGCCGACTTTCTACATACCTATAGCATAAGTCAGCGAGCTTTGCGGAATTCGTGTCATTGGCACTTGCAGGCTTTCCATCGATGGATGGCTCTAAGCGGATATGAGCACACATGTCAGGCTTTATCTCCGCGCGTCCATAACACAAAGCGGAAATTCCCATGTGGTGCAATACACTGAGCTGTTGCTCAGTTGTTAAGCCAGACTCAGCCGGGTAAATTCTGCCCCTGGGGATACGAGCCGCTAAATCTGCGATATCGGAAGGAGAAAATTCGCGGCAGAAACTCAAGGAAGCCATGTGTCGTCCAACCATCCAAAGCACCGCATGAGCACAGGCGGAAACCTGCGTGTCTTGCTGTAGAAATGGAAATCCAGATACTTTAAATGGGCTACCGAAAAGATGAGTCTCGAAACTGGATAGACATGTAATAAAGTGTTGACGCAACTCATTCGTATCCGCTGTTCGACCAGATAACACAGTGCGTCCGATGCGTTGGGTCTCCGTCGGTCGAACGACACAGAAGCCAAGATAGTCCTCTGACTTTAGAGTCCTTAAGACTTCATAGTCAATACGCACATTGTAATTGGATAGCTGTGTGCGAAAGAAATGCAGGCGCTGCGGACGCGGGCTGGGGATGTTAAAACGCCTCGCATAGACGGCGCAAAACTCGGAAGTATAGTCACGGTCAACGTAGTTTTCCTCAACCAAGATTGAGGAACATCCTAGACTCGTCAGCCACTTCGTTATCTGCGGAACAGGTGAAGGTTCTTCGGCTCCTGGGAGTTTCCCAACAGAGTTTTGGGTTAAGCGCTCGAACTCAGTAATTGAAAACGGGACTGCTTGGATTTGTCTAAACCCTGAGAAATCATTGAGACCCGCCATAAAAAATGACTGAGATGAACTCAGTCATTGTGTTTACCAACATACGTGCTGTCCAGCTTTTGCTAAGGAGAGCGCTTGCGCTTCATCATAGGGTTTGAACCTCTTGGCATTCGCTTTTGCAACACGATTCCAGAATCTTTCCATGTAACCAGGGGGAAGTTGAACAACTTGAATGCCTTTGGTTGCGGGCTTTTTTTGTATTTTCGCCATATGCGCAAATAAAATCGGCTCGGATTCTCCAACATTTAGTTGGCGATCCGTGCCTTTTGTAAAACGTTGATTTTGTATTATTTCCTCCATTCGGTTGCAAGACCGAAATCGCTACCTGTCCCCATTTTAAGTCCAAAAGCAATAAGTGTCAAAATGGCTCAACTGCAATCCTGTGGAAAACCTTTTCCAGATATGTTGCGTAAGCTGCACGAATCGAGCGACGTATGGCGAGAAAATCATGAACGATCAAATAACCACTCCAGCGGGTTCTTGAGCGCCTCGGCAATGGCTACCGCTCCAAAATCCATCACGTAGCGCTCCGGTGATTCGATGCGGGAAATGGCGCTTTGGTCCATGCTGATGCCCCTTGGGCTGCCAGCCTGCCGGCCAATTCGCCCTGGGTGATGGGCGGCATCGCTTCTGTCCGGGCCTCAAGCACCCTCGGGCCAATCACGTTTCGTTGCCGCTTCTCTTGGGTCTTCTTCAAGCTTGTGGATTTCGCACGCTTGATTTGCTTCCGCGATTGGCCTGAAAAATCCCATGAAATCATGGCCGTGCCTTTTACAAGCACCTGTGAATGCGGGAGTTAATTGGGGTTGACATGTCGCGCGGGGGGGGGGGGGGTATATGTTAAGGGATGCACTCATCACAGAATTTGCCTTATGAACACTGATACGTCCCCCTCCTTCCTCCGCCGTCTTGGCCCTGATCCTCACGCCAATGGCGCTCAAACCGAATATCTGGCCGGCTGTCCCGATCTGTGGGAATCCGACTCCGGCAGTTTCCTCGTCATCGGCCGAAATGTGACGGAAGCGCTGAAGGCCAAGTTGCCTCGGACTGTGGGTTGTGGTCCTGATGAATTGATCATCGAAATTCCCCGGCGCACGTTGCTCGCGGCGAGGTCGGAAATTCAAAAGCTGGCCTGAACCACTTCACGGTTCCTGCATCGTCATGGTATGATGCAGGGATATGGGAATCGAGGCATGGATCGGAGAGAACTGGTTTTCTCTCCTGCAAGGCGCGGGCATCATTGGTGGATTGATTTTCACGGGTGTTTCGCTGTTGCTCAATTACAAGGAACATCGGGTTGCCAACATTCTGGCGGTGACCGAGGCTCACCGGGAAATCTGGAATAATCTCTACAAGCGTCCCGCTCTGGCCCGCATTCTTGATCCTGATGTCGATGTGCAAGTCACTCCTGTCACGCGCAAGGAGGAAATGTTCATTCTCCTGCTGTTGGTTCATCTGCACACGGCCATTGATGTGCTCAGACCGGATCGTCAAAAAGAGGAAGTTCAACGTTTGAAAGAGGAT
>VFQQ010004525.1_pt1 | contig 12205 bp, 18 predicted proteins | sample 3512341 | NCBI WGS metagenome assembly VFQQ01 (sample SAMN10412373, study PRJNA504923) | tailings metagenome | isolation source: Relicate 2 Philex TSF1 revegetated site | place: Philippines: Tuba, Benguet | collected 2017-08-29 | reverse complement strand
ACCGGCCGCTCCGAGGCGTGCCAGGCGATGGACGACGTCGTCCCCTCCTCGGGCAGCGTTGGGGTGTGGCGGAGGCGGGGGGGCGAGGGGTAGGGGAGTGAGTAATGTGTGCCTGCGCAGAGCGGCCACACAGCAGGACCCAAAGGATCCAGGGATGGACAGGCTTGCCCGGTCATGCTGCACTAGGCATCACATGCTGGAGCTGCTTGCACCGGCTGTACATTTCAGCAATGGCAGCTGCCCTGTGCCCCTCGAGCACTTGACGCACCCTCCCAGCTGCTGCCTCTCCCCCAAGCAGGCGTGGCGGTGTCGTCGGATGGCATCCACTGGAAGCGCGGCGAGGGGCGGATACAGGGGTCGCGCGGCGCGGCACGGGCAGCCGATGTGGGCAAGGTGCTGGAGCCCAATGGCGACTGGTGGTGGTGAGCCTGGGGGCCCTGGGGCACTGGGCGCTGCTGGCAAGGAGGCCACAGGCTTGGTGCGGTTAGATACAGGTTTGGCACGGCCCTGGCTCCTTTTGTGCCGCCTGCACTGCTGCTCGCTGGCCTTGTTGGCGGGTGCGGCATATGCCTGGTTGCCTTCATCCCCGCCCCCTGCCTGCAGGTTTGACACGTGCCACATGAGCGTGGCGGATGTGCAGATCCTGTCCAACGCCTCGGTGTCTTCGGGGGAGGGCGTGTACTGGATGTTCTACTCGGGCGGCTCCTTTGAGACGGTGCAGCTGCCGGCGGGCCTGTCGCAGGTGCGTGATGGGCTGGCTGTGTGGGGTTGCTGTCCGGCCGCTGCCTCAGTAGCTACAGCAAGCTTGGGCAGCGGGCTGGGCCAGGCTAAATGGTCGTCCTTGCTGCTCACAAGACCGCCTCATGGCAACCCATCCCACGCCCGACTGTTACCAAGCTGAGCTGGCGCTCGATTGCTGCCTGCCTGCACGCGCTTCCTGCCCGCAGTCCAGCATGGATGAGGAGGGCAGCGAGCTGGAGGGACTGCGCCTGCGCCCAGGCCTGGCCATGTCGCAGGTGGGCGGCCCAGCCAGGCTGGCATGGTTATCGCTATGGGCGGTTTGCAGTGTATGAGCCATCCTACAGTTGGATTGCCCCAGCATTTGTCGCTGCTCCTCCTGCTGCTGACCCTTGCGAGTGGCACCGTTCCAGCTGCCCAGGCCAACCCAGCCATGACGATGCCATGCATTGCACGCTCCCATCCCCCCACTCCCAGGACGGCCGCAACTGGGCACGCATCGAGGCGGAGCACCACACCGGCGCGCTGTTTGACGTGGGCAGCGAGGGCGAGTGGGACGAGCTCTTCATCGGCGGCCCGCAGGTGTGGGGAGATGTGGGGGGCGGGAGGGCCGCATCGAACAGGATTCAGTGTTGGGATGGAGCTGCAAACAAGGGCGCAGTGCTGTTGGGCAGCCAACCTGGGCAGCGGCGAGGCAGCTCACTGTCCTGCAGAACAGCTTGCCATCCAAATCGCCCGCCGCTGGCTTCGCCCTCGGCACAGGTGGTGGCTGCTGGCCCGCGCGACATGCGCATGTACTACCACTCATATGACCGCTCGGCGGGGCGCTTCCGTGTGGGTCTGGCCACCTCGCCAGACGGCTTCCGCTGGACCAAGCAGGGGCCCATCTTTGAGGCAAGACAGGGCTGGAGGCATCTGTGGGGTGCAGGGTTTGTGTAAGAGCAACTCATTTCCGCTTGTGTGCTTCTAGACAGGCTGTGGGATTGCCCCCTGCGGCTGCCACACCTTGTGGCGCAATGACGAGCAGCGCACCACCTCGACAGGCTGCCACTGCAACCCACCCAAACCAACCCCCGCAGGGCGGCTCCGCGCCCGGCGACTTTGATGCGCGGGGTGCGGCTGCTCGCTGCGTGGTGCGCGACCTTGACACCAAGCAGGTGGGTGGATGGGAGGGGGGGAGTGCATGCTGTGCATCGCTTTCATTGCATCGCATGTGTCCTCAAATGTTCGACTTGCAACTTTGATCTGCTTCCCTTGCACGCAGTACTTTATGTTTTACGAGGGCGTGGCCTCCGATGGCGGCCGCTCCATCGGCGTGGCTGTCTCGCGTGACGGCCTGCGCAACTGGCGGCGCTGCCCCGAGCCGGTGCTGCAGGGCAGCGGCGAGGCGGGGGCCTGGGACGCGGGCGCTGTGGGCTGCCCCTGGGCGGTCAGCATGGCCGGCGGCAGGTGGCGGCTCTACTACTCGGGGCGGCCGCAGCGCGGCGGCGGCGCGTGGCGCGGCATCGGCATGGCGCGCAGCGTGGAGGGTGGGCCCAGCTTTGAGGGAGCGCCGCTGCGCTTTGCACGCTACGAGGAGCAGCCACAGCACAGCAGCTGAGCACTGGAGAGCAGCATGTGTGTGAACAACCACGAATTGCCCCAAAACTTGCTGCTGCTTTCATGTGAGCACCCTTGACGCACTTGACATGCCTTCAGCTGACTTTCCTGCCGCTTCTGGTTTGCTCCCCCCTTGCACGCTTCTTCTAAGCTGCATGTTTACAGCGCTCGGTGCTGTGCTACTTGTGCAAGTCATTTCAAACAACAGACTTTGGTCAATGTGAGGTGCAGCCATCAGTTGACTGTGAGCAATAGCCCTGCAGAGCACGCAGACTGCGGGCTACGCTGCTGCAACCCAGCTGAAACTGCTGAAACTGCCTAAGCCTCTGAACCGTATTGCGGGCTCTGGTTGACAGGCGCCAACCCGTCTCTGCTCCACCCAGCTGCTGGGCTGAAACGCATGGGCCAGCTGCGTCTGTCCGGGCTGCCCTGCCGTTCCAGCGCTCGGCCCTTGGTGTCCTCAGCCCTTAGTTTGCTGCCTGGGCTGCCCGGCCTTGTCTGGGCTCAGCCCTTGAGCGCCGCCAGCCGCCGCTTCACCTCGTCATCCATGTCGTCCTCGTCCTCCTCCAGCTGCCGCTTGCGGGAGGGGCCTGTCGGTAGGGGGCGCAGCAGTCGGGGGGAGATTTGGCGTCTCGCACATAGCAAGCCGGACGGTGGGCTTGCAAGTACCTCTAGCTAGAGCTGCATGCAGCCAACGCCCATGCATCAGCTGCACTTGCTGTTGTGCAGACATAGCGACACGTGTCCCACCCCCACTCCAGCGCACCTGCATCCCCGCCGTACTGCTGCCGCTGCTGCTGCTCAGGCTCCTCGCCCTGGCCCCACACCGCGCGGTTCTGTGGCGGGCAGGGAGCAGGGACAGCAAGGCTTTGGCAGGTTGGACCCAGGCCCGCTGCAGAATACAGGTAGGCAAGAGCCTCCACCGGGGGCATGCCAGCAGGTTGAGCTCAGCAATGATATGCTGAAAGCAGGACACATTGAAGCCACCAACCAGCAGGCAGGCAGGGCCGCACCCCACCTGCTCCGCCGTCTCCTCAGTCTCCTCCAGCGGCGTGTTCCACCAGATGGGCCCGCCAAACCGCCCGTCCCCGCTCGCGCAGCAAATGCAGCCGGTCTGTGGGGCAGGGGTGGCAGCGTGGGCAGGGTTGGTACGGCATTGAGGCATTTGAAACTTGCAGGCAGCGCGGCATGGCGTGCGAGCAGAACATCCCTTAGGCAGCTAGTTCAAGACAACTCCGCCCATTGCAACGCCAGACAGCGCTCCGCGAGCTGCTCCTACCTGCACATCCGGCGTGATGCGCTGCTGCGCCGCGCGCTGCCGCATGGGCACGCGGCAGTGCGAGGTGGTGCCAAAGTTGTGGTTGCCTGGCAGTGGTGGGGGTGATTAGGCAGCAGTATGCTGGTGAGAACATCTAGGTTTGTAGAGGCAAGCAGCCTGGCCCCTGCTGGCAGCAGCAGCCGCCTTTGTGGTGCCTCAGGCAGCAGCGCATGCCGCCGCAGCTGCCAACACACAAGCACAAACGGCAGCACCGCAGCAGCCGCCCGTCTCACCCTTCTGGATGGCCAGCAGCGAGCACAGGATCTCATAGCCGGGCTTGCGCCACTTGGAGATGAGCGCGCCGTCCGCAATCTTCTCCCGCACCAACCAGTCGTACAGCTCGCGCGACATGACCTGCAGCGCGCGCAGCAGGCAGGGCAGGGGCAGCAGCCAGTGAGGGCAGGCAGGCGCAGGGCTTGCAAAGAGAGACCCGACCCCCAGCTGGCACAATTTGCTTGGCGCCGCTTGTGCGTCGAGCCAAGTCCGCCACTCCACCCAAGTGCTTGCACACACATTCATTGTCCCTCCCCTGCACAACACAGCCCGGTGACTCCAGCGCACCTTGCGGTTGTACATGAGGTCGTAGATGAAGCGGTTCTTCTCCCAGTGGATGCGCGTCACCTGCGCATGTGGTAGGTGGCGCCCAGGCGCAGGGCAGGCTGGTTGTGCAAGCTCGAAGCTGGTGCGTTCTGCAGCAGCAACTGCAGCAATCACAGGCACCCAAAGTCGGCAGCGCCCCCGCTGTTATGCCCAGCTGGTAACATCAGCCCGGTGAAAGAGGCATCAGGCGCACGGACCTTCCACGTCGTCTCATTCCGCCGCTTGCCCGATGTGTCCTCGTTCACCGCATCCTTCATCTGCTGCTCAAAGTCGTCAATCACCTCCTCGATCAGCTCCCAGCCCTCTGGCGGCTGCTTGCCCTTTAGCCTGCAAAAGGCAGAGGGGTGCGGAGCGGTGCTGAGGGAGCGGCAGGGCGGCGGCAAAGGCGGGGCGGCCAACAGAGCGGACGCCGCCCATGTAGCCGACTGCAGATCAACCATGCGAGTGCCAGGAGCGATTGCAGGGCGCCAGGGGCTGCGGCAGGCCCCACAGCAGCAGCGGGCGGAGAGCTGGTGCCCTGCACCGCGCCGGGCGGGCGCGTCGTCTGCTCTTCCTCACCTGCGGCGGACCGACATTGTGCTAGAGGCCCAGCCGCGCCTTTACGAGCAGGTCCCCTGTGCTCGCCGCTCGTGCGTCCCAACAGGCAGCGAGTAAGAGCCGTGCAGACCGATAACTCACCAGCTGCAGCAAGCGTGCAGTCCCAAGCGCATGTCCACTCTGCATTTGCCTGCTGGCGCCGCTGCCGCCGCTGGGCGGCCAGCCTGCAGCTTGCCAAACAGGCCGCCACAATCACTGTTGACCCTCACGTTGCGCTACGATCGCCTCTACTGCCTTGTTTGCGCAACCAGCCGACGTTACCGACATGCTGGCCCTCGCCGCCGTGCCCACCGCCTGCACCGGCGCCGGCCACACAAAGCTAGCTGCGCGCCCAGCAGCGGCCCTGCGCACTCCCGGCCATGCTGTGCCACCCAGGAGGACACTTCGGCTGCCCGTGAAAGCCTATCAGAGCGACAAGGAGGAGGCGGCCGCCTCGACCACCGACCGGTCGGCGCTCTTCCACTCCCTTGCCAAGCAGGTGGGCGCGCGGACCTTCCGTGTGCAGAGCCGCTGCTTGGTACCTGCCCATCAATCTGGCAGTGCAGGAGCGGCTGCAGTGAGGACCTAAACACCGTGCGTTCGAAACAGCGGACGTATGCAGGGCGCATTCGCATCAGCACCCGCTGTCTCGTGCGGCCATCGTCCTGTCGTGCAGGTGGCCGGCCAGCTGGCCTCCGAGTTTGCAAGCAATGAAGGCAGCCCATACGCCAAGCTGGAGGGCTGGTGAGATTGCTTGTGCTTGCCAGGCTCTGCCTTGCTGCACTGCCGCCTGCAGCATGCGGATGCTAGTGCAGTGGGCAGCAGTTTCGGGCGCCGCCATAATGTGATACCAAGCGACGCTGCGATTCACCTGCTTCCGCCACCATTTTCTGTTCCGCAGGCTGATGGGCAGCCATGACGAGGGCCAGGAGCTGCCTCCACGCACCGACCAGACCACAGGTGCTTGTTTTGGGTGGCATTTCTTTTTTGCGCTGCTGCCGCAGGACATGTGGCATGTTGGACCTGCAAACTTCCATGCACTGACCCTTCCCCCTGTCTCTCCAGCCTGCTCCCCGCTCACGTCACTCCTGCTCCATCTCACTCCCATGCGCAGAGGAGAGCGACGCCAAGCGGCTGATGCGGGAGGCAGCCGACTACTTTGGCATGCCGACCAACCTGCATGACGCCATTGGGACCGTGCAGGAGTGGTGAGCACTGGCTAGGCGTGGTATCAGAGTGGGTGCTGGCCTGCTACGGTTGCTGGATGAGTAAACTCAAGCCTGCTGCTATCTACTATGCGTTCTCTGCCTGGCCAGGCCTGATGCAGCTGAACGCTGGGAGGGCTTGTCATGCCCAGCCCTGCTCAATGCTCGTGGGCTGCCACCCCTCCCTGTGCAGGCTGTCCAACCCCTCGCATGCCCAGGAGTCGGCAGACAGCCAGATGGTGGCGCGCCTGCTGCACCGCCTGCTGCAAAACTATGAGCAGCACACCGGCGAGGATTTCTCTGGCGAGCAGGCAAGCGCGGTACAGGCTGTTTCAACCTATGCTTGCGCTGGGATGCAGGAGCTCAACCCCTGACTTCTCGCTCCTACTCTACCCCTCATGCCATGCAGCACCAGTTTGACAAGCTGTACGAGCTGGCCACCGCGGCCCTGGGCTCGTCCGTGTCCAAGCGCATGCTCAATAGCTTGGTGCGCGCCTACCTGGGCATCTGAGGCGGCGCACTGCTTCATTCCAGTGACACTTGCTGGGCAGAGCCTTGAAGTGCTGACGCACACCTGCTGGGTCCCGCCGCCGGTTGGAATGCTGCCGCTATTCTTTGTGCCAACAGCTAGTTGAACTCTGCTTGTTGTCGCCGCGTTGCGCAACCTTGTTTTCAAATGTTGCAAACAACAAACAACCACCAATAAGGAGGGGGAGGGGGTTCAATAATGGCAGCAAAACCCCCCGTCCGTCGCGGTAGTGGGGGAGGCAGATTGAAGCTTTGGAGTGGAGCAGACGTAAGTAGGGTGGGAGATGGCAAGGGGATGCGTGGGGCTGGCGATGACTAGGACACAAGATGTGGGCGGGGTTGGGGAGAGAGAGAGTGGGGTCGGCGCAGACAGAGGCATGAAAGGTTTGGGCCACGGGGCGGTCCATGTGCAATGGGAGGGGACGAATCGTTCCAGCAAGCGTCAGTGTGCGGGTGTGCCTGCCGCCATGGCGTCTCAAGTAGCGTACAGTGCTGAAGCAGACAAAAGGGGCGCGTCGAGGGGCAGGCAGCCCACAGACAGCAAGGCAGTGGGTGCGGGTCGGGTTGGGAAGGGGGTCACTCAGCGCTGTTGCCTGGTGCGGAGCCCATGTTGTGCTGCTGCACATCGTCGGGCAGCGAGCGCAGGATCCACACCATGCGCAGCACGCCGTTCAGGTGGCGACGTACCTGCGGCAGTGTAGGGCAGGCAGGAGCAGGCTTTCAGGGTGAGGGCGGGCTGGAGTTGTGGCAGCCGGTTGCGATTTTGGCAGCCTGGACTGGTGGGCGCGGCATGCCACAGCGGGTGCCCTGCAGTGGACCTGCCGCCTAGCAAACCCCTCTTTGCCGGCTGTTTGCGATCTGCACACCCCAGCCCACACCCCAGAGCAGCACATCTAAACCGCCGCCACCGCACCTCGGAGCACAGCCCGGTGAGCGTCATGCGGCCAATGGTGCCCAGCTCAGGCAGGAAGTCGGGCGACTCCATCTGGTTCTGCAAGAATTTATGGGTGGGGCGATGCAGCAAGGCATGCATTGCAGGTGCTGTGCAGAGCGAGGTACAGGCTGGCAGAAACTGTAGGGGTTGATGCTCTGTCACGATAGTGCAGCCGAGCAGCAGTGCGTGCACCCTGCCAAGTCCTCCCCAACCGGCAGCAAGCGCAAACAGTTGAGAGCAGCCAGCAGGCGCACCAGCAGGTTGATGACACCGGTCATGGCTATGAGGCCGGGGTCTGTGTTGCGCGTCAGCACGCTCTTGATGTTGAGCACGCCTGTCTCCAGCGTGGCAATCTGTGGCGGGGCGGGCAGCAAGCGCAGGAGTGAGGAGGTAGCCGTGAGCAGGCTGGACCCACGAGAAGCATCTTGTTTGGCGCACACGCCTCACCACCGGGACCACACAAGTGGGCATGTGAGCAGAAGCCTGCCCTGCACCCCCAGCACAGCCCAGCCTTGCCTTGGCCTGCAGCATGCGCAGCTCCTCCCGCAGCCCCATGTTCTCCTGCACCAGCCCCTCCACATCCGCCGCGTCGCTCAGCAGGCGGATGGCGCCCGTCTGCCCAGGGGCGGCAGGGCCGCCGGCCGCGGGCGCACCCGCCGCGGCAGCTGCGCCGGCGCCGCCCGCCGCCGCGCCGCCGTCGCTGGCCAGGCGCTGCCGCTTCTCCAGCCGCGAAATCATGTCTGTCAGGTCGGCCAGCTGTGCCTCGTCAAAGTTGCCGCCCGCCGCCAGCTGGACCAGGGGCCCCACCAGCCCGTTGGCCAGGCTCTGCATCAGGCTGCGGGGCGTGACCGTTGCTCCCTGCGACCCCGGCCGCGGGTTGCCGCCCGCCGCCGCCGCCTGCTGCTGCTGCCCGCCGCCCGCCAGCAGCGCGGCCAGCCCTTGCGGCTGCGCCTGCTGCGCCGCCGGCGGCTGCGCCGCGTGCTGCTGGGGCGGCAGGCCCACCTGCGGTGCCTGCCCCTGCTGCTGCTGCTGGAGCGTGGCGGGCAGCAGGCCCTGCGCCTGCAGCAGCTCGCGGCTCACCGCCTCCGCCTCCTGCTCGTGCTGCGCCAGCTGGTGCTGCTGCTGCAGCTGCGCCGTGGCCAGCAGCTGCCGGTCTGCGTACTGCGCCTGCGCGGCAGCCAGGTCGTGCGCAGCATGCCCGCCCATCACCGCCGGCCCGGCGCTCGACTGCCGCGGCCGCTTCTTGGCGCTGGCGCCGCCCACGGCTGCGTTGCCCGCTCCGGTGCGCTCCAGCGTGAGCTGCATCACCGTGTCCTCCACCATCTCAATGGTCACGGTGTCGCCCTCCTGCACGCCCACCGTCTCGCCAAAGCGGCGCCACCCCTGGATCATGTACTCGTACTTCTCCTGTGGGAGGAAGAAGGCGGCGGTGGGGGCGGGGAGCAGAGGCGAGGTGAGCAGGGAGGCAGGAACCATGTGCATGAGGGTCTATGCAAGCAGCAATTGAGGTCAACCAGCAGGTGGTACGTCGCTGCAGGCAGCTAGCGGCACGCCAGCAGGCGCGAATAGTGTACCCCAAGAGCTTGGGTGGCTTGCACAGGACCAGCAGTACCAGGGGTGGCCCTTTCATGGGTTTACAGTTTGCGCCCTGCCCACCTTGTTCTTGCGCTGGATGAGCACGCAATCCCACAGCTTGCCGCTGGGGTCGCGCATGTGGAAGGGCCGCTCCACCAGGTGCTGGAGGGCGGGAGAGGGGGCAGCGGGCATAGGGGTGGGAGACTGGTTGGGCAGACATCAAATGCCCAGGAAGTGCAGGTGATGGCAGGCTGGCGAGCGTGCTTGAGTGCCGCCACTGTTGCACCCACGCACGCTCCCGCGCCACTGGCTGCAAACCACGCACGGCCAGGCACCGGACAGCCTTCTTCCCCCTGCGCCCAGTACCAAGCTGGCGGCGGGCAAGGGACTGGAACAGGAGTGGCTGCTGCCCACCTGCATGAACTTGTACACATACTCGTTGGGCACCACAAACTTGTACTTGGGCGCCGAGGACGAGGCGGGCAGCACCTGCGGGGGAGGGCGGAGTGGCAGCAGGCACTTGCGGCGCATGTAGCGGCGAGCGAGGACATGACCATGCATGTACAGCCGTCACGCCCCATGCAACTTGGCATGCCATGCACATGCGCCTCAGCCTTGCAAGCCTGGCAAGGCAGGCCGTGCCGGGTTTCAGCACCAGGACAGGTAACTGGGCAGCGCAAAGCACAGCGGGGCGCGGGCATGCATGCATCGCCTCACATAACTAACGCCCTCCCGCCCACCTTGGTGCACTTGCGGTCATTGATGGAGCCGGTGCGTGGCGGCACGATGCCCCCGCCCCCGCCGGCGCCGTTTGGCGCGCTGCCGCGGCTGCCTTCCTCGTCGCTGGTGCCGCCCGAGCCGTCTGCGGTGCCGCTCTTCACGCCATCGTCCATGTGCGAGGCGACCAGCCCTTCCAGGCCCTGCACCGCAGGCGGCAGCGCGCCCGCCAGTCCGGCGGCGCCCAGCTCCGCGGCGCCTCCGCCCGTCATGCGCAGGGCGGCTGAGAAGAGGCCCTCGGGGTCCACCCCTTCCATCAGTGAGAAGAGGCGGCCCAGCTCGAGGGCGCTCATGGTGGGGGCGGGCAGGGACGGCTCCGTGGTGCCACGCTCGCCGCCGCACGCCGCAACCTAGCTGCCCAGCCGCTGCCCCGTCCAGAGCAGCTGCCGGCTGTCGCCTGCAGAACAGCGGATGACAAGGGGCGCAACGGTGGGGCACCAGGCAAGTAGCGGTAGACGGCCGAGAGCGGGGTACGGCGGCACCGCCCCCTCCCCAGGGCTGGTGCGCCCTGCGACCTCCACGGTGCGGCGCCGCCCGACACCACATGCTGTTGCCAGGGCAGGCAGGGGCAGGGGCGGCCGCGGCCGTGCAGGCAAGGGCAGGGACCTCGCACTGCGGCCGACACACGCACTTGCAGGCCGGCCTGAGGACCTGCTCCGCTCCACGCTCGTTTGTTCAAGAACTGCAGCGTCCGGCGCGGCGTCCGGGCCGCTGCACCGCTGTGCCTCTCCGCCGAGGCCGTGCGCTCCGGCTAGCCCGCTGCGCGAGCCTTGCAGTCACTACACTGGTCGTTTCGGCCGCAGAACACCCGCTTGCAGGCCCATCGGCATTTCACTCGAGCCGCGCATGGGCGAGCAGCTAGGGTCTAAGCCGCCCCAGCATTGCTCACGCCACTGGATCACGCAGGGGCGCGCCATGGAGCTGCCGCAGGGCCGCCACCGCTAGCCGTCCTTGCTTTCGAAGCCCGACACTGCGCGACATGGCTGCGGCTGGACGCCTCGAGCAGTTGCTGGTGGACCTTAAAAGCGACAAAGTCAAGTCCCGCAAGGTGCAGCCCCGATGACAACTTTGGCTGCCGCCGGCCGCCGCCACTGCCGCCACCGCTGCCTGCTGGTCCGCCCGCCTCGTCACTGCCCCTCGACATCGAGCTTGCCCAACCCTGCCTGAGCAGGAGGCGCTCAAGCAGTTGACCAGCTTCCTGGACAGCGATGCGCTGCTGCGTGCGTTGGATGCGGGCACGGCGGCCCTGCCGCCCGGCGCTGCCATCACCGCCGCCTCGTGGCCGGGCCTGGCAGTGGCGCTGATCAAGCACATCGAGGCGGAGCTGGCCCGATCGGCTGCCGGCAAGAAGGGGCCGGAGCCGGCACTCAGCCGCGCCTTCCGCCTGCTCACCGCACGGGCGGAGGAGGGGGAGCGGCGGAGCGGGCATGCTCGCATGCTGCTGCGTGCCGCAGCCCGCCTCTTCAAGCACGTCACCGGGGTGAGGACAGCAGCGGCCAGTTGCATGCATGCGGCATGCCACAGCCGACACAATCCTGTAGCTAGTAGCTGCTGGCTGGGGACGGTCATGCTGTTGCTGCCAGCTCGCAGTTGTGCCCGCTCAGCATCTCTGCCCGGCATGCCTCCCTGGCCACACACTCCCTCTCCGCCCCACCGTGTGCCCCAGGTGCTCAAGACGGTGGGCCTCACCTCCCCCATGGGCCTGGACTACAGCCACGTGCTGCGCAACCAGCTGCTGCCGGTGCCAGAGTATTGCGCATGCTCCAGCGCACACGCCTTCCAGGGTGAGGGAAACTGCACGACAGGCAGGCGGCAGCCGGTTTGTGGCGCTGTGCAACGCATCGCGAGGCAGCAGCGCAGGATGCTGCACCGCTCATGCATGCAACATGCTGACCTGGCTGCCTGCTACATTTCTCCAGCCTCGAATCAGAGCAGCCCTTCCTGCCATCTTCATCCAGTCCTGCTCACCCCCTCTGCGTCCACCAGACCTGATTGATGTGCACACCGCATTCCTGGAGAAGCACCCGCTGGAGCGGGGGCTGGACGAGGCACAGCGCGCGCTGGCCACCCTCACCTCCCTGCTGGCAGCCTGCCCCGGCGACCTGCAGCCCATGTTCCAGGTGAGCTGTGGGCGCGGTGGGTTGCAGGGTGTGCAGCGGCAGGGCCATGAAGCAGCGCATGGGATGCCAGTCCTATGCTGAACATACGCGCTCAGAGCATGGTGATTCCTCACTCTGCCCCTGGCCCCGCTGCAGGCTGATCTTGTTGACTTCTTTGCTGAGCTGGCGGGCAGGCTGGAGGGCCTGTCGCAGACGAGCCCCAGGCAAGCAGGGGACGGCTGGGGAGGCAGGAACA
>VFQQ010004524.1_pt1 | contig 12206 bp, 11 predicted proteins | sample 3512341 | NCBI WGS metagenome assembly VFQQ01 (sample SAMN10412373, study PRJNA504923) | tailings metagenome | isolation source: Relicate 2 Philex TSF1 revegetated site | place: Philippines: Tuba, Benguet | collected 2017-08-29 | reverse complement strand
CGGCAACAAGCTGCTGGGCGAGTTCAACCTCGAAGGCATTCCCGCCGCGCCGCGCGGCCTGCCGCAGATCGAGGTGACTTTCGACATCGACGCCAACGGCATCCTGCACGTGGGCGCCAAGGACAAAGGCACCGGCAAGGAAAACAAGATCACCATCAAGGCGAACTCGGGCCTCTCCGAAGCCGAGATCGAGAAGATGGTGAAGGACGCGGAGATGAACGCGGCCGAGGACGCCAAGAAGCTCGAGATCGTGCAGGCGCGCAACCAGGGCGACCAGATGCTGCACTCGGTGAAGAAGAGCCTCTCGGAACATGGCGAGAAGCTCGAGGCACCCGAGAAGGAGAAGATCGAGGCCGCGCTGAAGGAGCTGGAAGAAGCGCTCAAGGGCGAGGACAAGGCCGACATCGAGGCCAAGACAGAGGCGCTGATGACCGCGAGCCAGAAGCTGGGCGAGAAGCTCTACGCTGAGCAGCAGGCTGCGGCCGCAGCGGCGGGTGCCGGTGGCGCAGCTGGCGGCGGCGAAGCGCCCAAGGCCGCGTCGTCCAAGCCGGCTGACGACAACGTGGTCGACGCCGACTTCAAGGAAGTGAAGAAGTGAAGCGCGGCGCGGGGCTGAGACCCCGCGCCCTGCCCTCGCCGCGCCTGCTGCCCCGGAGCCCCGGGGCACCGCGCGGCGAAATCGCTTCATAGCCCTCTGAAAGAACCATGGCAAAGCGCGACTACTACGAAGTGCTCGGTGTGGCGAAGAACGCCACCGAGGACGACATCAAGAAGGCTTATCGCAAGCTGGCGATGAAGCACCACCCTGACCGCAACCAGGGCGAAGGCGCCAAGGCGGCCGAAGAGAAGTTCAAGGAGGCCAAGGAGGCCTACGAGATGCTCTCCGACCCGCAAAAGCGGGCCGCCTACGACCAGTACGGCCACGCCGGTGTGGACCCCAACATGGCCGGCGGCCGCGGCGGGCCCGGGCCGGAAGGTTTCGGCGGCTTCGCCGAGGCCTTCGGCGACATCTTCGGCGACATCTTCGGCGGCCAGCGCGGCGGGCGCGGCGCGGGTGGCCAGCAGGTCTACCGCGGCAGCGACCTCAGCTACGCGATGGAGATCACTCTGGAGGAAGCCGCCTTCGGCAAGGAGACGCAGCTGCGTGTGCCGAGCTGGGAAACCTGCGACACCTGCCACGGCAGCGGCGCCAAGCCCGGCACCAGCCCCAAGACCTGCACCACCTGCAATGGCAGCGGCACGGTGCACCTGCGCCAGGGCTTCTTCAGCATCCAGCAGACCTGCCCGCATTGCCACGGCACCGGCAAGATCATTCCCGAGCCCTGCACCACCTGCAACGGCGCCGGCAAGATCAAGAAGCAGAAGACGCTGGAGGTGAAGATCCCCGCCGGCATCAACGAAGGCATGCGCATCCGCAGCGCCGGCAACGGCGAGCCAGGCACCAACGGCGGTCCGCCGGGCGACCTGTACATCGAGATCCGTGTCAAGGAACACGACATCTTCGAGCGCGACGGCGACGACCTGCACTGCACGGTGCCGGTGGGCCTGACCACGGCCGCCCTGGGCGGCAGCATCGAGGTACCCACGCTGGGCAGCAAGGCCGAGATCGAGCTGCCCGAGGGCACGCAGCACGGCAAGACCTTCCGCCTGCGCGGCAAGGGCATCAAGGGCCTGCGCTCCAGCTACCCGGGTGACCTGTACTGCCACGTGGCGGTGGAGACGCCGGTGAAGATCACCGAACACCAGCGCAAGCTGCTGAAGGAGCTGGACGAATCCTTCCGGAAGGGCGGTGACAAACACTCGCCCAACGCCAAGAGCTGGACCGACCGCGTCAAGGACCTGTTCAAGTAAACATCGGCGGCGGCCGATAGCCAGGGGGAGAACCACCTTCCCCGCTGGCCCGCCCCGTGATCGACCGTGACATCCACAAGGCCCGCGCGCTGCTCGTCGAGGGCAATGCGCTGCTGCGCAGCGTCACGGCGGGGCAGTTGCGCGATCTCGGCATCGGCCACGTGGCGCAGGCGCCGCGGCCGCGCGACGCGCGGCTGATGATCGAGCGCGAGCCGTACGACATCATCGTCTGCAACCGCGAGTTCGAAGGCCAGCCGCACGGCGGGCAGGACCTGCTCGACGAACTGCGGCGCGAGAACCAGCTGCCGCACACCACCGTCTTCATGATGGTCACCTCCGAGGCCTACTACCACCACGTGGTGGAGGCCGGCGAGGCCAACCTCGACGGCATCCTCGTCACGCCCTTCAAGGCCGGCGCGCTGTCCGAGCGGCTGCGCGAGGCGCGCCAGCGCAAGCGCGAGATGGCCGACATCCTGCGGGCGCTGGACACCGGCAAGCTGGAACAGGCGCTGGAGCTGGCCAACCGCCGCTGGCAGGAAGACAAGCCCTACGCCGGCTACTGCGGCCGCATCGTCGCGGAGCTGCTGCTGCGCCTGCACCGGCCCGACGAGGCGATCGAGTGTTTCACGGTGCTCGGTGCACGCGTGGCCAAGGGCCAGAGCAACGCCTTCGCCACGCTGGGCCGTGCGCGCGGCCACCTGATGCGGGGCGATGTGGCACAGGCACGACGCCTCATTGCCGAGGTGCAGACGCAGGAGCCGCACAACGCCGACGCGCACGACCTGATGGGCCGCATCCAGGTCGAGCTGTGCGACCTGGACGCAGCCCTCGCCAGCTACCTGCGCAGCGCCGAGCTCACGCCCGGCTGCCTGCTGCGCGCCCAGCATTCCGGTGCCCTGGCCTTCTACCAGGGCGACGGATCCCTGGCCGCGAAGATGCTGGAGCGCGCGGTCGGCCTGGGCATGCAGAGCAAGCTCTTCGACGCGCTGACGCTGGCGATGATCGCGATGCTGCGCTTCGACAACGGCGACGCGGCCGGCGTCGCATCGGCGTTCGCACAGCTCGGCCGCTACCGCGAGCGCTTCCCGGAGTCACGCCGGCTGGAGCGGCTGGAGCAGGCCGCGGGTGTGCTCGCCGCCTGGACCAGCAACGCCGTGCCCGCCGGCATGGACACGCTGCGTGTCATGTCGGCCCAGGTCGGCGACGACGGCTTCGACCTCGAAGCCGCCAACCTGCTGCTGGGCCTGTGGTCGCGTGCGCCGCTCGGGCACTTCGAACCCACCGAGTACGAGGCCGTGCTCGACCGGCTGGCCATGCGCTACTACACCAGCAAGGCCATCGCCGAGGTGCTGGCCGCGGCCGCCAAGCGCGGCGAGGCGGCGATGGCGGTGTTCCACCGCTGCCAGGCACGTGTCACGGCCATCGCGGAACAGGCCATGGACCTCTCGCTGCGCGGCAACCCGGGCCAGGCGGTGAAGCTGCTGCTGGAGCAAGGCCAGCAGACGCTCAACGCCAAACTGCTGGAGATGTGCGTGCTGCTGGCGCGCCGCCACGCGCAGGCGCTGCCCGATGCGGCCGCGCTCTCGGCCGAAGCCACGGCCGTGCTGCGGCGTGCCTGCTCACCGATGACCCACATCGCCGGCATCCAGCGCACCGGGCGTTCGCCGGGTGGGCTGCAGTTGCGCGGGCGCGCCGGGCAGGTGGAGGCGCCGCCGCTGGCGGTGGTGCCGGCCGCGGCCGCTGAAACGGCCGCCTGAAGCGGCTGCCTGAAGCGGCTCAGAACAGCTCGGCCTGGCGGCCCTCGGCGGCAGGCCGGCGGAACTGCGACAGGTCCAGCTCCACCCGCTGCCGGTTCAGGCCCAGTCGTGTGCAGGCCTTGGTGAACCGCTGGCGCAGCAGCTCGGCCCAGATGCCCTCCCCCTTCATGCGCGTGCCGAAGCGGGCGTCGTTGTCCTTGCCGCCGCGCATCTCGCGCACGCGCGACATGATCCGCTCGGCCTTGTCGGGCACGTGCTCCTGCAACCAATGCTGGAACAGCGGGTTCACCTCCCAGGGCAGGCGCAGCACGATGCTGAAGGCTGAAGTGGCCCCGGCGCCCCGCGCAGCTTCGAGGATGCGCTCCAGCTCGGGTTCATTGAGGAAGGGGATCACCGGTGACACGCTCACGCCGACAGGGATGCCGGCCTTCGCGAGTGCCTCGATCGTGCGCAGCCGCCGGTGCGGCGCCGCCGCGCGCGGTTCGAGCCGGCGCGCGAGCTCGGCGTCGAGCGTGGTGATCGACACGTAGGCCGCCGCGCGGCGCCCGGCGGCGGCGGGCGCGATGAGGTCGATGTCACGCTCGATGAGGCTGCTCTTGGTGATGACGGAGAACGGGTGCCGCGCCTCGTTCAGCACGCCGATGACGGCGCGTGTGATGCCCAGCCGCCGCTCCACCGGCTGGTAGGCATCGGTGACGGAGCCGATGTTGAGCGCTGCGGGCACGAAGGCACGCGCCGCCAGCGCCTCGCGCAGCCGCTCTGCCGCGTTGACCTTGGCGACGATGCGGGTCTCGAAGTCGATGCCCGGCGACAGGTTGAGCCAGCTGTGCGTGGGCCGGGCATAGCAGTAGATGCAGCCGTGCTCGCAGCCGCGGTAGGGGTTGATGGAGAGGTCGAAGCCGATGTCGGGCGAATCGACGCTGGAGAGGATGCCCTTGACGTGCTCCTCGACCACCTGTGTGCCGGGTGCGAGCTGCTCTTCGGCGGCCAGCTGTTCCAGCGTGCCCCAGCCGTCGTCGAACTCCTGGCGCGTGCCCTCGTTGAAGCGGTGCTCGATGGCCCAGGCGGTGCCACGCCCCTTCACAGGCCCGCTGCCCGAGGGCGGGCGCATCAGCATCAGCGTGGCGGCGGGAACAGGCTTGCCTGACATACTGTGAATATATACAGTTGCCGACACCACCACAAGCGCCAGAGCGGAACCGATGCTCGATCCCGGACCCCTCGAGCCGCAGGGCACGCTGCCTGGCTTCGGCCTCGACCGCAGCGCCCTCTTCGCGCCGGACCACCTTCGCGACCATCGGGCTGCTGACGAGTACCTGCTGTTCGTCGCGCTCCTTCCAGAGGCAGACGCTGCGGATAGGCTCCATGGCCTGGCCCAAGGTCAGCGGCAACGCTTCGACCTGCACGAGCCGGTCGTTGCCGCGCCGCGTCTGCACGTCACGCTGCAACCGATCGGGCTGTTCGGGCCGGTGATCCCGCAAATGCTCGTCTCAGCCGTGGTCGACGCGGCGGCCGCGGCAGCCGCCGGCTGGCCGGCACTGGCGATCGGATTCGACCGCTGCGGCAGCATGGGCCACAAGGCACCCACAGCCTTGGCGCTGCACTGCGACGCGGCGAGCCAGCACCGCATCGCGGCACTGCGCCATCGACTGTCCCGCACCTTGCTGCAGCGTGGTCTCGTGGCGGGCAAACGCGCACCGCCCCACATGACGCTGGTCTACGGCACGCGCCATGTCGCCGAGCACCGCATCGAGCCGGTTCGCTGGCAGGCGTCGCAGCTCAGCCTGGTGCTGAGCCACCGAGGGCGTGGCCACCACCAGGCGATCGGCTCGTGGCCACTGCGCTGAGCGGCTTCAGTACTCGCCGCCGGTGCTGCCCGGCGCGAGGTTGTCGAATTTGGTCAGCGGCTTCACGAAGGCCAGCTTCACCGTGCCCACGGGGCCGTTGCGCTGCTTGCCGATGACGATCTCGGCCACGCCCGGCTCCTTGCTGTCCTTGTTGTAGTAGTCGTCGCGGTAGATGAACATGATGACGTCGGCGTCCTGCTCGATGGCACCCGATTCGCGCAGGTCGCTCATCATCGGCCGCTTGTCGTTGCGCGTTTCCACGCTGCGGTTGAGCTGGCTGAGCGCGATCACGGGGCACTGCAGTTCCTTGGCCAGCGCCTTCAGGCCGCGACTGATCTCGCCGAGTTCGGTGGCACGGTTCTCGTCGCTGCCACCGCCGCTCATGAGCTGCAGGTAGTCGATGACGATCAGGCCCAGCGTGCCGCCGAACTGCCGCGCCATGCGGCGCGAGCGCGCGCGCAGCTCGGCCGCGGTGAGGCCGGGGGTCTCGTCGATGAACATCTGCGCCTTGCCGAGCTTCTCCACCGCATCGGGCAGGCGGCTCCACTCGTCGTCCTGCAGGCGTCCCGTGCGCAGGTGCTGCTGGTTGATGCGGCCCATCGAACCCACCATGCGCAGCGCCAGCTGCGAGGCGCCCATTTCCATGCTGAACACCAGCACCGGCAGCTCTTCCTTCACCGCCACGTTTTCGGCGATGTTGAGCGCGAAGGCGGTCTTGCCCATCGAGGGGCGCGCGGCCAGCACGATGAGGTCACCCTTCTGCAGGCCGGCGGTCATGCTGTCGAGGTCGTAGTAGCCGGTGCGCACGCCGGTCACGTCCTCGGCGCCGTTTTCGGCCAGCTCGTTGACGCGGTCCATCAGCGCCACCACCAGCTGGTCCATGGCCTGGAAGCCCTGTTTGTTGCGAGAGCCCTCCTCGCCGATCTTGAGGATCTTGCTCTCGGCTTCGTCGAGGATCTGGCTGACCTGCCGGCCCTCGCGGTTGAAGGCCGCCGTGGCGATCTCGTCGCTGGCGGCGATGAGCTTGCGCAGGACCGCGCGCTCGCGCACGATCTCGGCATAACGCCTCATGTTGGCGGCGCTGGGCACGCTCTGCGCCAGCGCGTTGAGGTAGGCCAGGCCGCCGCAGTCCTCCGCCTTGCCGTGGCTCTGCAACTGCTCGAACACCGTGATCACGTCGGCCGGCCGGCTGGCGGTGACGAGCGCGGCGATGGCGCCGAAGATCAGGCGGTGCTCGTAGCGGTAGAAGTCGCCTTCGGACAGCAGCTCGGCGGCGCGGTCCCAGGCCAGGTTGTCGAGCAGCAGGCCACCGAGCACGCTCTGCTCGGCTTCCACCGAATGTGGCGGCACACGCAGGCGCGCCACCTCGTCGTCACGCGGGGCGAAGGTGGTGGGGGTGATGTCGGCTGTGCTCATGGGCTGTTCTCGTGGGCCGGCGCGCAGTGTGCCCCCTGGCCGGGCCGCCGCCTGTGGGCAGGGCTGTGGAAATCAGGTGCGTTGTTGTGGACAACCTTGCTCGCCCGTTCGCCCCAAAACAAAAGGCCGGCTTGCGCCGGCCTTGTGGCTGTGGAGGCTGCGGGCTCAGTCCGCCTGCGCCACCACCTGCACGGTGACCTCGGCCACCACGTCGGTGTGCGGGGCCACGGACACGGTGTGCTCACCCACGGTCTTCAGCGGGCCGGTGGGCATGCGCACCTGCGACTTCTGCACCTGCAGGCCCAGCTTGACGAGCGCGTCGGCCACGTCGTGGTTCGTCACCGAACCGAACAGGCGGCCGTCCACACCCGCCTTCTGCGTGATGCGGATGACCTTGCCGGCCAGCTGCTCGCCCAGCGCCCTGGCGGCGTCGAGCTTGGCCTGAGCGGCCTTTTCCAGCTCGGCACGGCGGCCTTCGAATTCCTTGATCGCGGCTTCGGTGGCGCGGCGCGCCAGCTTGCTCGGGATCAGGAAGTTGCGGGCGTAGCCGTCCTTGACCTTGACGACGTCGCCCAGGTTGCCGAGCTTGCCGACCTTTTCCAGAAGAATCACTTGCACGATCGTTCCCCTCAGGCCTTGTGCTGGTCGGAGTACGGCAGCAGCGCCAGGAAGCGCGCGCGCTTGATGGCGGTGGTGAGCTGGCGCTGGTAGAAGGCGCGCGTGCCGGTCAGGCGGGCCGGCGTGATCTTGCCGTTCTCGCCGATGAAGTCGCGCAGCGTGTCGATTTCCTTGTAGTCGATCTCTTCGACACCGGCGACGGTGAAGCGGCAGAAGCGCTTGCGGCGGAACAGCAGCGACTGCGAATTGCGCTTCTGGCGCTTGTCCTTCGAGAAACGACCCTTTCCACGTGGCGGGGGCATAGTCAACTCCTAGAGATTTCGATGATTCGAACAGGTCAGGCCGCCTCGGCGACCTCGGTGATGTGAAACAGCACGCCGCGCCCGTTGCGCGCCGCGGCCAGGAAACCGGCAAAGCTGCGGGGCTGGTCCAGTGGCAGCGCCTGCACGCTGCGGGTGATGGCCCCGATGGCCACCGCCCGCAACTCGAGCTGCACCTTGCGTGGCACGCCGTCCTCGCTGAGCTGCGACTGGTGCATCAACTGCAGATCCAGCGCCGGCAGGCCGGCAGGCGTGTAGCGCAGGGCGCTTCGCTGCACCGGCACCGCCGTCAGAACCAGCCGGTTCACGACCGCGGGGCGGGCGCTGCGCGCCTCAGCTCGAGGCCTCCTGGCGCTCCTTGCGGGCTTCCTCGCGCTCGACGGCCTTCATCATCACCGACGGGTTGGTGTCGGCCTTGGCCTTGGCCACGGTGAGGTGGCGCAGCACGGCGTCGTTGAAGCGGAAGCCTGTCTCCAGCTCGGCCAGGGTCTCGAGGTTGCACTCGATGTTGAGGCACAGGTAATGCGCCTTGGCGAGCTTCTGGATCATGTAGGCCAGCTGGCGGCGGCCCCAGTCCTCGACCCGGTGCACCTGGCCGCCGGCGGCGGTGACGATGCCCTTGTAGCGCTCCAGCATGGCCGGAACCTGTTCGCTTTGATCCGGATGGATCAGCAGAACGATCTCGTAGTGACGCATGCGTTGTTCTCCTTGAGAGTGCCTCGTGGGTTCGGCCACGGCGTGTTGTGGCCAAAGCCGCCCCGGTGCGTCAACAGCCGGGTGCGGCGAGGAAAGCCAAAAAGTATAGCACGGGGCCTGGGTTTCACCGGGGCAGCCAGCGCCGGTGCGCCGCCAGGCGCAGCGCGGCGCGAGCGCTGCCGGCAGCGGCGGCCGGCGCTTCGGTGGCCAGCCGCGGCCACAGGCGTTGCAACAGCTCGGCGGTGGCCAGCGCGTCGGCGGCGGCGCGGTGCCGCGCGGCGCAGGTGATGCCGAAGGTGGCCAGCCATTCGTCGAGCGAGCGGGCTGCCACGTCGGGCCGCAGCACGGTGGCCAGCGGGTCGAGGTCGATCCACTGCGTGCCTGGCCCCGGCAGCCCGTGGGTGCGGCAGTCGCGCTCGATCACGGTGCGGTCGAACTCGACGTGGAAGCCGACCAACGGCGCGCCCTCGACGAAGCGGTTGAACGCCATCAGCGCCTGCCGCGGCTCGACACCGGCACGCTGCGCCCCGATGCCGATGCCGTGCAGCAGGATGTTCGCCCGGTCGGGCGCGCCCGCCGCCGGCTGCTGCAGCACGAGCTCGAAGCTGTCGCCCAGCGCGATCTCGGCGCGCCCGCCCTTCAGGTGCAGCGCCACCGCGGCGATGGCCAGCAGGCGGTCGCTGCGCGTGTCGAGACCGCTGGTTTCCACGTCCACCACCACCCAGCGTGCTGCCGCCTGCGCGGCCAGCTTCGGCCACCAGCCCATGCCGCTTCAGCGCCCGTAGTCGAGCGCGATCCGCTGCTGCAGGCCACGCGCCGCACGCATCGCCTCCTTCAGCATGCTGCGCTCGATGTCGTTCAGCGCCCGCACCTCGACCTCGTTGGGGTGCTCGCCCACCGGCCCGCGCAGTTGCGCCTGCAGGCGCAGCATCTGCAGGAACTCGAAGGCCGCCACCCAGGCCTCGGCCTCGCGCGGGGCGGCGCCCAGCAGCGGGCCTGCGGCCTCCAGGCGCTCGCGTGTGCCCGGGCCAGGCAGGCCATGCGCCAGTGCGTACAGGCGCGCTGCGTCGACGAAGATCGCGGTGCCCTGCAGCTTGAGATCGACCACGTCACGGCCATCACGTTCGTGCGTGTCGATGCGGCCGCGCCAGTTCAGCGGCACCGGCCGCCGCAGCGTGTTGTCGGCCATCTGCTTGATGAACCGCGGCACCCGCGCGGCCCCGCCGTGGATCATGGCCAGCAGCGGCTCGGCCAGCGCCACAGCGCCCACCAGCGGCCGCAGGTCGAAGTAGATGCTGGCATTGAGCAGGTCTTCGGGCGCGCCATGCTCGATCCAGTCGCCGAAGCGTTGCCGCCACTCGGCCACCGACAGGCAGCAGGCCGGCTGCCCCGCCATCACGCCGCCCTTGCACAGCGGGTAGCCGCAGTCGGCCAGCGCCAGGTTGACGGCATGGCCGAAGGCCAGCCAGCGTGGGCGCTCGGCGTCGGGATCGGGGCTGTCGAAGACGAGGCCGTTGTCCTGGTCGGTGGCCACGGTCTGCTCGCTGCGGCCCTCGGAGCCGAAGGCCAGCCAGCAGGCGCGGCCCAGGTCCAGGCCCTGCTGCGCCGCCACGATCTGGACCACACGCTCCGTGAGCCGGTCATTCAGCTGGCTCACGATCTCCGTGATCTGGCGCGCCTGCACACCCTGCCCCAGCAGGTTGCGCGCCAGCTCGTGGATGCGCGGTGCCAGGGCGCGCAGCGCCTTCAGGTCGGCCGCCGCGCGGATCGCGGCGCCCAGCGAGTTCAGCGACAGCCGCTGCAGCGCAAACAGGTCGCGCTCCGACACCACGTTGACCACCCGCCCCTGCTCCAGCACCGGCACGTGGCGCAGGCCGTGGCGCGACATCAGGATCGCCGCGTCCTGCAAGGTGTGGCGCCCGCTCAGCGTCAGCACGGGCTGGCTCATCACCGCCGACAACGGTGTGTCGAGGCTGCGCTGCGGCAGTGCCACGCGGTCGAGCACGTCGTGCCGCGTCAGGATGCCCTGCGGCGCGCCGCTGCCGTCCACGGCCAGGATCGAGCCCACGCGCGCCTCGTGCATGCGCTGCAAGGCTTGGCCCAGCGGTGTCTCGGGCGCGCAGGCCAGCACCGCCTTGGGCGGCAGCTGCGCCAGTGGCGTCTCCAGCGAATGCTCGGCCAGCGCCTGCGCCGACCAGTGCGCCGCCGCCGCCTGCCGCGCCAGCTCCAGCATCTGCAGCACGCGGTGCTGCAGCCAGTCGGCAAAGGGCGGGCTCTGCGCGGCCAGTTCCTGCACCAGCGCTTGCGGCACCAGCAGGCAGAAGCTGTCCTCCTCGGCCACGTAGCTGGCCTGCACCGGGCGCGCCGCCATCACGGCGCCCACGGGAAAGAGATCACCCGGCCCGTACTCGATGGGCCTGTCGTCGCCGCCATGGCCGGCCGCACCCCGGCGCCCGACGATGCTGCCCTGGCGAACACAGATCAGCCGCTGCGCCACGCCGCTGGCCGGGCCGATGACCAGCTCGCCGGGCGCGAAATAGGCCTGGGACGCGCCTTCGACGAACTGCGCCACATGGACCGCGGACATGCGCGAGAACGGCAGCCGGCGCGACAGCTCGGCGCTCAGCTGGGCCACCAGCGTCGGGGAAGGGCGTGCGGCGGGCGGGGTTTCGGCCATGCGCCATCGTAGGCCGACCGGCCGCACAAAAGACAAGGGCCGCACCTCGCGGCGCGGCCCTTCAGGGATGACCCTTGACGCGGGTCAAGCCGGCATCGTCACTTGGCAGCCACCAGGTTCGGGTAGCGCACGTGCTCCACCAGTTCTTGCACCTCGGGCTTGGGCGCCGGGGTGATGAGGCTGACGACGATGATCACCGCAAAGCCCAGCGGCACGCCGAAGAGGCCGGCCGAGATGGGCTGGATGCCCCACCACAGTTCCACCGGGCTGGTCACGCCGAAGATACCGCGCAGCCAGGGCTGCGTGGTGACCATGTAGTAGAACGTGATGCCCAGGCCGGCAATCATGCCCAGCACCGCGCCCCACTTGTTGGCGCGCTTCCAGAACACCCCCAGCACCAGCGCCGGGAAGAAGGCCGCGGCCGCGAACGAGAAAGCCGCGGACACCAGGAACAGGATGTCCGCCGGTTTCTGAGCAGCCACCATCGCCGCGAGCAGGGCCACCACGAGCAGCAGCACCTTGGAGATCATCACCCGGCGCGCGGTGGGCGCGTTGGGGTCGATCATCTTGTAGTACAGGTCGTGGCTCAGCGCGTTGGCGATGGTCAGCAGCAGGCCGTCGGCGGTGGACAGCGCAGCGGCCAGACCGCCAGCGGCCACCAGGCCCGAGATGACGTACGGCAGGCCACCGATTTCCGGCGTGGCCAGCACGATGATGTCGCCACCGATGCTCATCTCGTTGAGCTGCAGGATGTTGTCCTTGTTGATGTCGGTCACCGACAGCAACGAGGGGTCCACCTTGGCCCACGCGGCCACCCACTGTGGTAGCTGGTCGAACGGTGTGCCCACAAGGACATGGAACACCTCGTACTTGACCAGCACCGCCAGGGCCGGCGCCGTGAAGTACAGCAGGAAGATGAAGAACAGCGACCAGGTCACCGACTGGCGGGCTTCCTTCACGCTGGGCACGGTGTAGTAGCGCATCAGGATGTGCGGCAGCGCGGCGGTACCCACCATCAGGCAGA
>VFQQ010004523.1_pt1 | contig 12208 bp, 20 predicted proteins | sample 3512341 | NCBI WGS metagenome assembly VFQQ01 (sample SAMN10412373, study PRJNA504923) | tailings metagenome | isolation source: Relicate 2 Philex TSF1 revegetated site | place: Philippines: Tuba, Benguet | collected 2017-08-29 | reverse complement strand
GCGATCCGATGGGCCGCGCCGCCCATGTTCCCGCCAGCCAGGAATTTCTTGGTGCCGTCTTCCCAGATCAGTTGCACACTGCTCACGGTCGAGCCGATGCGGGCCGGCACGACAATCGCCGTGTGACTATTTTCGGGAACGAGGTAGTCGGCGGGAATGAATACTCCCTGCCGATTGGTGAACCCCGCCAGCTCGCGAACCTTGCTGGCGCCGATGACGAGGGGCGTCTCGGTCGGAAAGCCCTTCCCGATCAGGTAAGGGTGCGCGGCCGGCCTCGAGGCCTCGATCAGCGCGTCGGCAATCCTCGCTGCCGCGGCTGCCTTCTCCCTGGCCCGCCTCTCATCTGCCCTTCGAACTTCGGCATACCGTCGCTTCTCTTCTGGAGTGCGGTTCTCGTTGAGCCAGATGGTGGCCGTCTCGCCTGTCGTCCAGTTTGCCGCCGTGGCCCGAGCCTCGTCGCAGATCAGCCGGCCATCGCCCTTGCCGGACGCGCCTTTCCCGACGACATCGCAAGGCGTCCACTTCCGCATCCGCACATGACCACGCGGCGGCATGATGCCTACAGTTGCGCACGCGCGGGAGATGGCGTCGTCGAGCGAGATCATGCTGCTCTCCTTCTGCCGGACGCCTTCCGGAAGCGCTTAACCTCGCGTTCGATCAGGCCCCACTCTTCAGCCTGAACGGTGCTGGCATCACATGGCGTGTCGTATCGGCCGCGTGGAAGGTTTGCGGATGGGTAGATCCCCGACCAGATGGCAAAGGCCCACTTTCTTGCTGCCTCCGGCCCCTTCCTCGTGCTGGCGTTGCAGTAGGCGAGCGCGGCGTTCCAGATCGCCATCGGCTTGTCGAGGCATGCAGCGCGAAGCCCAGCGCGAGGCTGGAAAGCAGACTTGGTGCTGATCTCGAAATCGATCAGTTCGCCCTGAACGATCTGCACGGTGCCAACCGCCGGCCGCTCCCACCCGCAACTTGGGCAGACGCCCAAGACCACCTGAGTGCCGCACTCGGGACAGAAGTGCTTGCGTTTCACCGACTCTTTCGGCTCGCGGACCGCACTGTCCCGTTTGGCCGCATCGCTGAGACTGTCGACGCCATGTTCGAAGAGCCACGCGGTGTCCTCGGCGAAAGAAATGGCGTTGTTGGAGTGGCAAAGCCACAGTCCGAGTTCCTTACCCGGTGCGGCCCGCATTACCCGGCCCATCTCCTGGATGTGCGAGGAAAACGACTTGCGGTACGGCTTGCAGGATATGCCGCACATCGTGTCGGGGACGTCGAAGCCGCGCGTCAGAACAGCGCAACTGACCAGGCCGTGAATGGCGCTGTCGGACTTGCGAAATTCCGCGATCTTGGCACGTCGTTCCCCGTCGTCTCGGTCCAGATGGCTCAGCTGCTGGAAGTTGTAGCCGGCGGCGGCGAACTGGCGGCAGAGTTCCGCCCCGTGCGCGACCGAGGGCGAGAAGACGATCGTCTTCACCGGCCCGCCGAAGACCTTCGCCGTCTGTTCGATCCAGGTGTCGACGACATTGCCAGTGATCGTGATGCCACGCGACCCGGCTTCCTCTTCGTCGTACTCGCCGCCCTTTTTCTTGGCCCCGGCCATGTCGGGAGCGACGCATGCCTTGATCCGAAGCGGGCAGAGGTCGCCGGATGCGACCAGTTGGTTGACCGTTACCGGGCTGATAAGCCCGTCCCAATCCTCAGCCATGCCGGCGGTAAACGGCGTGGCCGTCAGCCCGACCACCTTGGCTTTGCTCGCGCGCTCGATGATGTCGCGTACGGCTTTGTGCTGCACATGCGCCTCATCGACTACGATAAGGTCGGGCAGCAGGTCGTCGACCACCCGGCGCCGGGCGAGTGTCTGTGCCGACACCACCTGCACCAACTGCGACGCGTCGGTCAGAACGTGATCGCTCTGCATCACGCCCGGCTCAATGCCGTACCGCCCCATGCGTTCGACCGTTTGATCTACAAGGGTCACCCGGTCCACTGTGAACCAGATGCGCGACCCCTTTTTCTGTGCCTCCTGAACGAGGTGGATAGCGCTCTCGGTCTTGCCGCCGCCGGTCGGAATGGCGAGGATTTGCCGCCTTGCGCCAGCTCGGATGCCATCGCGCAACTTGGAGACGGCATCGACCTGATAGTCGCGCAGCTTCAACGTTTCGGGTTCGCGGAACGCCAGCATCATCAGAACGGCTCGTACTCGTGACCGACGACGCGCTGAGGCTCCTCGTCCACAACCTCAGAATTCGGGGATACGTAGCCGAGGCCTTTGGCCTGCTTCATCCAGAAATCCCGAGACCGCGCGAGGCTGGCGCGGTCGGCCGAGATATCTTCGACCTGGCGCTGCAGGACACGGATGCGCTCGTCTTTCGTCGCGATCACCGCCTCGAAGCCGCCCTTCTCGTACTGGACGGCCATGTCGTCGAACTTGGTGATCGTGGCATCGCGCTCCGCGAGGTCGGCTTTGAGCGCGGCGTTCTCTTCGCGCAGCTCATCACGTTCGGCCGTTACCGCCTCGACGTCGTCCGACACTGAGCCCGGGACAGCGGCATTGCGAGCGCCATTGGCGTGTTTGGCGGTCTCGATGCGCTTGATATGTTCCGGCAGAGCGGCGCGGGCTTCATCGCGCTGGCGGTCGTTGTCGGCCTGCACTTCAGTCCGGTGACCCTTGGCCTTGTCCTTCTGAGCGCGCCGGGCCGTGATGGCTCCCGCCACGGCTTTTTCGGGCGTCTCACCGGCAGCGACGCGCGACTTGATGTCTTGGGTGATCGCTGGCAGATCGCCGATGATGGCCCGAACGTCACGCTTGGAAATGTCCGCCGCGGCGGACAAATCGACAGTGGAATAGATGGTGTCGATGACCTCGGCCTGGTCGATCAACTCATAGGCACGGCTCCGGCCGATCTCCCACCTTTCCTTGCAGTACGCCTCGAACGTCTTGTGCGTCGCGCGATAAAGTTTCTCATCGCGGATTTCGGTCAGCGCCCTGCCGACATCGACAAATGACGCTATGCCTTTCGAAATAGCCGTTTCGCAGGTTTTGAGCCGATCCGTCTCCGCCGCGGTGAGGTTGCCAGCCTTGGTGGTCATGCTGCCATTCCTTCAGTTCTCACCTCGGGCGGAGCCGGCATCAGCATGCCGATGAGCAGGCGCGCCTCCGAGCTGGTCGTCAGTGATCGCACCAAGGCGCGCGATGCGTCCTCGTCCAGGGCCATGAGCGCCAGCGTCAGATGGGCGGCGGCAAGGGCGCGAGAATGCTCGGGACGAGCCTGTCGCCCTGCCCACGCTTCGGCCTCTAGACCGACTGCGTCCGCCATCGCAAACAGGGTGACCTTGCTCACTGCGCGCTGCCCTCCGCCGATGTATCGATGGAGCGGAGCGAGCATATCGCCGCCAGCTTGTTCCAGGCGCCAACTAGCTCGGCGGCCCTGAACAGAGTGGGATGCTCTGCATTGGCGCGCCAGCAACGCTGGTACTCCTTGAAGGCCGTCGTCTCCGGCCCATCGTCGTCGGCATGCGCGATGATGGCGATCAGCCCTGAGAAATCCCCGCCCTCGACTGCGGACATAGCTTCGCCGTTAGCGATCACGTCGCTTTTCATTCGCTACTCCTTGATTAGTTCGAGCCGGGACGAGGAACCTGTTGCCGCCCCTGAAGCGCCCCGGCTCAGCGGCACTACTGCCGCTTTTCGTGATCAGCCACTGGCTGTTCGTCCTTGATCTCCGGCGCCAGCTTGCCCGCCGCCTCGATGATCAACAGGGCCTTCGCCAAGGATCGCCTGCCTGAGCGCATCCATCTGCGGGCCGAAGAAATCCGCGTTCGGGCCGTGAGCCAGGGCCCACAGGCCAGCAGCAATCTGCGCCATATCCCGATATTCGGCTTTGGCATGAGCTAGGTCCTCTTCGGTGGCGCTGATCTTCCGCCCGATCAGCTCTTCGATGGCGATGATCTCGGTGGCGCGCGGCACGGCAGTGGTCTCGCCCTCAAAGAGCGAACGCACCCGGCGCTGCGTAAATTTCAGGGCCTGAGCCAACAGCCGTTTTCTCGACTTGTCGTTCTCCAGCGGCCAGCGCGTACGCGCGTACAACTTCAGCTCGGTGCTGATGGCGTGCGTCGTCATGGTGTCGATTTCCAATTGCTTGGGCTCCGTTCGATGCATGGTGAGGGCATCGAACGGTGCGACAGAAAAGGACTTGAGGAATGGCGGCGGTGATCGTGGACCTGGCAGTCGAGCGGATCATCAGAGCCGTGAAGAATGGTGACTTCGCTCTCGCAGCGAAGATCGGAAAGGCGGCCCGCAATATCGCGAAGCCTGAAAACACTCGTCAGCGGCCTGCCCCTACCGCTGAGCGAGCAGGACCGACGCCGGGGACTATTACCCCAGCTGCCGCGAGGCCCCGGCGTCGGCACCCAGAGGTCTAGCACCTGTTTCGTGTCGCACACCTCGGTCACGCCGAAGCCTCGACGACCGCAATGGACCGCGAGCGGCGCGGGACTATGGTGATGGCGCCGCGCTCGACCAGGTGGTGAACCATAAGATGCGCCGCGTAGCTCGACTTGAGGCCGAGGCCTTCTGCGATTTCACGATAGGTCGGGGAGAAGCCGTTTGCCGCGATGAAGGACGTGATGAAGACCAACGCGCCGGCTTGCCGTTCGGTCAGTCCAGCCGCAACCGGGTCCGGCGCGACAACGATTAGGATGCGAGCCACAAATTCCGTATCGTCACTGACGTGTCGGAACTGGTCGCACAGGATGTCGGCGCGTTGCCAAATTGCCGGGCTGATGTCGGAGGGCCGGGTCACGCTGCTGCCTTACGCGGCGAGCGAGCACGCTGATTAGCATCGAAAAGCATCTGAGGCGTGAGATCGAATGCACCGGCCTGACAGAGGTTGATGAGCTTCGGCCAGTGGCGGTCGGGGATGCCGATCCCCTTCCACTTGTAGACCGCGTCACGACCCAAGCCCTTGATTGCGCTCGCGATTGCGGAAACACCACCAGCCTTTTCGATGATCTCGTTGACCGTCATTCGGCCCTCCATTGCCAAAGCACTTACTGGATTTAAATTCCATTTTCAAGGCCAATGAATTCCAATCAGGAAATTATTTCCGACCTTATGCTCGCCGGCATGAACTGGTGGGACCGTCTCGAAACTCAGATGAAGTCGCTTGGCTGGAGCAAGGCCGAGCTTTCGCGCCGCTCTGGCATTCCGTACGACAGCGTCAACAAGTACCTGCGCGGCAACGTTGAGCAGCCGCGCGGCGAGATCATGCAAACGCTGGCCGACACCGTTGGGATGACGCTGCTAGAGCTTCGGGACGGCATCTCGCCAGAATCCGACCTTGTGCCCTCATCGGCCGCCACTGGCCCTGTCGTGGTAGCCGGCAAGGTCGCCGCCGGCACGTTTCGCGAGGTCGACGAGTTCGATCAGTCAGAGCCGGTGAAGGTCTGGGAGCCGGTCGATGAACGATTTCCTCGAGCGCGACGCATGGCCTTTGACGTGGAGGGCGACTCCGTCAACGACCTGAAGCCGCGACCGATCCTTAATGGCGACCGCGTGATCTGCGTTTCGTGGGAAGATGTCGGCGACCAGGTGAAGGTTCGCGACGGCCTGGTGGTAGTTGTCGAGCGCACCCGGGACGGCGGACATACTCGCGAATGGTCGGTGAAGCAGGTCGAGCTCTACGAGGATCGCATCGAGTTCCACCCGAGATCCACAAACCCCAAGCACAAGCCGATCATCGTAAGCCGAAACGCCGCGGCGGACGATGGCACAGTGGTGGAAATCATAGGGCTGGTGAGAGCGGTACGAAACGAAGTCCCTCTCTGACCGCGCGCGTGAAATAGCCATAAAGGTCCTGTCAACCCCTCTCGTTTATGGTATGTTCTGTCAGAGGAGGCGCAGATGAGTGTTCGCAGCGATTTGCCCGCCGACCTCACCCTTGAGATCAATCAGGGGATGACCCCCGACCAGTTTCTTTCCGCCGCCAGACATTTCTTCGGCTACGTCGAAGAGGTCGCGTCTACTGTCCTGCAAGGCGGAGATGCTCTGAGGTGGCAGGTCCGCGTTAAAGAGGGTAGCACTTTGCTGGGAATGGTCCCGCAGGGATCCCCTCACCCGCAGGTCGTAAAGGCCGCTTATGCTCGCATCAGGGGCGCGATCCGTGCGATTGAGGAGATTGGCGTTGACGAAGCGCGCATACCAGAGCGCGCCACGCAGCACCTGAAGGCCCTGTCCCTGTTGACGTCGACGAAGAGTGAGGCAGGCGCCCCAATGCGGCTGTGGGTCGGGGATTCTGCTACATTGATCGGCCCGCGCCTCGCTCACGTCATTCAGGAGGATTGGCGCACAACTTACGCCGATTACGGCACCGTTGAGGGGCGACTAGAAGCCATCCAAGACAGCGGGGGCTTACAGCTCCGCGTTCGCGATCCGCTCCTTCGCGCTTCGGTCCGCTGCAACCTTCCCGATGATATGCTCGCCGTAGCTCTCGACAGCTTTCGGAAGCGCGTGGAAATCTCTGGGCTGATCCACTACCGCAAGAATGGGGACCCGACGAGCATTGACGTGCGTGAGATCGTTGTGTTGCCGAGCGACGATGATCTTCCAACAGCCAACGATGTGCGCGGCATCTTGCGAATGGACGCTTGAGTGGAAGCGCTCTACTGGGACAGCAACGCCTTTTTGGCCTGGCTGCAGGAAGAGCCCGTGAGCGTGGACCTATGCAGGGCCACCATCGAGAGAGCGGAGGCCGGCGAGGTACTGATCGTCACCTCGGCACTCACCATCGCAGAGGTCTTGTGGCTAAAGAACCATCCGAAGGTGCCAGAGGCCCGGGCTGAACTAGTCCGCGGCTTCTTTAGGCGCTCGTATATCCGTGTTCGGAACGTTACCCGGCTGATAGCCGAAAATTCGCAGTCCCTCGTTTGGGACCACTCGATCCGTCCAAAGGACGCTATCCATGTGGCGACTGCCCTGGACGCCGGGTTGAGCGTAATGGAGACGTTCGACGGGCCGCTCTTGGATAAGTCCGGCACCGTTGGCGACCCCCTACTCCTGATCCGAAAGCCTCAGCCTCCGCGCCAACAGTCACTCGATTTGAGGGTGACCACACGGCCTCTGGACTTGTAACTACGCAGCCGCTTCCCGGCGCTCAACTGTCACCCCCACCAACTCGCCTATCAGGCTCTCGCAATGCCGGCATGAGAACGGCACCGGCCGGTATTCCAGCATGTCGATGAACTCATCGACGGTGCTTGGCGCGCCCTCGGCTATGGGCACAACAACGGCCTTCGTGCTCGGCCGCTGACAGTTGGCGCAGTGCAAGTGGAGCAAAAAGCTCCGCGACATCCCGAACCCACTAGTCATTCTATGTTCTCCTTTCGTTCTCATTAACCGTGGAACCTTGGCCTGAGTCGAGTCGAAACTGAGATATGGAAATTAAATCCAATTCTTTGTTGACAGGTCCACGATATGGATTTAAATTCCAGACCTCGAACTTGCTCACCGGAACTGATGGAAATGCAGACCGCCCTGATCCCCGCCGAAGTCCTGCCGCTGCTGGTCCAGTACCGTTCGGCGAAGTCGCAGGCTGAAATCCACACCCTGTTCTGCGAGATCGAGCAGATCGAGAATACGCTGACCCTCAGCGGTCGGACCGGCGAGTTTGACGCCGTGCGGCGCGTGCGCATTGCCATCGGCGTCGAACATCGCGCCACGCTTCACGATCTGAAGGACGTGTCGCGTTTCTCGATCCCGAATACCTACGCGGTCGACCATCCGATCCGGGTCAGTCACGAGGCCACGAAGGCGCAGTTCAAGGCTGAGGCCGCTAAGGTGAAGACCTTCCTCGACTTCATCTGCTCCATCGCGCGTCTGGACGAAACGCTGGCGAAGATCAGGGAGGCAGCGTGACAGCCGCTCTGCACTGCCCCTGCTGTGATGCTATGGAAAGGCGGAGAACTGTCCGCCACGATCCTCGGGAAGGCCAGCAGAGCTTCGACGATCTCTACGACGCTTTCGTCGGGCCAGTCGCGACCGCGTTAGGTGCCGCAAATCTCTTGGAAGCGATGAAGGGCAGGAAGCTCGCCGTCCAGACTGGCGAGCGTCGCGCGGCATGAGCCTAGTTTCCAGAGCCTTTGATGGTCTTGGCGAGAGCAGCGTACCGCGAAGCGATTTCTCTCGCCTTGTCTCTGAGACCGTGGTGGTCGACTTCGATCTCGTACAGGAACTGCGTCTCTTCCCGGATCATGCGCAGGAGGTCCTCCGGCCGACCAGAAGGCTGGCCCGTACGCTCCCAGCCATCGATCACTCGCGTCGCGAGTTCGAGACGTTGCCGTGCCTGGTCTGGGGTCATCCGCGGGGCCATGAGCTGCAGCGTCGCGCTCCGGACTGTGGCTGTCAATGACCAGGCCGGCGGCGTTCGCCCAAGGCGACATCGCCAAACTGCTCAAGGGCGCCAAGGCCGCTGGCATGCCAGTGGCTAGCGTAGAAATTAAGCGCACGGGGAAGATCGTCGCAAAGTTCGGCGCTGCTGGCGACACGACCGACGCCGGCAGCGCCAACGAATGGGACGAGGTATTGCCTAATGGCCGACCGCACCCGCCAGCTGCCAACCGAAACCAACCGCCTCTCCAGCCTCGCCCACGCAATCGGGGGGATGGTCTGATGGCGCCGGCCGCACTGCTCTCCGCGAGGAAGCAGATGGCTAAGCTAGTTCGCCAGCATAAGAAGCAGCGCCCTGTGCCTCTCGATCAGAAACTCGACCTCAGGCCTGCGCTGCCGCGGGACCATGTCGGCGAGCGCGCTGAGATCATTAATTCGGTTCAGCACGTCGTCTGCCATTCCGATGGTGTCAGCGTCGATTATCCGGCCCGCGAAATCGATGAGGTCCAGTCGGGCACGTCTGATCGCGTCGTCCAGGTCGATCACGCCGGCCATCTAGTTCATACTCCCTCTAACCTTGAGGGACATCGCCTCGTATCGCTCTATGAGCCTTGCGGCTGGGACGGAGAGCAAGGGGTAGTGAGTTGCGATCCAGTCGAGTTGGTCGATCTCGTCGCGGATCATTTGCAAGGTATCGTCGGCAGCGCCGGATGGCGTGCCTACGCCCTCCCAGCCCGCGATTACTCGGGCGGAAAGATCAATGCGTTGCGTGGCTTCGTCGAGGGTCATCATCAGCACGTTCGCTCAGGGCGGGTGGGACGTCAATGAGCCGCGTCATCGCGATTCACGCCGGCACGGCCCGGCAACAGGAAGCCTGTCCGCCGCCGTTCAAGCGCGGCCTCAACCGTGAAATGGCCGCGGCCTACATCGACGTCTCCCCGTCCTTGTTCGACGAGATGGTCAGGGATGGACGGATGCCGAAGCCGAAGCGTATCAATTCACGCACGGTCTGGGATGTGCGAGCCGTCGACCGTGCCTTTGATGCGCTCCCGGGCGGTGATGGGATCGCGGACGAGTGGGACACTGCGGTCTGATGCCCAAGAAATTCCCGTGGAAGTACGTCATTGAGGACAACACCGATGACGTGCCCCGCATCTATTTCCGGCGCCGGGGCTTTCCGAAGGTCAGGCTCATGGAAACGCCGGGCAGCCCTGAATTCATGCTGGAGTACAACCGAGCCCTGCGGGGCGAGGTGCCCGAGAAGGCGGGGCCGCGGCGCGCGAAGCCGAACACCCTATGGTGGCTGTGCGAGGAATACTTCAAGAGCCCTGAGTTCCTAAAGCTTGAGAAGCATCACGTCCGCCGGCAGATCCTCGAAACCTGCCTCGCCGAGGCAATCCGGCCCGACTCTGCGCGCGTCTATGCCGATATGCCTCTGCCGAGCTTCAACGCCAAAGCGGTTCGGACGCTGCGCGATCGGAAGGCAGAATTTCCCGAGGCCGGGAATGGGCGGGTGAAGGCCCTGCGCGCGATGTTCAACTGGGCGCTGGAGCCCGGCGTCGAGAAGGCAATCACCAACCCGGCGCGGGATGTCCCCTATCTCTCGTCGGACAATCCAGAGGGCTTCCACACCTGGACCTACACGGAGTGCGAGCAGTTCAAGGCGCGCCATCCCGTTGGCACCAAGGCCCGGCTGGCGTTCGGCCTGCTCTACTATATGGCCCAGCGGCGCAGCGATGCCGTCATCTTCGGCAAGCAACATCTCGCCAAAACGCCAGCTCGCTGGTCGCTGCGCTTCACCCAGTTTAAAGGCCGGAAGAAAACGGCGGTGACACTGGTTCTCGATGTTCCTGTCGAGCTGCGCGAAATCCTGGAGAAGACACCACTCGGCGACCTCACCTTCCTCGTTACCGAGTTCGGCAAGCCGTTCACGTCGAACGGTTTCGGCAACAAGATGCGGGAGTGGTGTGACCAGGCCGAGTTATGGCATTGCACGTCCCACGGCCTTCGGAAGGCCCGCTCGGCCCACATGGCCGACAAGGGCGCCACTGCCCACCAGATCAAGGCCGTGACCGGTCACCGTACGCTGAAGGAGGTCACGCGATACACGGAGTCGGCCGACCAGCGCCGCTTGGCTAGCTCGGCCGTGGCGCTGATGGAGCAGCCGGACGAGGACGAGGAATAGCCCCCCTAATCCGGGCTGGACCATTTCGCGAAAAGCTCAATGATTGCGTAGAGTCGACCGTGGTCCAGACCTCCGCTAAGCCATTGGTATAGCGTCTTTTAGGTGCTCCGGTCTCGGGCACCACTTTTTTCCAACATGACCGACTTGTGGCTGGCCGACAGATTGCCGTGGTCGCCTAGTCCTCGTCTTCGTCCGAACCCTGCGTGGGTACGGCGTCGTCATCGTCTTCCGGATTCGCTGGGCCGGCGGGGATGACGTAGGCGCCGGAGAGCCAGCGGTTGAGGTCGATGTCGGCGCAGCGGCCCGAGCAGAAGGGATGATGCGCCTGTGTGGAAGGCTTGCCGCAGACCGGACAGGGCCGGGTGGGCTTCAATCTGACGACATTGTCGGCCATGGGCTCAGACGCCCGAGAGGGTCGACTGGTTGAGCCAGTTGAAGTGGACCGGGTAGCCCTCGCCAGCGAGCAGTGACACGGTTTCGTTGAGCGGCAGGCCGACGACGGCGGTGTACGAACCCTGCAGCTTGACCACAAAAGCACCGGCAATGCCCTGGATGGCATAGCCGCCGGCCTTGTCGCGCCATTCGGCGCTGGCGAGATAGCTCTCGACCTCGCGGTTGGAGAGGCGCTTGAAGCGGATGCGGGTTTCGACCAGCCGGCGGCGCAGCGAGCCACCCACCGTGAGCATGGAAACGGCGGTGTAGACGCGGTGCGAGCGGCCCGATAGCAGGCGGAGGCACATGGAGGCCTCTTCCATCATCTCGGCCTTGGGCAGGACGCGGCGGCCGACGGCGACGACAGTATCGGCAGACAGCACCAGCGCATTGTCGGCGATACCGGAGGTTTTCGCCTTGTGCTGGGCCGCGATGGCCTTTTCGTCGGCGAGGCGCTGAGCCAGCTTGCGCGGCAGTTCGCCCTTTTCGGGGGTTTCGTCGATATGGGCGGGCACCAGATGCTCGGGCTCGATGCCGATCTGGTTGAGCAGCGCCAGACGCCGCGGCGAGGCCGAAGCCAAGATGAGTTCCGGACGCGCGGCCATGCGACCTGCCTTTGTCTCAAACGGTCAGAGAATGCCCAAATGGGCCTAGAGGCGTCATACTGGACTTGTCCGGCTTTGTGAACCACCGGCCCCCTGCGAGGCCACAAGAGGTTCGAGCCGGGCGCGCACCTTCTGCTGCAGCGTGTCGCGCAGGGTACGGTAGGCGGAGAGGATGGCCTCGCGATTGCCCTCGACCAGGGTCGGATCGGGCATGGGCCAATGCTCGATGGCGCCGATCTCGAAGCCACGGGCGGCAACGGCCTCGGAGGCGTCGGCGGAGAGCGTCACGACGAGGTCGAAGCGGCTGGCGGCCAGTTCGTCCATGGTGTGGGGGGTGTGCACCGACATGTCGATGCCGATCTCTTCCATGACCTGATGGACGAAGTCGTCGGCCTTGCCGGAGCGGACGCCGGCGGAGCGGACGATCAGCCGGCCGGGAAAGAACTTTCGGGCCAAAGCGGCGGCGATCGGACTGCGCACCGAGTTCATCGAGCAGACGAAGAGCACCGTGGGCAGATCGCTGTCGCGCTCGTCGATGCGGCTGGCGAAGGGCTGCACGGCGCAGATCAGGGTGAACAACCGGCGCGCCGTGTTGAGGTCCAT
>VFQQ010004520.1_pt1 | contig 12216 bp, 20 predicted proteins | sample 3512341 | NCBI WGS metagenome assembly VFQQ01 (sample SAMN10412373, study PRJNA504923) | tailings metagenome | isolation source: Relicate 2 Philex TSF1 revegetated site | place: Philippines: Tuba, Benguet | collected 2017-08-29 | reverse complement strand
AGCGCAACAGCCCGTGTGCATGCCACGTGCCACCATACGCGACGTGCTCTGGAGCGCTCGGCCAGGGTGCAGCACTGCCAAAATGCATGTGAAGCGTATTGCATGCATGGCATGCATGCAGGGCCCAGTGCGGCTCGGCTAGGGCATTGCGCCAGGCGGCGGCTGCGCCAGCCCCCCCCCCCAGCAAAGGGGCCAGGGGACCAGCAGCAGGCCACCACACATGGTGCACCCCCCTGTCTACCACCCCAGCCACCCAGCCTGCTGGTGCAGAGGCAAGCAGTGCAGAATGTGCTTTGCATGCCGCCTGTGGCGGCGGGGCAGTGCCAGCGGCGAGCGGCGGCGGCGGCGGCGGGGCCCACCTTGAGGATGGAGAGCGCCTGCTCCTCGGACACCTCCTTGAAGTCCACCTCCTGGTCCGCCTCGGTGCCCACAGGCACGGCGGCCTCGCCTGCAGCGGGGAGGGGGGAGTCGACCTTTGTGGCCCTTGCCCACAGCCAGGGCCGCGGGCGCCCCGCGCCTCTGCGGCCTCCCAGGCGCACCCACGCCCATCATCAGCGTCATCCGAGGCGTGAACACGCGCTTGCAAGCCCCGGACGCACCGTTTGCCGCCATAGCGCTGATGGCGGGGCTGGTTCCGCGCGGGCTTGGGGAGTGGGGCGCTGTCGCCGCTGCTGGGACTTGTGGCAGTAGATCTCACGCGATCTGGCAGCTCCCTGGGCCGCGGCCAAACCAGGGCTCTGCCTGCCCCAAGTGGTGGGAGCCGCTGCTGCTGCAAGTCCTCCGCAAGGGCTCCGCAGACTGCAGTGGCAGCCGTGGGCGTGCGATCAAAGGCGCCGTGCACAGTCTCACAGTCACGACAGCTCAGGCCCCGCCATGCGCCTTCGCCATGGCAGCACTCGTCAACCCCCCGTCAACCCCAAATGCGCTTCAAGAGGCTCATTGGAGCCCCCTGAGCGCAGTGCCAGCCCGCGATTGGCCGTGGGTGGCCGTCGGTGCCGCCGCCGCCGCCGCCGCCGGTTCCGCCGCCTTTTTCGCGGGTCTGCCTGCGGCCCTGCAACCCACTTGCGCTGGCTCCCAGCTTGTTCGCCCTGTCTTACAACCTCCATTTACTCTGAACAATTCGAAACCGTTGGACGTGCATCCAGGGGCGCCCGGTCTACGCCCGACCGACCGGCGGCTCCAGCCCGGGCGGCAGCGGCTCCTCGGTCAGCAAGCACAGGCGGCGCACTTCCCCCTCCCACCGCCCGCACTGCCGGCGCAGCAGCTCGTGCTCCGCCGTTAACGCCTGCAAATCCGTGGCGCACTGGCGCTCCAGGGAGGCCAGCTGGCCTGACAGCTCAGCGTTGCAGGCCTCCAGGTCTCGCAGGCGCGGCCTGCATGTCAAAATTCGAAAGGGCACAGCAGCGAGGCGGCACACTTGTGAGGGCGCGCACGTTGAGCAGGTTCTGAGCACCAAATGGCATGTGGGAGCTCGAAGGGCTGGCAGCATGTTGGTTGATGGCACAGCTGCTAAAGGCAGCGAGCGCAAGTTCGAAAATGCCGCACTGCACCGGACAAGCAGGTGGCCGCGGACAGGTGCATTCGAATGCATGCAGCGCGCTGAAACCGCCCGGGCAGCAGCCCTGCAAAGATGCTCGAGATTCCAACACGCAGTAAATGACTTGCCTGAGGAGAAGGAGCTCCTGAATGAGGTCTGCGGGGCGCAGCCCCTCCGCCACCAGCACTCGCACCTCCTCATCCACCTGAGGGGGAGGCAAAAGCACAGGACATGAAGGCATGGGCAGGTATGCAGCAGCAGATGGGAATGCTCAAACATGTTCAGCAACGAGCACCCGCACCTCTTTATTCACCTGTGCAGAGCAGGCAAAGCCAGGCGGCATGAGCAGCCATGATGATGGGCAGACAAGCCCATGTTGAAGGGGGCATACAGAGCTGGGCGTACACCCCGCATGTCGGGTGCGCCATAGGCCCCTGCAGCACACAGAATTCCACCACACATGGCCCGCTGAGGGCTTTGGCTTTCAAGGAAAGTCGCACCCACCTGGCCCAGGCTGGCGTTGAGCGCCTCCATCTGTGCATCTCGTTCGCGCAGCGTTCGCTCCAGCTCCGACACCTGAAAAGGACATGCAAAACAGAGCAGTTGCGGTGTCAAGCAGCATGGAACGCGCTGCGTTGGCCACGTGAGCAGCAGCTGTCACAGCCATGCTGCAGAGACGATGGCGGCAACCAGCAGCGCCCGCTGCCAAACTGCCAGGCGCACGCTTGCCTCTCCCCCACCAGCTGCCGTCAGGTGCACCCAAACACCACCCCTGCACCCACCTGGGCAGCCAGCAAGTGCTCCCTGGCCGAGGCCGCCTCCTGCCGCTGCTCCTTAGCCGCCTTGAGCTGGCTCTTGAGCGCGGAGCAGGTGCCGTGCAGCGCGCCCAGCTGCTGCTGCACCCGCCCCAGCTCCTCCCGCAGCCTGGCTGCATCGGCCAGTGCTGCCTCCTGCTCTGCGCTCTTGGCTTGCAGCTGCTTGGCCCTGTCCACGGCTGCCATGTACTTGGAGGAGGAGACCCTGCGGCAGGGAGATGTGGTGTGGAGAAGAGACGCCGATCAACAGTATTTGCATGGTGAATGGCAACGCAGGGGGTGCTCCATTTGGCCCCGCTCTGTTGCTCTGGGCTGTTCAGCATGCTGTGGTCCGTCAACCAATCCCACGCCTGCCCCTCCTGCTAGCTCACCCACTCTCCAGGCCCTTTTTCGTTCGCTCCAGTGCATTCTTCAGCAGCAAAATAGTGTCCAATAGCTCCTGCTCCCGCCCGCTGGGCCCCCGTCGCCGTGCAGCACCAGCCCCACTGCTGCCCGTGCCAGCCCCCTTGCCCGCCTGCCTCCCGGTCCCTGCCGCCCCGCCCGCTGCCGCTGCGCCGCCGCCCGCTGCATTGCTCTTGCCGCTGCCGCCTGCTGCTGCACCTGCCGAAGCAAGCTCGGGCAACCCTGCCAGCTGGCGAGCTTCCGCAATTGCTTCTGCTGCTGCTGCATCCTGCGGGTGCGGGCTGAGGCACTCCAGCAAGCCGTGCAGGCGGCGCCGCTGCCGCTCAGCATCCGCAGCCGCCTGCTCCCGCTGGAGGTTGGCATCCAACAGCTGCACATCCTTGGCCAGCAGCTGGCCCTGCAACTGAGACACGAGCTCGCTGCTGCCGCCGTCACCCTTTGGTGTAGCTGCGCCGCCGTATGCGCCCGGACAGTAGGCCTTGCTGGCCCGCAAGCTGCCGCCGCCCGCCACAGGCACGCTGATGCTGCGAGGCATAGCCGCAGTTGCTGGCCGGCTGGAACCTGGGACCTCTGGGCTGCCACATGCGCACGGCTCGCCCTGCTCAGGGCTGCCGGGCAGCGCTGCAGGGCCTTGCGCCTGGTGTTGCAGTGCCGCAAGCTGCCGCCGTGCAGCATCGAGCTGCTCCTGCAGCTCATCCAGCTGGCAAAGAGCTTGCTGGTGCTGCTCAACTGGCACCATTGTACCAGGGGCTGCCCGCTGCTCGGCTGCCCGCAGCTGTGCCTGCACACGCTGCAGCGCCGCTTGGCACTGCTCCAGCTGGCTGCGCACTGCTTCGGCCTGCTCCTCTGCCCGGGACCGTCCAGCCTGGGCAGACACAAGCGCTGTGGTCTTGTCCTGCGGGTAGAAGGGGGCACATGGCGGAACGCATAATGAATAGCATGTGCAGCATTGCTGCAAAGCTAGGCAAACTTTGTGGTTCTGACCTGGTCAGACCTGTGCCACCTCTGTTTCAGCAGGACACCACGGATACCCTCACTGCTGCAATTCCTCCAATGAGAGTACCCACGTACACACCCGCAGCTTGGCCTGCAGCGCCTCCACCCGCCTCTGCAGCCGCTTGTCAGCCGCCCAGCGCTCCAACACGGGGTTGCCGTCCAGCAGGCTGCCCGCGCCACCACCGCCGCTGCCGCTGCCGCCGGCCTCGGCGCGGTTTGGCGAGTCATTCTCGCCGGCCGCTGCGCCAAGAGCATCTGCACCTGCCCCCTCACTGCTGCCCTCCTCGCTGTCACAGCCCGCTGCGCCGCCCCGGCCACGCTGCGTCCGGCGAGCGGCGGCGGCGGCGGCGGCGGCAGCTTCCGCAGCTGCCCGCTGCTCCTCCTCCTTGTCGACCCGGGCCTGCAGGCGCAGCTTGATGTTCTGCGCCTCCAGCACCTTGACTCGCTTCTGCAGCAGCTCCACCATCTGTGCGCTGCCCCCTGCCTGGCCGCCGCCTGCACGCTCCCGCGCCTCGGCAGCCGCCTGCTGCAGGCGTGCCACCAGGCGGCGCTGCACGGCTGCCTCCCTTCGAGCAGCCTCTGCTTCAGCTTGCGCCGCCTGGGCTGCAAAGGCCAGGCGGGAACGCTCCTCGTCCAAGGCAGCCAGCCGGCGGTCCTGCACCTCCTGCTCCCGCCAGCTGCTCTCCCGCATCACGCTGCGGCCAGGGCAGGCAACATGGGGCATTGGCGGGTGTGCATGCTGAATGATCCTTACTGGTTGGAGGGTGTCTTCAGCCTCAGTTCAACTCAGTGGTGTGCACACACCAAGCGCAGCAGCGGGTTTGCCCGCCGCGCAACCCCAGGCTTGCATGAATGCATCCGGCCACCAGCCAAGCCCTCCCTCATGCCCAGCCATCTCCCGTCGGCCGCACACTCACAGGTCTGCCTGGCGTTTGTAGGCGTCAATCAGCTTGCCCTCCAGCTCTCGTACCACGCCCCTCAGCTTGCCCAGCTGCGCATCCTTCTGCTCCAGCTGCAGCTGAAGGCGTTGGCGGGCCTGCAGGGCAGGGGGCGTGGGGGGAGGGTGCTGCAGGGCTGGGTGCAGAGCCAAACAACCAACACTCCTTTGGGCAATCCACATGATGGTGTGGAGGAGGTAAGTGCCACTGCGGCTTGCAGTAACAAAGCACCCAATTTACAATACCCAGCAACAGTGTACTCACAACGCGCTCTGCAGGCTCGGATGTGGCGGCCGGCGCCTTGGAGCGCCGAGGGCTGCCACCGCCACCAGCTGCACAGCTCTCGCCCGGCTGCCCTGGGCGCCCCAGCCGGCTGGTGCGGAGTGATGCTGAGGCCCGCAGCACAGCATCGCTCTGGCTCCACAGCTGGCCAGCTGGAAACTGAGAGGCCACAGGTCCAGGGCTGCTGGGGGCAGAGGCGGGGCCGGCAGCGGTGGCGGCACAGCCTGCCTCCGCTGCTTCTGCCTTCAGCAGCAGCTCCACTTCGAAGTCACGCTCCAAAGCAGCGTAGCGCTCCTGAGACCATACAGGGAGGCAGTAGGCGTGTCATGCTCGCATGAAGGTCTAAACAGGTATCCAAGGCATACTCGGTCAGCGCATTCTCATGCCAATCCCACTCGAACGAGCGCCAGCTGTGATGTTGCCTTGACCTCCTCACCTCTGCGTCAGCAAGGCGCGCCCGCAGCTGCTCGTTCTCGCCCAGCAGGGAGCCGACTAGTTCCTGGCCTCCCAGACTCAGCGGCATGCTGCCATCAGCTGCGGGCAAAGCGGCTGCAGGCGGCACCGCCACACCATGCAGGCCCACAGCTGTGCTGCGGGCTTCTGCCGCCGCGAGCGCCGCCTCTGTGCTCGACAGCCGCCGCTGGCACTCTGCCAGCTGCACTTGAGCGCAGCGCAGCTCCTCCACTTTGCCCAGCAGCAGCATGTGGTCGATGGCTGGGGCTGGGGCGGCAGTGGGAGCAGCAGATGGCCCCGCTGCGCCTGCTGCTGCTGCCGACCCGGCACCCGCTGCAGCGCTGCCTGCGGGCGGCATCAGCCCCAGCTGGCAGACCACGCACTCGAGCTGCCACTGCAGCTCCTGCAGCACGTCCAGCTGCTTGGCCAGCTCCAGCTCGGTGAGCTGCAGCTTGTACTTGCTGTCAGCTGCCTCCAGGCGCGCCGCCTGCACCGCCTCCTCCCACGCCGCCACCGCCCCAGCACCCACATCACGGCCGCGCTGCGCATGGGCTAGGGCCGCAACCTGCTGCCGCAGCTCCGTCAACTCGCAGTGCGCCTGCTCCAGCTGGTAGCGGCAGGCGGACGCCTCCAGCCGTGCCTGTCTCACCGCCTCAACCTGTGTTGTCCAAGCAGAGGGGCGGAGAGTGGCGGCAGGTGGGCGGTGGGTGGCTGGTGGCTCCTGCGGGTGCTGCTGCGCATTCAATTGCAGGCCTGCGCACCTCCTCGAGCTGCTGCTGGGCCGCTGGGGGCGGCATTGGGCGAAACCAGGGTTTGGTCAACGGCCCTGGTGGAAGGAATGCGCCGACTTTGGTTCGCGGAATCACCGCATGGTTTTGACAGCGCAGCAGCTGTGCCATGCCCGCCTGCAGGCCAAGGGCCTCCTGCATGGTCCCAGGATGCTGACTCGGCCTGGCAGAGCGAGCGTGCAAGCGCTATGGCACTCGCGGATGCACTTGCGAAAGCTGCGAGGTTGTAGGATCGCACGCCCCGGCCGCAGCCGACACAGCTGCAGAAAGCCCCACTCCAGCCGCGGGCCCACAAGCCCTTCAGCGAGCCAACGAGCACGTAAATCGTCTCGTAGTGTTTGCAGCATCGCGATCCGCCGCTCCACTGCAGCGCTGCCACCCCGCTACAGCCGCCGCTGCTGCCGCCGCCCCACGACACACAATGGCCGATGCGCCCCGCAACGACCTGCGCATCACGCGCAACGCCGGAGGCTGGGCGCTGCTGGAGATTGCGCGCGCCCCAGTCAACTCCATGGACCTGCAGCTGTGGCGGCAGCTGACTGCTGCGCTGGACGAGCTGGAGGCAGACCCACAGGTGGGTGCTCTGGGCAGGGCAGAGGCAGCAGCAGCAAGCGTGCCGAAACAAGTTCGAAACAAGTGAAACAAGCTTGCCACACGTCATGCAGGTGCGGGGCATGATTTTTGCCTCTGGCCTGCGCCGGGACGTGTTCACCGCCGGCAACGACATCAAGGAGCTGTTTGCGCCGCTGACGTCTCGAGAGCGCTACACGTGAGGGGGTCGAGTGATGGGGGGCGGACATTGGCCAGCGATCAGGTTGCACTGGGCGATGACATCAGAATGCTGTGTGCGCCGCTGACGTCTCAAGAGCGCTACACGTGAGGGGGGCGAGCAATAAGGGCAGGCAGGCGGCAGTGAGGAAGCTTTAAAGCGATGGTGAAAAGGCATGCGTCGGCAGAACGGGACAGGCACCAAGGCAGCAGCGAGAATGGACAGCCTCAACGACCCTCAACCCCAAGGCGAATGCTGCCACCCTCCATGGCTCCCCCCTCTGCCCGCCGCAGCGAGTTCTGGCTGACATCCAACCGCTTCCTGGCCCGCCTCTATGCCTCACCGCTGGTCACCATTGCAGCCATTCGGGGTGAGGGTGCCGGCTGGTTGCATCTGACATTGCTCCAGCAGTGCATGCATGCAGCCGATGGCCGCGTGCTGCTTATCGTGCAACATTTCTTGGCTGCTAAGCTTTTTTCTGAGCCGACCGTCTGCCCTCGGCTCCGCCTTTAAAGGCGCCTGCCCGGCCGGCGGCTGCTGCCTGTCCATGTGCTGCGACTACCGAATTATGACAGAGAGCGGCCACATTGGTGGGTGCTTGCATAGGTGTCATAGGTGTGTGGTTGTAGGAGACAGCACGGGCTGTTAATGGCGATGCGTGGTTGTGGCGAGTAGTTCAGCAGTCAATGGCCAAGTGACACATGCCATGCCCGGTTTTGAAGGAGACCAGGCATGGTGGGCTGCTAGCACGGCATGCCTTCTGAGCCGCTGCTCCGCTGCCTTTTGCCGCAACTTGTCCTGCAGGTCTGAATGAGGTGGCTCTGGGCATCTCAGTGCCCAAGATGTGGGCAGGTATGCGGCTGCATTGAGGAGCTTGCGCCATCTTGCTTGCAGCAGCTGGAGTGCAGGTCTGGAACTGGCAACAGGCTCCGGTGCAGTACACAAGATTGCCCAGCATGCGAATCCCAGCATGTGCCTTGCTGAAAATGCCGCTGCTTTCCCCACCCAGGCCTGATGGGGCGAATCATCGGCAGCGGGCCAGCCGACAAGCTGCTGCAGAATGCAGTGCTGTTGCAGCCACAGGTACATGGCTGGTCTGCAATGACAGCAGCTAGCTGCTGTGCAGCAGCGGTCTCTCAGCAGGGCCCGCTGAAGACTGATGATGCCATCGCTTTTCCGCAGTGTCTGCTTGCCAGGAAGGCTGTCTGAATGGCTGCACCCCGTCCCTGCTGCGCCAAGCAGGATGCCAAAGACCTGGGCCTGATCGACGACATCGCTCCCAAGGAGGGCCTGCTGGTGAGTGGACTGCTGCGTTGCCCAAGTGCGTGTTTGGTTGGTTGGAAGTTGATGCTGCGCTCTGCTTGAAAGGGCGGCGCCTGTGTCACAGTTGCACCCATGAGCACGTCAACAATGTGCAATCAAACACCCGTGTGCAGGCAGCCGCGCAGGAAGTGATGCGAGAGATGCTCAAGATGCCCGATGGCGGCCGCCAGGTCGGCAGCGCATGCACACCTGATTTGGAGCATGCATGTGCCACTGCCTTGGCAACCATACGTGTGTATTGCGGTGACGGGACAGCCGCACCTGCGTCGGAGCCTGTGGGAAAGCCCCGACTGATCAGGATCCTCAGTGCACCTCATGCCCACTCCCCCTTGCCTCGCATGCCCCCCGCAGGCAACAAAGCTCAACCTGCGATCCGACTTTGCCCAAGAATGGGCAGAATTCGCAGGGCCCGAGGCAGAGGGCGCCTGGCAGATGCTCAGCTCGCCAGCAGTTGTGGAGGCGCTGGGGGAGGTGCTGCAGCGCTTGTCGGGCGGGCGCAAGCCTGGGGGCAGCGGCGGCGGCGGGGGGCAGCAGGCGCAGAGCCGGCTGTAGACTCAGTTTGCATACCCGGCACAGTCACCTTCCTCACCTGCGATCTCGCATTAGCGTCACAGCGCATGCATCGCACCGTGTTGTAGAGGCATTTGTTGCAACACACGCACAGCCTGCCATCCACAGCCGACGTTAGGCGCTTCCCCCTACTGCTGCACTTGAGAAGGCCAGGTCGACAGCGGGCAGAAGCAGTAGAGCGTGCCCTGCAAACCACCCGTCCTTGGACAAGCCCCACGCCTGCACCTTGCTTGCAACTAAGCTGCAGTGCGTTACAAGTGCTGAGGGTATCGCAGAGAAGGGGTGGGGGTGCTGTGGGGTGAGAGTCCTGAAAACGCCACGAATTACGAGCCGGGGGAAAAGGGCGCATGCTGCTATGATACAATAAAACCGGTGGGCAGGGGGAGCCCGGCAATGAAAAAGGAGGCCCAGGGATGGGTTGGGCAGGCTAAAGCCCGCACATCGGGTGACGCCGCACGCGGCACTGACAGGTAACCAAACCTTGTGCATGATTTCGCACCACAGCAAGGAAGACTGTTACTCCATCTTGACTGCCGTAGGCAGTGGCCCCAGAGCGGCCGCCTCCGCCGCCCCCGGCAGCGCCAGCGCCGCCTGGGTGGCGCCAGCCAGGATCTGCTTTTCGATGCGCAGCAGACGCGCGGCCACGGTCTGACGGGGGCCGGTGGTTGGGTCAGCAATGATGGCATCGTCCTGCTCAATGGTGGTGCGGTAGGCGGCCTGCCGCCGGCGCAGCAGGTGGATGAGCTGCGGGCGGGAACAGAGGGGGTGATGGCAGGGCGGCAGGCGCGTTGGTGTGCGCCAGGTGGCAAGTGCCGACTTCCAGGCAAGGACGCCATGGCGCGCCATCACTGTTCAGTGCTGGCTGCATGCAAGCTCACTAGCTCGATTGAACGGATACAGAGCACACGCGTAGGGCGGCTGAAAAGAGTGCAGACAACTTGCCTGGTTGAGCACGGTTGTCTCGTTCTCAGGCGAGACCGGCGCCGCGTCCTCGCCAAAGCGTGCTGCCGCAATGTCCTCCGCCCGCGTGGCAAACACAACCCGCAGGTAGGGCAGCAGCTGCGGCGGCAGCGGCGCCGAGCGCTGCAGCTGGAACGTCTGCAGCGGGGCGGGCAGGACGGAAAGGACGCAGGGGCTGACCGTTTGCTTTCAAAGGTTGCGGTGGCGGCATAGCATAGCAGCGACAGAGCGGCACACCACGGAAGCATGCTTTGCATCGCACGATGGAGTGTGCAGCCAACAAAGCTGCCAGCCCAATGCACGTCGTGCCTGCTGCGTGCTGAGGTCGTGCTGTGCCAGCGCGTCGCGCTTCTGGCGGTACAGCGGGTCGCTCGAGGGGATGGTGACTGCGGGACAGGCAGAAAAGGACAACATTTGAAGTCAACTTTGCAAGCCGATCAAGAGAGGGCCAGCGTGCAGACAAGCAGTTGAAGACGTGGCCCGCAGCCTAGCAGCCGCACGTACGCAGGCTGGTCAACCCCACCTCGCTCCCACAGACATATCGATCGTAATACCACAGACATATCGACATAACACCACAGACATTTCAACGTAACACACCCGTCTTGCCAACACAGAACTCACAGGAGAGGGGCAGGCGGTCGTGGGGGTTGGACTCGTCCACGATTCCGTAGTTTATGAGCAGCTTGGAGTTCGGCTGCAGTGGTTTGCAAAAGCAGGGCAGGGCAGACAGCTCAGCACATGTCTGATAGTTTATGAGCAGCTTGGAGTTGGGCTGCAGAGGGTAACAGTGAATTCACAGCAGCAGTGGAAGGTTCAGCGCCATGCCGGGGTGCCTGCTCTCGCGACGGCAGCAGGCAACTGGCGTCCGCTGCATGCAGGCACTGTGCAGCAGCACTTTCAGTGCGGCACAGCACAGCTCTACCTGCATTGATGCGCACCTGCGGGCCGCACCAGGCCAGCACCGGCTCATATTATGACAGCAGCTGCGCACCAATCATACTCGACACTCACAGGATTTCCCCAACACCTCGGCTGCGCACCTGCGGCCCGCACCAGGCCAGCACCGGCTCTCCCGGCTGGTACGCCCGGTCCACAGCCAGCTGCACCTGCCGCGTCTCGGGGTCATACTTGAGCATGGCCTGCGAGCGATAGTGTGGTGTGAGCGTGAGTGAACTGTGCAGCTGGAGATGCATTCAAGGCTTTTCGGAGCATCACTTGAGCATGGCATGCGGGCAGAGCGCACACATGCGTTCTTTGCCGATCCTTCGGAAGGTAAAAAGTGCACCTGCGCTGGCAAGGCAACGCCCGCATCGTGGCAGGAACACACTGCGATGCAGCTGCAGCCACCCCACCTTTGAGGTGCTGCTGTACGTGAGCAGCGGCGGGCCCAGCGGCACCAGTGCAAAGCGGCGCCTGCAGCAACAACAGAAGAGGGGAGTGCGCAGCGTGGGACGGCTGCACGCGGGTGCGCAGACTGGCAGGCAGACAGTCCTGTGCTGCGCTGAGCTGCATACAGCCAGCACGGCTGCACCTGCCCTGCCCAGTAGAGACGGCTCGCAAGGAGCCCATGCTGCTTGTGCTTAGCCCCACTTGCGCTCAGCCCGCCCCCTCCCTCCATCGCTCGGCTTTGGCCCTAGTAATCTCCACCACCTGCTGCCACCCACTCCGCCGAGCTCACCCCAGCGGCACGCCCAGCAGGTGCACCACCGACGACTGCACCGCGGTGAACGCCTGTGCAGGGGTTGGTGGGTGGGTTTGCAGATGGGGCACGTGAGTTGGCAGTGTGGTGGGTTGGCAGTGTGGGGGTCCATTCAAAGATACAGCGGGTGAGCTGGTATGATGTGGCAGCCATTCCGCCAGGCAGGTAACGCGGGCTCACACAGCACAGCACAAAGCAGATCTGCAGGAAGTGCCGCAGCAAAAGAACCGCACCTGGGTGAAGACCTTGAGGGAGAACTGCTCGGTGGGCGGCGCAAACGGCTGGCGGTTGAACAGGCTGCAGGGGTGTGGGGCAGTGTGTGATGTGGCGGGGCAAGCAATGGGGCTTTGGGAGTGATGGCACGATGGCACGAGGGCAGACGCAGGTGGTCGGGGAGCCGGCAGCTGGAGCCGGCGCCCGTGTTACGCATGTCTTGAAAGTTCTTTGGCTGTATCCCCTCACCTGCCCGCCAGGTACCACACCGTGTCGAGCTCCTCAAACTCCTTGCTGATGCCCTGCGGGTGCACGCCAAAGGGATGGACCAGTCAGTGATGTCCACCGCGGACACCATAACAGCGGTTGGTACAACAGCTCCACCTGTTCAACAGCCATCCCGCCAGCAGCTTGACGCCAGAGCCTATGCCACAAGTGGCTGCCCCAGAGGCGCCAACACTCCATCCA
>VFQQ010004519.1_pt1 | contig 12216 bp, 8 predicted proteins | sample 3512341 | NCBI WGS metagenome assembly VFQQ01 (sample SAMN10412373, study PRJNA504923) | tailings metagenome | isolation source: Relicate 2 Philex TSF1 revegetated site | place: Philippines: Tuba, Benguet | collected 2017-08-29 | reverse complement strand
CAACATAAACATGGTGCAAACGCCAACAATACGATAAGCCACATCGTCATTGAGGTAATGCAAGGCATAGTGCATTTCATACAGTTCCCAGCCGCCACCGGTAGGGCGACCCTCAATAGGCTGATCTGCCACCCCAGTGACCGGATCGAAATTCTCGTTGCCACGTCCGCCGCGCTCCAGCCCTGGTCGCGGCATATCCTCCCATGCAATCCCGGCCTCGCGGTCTATACGCTCAGCCAAACCGCGATGCGGCAGGGTAATGCTCCACATGCGAGCATCTGGCGCCACCTTCTCCAGGCGATCAAAGGCAAATCCCAGTACCTGGGTCGTAGGGACCTCCACCAATGGCTTGGACAAAGGCAACTCAGGCTGCATCCAGCGTGAAATCTCGGCATTCACATAACCAGCGGTCCCGGTCACGAATACGAAAAACAACACCCACCCAACCAACAAGCCAACCCAGGTGTGTAGCCAGGCCATGCTCTGGCGAAAACCTTCTTTCACGGCAAATCCTTGCTTAATTAATCCAAAGGCGAGCAGGGCATCATGCTCCATTCGCCACAGAGGCAGAAAATGTGAGATTGTATATCATTCACATTTGTTTGATGACGCAAGGGCATGCTAAAACAGTACCCCTCTATTAGTCATGACACCTGAGAATGAAAAAAGGACACCCTCAACTGTAAAAATTTAGATACTTTTCGCAATTACCGATGATAGCTTTCGATGTAAAAAGGACGATGGGCGTGTTATCGCGTCATCGTCCTTTATGTTTGCTTGGCACTAAGGCATGCCAGGTCAGAACTGGTATTTCAGGTTGGCCATGATCCTGCGCGGCTCTGCAAAGGTAGTGTAGTTCAGGCTATCCACGGTGGCATAGTAACGACGATCAAACAGGTTATTCACAATCAGATTAAGCTCTGTCTTTTTGTTGACCTGATACTTTGCCGTCAAACCGACAATCGCTAATCCGCCACGTTTAATGTCATAGTTGGTTGCATCCTGATTGTAAATGCGACCATAGGCACGAACATTCCCTCCAATGCTCCACTCAGTGCTAGGAATACGATAGTAGCTTGCCAAGCTCAAGCTATGCATAGGCAAGGTCGTCATGTAACGGTCACCTTTTTTCTCGCCTGCAGTGTATTCGCTATGCATATAGGTATAACCAGCTGCCACATTCCAGCCCACACTGACTTCGCCGTTAAGGTTAAGCTCCAGCCCTTGGCTCACTATCTTGTCTGACGCTGTATAACATTGACCTTGGCAAATATTGCCCAAATTAAAAGGCACTGAAGTATCTGGCCTACCGACATTCGTTTGCTCAAGCCGGAAAAATGCTGCTGCTACATTCAATTGCTTGTTCAGCAACTCACCCTTGATACCCACTTCGTAATTGGTCCCAACCACTGGCTCCAATCGGCTGCCATTGGCATTGCGAAACTCCTGCGGCTTGAAAATATCGGCATAGCTGGCATACACCGAATATTCACTATCAAGATCATAGACCAAGCCAGCATATGGTGTGACTACACCAGTTTCGGTTTGACTACTTGTTCCCAAGCGATCGGTCAGGCGATACCAACTAACTCGTGACCCTAAAATCATCTTTAGTGAATCACTCAGATTGAAGCGGCCCACTGCAAACATCCCGTGCTGTCGAATCACATCATCACTGCCATAAGTACCACCCGGCACTGGTGTCACAATAGAGTCAGGATCAAAATCATAGCCGTTGGGAATAGTAGCTGCCAACCTGTAGTCTGTCCCCTTGGTTTCGGAACGTAACTTAGAGCCGTTGATACCCAATGTCAGTTCGTGGGTTCTCCCGAATAAGGTTACTGGCCCAGAAGCATGCACATCCAGCGCATCTGACTTCAGATCCCTTGTCAGCTTGACGTTCTGAAAAAGCCTTAGTCCAGCGCCAGTGACTGGATTGAGGCTACCAGCCAACCAGCTGTCCTTGGACTGATAGACATCAGTCAACCCACGCATATAAGTAGCTTTCAGTAACCAATCATCAAACAGCTTTTGCTCAATACCCATCGTGTACAGCCTGTAATCCTTATTGTTATGGCTATCAGGATTACCGAAGAAAGAAGAACGCTTCAGTCCAGAATCACTGCCATCTGCAGCATATGGCACACCCAAATGATTACGCCCCAGGTCTTTTTGGTATTGCACACTGGCACTGACCAAAGTAGTAGGCGTCACCTCTGCCTCAAGAATGCCGTATATACCCTGCTTGTTGTTAAAGGCATAATCGATGAAAGAATTAGCATCATCCACCAATGCTACAAAGCGCCCCCGTACCTTGCCTGACTCCGTGAGTGGCCCTGATACGTCACCCACAAAACGACGTTGATCCCATGAACCAAGCTGTACTTCCGCCCGCGCTTGAAACTCTTGCGTAGGACGCTTACGCACCAAGTTAATCGTACCGCCAGGAGAGCCCGCACCATTGAGCAAACCCGACGCACCTTGCAATACTTCTACACGATCAAGAAAAGCATTATCGACTAGTGGATTTCGATTGGAATCGCTAATACCTGTTGGATTGAGCATTCCATCGTACTGTGATTGCATGCTGAATCCACGGCTATAATAGTCGTTACCATTCGCTCCTCGCTCATACACAAACACCCCGCTAGCTGTCTTCAATGCATCATCCACGGACATCATGCCGAAATCATCCATCTGCTTGCGGCCAATAACCGTCACGGTCTGCGGGGTTTCGCGCGGAGAAAGAGCCAGCTTGGTGGCAGTACTTGTATATTTCGCACGATAAGATGCAGTACCTTCAGTCGTACCATCACGATCTGCCTGCACAGCCACTTTTATCTCTGGCAGGGTATCAGCGCTCGACTTCTGCAATTGGCTGTTAGTAATAGGTCTCAAGGTAAATCGCCCTGGCTGCACTTCCAAGGCCTGCAGGCCACTACCTTGCAGTAACGCGTCAAAGCCTTGTTTAACGCTGTAATTACCTTTCAAGCCATGAGTGGCAAGATGCTTAGCTTGCTCTGCCTCGAACGAAAGTACCACGCCTGCCTCCCCAGCAAAGCGGCTCAATGCGCCATCCAAGGCACCCGGAGGAATATCATAGGTACGGATAGACTCGCTTTCCGCTGCAATGGCAGGTGACATACCGAGGTAAAAAGGTAATGAAGTGATGCTGAATGCTGTTGCCAACATGGTGCTCAACACCTTGTGTTGCCAGTGCTTGTTACTCCTGGCTTTGGTTTGTCTGTTCATACTGTCTCCCAATAACAAATTGAATGTTGTCATGGGATGGGTCGAACGAAATCAGCAAAGGGACAATGCAAATGGAAACTTTTACGTTTTACCTGGCATAGATTTATGTAACGGAACCTAACGTCACCCAGTACCGTGTTAAATAATTGATCCGCACTTGCGGCAGGGCTGTCTGAATCGCCTCCAGAGCAATATTGGTATCATCCACCGGGAAAGCGCCTGAAATCCTTTGCTCGGCGAGCTGCGGGTCACAGCGCAGGATGCCACGGCGATAACGGCCCAGTTCGGCCACGAGGTCTGCCAGGCGCCAATCAGTGACCACAAGCATCCCGCGTCGCCAGCTTGCCTCATCGCCAGCCAGCGCACGCACTGGCTCAGAGACATCCTCTCCAATCATGACCTGTTGCCCAGCAGGCACGATGTAGGCTGGACCAGCATGCACCTCAACGGCATGCTGCATCACGCCCAGCCAGGTCGCATGTGCATGCTGCCTGACGGTAAATTGTGTTCCCAGCGCCCGTAACCTGGCCTGTGCGGTTTTGACGATAAATGGTTGTTGCAGCGCTGCGGATGCATGTCCGGTTTCAATGTAAATCTCGCCCTTGATGAGCTGCACCATGCGCACATGCTGATCAAAAACCACATTCACGGCACTACCGGTATTGAGGGTAAGGCGAGTGCCATCCGCCAGCAGCCACTCACGACGCTCACCGGTCGCCGTACTGTAATCAGCCAGCATGGCCTGCCATGGCTGTGCGCGCCAGCCCTGCCAAACCAATGGCGTAGTGAAAGCCACAACGCCAAGGCCCTTGAGCAGTGCTCGACGGCTAGCCCGCATTTCTTCAGCGCTGGAATCCAACACATTGCGTGTCAGGCGACCAGGGGCCACTGACATTTGCTGCTGCAGATGCTCCACACGCGACCAGGCCCACTGCTGTTCCCAGCCTTGATCCAGCCAATGCTGCCATGCCTGCTTGTCTGCTGCGGTGGCCTCACCTGAACATAACTGGCTATACCAGCCAGCCGCTTCGCGAATCACACGCCGGGCAATATACGGATCTGGAGAGATGGTATCGCTCATGAGAGGGAAAACAACAGGCAGTGCTCGATCGCACGCGCCATGTATTTCTTGATCGAACTGACGGAGAGGTTCATGCGCTCGGCAATTTCCTGGTAGGTGAGGCCGTCCAGCTGCGACATGAGGAAAGCCTGCCTCGGCTTTTCGCCCAGCGCATCAAGCATGGCATCGATCTCGCACAGGGTCTCGATGACGATGGTGCGCTCCTCCACGGAAATCTGCACCGGCTCGGGCATGCCTGCAATCGCTTCCAGGTAGGCCCGCTCCAGCGCGCTGCGGCGGAAGTAGTCCACCATGACCCGCCGCGCCACCGTGGCAAGATAGACGCGCGGCTCCAGTATCTGGCTCGCATTACGCGCGGCAATCACCCGCATGAATGTGTCCTGCGCCAAGTCCGCCGCGCTATCGCTGCAATGCAGCTGCCGCCTCAGCCATGACCGCAGCCAGCGATGGTGGCCGGTATAAAGCGACTCCACGTCTTGCTGTAACACAGCGTCATGGATATTCGGGTGTAGAGTGGGAGTGGACATGCGCTGGACCGGCACGAAATTCGCAAATAAGAACTATTATATTCTGCGTTACGGCAATCTCGAGAATAATTTTATTGGTACGCACATGAACCGCTTACCATATTGCCGTATCAATAAAAAAGCCCCTTCCGAGAGGGGCTTCTTCAATATGCGACAGGATTAAAAACTGCCGCGCAAGGTCAGCATCACGCTACGTGGCTCGCCGAAGTAGTTTTGACGGCCTCCGCCACTGACTCGCGAATAATACTTCTTGTCGAACAAGTTATTGCCGTTCAACGCGATATCCCACTTGTCATTAATCTTGTAGGCTACCTGTGCCGATACCAGGCTGTAGCCGCCCTGCCTCCAGTCACCGGTTGCCGCAGGAGCATAGATGCCGCTGTTCAACGTAATACCACCGCCCACTGTCCATTTTTCCAATCCAAATCCTGCCAGGTTGTAGCGATTCCAGAATTTCAGCAACTGCCTGGGCGTATCTGGCGAAAACACCTCTCCCTTGTTGCCTGGCGCCGCCTTGATGTACTCCGTATCAGTAAACGCATAACCCGCGATCAGGTTCCAACGGCTGGTCAACTGTCCGCTGATTTCAGCTTCAAGGCCCTGACTGCGAATTTTGCCGGCGGCAATGTTGAACAATGGGTTCAACGGATCCGTCATCGCGCGATTCTCATCATCGATACGGAAGATGGCGGCATGCAGGTTGACCCTGCCATCGTACAACTCGCCCTTGATACCGGCTTCGTATTGCTTGCCGACACGTGGTTTTAGCACTTCACCGGAGACATCAATTGCAGTTTGCGCCTGGAAAATATCCGTATAGCTCGCATAGGCCGAATATTGCGCATTGAGGTCATAAATCAGCGCAGCATAGGGTGTTACCTTGTGATCAATCTTATTTTCCTGGTCGCTGCTCTTGCTATAGGTTTTCCAGTTGCTCACGCGCGCGCCGACAATCAACTTGGCATTGTCGGTCAATTGGGCGCGGCCTTGCGCGTAGATACCGGCTTGCTCTAGCTTGGAACCAGAATCGCTGCCATAGGCCCAATCAGGCTCTGGGGAATCGTAAACCGGGTTGAAGATGTTTTGGGCCATCGCACCTGCCGATGCGTAAAATGCACTTTGCCTGTAATAACGATAATTTGCACCGACCAGCACATGATGCTCGCGTCCCAATGCCTCGAATGGCTTGGCAATATACGCATCCAGCCCATAATCCTTGTCCTTGGTCTTGAAACCCCACATACGGTTGGTCAGCGCTCCTGTCGCTGGATTAATCAGGCTGTTGCCAAAAGCGCTGATCTTGAGGTTGGTTTCACGGTGCATCGCGCTCAATCTGAGCTTGGCCTCGCCCCCGTTTTCAAGTTTGTGCTCCAGTTCGGCAAAATAGTTTTTGCTCGCATCTTCCTTGTGGTCCCAGCGTGATCCGATATAGGTCGAACGGCTCACGTTGGATGCCAACTGACCATTGGCATATAGCGAGAGACCTGCATCTGGCCGCGCCTGGCTCTCTTGCAGGGTAGCACCCAAAGACAGCGTGGTGCTAGGTGCAAGATCGAACTCCAAGGTTCCGTAGAGTATAGGCTTACGGAAAAACACATGGTCGATGAAAGATTTCTTGTCCTGATACGCCGCTACCAGACGACCACGTACGCTGCCATCCTCATTCAGTGCACCCGTGACATCTACCTCTGCCCGGTAGTTGTCCCATGAACCAGCGAACAAATTGGTTTTGACGACCGTGTCGCGTTGCGCCCGTTTACGCACGAGATTGATCGTCATGCCCGGCTCGCCGGAACCCTGCAATAAACCAGCGGGCCCTCGCAGCACTTCGATACGGTCATAAGTCGCCATGTCAAATGCGCTCGAAGTCCACATGCCCATGCCCGCCCTAGTCGGCACGCCATCAATCTGGATGGAGTCCACGGCAAAACCGCGCGCGGAGAAGCCGGAAGTATCGCTGCCGTAATTGATGACGGTCACGCCGGTCACTTGTTGCATGGCATCCGTCAGGTTGATCAGGTTCTGATCGTCCATCTGCTGACGCGTGACGATAGAGATGGATTGAGGCAGATCCTTCAACCGCTGTGCGCCTTTGCCAATGGTCACAATATTAGAGGTATAAGAACCGCTGTTTTCCGTCACCGCAGACTTTTCCGCACTTGCCCTGACCGCCACCTCGGGCAGCACATCCGCTTTCTCCGAGACATTGGCGACCGGCACGGCTTTCAGCGTAAATCCGCCATCGGCTGCAGGGAACACCTGCAATCCGGTATCGCGTAGTAAAGCATCAAATCCTTGTTTGGCGGTATAGCTACCTTGGAGGCCGCTACTGTTCTTGCCGGCGGTCAGCGCCGGGTCGAACGAAAGCACGACGCCGGCAGCCTGGGCGAAATTGTTCAGTACGCCAGTCAGTGAACCGGCCGGAATATCGTAGGTATGGCGGCTTTCCGCCTGGCTGCCGGTATCGGCCTGTACCGATTGCGGCATGTAAACAAGCGTAGCGGATGAAAATGCCAGCAGCATGCGCACGGCAACGGCCAGAGGCTTCTGCTTGAGATGGAATGACTGCATAAAAAGGCTCCCTGAATGTTGTATTCACTATCGATGACGCACCAGACACGGAGAGAGACAGTGAAGTGCGGATATTTTTACTTGGCGGGCTTAATGACGGTCAGCCAGGGCGTGTATTGCGTCATGACAACGGGGGTCGTATCCGCGAGCACCTTGAGGGTATGGGTTGTGTCGTCGAGCGCGAATACGCCGGACACATGGACGTTGCCAACCGCTTCGTCGTTGAAGTAGAGATGCCCGCGATGGTAGCGCTGCAATTCCTTCAGCAACAGCGGTAGCGGCATGTCGTCCGCTACCAGCTTGAAGCGCGTCCAGGCGGTTTCGGCCTGGACGTCGGTCTGGGCCTTGGTGAGCGCCAGGCCGAGTTGCAGGCGTGCCGACTCGCCAGGCTGCAGGGTCACGCACTCTGACTGCAGGCCGCATGCCTCGACACTGGACTCGATCACGGTAACCTGCGTCACTTTCTTCTGCCGCCTGACGGCATATTGCGTACCCAGCGCCCGCGCAGTGCCTTCGGCGGTTTCGACGATGAACGGCCGCTGCTTGTCCTTGGCTACTTCCACGAGGATCTTGCCTTGCAGCAGTTCTATCCGGCGCTGCCCTTGACTGAAATCCACGTTCACCGCGCTGTGGGTATCGAGCGTCACCCGGCTGCTGTCCGCCAATTGAATCACGCGCTGCTCGCCAATGCCGGTATGGTAATCCGCCCGCATGACCCTGGCGGGCTGCGTCTGCGATGCCAACCCGGCCGCCACGGTGACCACCAGCAGCGACAGTATTCTGGTAGCCGTTTTCATGCGCTTGCCACGACGCGGCTTGAGCACGGCATTCAACGCTGCCTTGCCTGGCGCATCCCGCGCCTCGTCGAAGCTGGACCATAGCTTTTCCATGCGCGCATACGCCTCCGCATGTGTCGCATCCACCTGGCGCCATTGCTCGAATGCCGCGCGCTCAGCCTCGGTGGCTTCGCCGGAATGCACCTGTGCATGCCACTTGGCGGCTTGCTCAATGATGCCGGGAGCAATATGGGAGGCAGGGCTTTGCATGCGGTCACGCATCCGCGCCATAGGCGATATTGTGGCAATGCACCATGGCGAGGGCGATGTATTGCTTGACCATGCTGCTGGACACCCCGAGCACGATGCCGATTTCAGGGTAGGTAAGATTCTCGAGGCGGCTCAGCATGAAAGCCTGGCGCGGCTTTTCAGGCATGCTTTCCAGCATGCCGGCAATCAGGGTCAGGGTCTCTATGACTTCGAGATGCTGCTCAGGCGCAACGGAATGGGTTCCCTCGCATGCCAGCGACCATGCCTCGATGTAGGCTTGCTCCACTTTCTGCCGCCTGGCCTGGTCTATCAGCAGGCGCGTAGCAGTGGTGGTGAGGTAGGCGCGAGGCGTTTTCAGGTCCGCGAGATCGACGCGGGACACCGACAATAGGCGGCAGAACGTCTCCTGCGCCAAGTCTGCCGCCTGGTGATGGCACCCCAGCTTGTGCCGCAACCAATTTTGCAGCCAGCCTTGGTGATCGAGGTACAAAGTACGCAGAATCTCGGTGTGGGAAGGGGTGTTTGCCGAAGACATGGCAGCAGGGAACCACAGTCAATGAATAGAAATGGTTCTCATTTTATTATTTTATGCCTGAGTTAAGCAATAAAAAACCGCTCCCCGGGCTACGGGCCTGGAAAGCGGTCGATACGATGAAGAACGGTTAGAAAGTATATCTGGCGGTCACCCTAGCGCTCCTGGGCTCGCCATAGCTTTCCCAGGCCCAGTTGGCACTGTTGGATATGCCACGGTAATAGGTCTTGTCCAGCAGGTTGTTGATATTGAGCTGGAAATCAAGGTTCTTGGTTGCCTTGTAGCCCACGATCACATCCACCAGGGTATAGGCTTTCTGCTCGACATCCTGGGTAGTGCCGGATTGTTCCGCCGTCGCATACATACGGCTTTGGCTATACAAGTTAGCACCCACTCTCCAATTCTCCCAATCGCCGAGGAAACGGTAGACAGTCGTCAGTTTGAACATATGCTCGGGCAGCAGCGTATTGAAACGGTCACCCTTGTCATAAGTGTTGTCCTTGATATATTCGGTGTTGGTATAGGTATAGCCGGCCCCGATTTGCCAATTGGGCCGCAATGCGCCTTGCAGCTCCATATCCACGCCCCGGCTGCGCACTTCGCCCGATGCCTCCGAACAGCTCGTGCCCACCTGGCACTCGCTGACATCCCTGACTGCGCGAGAGCGATTCTTCTGGTTCACCTGGAACAAGGCAATGCTGGCATTCAGCGCACCGTCCAGGTATTCGCCCTTGAGCCCCAGTTCATAATTCTCGCCGTCAATCGGGCGGATCACGTTGCCATCTCGCCCAATGCTGCTCTGCGGACTGAAAATATCCGTGAAGCTGGCATACAGCGAGTGCTGGTCGTTGATGTCGTATATCAGCCCCGCATACCGCGTGACGTTGCGTACCACCTTGTAATCCGAGGTATTACGGTAGTTGTCGTAGTCGTACCAATCCAACCGGCCGCCCAGTATCAGCTTCCACTGCTCGGCCAGATTGAGGCGCGTCGTCACGTAGGCCGCATCCTGTTGCGTGCGCGTATGACCAGTGCTGGTATAAGGCAGGTTGGGCTGGAGCAGTGCGCTCCTGCTCCAATTGTAGATATACGTATTACTGCCGATATACGTCGTTCCGTAATTTTTCGGGCTGGAATCGAACTGGTTGCGATTGGCGCCGAACACCAGCTCGTGTTGCCGCCCGAGCAATTCATACTTGCCGTTCACGACCACGTCATAGCTGGATGCCTTGTTTTCCTGCTCCCCGCGCCATGTCATGAGATCGCGATTGATATTGCCGCCAATCACTCTACTCCGCATAAAGGTACCGAGACCGTCAATATGGCTCCACATATATGTGGTATTGAACTTCAGCTTCCAGTCTTCATTGAAGCGGTGCTCGACAATGGCAAAAATACTCTTGGTTTCCTGGTCCAGGTATTCCCAGCTATTCGTCAGTGTTGCAGAGCGCTTGAGATTGACGTGGCTGCCATCCGGGTTGATGGGGAGCCCGCCCCACCAAGCCCCGTTTGTTCCATCTTTCTGTGTATAAGCGCCCACAGTTAGCGTGGTCTTTTCGGAGAGGTCGGCCTCCCCGATTGCGTAGAACAGATGATTGTCATAACTCTGCCCGTCACGGAAACTTCCCGCCTCCTGCACGGAAGCCACCACCCGCCCACGCAACGAAGCCGCCTCGTTCAAAGCACCGCCCAGATCAAGAATGCTGCCGTAGCTATCCCAGCTTCCTGCATATGCAGTCAAGGAGCCCTTAAATTCGCTAGCCGGCCTTTTACGCACCAGGTTAATCGCGGCCGAAGGATTGCCAGCCCCCTGCATGAGCCCGGTCGCGCCGCGCACCACTTCTACCCGGTCGAACATCGCCAGGTTGGCCTGAGCGCTTGGAATGTAGGACGACCATGGCACCAGCGCTCCGTCGTACATGATATTGCTGATCCCGAACCCCCGCGCTTCGAAATTGGGACGCCCCGGGCCATCGGCGTTACTGAGGAAAATGCCTGGCGTGCTTCTGACCACGTCGTTGATATTCAGCATGCCCTGGTCATCCATGCGCTGGCGTGTGACCACCGTGACAGCCTGCGGCGTCTCCCGCATGGACAGAGGCAGGCGCGTGGCTGTGCTCATGGACTGCGTGGTGTAGGAGCGACTGCCTTCCGTTACCGCCTCGAAGGCAGTCGCCTTTACTGCCACTTCCGGCAAGGCATTTTCCTGCACCGCACTATTAAGCTGTGCGCTGGCACGAATCACAAAGCCACCAGCCTCATTAGCAACCACTTGCAACCCAGTCCCCACCAGTGCCTGCTCTATAGCCTGGCGCGGCGTGTAATGTCCTCGCACCACATTACCGCGCTTGCCTTCAATCAGCTTGGGCTCCGCCACAATATTCTGGCCACTGGCAACCGCAATTTGGCTCAGTACATCTGCTAACCCAGCGGCAGTGATGTTGTATTGCACAGCCGCAGCTTGTGAGGCTGGCCCTGCCGCAAATGCAGGCGTCAGTGGAGATATTGAGGAAATAGCCAATGCGAGGAGGCATGGCCGCAAAATGGTGGACTGCATGAGTTACTCCCTGAGTGTTATCGAAGGTTTATATTTCCTTGTCCAACACCTTGAGGAAAACCCCTCACTTTTCTGGAAACTTTACTAGACCAAATCAATCATGGTCACCAAACTGCCGTAACGCCGAATGCTGATTGGCAGAATGGACTGCAATGCATGCATGACCTGCCCAATATCATCCAGCTGGAACATGCCAAACACCCGTAGGCCTGCCGCACGAGGCGCAAGCCTGATCCAGCCAGCATGATAGTCTCGCAGACTCTCCACCACTTCCTCCAGGCGCTGGTCACGTACATCCAGCATGCCGTGTTCCCATGCCATGCTGGCATTCACGTTAGCAGGCTTCAACATCAAGGCATGTTGATCAAACCAAGCCGCGACGGCTTCACTAGAGGTGAGTACGGCTTCTGACTGATGGAGCGGAGCAACCACTAACGATTGCTGCTGCACCATGGCATAAGTTTGCCCGCCGGAGATTCCCGCCAGCATGCGGCACCCGCCACCAGCCTTCACTACACCATGCACAGTGCGCAGCATTAAAGGCCGCAATGCATCAGGTGCCACATCGACAATACAGGCTCCCTGATGCAACGTGAGCACACGTTGCTTCTCGGAAAAATCAACGTCGAGCGCAGAGCGCGCATTGAGCT
>VFQQ010004516.1_pt1 | contig 12224 bp, 24 predicted proteins | sample 3512341 | NCBI WGS metagenome assembly VFQQ01 (sample SAMN10412373, study PRJNA504923) | tailings metagenome | isolation source: Relicate 2 Philex TSF1 revegetated site | place: Philippines: Tuba, Benguet | collected 2017-08-29 | reverse complement strand
GGTTGTGCAGGTAACTTGCATTCCGCCGCCGCAGCACGCCGTGCTGCCCGGCTGCCAACGTACAGTGGGCAACATTGCATATGACATGCCATAAAACCTGGCCTTCGCGTGTGTATGCTGCTGGCGCACCATGACTGCGTGACGGATTTCGATGGCGGTCCAGTCGCCTGCCTTTGCCTTCATCACGGTGTGCTGCCTACCTCTCAGTCCCTTTGGCATGCTTTCGCCGCAGCGCTGCGGCGCAGGAAGCGCAGCTGCTTGTACGTTCTGCAGCAGGGTCCAGACATTGCATAACTGGAGTGCCACGCTGCAGCGCTGTAAATTTCTCATTCATCGCCGCCGACGCCACTTGCCACCTGCTACGACTGGATAAGAAGTGACGCCTCACCTCAGCAACCTGACCGCTGGTCTCATCGGGGGGACGCGTGTCTTGCCGAGGGTGGGCAGTGCATTTTTGGACCTGGATGCTGCCAGACACCTCTGCAGCTTGTGTAGCTCCAGAGCGGGTCCGCACGAATGCCAGGAAAACAGCGCTCCACAACCTCAGAACGTTGCCTCGACTGCAGGCTCATGCATGGCAAGGTGGCGTAATGCGCAGCTGTCCCTTGCATCAAGTTGTTCGTGCGCATTCTGTTGCCGCCATGCATGCATGCACGCACGCTTACGCAAGGCAGGAGTCGCACTTGCTGCCTTCATTGAGATGCTCCGCGGGACACGGGGTTTGACACACAGCGTTTGGCTGGATGCCCACTGACTCTCTGTCCGTTATGTAGTATTTAAACCAGAATGCTATCATAATGACTTAATGCAAGGACAGAACGTGGCTGCAAGCCGCAAGGACTGCACACGTATGCCGTATCTGGCCCTTGGGCCGAGTTTGGCTGAAGCGGCCCCGGCCGAAATCAGGCCTTCTAGCCACTGCACTGGGCAAGCGTTTCGTTGAATGCTGCCATAAGGGCCTTGCACTTTGCCACCGCAACGCGGCAGTCGCCGCCGTTGGTGCAGTCGTCCAGGGACTGCGAGCATTGCTCTACCTTCAGCGTGAGCTCTTGCAGGCCCTGAACGCAGCCCTTCATGTTGGCGATAGCGCCCTTCATGCTGGTGTGCGCCCCACGCTGGTGAATGCTAGCCTGCACAGAGACGAGGGCGTAAATAACAGCAGGAGGCATATCAGGATGTCAAGGGTGGGTTGTTGTCTCAGCCGCCCAGGCTAAGCATGCTGTTTTGTCTGCAGGTAGCGGGCGGGGACAGGCGCCGGCGGCAGGGCGGCACACCAACGGCGGCGGCGGTCCCCGAGGAGGCGTCCTCGAAAACACCGCTGGGCCGCACCGCATACTTTTCCGCTCTCAGACGCTCGATGCAAACAAGTTTCAGCTGTGCGAAGCAGAGAACGGGAACCAGCTCGCAAGGATTGTCCGTCGGGCTCGTGGGCCGCTCACCTGGCGGCTCGGTGGCGCGTGATGACTGGCTTGATTAAATTGGGCAACGTGCGGACGCCGGGAGCGGCCAAGTCAGGGCAATGTGCCAGACTGGCACGGCAGCATGGGCAGCGCCGCTGGCGGTGCTGGTGGGCCGCTTTGCTGCATGGGCAGCTCTGCTTTAACCGTTTTCATATTGTGTAGCACGTTCTTCTTGAAAAGGTTCACCACGCTGTTATAGCCATGGTTGTAATTGCAGCTGCGGTAGGTGGAAGTTTGTTTGCAGAAACGCTCAGCCAGCGCTTGGCGCCTGCTCGCCGTCCGCTGCCTGCCCGTACGGGCTCTCAGCTTGCCATGCTTGCAACAGCTGAGGAAAGGTAGACCTGCTGGCATCTCGCTGTTGGAAGCTGTATCATGGTATGCACGACATTGATCAGAACCCGATGTAAAAGAGCGCAGACGATGCCGGAAGCGGGCACCGTGACAAGGGGAATGGCACCAGCAGGAGGCACTGCTCCGGAGGGGAAGGCATGCAATTGCTCAATTGTGTTGCAACACAATTGAGCAATGCTTGCCGACCAAGTCAGTCTGACTCCTTGTTGCTCCTGTTGTGGCAGGCGCTATGTGCTACTTCTTTGCACTTTTGCAGGTCCGGATATGCCAGGTCGGAGGCTCCTCTGCCGGCCGACCATTCTAGTGGGCATGTTGCTACAACCAGCTGGGCGCCTGCGAGTCGACACATGCAACACTGATTGATACGCAAGCAACCCCTTGCTTTGCTGCACTGGCCATGCAACGAGGCACGAGCTGTCCATGCGCGCTGACGGCCCAAGAGCCGCCTCGGCAACACGGGACGTTTGGCAGGCCGAGGGTGCCGCATGGGCCTTGAAAGCCCAACCTCGCAGCTTTCAGCACTGTCTGCTCCTCTTCGGCCCGTTAACAACCTGTTGGCCTTGATCTGGGCTGCTCTGCGTGCGTGCATGAGCCCACAGTTGCGGTGAGTGGGGCATGGGCCGAGGGGCGAGGGGCTGCCTGCCCAGCCGCCTGCAGCATGAGCAATAAGCAAGGGCAGGAAGGCGGGCAGGCACCCGGCGCCTCCACTTTGCCTCGACCTCCTCTCGCCCGCACTGCTGACCTGCAGGCAGGGAGCCATGCTGGCGCAGACTAGTAGAAGAATGACACGATTGCGGAGGCGAGAGCTGACCATGGTGAGCAGTCGGCGCTGCTCGCGCCGACGGTGCACCCGCCGCCCGCCGCCGTTGGCGCACAGTGCGCTTGCTCCTGCCCTCCAGGCATGGCCAACAACTCACCACAGTCCATGCGACCTGCCCTTGTGCTTCAGGACACTACTTCTGACTCGGACACAGACACAGAGGCACAGAAAACCGCTGTCAAGCGGCCGCCGCGCTCCATGCGTGACGTCGACTTGCCGGCAGCCATGGCCGGGACGGCAGCCATTGGCGCGGCGTTTCTGTGCATGTGGGCAGCTCGGCTCTTCCACGGCTGGAAGCAAGACCGACAGGAGGACAACCTTGACGAAGCTCCAGAGGTCAAGCAACGCCGCGGTATGATTCGCAACTACCGCCATACCCGCACACGGCAGCAGCAGGAGGACTTGATGAACAGCGGGCAGCTGGGTCCTGACTTGCGCAACCTGTTCCAGTTGCAATACAACGCCGCCGTTGAGCGCGAGATGCGGCAGGTCATGCCAGGAGGTAAGGGTGTGTGGTCATCCAGGCGTGAGCGGGTCAGGCATGGGCATACGGGAGGCAACTGATGGTCAAACTGGTGATGTTCTCATGCAGTGTGCTTACTCTTCTCACCTTGTCATTCACGTAGGCGCAAAGGTGTTTAGGCGCGAGATCATCTTTTATGAACTTAACCTGGGTGTCTGGATCGCTGTCCCCGCCGTGCTGGACCCCTTCGCCGGAGGTAAGGTTGGCTTGAGCCAGCCCATGTCGGGTGTTGTGCGGAATCACGGGCGTTGCTTTGTCGTTACTTGAAGCAAGGGATGCTGGGGTGACGCATGCAGTCGTTCGTCCCACCACTCTCCTCCCAGCCAGCCCATTTCCTCACCACTTCCCTTGCTGGTCAATGTGCAGGCCTGGGGCTGAGGATGACCCAGGAGCTGGCCGACCACCTCGGCACAGGCCAAGGGGCTCTGCTCACCTACATGTAGGCACTGCGGGTGGCGTGCACTGTTGTGGCCAGGCCTGAGACTGCAAGCCTACCTGCAGTGCCTTATCTCCTGCAACAAGTTCAGGCGTACGTTATGCTGATTTGTGTGCCTCTGCCCTTTGTCCCGAGCAGAATTGCCAGACACGTGTTTGCCGCCAATGTCATTGTGGAGGAGGCGCCTGACCAGGCCCGTGCCCTGCAGCTGGCCCAGCAGCAGGCCACAGCTGCCAACCAGCACCTGAGCCAAGACGAGCTGGCACACCGGGCAGAAGCCATCATGGCCGAGCGCCAGCGCCGCGTGGTGGTGCCAGCAGGGGCGCTGCAGCTGCTGTTGCGCGCTGGCGTCAGCATTGTCATGCGCTGATGAGCAGCCAATATGGTAATCAGCATACCACAGGGAGGGCAGGGTTGCGCCACCTGCTTTGCAGCCACCCATTCAGCCTCATTCATACACAGAACACTTGGACTCTCCATTGCTATTTCCTCCAACCTTTTGTCACTTCCAACTGAGTCCGCTACACCACTTGCCGTTTTCAAGCTGCATGCCACATCAGGCCGCCTGCCCATCTTCTACTGCCGTCAGTTTCCAGCACCATTGCCTGGGGTCATTGTTCATTCATTCGCCATTGTGCGTTCAATGGAAGTTGCTCTCACCTTTTAAGAATTGCTGAGACAAAGGAAAAGCTGGGCCCGGCGGGACTGCGAGGCATGTTCGAGTGTTGGAAGGCCAGCAAGAGTCAGAGCGGGACGCTCCTTTGCCGCAATTGCTTGTGTTGTACAGCAGTCGCACTTTTGCCTTGTTCAGCCTGAAGATGCGGTGCATGGGAAAGCCTGGAACATGAGCGGTCATTTAGAGCGCTGGCGGTAACCTTTTCACTGCCTATATTAGCCACCCGCGAAACGACATCAGACGTGGCTTCTGTGCACCACAGTAAGTTTGGGAGCAGGGTGCAGGAGTTGCTGCTCCACTCCCGCTGCCTCGTCGGTTGCAAGGGCGCTCCTCCTTTCCGGATGGCAAACACAACCGCACTGACTGAGAGCAGGAAGACGGCTTCACTGCTGTGTGACAGCATCAGGCGCAATGACTTCTGTGCAACACCAGCTCAGCAACTTGACTGCCCGTGTTCTCAAGATATTGGTGAATGCCATGCAGCGCCCCTTGCAAAGGTGGGCACTGCACTGTTAGGGCCCCAAGCGCCAGCCAGCCGACACAGCTGCAGCACTCAAGCGTTAGTCGGCTGCTACAACTACAACATACTTTGGGGGCTTACATGCGCATTCTTGCAACTTGATAGAATATACAAATCGTGCTGCTAAATGCACCAGCCAGCTGGACAGAGGGGATGCATGGTCCGAAAACGGCAAAGAGGGATGTTGACGCTGCAAACCGCTTACACAGAGCCCTCAAAGCAGGGTAGCAAACCAGGCTTCAGTCATGCCCGCACACGAGCAGGTGCAGCAGCGCTGCTGCGTTGTTGATGTCCCGCTGCAGCTCCCTATAGATCAACACCAGCCTACAAGAATGTTGGGCAGAAAACATGCACCGTTGGACCTGCCACCTGCTTTTTGAGAAGAGCGTGAAGCATGCACAGCATGCACAAGGCATGCGTGGCAGCCAAGCGAGAGAGTTGAGAGTTTTTCACTCAGCTGAAGCACACCAACTCTAAAACACGGCAATGTGATCTGCAGCACTTTCTATCCAACTCGGGTGCGCACCTCAACTCGGGTGGCAGCAGGTTCTGGAAGCCATCCGGGCCTGTGGTCTCAATCATGTCTGCCATCTTATCAGCCTGGCGGTCAATGGTAGCGCACGTGCGTGGCATGATGCGGGACAGGCCCAGGATGGCCTGCCTGCATCACAGGTGTGAGGTCAAGCGCATAGCAAGTCATTTACGCTGCACAATGCGCAGGCCTTGCAGCACACATCCCAGCCTCATCAGTTCATGAACTTGCCGCTCATGCCACGCATCCGGCAGCGACCCTCAGGCTTGCTTTACTGGCCACTCATGCCACACATTTGGCAGCAACCCTGGGGCTTGCTTAACTCACGCTCGCAGCTGCACGTTCACAATCGCCCAGCACATGACCAGCCGGTTGAAGGCCCCCGCCTGCAGAACATGCCCCTGTGTGACGGAGGGCAAATGGTGTGTTGTCAGGTGAGGCAGGAAGCAGGCAGGGCTGTGTGTGCATGTGCTTCCAAGACCGCATGGAATGATTGAAGGTGTAAACCCATTCAGCACAGGCTTGTTGACTTCAGCGCAATGAAATGGCAATGGCTTTGGGCACCACGCTTGTGCTGTGCAATATCTTTCAGGTACTGCCCCGGGCTGCATTTTATCGCAGGCGCGCACAGCGGCTGTGCCCACCGTGGCCAGCTCGCGCACTGCCCTCCAGCCACCCTCCAGATTTGGCTCCAGCGTGTTGAAGCTGAGGTTCAGGTCGCGCACCACGCCCACTCCTGCGGGCTCATATCACCAACCAGCAAATGAGTGTGTGCTTTAGCGCCAACTGTGCAGCTTGCGCGGTAACGCACGAGCATATGTGCATGGCACGGCAGGAGCAAACCCAGCGGAAATGACCATTGAGCATCCCTGTTGGCACTCGCCTGCCTGGGTGAGGAGCATCAGCAGTTGTGCAGCATTCATCTCGTCCACGGGAGGCAGGGGCCGGGTCAGCACGTTCTTGTTGTGCCAGTCGTTGCCTGGCACGCAGCGGAAGGCGGCCCGCATCACCTGCAGTGGGCAAACAGAGCATAAAGCCATGACGAGCTCAGTGGCAGCCAGCAGTGCAGGGGAGCACGCAGCGCGGTGCGCTGGCCACTCAGCGCAGCTGCAGAATGTACCTGGAGCCTTGCTTCTGGCGTAACCGCCGTTGTCACCATCTCGTTCAGCACCGCTTCACGCAACAGCTTGGCCTGCAATGACGAAGCCGCCAAACAGTGAGGCGGGGCAGTCATGGACTGCCCGCTGCAGGGCGGCAGTGCGCTGGCTGGAAGGGGGTCAGTGAGACGACTACATGGTGAATGCAAGCCCTCTTGCTTGCCTTCGAGGCCTTTTCCATCGTCTGGTTGCTTCCAGTAAAGATGCGGGCCAGCAGAGCTTGCAGCCAGGATGCGGCGCCCGGGCTCGAGTCGGCGGCGGCGCTGGCCGAGGCGGCTGGTGCAGCGGCGGCCGCGGCAGCCGGCTCGACAAGCACACCACGGTGCAGCCTGCGCCTGGGCTTGACAGCACGGCGAGGCCTGCTGGCCCTTGAGAGGCCGGGAAAGCAGGAAGTCAGGGAGGCCATGCTGCCGTGCCCTTGGACGCTCAGGAGCAGCGGGTGGCGCCAGCTCACAGCTTCTGGCTTGCTGTGCTGCAGCAAAGAGCCTGCTGCCCCAACAATGACTACAAAGCTGACGAGGACCTGTCCTGTGGGTATTCTAGAAGCAAGCGATTGGTTTGACCATTGAACAACATGCGCGCATGCGCTCTCATAGCAGGGTCCAGGAACGTGCGTTGGCCCCCTGTGCGGCTGCCACTGCCGCCCCAGGCGCCCGGCCCTGCCGTCACAGCCGCCGCTCACCGGAGCTGGGCAGCGCCTTCTCAACTTCCCGACTCGGCCCAGGCAAACTAGCAGCTTGCCATGCATGTGCACGTGCCGGATGAGCTTTACAAATCGGCCAGGTGGATAACACATTCAAAGCAGGATCAGTGGCTTGATGAAGGGGTCTTGACCAGCGATGCATTGTACAGCAGAACCCCTGTGTCGAAACCCCAAACGGATGGACAATCATGTTGTTGGATGAGAGACAAACGAACAAACAAACATTGTGACCTAGTTTCGAAACTGGTGAACCCAGAATGGGCAAGACAGAACCGCAGGATGCGGGAAACTTTGTCGGGTAACAGCTAGTTGCCCAGCAGAGGCAGCGGGCCCGCCACTGGCTTGTTGCTCTTCTTCTTGGGCTGCTTCTTCTTGGACTGCTTCTCCTTGGGCTGCTTCTCAGGCGGCGTAAGGCGTGCGCGCGCAAGGCAGGAGAAAGCAGCAGTCATGCCGACGGCTGCCACTACTGCTGCCACACACTGCCACCACGGGCGATCTTGAGCCTGCTGGATGGTGCTGGTGTGCCCGCCCCCCGCCGACGGAGGCCCGCTGTAGCTGGTCCCCGCCCTGTGGCCCCTGCCCTGCCACCGTCGCTGCGGCTGGCCCGACTGCACCGAGGCCGCCCCGCCCCATGTTCAGCTGTGGGGGCTGCTGAGCGGCGCCGCCCGCCGGCTCATGTGGCCCGTGCTCTGCTGCTGGCAGCTGCTGGCGCAGCCACTGCAGCTCAGGCTGCACCTGGTCCAGGCGTGCCTGCAGGTGTCGCACCTCAGCCTGAGGCAAGCAACAAGTGGAGGCAAGTGTGCATCACGTGAGCGCGTAGCTTTCTCAAAGTTTTCGATATAGGCTTGCAGATGCCGGCTCTGCTTTTGCTAACTCGCAACCATGACTTCCCCCGTGCTCTACCTGAAGCGCCACCTTCTCCTCCTCCAGCTGCTGTGCTTGGTAGCGCTGCCTGTTCAGCTCCATCTGAGCGTTGTTCTTTTCCTGCCACGCGATGTCGGCCTCCCTCTGCACAGCGCGCAGAGCAGGGATGCACGAAAACTGGGGTAGTGAGTGCTGTGGGGTGGTGGAAGGATGGGGAAGAGCAGGCAATGCAGGAGCAGCAGTGCGCGGTCAGGTGATTTAAGCCGCAACAAGCTCCTGAGTGCCACTGCCTTGCAGGTCCCACCAGCGCGGAAAACAACTGCTCGGTGCGCCGCAAAACCATTCGTGCCTCGGCCTTAGGTGCTTGGCTTACCTTGTACCGAAACATCATGTCGCCTGCCTTGTTGAGCTCATCTTGAGCCTCCCGCTCCCTGGATCGCGCCTCCCGCAGCGCAGCCGCGCTGCCCGAGCTGCAAATCACGTCCTGTGCTTCCCGCAGTGCCATGCGCAGATCCAACGCCCGTTTGTTTGCGGCCTCCAAATCAGCACGCAGGCGTGGAACAGCTGCCGCTGCCTCTTGCAGCGCCTAGCTCGCGCACTGCCTGCAGCAGCTGGCCCTCAATCAGGGCACCCCGCTGTTGCAGTCCGGCCAGCAGGGGCTGCACATCCGCCGCCGGCTGGCCCTCTCCTTGCTCCGCTTCCTCCAGGGCAGACTTGAGGGCGGCCATAGGTGCTGCAGGCAAGCACATGGATGAAAGTGAGCGTGGATTGGAGGGTGAGGACAGGGCTAGCTACTTAGCCAAATAGATAGGGGGAGGGGATGAGTTGTTGCTCCCAGCGCTATGCCCGCCCAGGCCCCCAACCTCGTTGCAGCAGTCAGCAGCGACAGCTGCAGCAACGGCTGGTTAGGCAGCAGCACCAGGGCAAGCGGCACCCTACAGAACTCACCGGCAAGCAGTCCTTGCCAGCCCTTGCCACAGACCTCGCAGGCATTTGTCTCCTGGCCGCTGGTCCACACGAACAGGCAGCGCTGATGCAGTGGGGTACCGCACTCGCATGGCGTCGCAAAGCTGCCTCCTGCAAGCAAAGCGGTGGGTGGGCACCAATGAAATCAGCTTGGTGGGGAGGCAGCCTGCGGCAGCAAGTGAACTATGATGGGAGCGCTCTGCAGCATGGCAGCTTGACCGCCCTGGTGGTTGGCGACGACTGTAATACTCTGAACACAACGGCAGTACACATCAATGCAGTGGGCAAGAGCTGCATTAGCTGGCTGCTCCCAAGCAGCTGCAGTTCCTTCCCGTCACCATCGACATCGTCCGCAGGCAGGCGGCAGAGTGCGCATGTAATGTCATCTGCAAGCCCCTCGCCGTCTTGCGCTGCCATGGCTCCTGCAGATGCCAAGGATGGGGCAGCGAGCAGTTGATTTCAGTGTGGGCTGGGGCCTTTGGCCGGCCGCCACGAGCGGCAGCAGCGAGCGGCGGGCGCCCCGCCAGCCTGCCAGGGGGGCAGCTTTCCACCAGGGCTGGTGCAAGCACCCTGTGGAGGCTGCCCTTGGCGATGAGGGCGCCGATCTGAAGTTGCGCAAGAGCAAGGCATGAGCTGCAGCACTTGTGAGGGCCCAATCCTTCCTGGAGGCCTGAACAGCACCTGCCTGCCCCTCAACGGACACTGGGCACACGCCCAGGAACCACCAACGAAATTCAAGCGTGCGCGCTGCAACGCCTGCGGCTGCTCAGGTTCCGCCGCTGCGACCCCCGTGCGCACACTCGGGCTGGCCGAGCACATATCAGGCTGGGCACAGGGACCCCTTGCACTTCCCCAATTTCAGCTTGCTCGTGCCCTCTGGGGCTCTGCAGGCTTGACGGCCGTGCTTGTCGAAGGGGGTAAGAGGCCCAGGCGCAGCTCTGCCCGCGCGCGCGTCTTGCAAGCACCGTGCTGCCACGAGCAAGCCGTTTGCTGCACGAGCAGGAGCAAGGAAGGCGGGGAGGCACACTGCTGGTGCCACGCCTCGAGCTTGCCTCGACGTCTCCTGCCCTCACCCACTGTCCTCGCAGGGAACTGAAGGATGGAGGTGCAGCAGCAGGTTCGCCCGCAAGGAGCGGCGGGCCTGGCTGTGGTGAGTAGGGTGGTGAGTAGGGCCTGGCTGTGGTGAGTAGGCGAGGCGGAATCGCCCCTGCCACCTCCCTAGCTGTGTTGCTATCTTAGCATGCTCAACCACCTCATCTGCCGCATCCTCAACACCCCTGCTCCTTAGCATGCTCAATCACCTCATCGGCCGCCTCCCATCCGCCCTGCTCCAGGCCACCGCTGCTGGCGCAGCCGTCGTGCTGCGCCACCTGCCGCTCGCAGCACGTGCCCATGCGTTTCGGTTCTTGGTTTTCGCGCCGGCTCTGTTGGGCGCAGTATTTGTCGCCAAGCAGGGGCCAGGCTACGTGCGGGACCGCTTTGAAGAAAGCCTGGACGAGCCGCCAGAGTTCAAGCGCCGCCGCTGGATGATCCGCTGCTTCCGGCACAGCCTGTTGCCGGCGGAGTTTCGCTGGTGGGCGCAGATGGGGTTGCTGGGCCGCGCCTTACGGGAACTCCTCCCGCTGGCCTACTCGTCAATATTGGAGCGTGCACTCCGTGACGCCATGCCGGAAGGTGAGGTCCGCCTGGCGCTGCACTCTGCGGCTTCAAGTTGAAAGCTGGGAGAACCTCGGCAGCCCACGTGCACCTGAGCTTTGTTCTTAGTGTGGATGGACGCAACAAGCGAGCCTCGCGTCAACTGACCGCCTCGCCCTCCATCTCCTCGGTCCTGCAGGCCCGATGGTGTTTCTGCATGAGATCATCTACGTGCAATCTATCATCGGCTGGGTGACCGTGTCGGCGGTGCTGGACCCCTTCATTGATGGTGAGGGCGCCATCTGGGCAAGAGTGTGTTGATGTGGCGTGTTTGGGGCACAGCCTGCCGCAAGCAAGCTCATCGGTTTGTGAGACAGCTCAGGATGAGAAGTAATTAGAGGCTTGGCTGTCAATCAGCCACCAGGCTATCAATCCAGATCAGTCCTCGAGCACTTGCTATGCGCTTCCCTTGTTGCAGGCCTGGGGCTGAGGATGACCCCGGACATGGCTGCCGACCTGGGCACAGTCCAAGGGGCGCAACTCACCTACAGGTGGGCATCGCAGGCGGCCCGCACTTGGAAAGGCCCTGGGCGTGCTGCTTGCCAAGCCACACCATGTTCTTGCCCTACAATGCCACGGCAAGCACCCTGCTACCGCACAATAATGGTGCCCCCGTATCAATCCACCTTGCCACCTGTGCTGCAGCATCGCCGGGCGCGAGTTCACGGGCAACGTCATTGTGCAGGAGGCGCCTGACCTGGCCCAAGCAATGCAGCTGGCCCAGCAGCAGGCCGCAGCTGCCAACCATGAACTGAACGAGACCGAGCTGGCACGCCGCACGGAAGCCATCATGGCCGAGCGCCAGCGCTGCGTGGTGGTGCCGGCGGGCGTGCTGCGGCGGCTCCTGCAGGCAGGCGTCAGCGTTGCGATGAACTGAGCGCGCGGCCCGGCCGGCGTGTTGAAAGAAGGCTTGGGCGCTGGCGTCGTGCCAGCGTCTGTGTAACATTATGCCCTAGCGTTTTTGTATCATTCACTTCTCCCTTGCTTGCTTCTTTCAACAGCAATTGAGGGCTTCAAATTATTTTCTGTTCAGCCCTACGTAATGACAAGCCCTTCATGTGCTTGCTTGTCTGGCCAACTGTACAATCTCTCCTGGTGCAGCTCATTGAAAGCTGCTGGGTTGTTCACAAAACAGTGCATCGATGTAACCAAAGGGTGGGATGTCAACCAAACAACACAGCTGTGCAGAATGTCATGTGCAACACAAGATGGTCTTTACATAGCTCCCCAAAAGAGTCAGCTTGATAGGTCAGCCCTGGAGCTCAAGGGCAGGGTGTGGCGCAAAAGCCATCCAGCCCTTCCGGGCCCGTTCTTCCGTGGTGCGCCTCCAGGTGCGGTCTGCCTCCTGCTTGGCGATGCTCTCCAGGGTTTCAACAGCGTCAGCAATACACTCCCCCAGCTCGCAGCCCAGCACCAGGTCCCTGCAGGACGAGGGACCAAGAAACTGCCGTTTGGGTTGGGTTGGGTGCCCCCTGTACGATGACCTGAGGTCGCAGTATAGCGACCTGTTTCTGCCCAACA
>VFQQ010004514.1_pt1 | contig 12226 bp, 17 predicted proteins | sample 3512341 | NCBI WGS metagenome assembly VFQQ01 (sample SAMN10412373, study PRJNA504923) | tailings metagenome | isolation source: Relicate 2 Philex TSF1 revegetated site | place: Philippines: Tuba, Benguet | collected 2017-08-29 | reverse complement strand
GTTTACAGCGCTGCGCTGTTGTCACAGCTGTTCCCACGCATTACTGAGGTCTGTGCCTATTAGATCGACCTCCACCATGCTGCCCTGTGCTGCTGCATGGCCCCATGCGTTGCCTCCCGCCCACCCATCCCCCTTGCGCAGCCTCCCCATGGATGCTGCCTTGGGAGCGGCGGCAGCTGCAGGGCGGCGAGCTCAAGTGGTGGGAGAAAATGTACTGGTGAGACCATCTGGATGCGATGGAATGTACTTGACAATCGTGTGCCGGGTAGCGGACGTGCCGCACGATGCTCGGCCGGCGGGGCGGCCAGCATGCGCCCGCCGCGCATGCATTCGCCCGCCCAGGGCATATTGGCGACCCAACTGGCTGGCTGGGGTTCATTGCCATGCATTTTCGCCAGTGCCCGCTTTTCTGGATGATCGCGTGGCAGCAGAGGCCCGCACAGCCTGTGCTGCCGTCTTAGCAGTCGCATGCGCTGCAGCAGCAATGCATACAACTACCACCACCGCTGCCCTGACTTGCGCCGGCCCCCTGCTGCCGTCACCACTGTCGGCCGCTGCAGGGGCGTGTTTGTTGTGGGCATTGCGCTCATCCTGTTCAACCGGATAGAGTGGGAGAAGACGCCAGACCCGGTGCGCGGCTGATTATGCATGATTGGCCAGCCGCTGCCGCCGCTGCCACAGCTGCAATGGTCGCTGCCGTGCCCGCTGTGTTGCGGCCTGCCACCCTGCAAGCACGCGTTGGGAGGTGCACACAGTTGCCTCGCCGCCTGCTTCTGTGCTGCGATGATGTACTTGCTGACTGGATGCCTTCGCCGTTGCAATGCCGCTTTCTTGCAAGCGGTTTAGGAGCGGCGGAAGCGGCGGGGCTGGAAGAGTTCCATATGATCTGCCTCTGACTGAATGCCATGCCATTGTCAAATTGATATCATGCAGGCAATTGAGGAGCGGCGCAAGCGGCGGGAAGCGGAGCGGCTGGAGGCGGCACGCATGGTGCTAGCTGGCAAGAGCATCCTGGTGCCTTGGGGCACCGACGATCCCTTTGTGGGCATGACCCCCGCGGTGCGTCAATCATCAAACCCTGCTGGATGTTTTTGCCAAATTTACTAGCTTGCTAGCAACTCACTGCTCTGGTGACCGCCGGCCCGTTCGTGGGCAGGACCCCTTGCGGTGCGCTGTGCTGCTCCTTGACTTTTGATGTCATTGTCTGCAGATGGAGGTGCTGGAACAAGCTGGCCGTTGCCTCCAGCGGCGCACATGTGCTGTGCGGCGTGCTGCCGTTGCAGCGCCGGCTGAGAACTGTGCTTGCTCTGCTGCCCCCTGCTGTGCCATGCGTAGTGGCACCCTGCTGCGTCTTTCTGTGCCTGCCCGGCTGAGCTAGGCTGTGCCCTGCTGCCACCATGTGCAGGAAATCGAGGAGTTTTGCAAGCAGGCCAGCGGCGGCGCCACGGAAGCGGATCCATTTGAAGGCATGACGCCTCAGGTGCATTTTGGGGGTGGCTGGCTGTTAAGGGAGGTGAGGTTGAGCTGGGTTGGAGGGCGGCTTGGATGGAGGCATGTGCGGGCCTGAGTGGGACTGAGGGCGGCTGCTGGGGTAGGCTTGGGGTGGGGGTTGGGGCTGGGTGGGGTCAAGCGGCAGGTTAATGGGTGCCCCTTGGGGTGGATGGGCGGTCGGGTGGGGTGTTGGGTGGGTGGCGGGTGGGTGGCGGGTGGGCATTCGGGGGGGGGGGGGGGGGGGGGGGGGGGGGGGGGGGGGGGGTGCGGAAAGCCCACCAGTGGAGGCTCTTGTTGGGACCTGAGATTTCATTTGGGCATTAACAAGGGTGTGTGTGGCTGTGCTGCAGAGGACCGGGTGCACCAGTGGGCGCTGCAGCAGGGGCGCCGCGGTACCATAACCCGCCCCCTGCTTTTCCTGACCGCGCCGCCTGCCGCTGCTGGTACAGCCAGCTGATACATGGAGGCCCCGCTCATTTCTCCCCCACAGGAGATAGACGCTTACATTGAGAAGCACGGGCTGCCGGCTGCTGCACAGCTCTAGATGCGCATCACGTGGTTGATCAGACGGCCGGTCAGGTGGCGGCGGCGGCGGCGGGGCATGCCGTGACTGTTGCATGCAAGGGTCTGGTCAGGCCGCGCCTGTAACTTCTGCTTGAACATGATCAGAAGCGGCTGGCAAGGGCAGGGGCTCCAGTGCTGCGCATCCAGGACGCTTGGCAGCAGCTGCGGCATCACCTTCGCGCATCACCTTCCGGCGCGGCTCTGCTGCTGTGCATGTCCTGCGGGCTTGCGATCTAGAGAGCCTCCCTGGGCCGCCCCGCCACTCTTGACTCAATCTAGCTAGTGTAGCCCATCAGCAGGAGCAGCGCCTGGGCTCTTCGATCCGTCACAAGCCCCGAGCGTCCCCAAAGGTGCGCCGCTCCCGGCCGCCTGCCTGCGCGCTCCGGCCAATGCTCAGAAGAGACTTAATGGATCAAATGAAGTGATCTTATGACACCTTGCGCCCTCACGTGGTGCGCAGCGCGCCCACAGCGCCCTCGCTTAAGCTCTTCGTCGTCCCTTGCGTGCAGATGAAGCTTCTTGCGTTGGCAGCGGTATGCATGGTGTTGGCGCTGGCTGCCACACCGACTGCCCAAGGTGAGGCATCAGCTTCCACTGCTGACCGGCCGCTGACCGCTGGCCGCTGACCAACCGGCGCAATGCCAGGCATGGGCCCAGTTCTTTGCATTCCTAACTAGCCGTGCCCATCTGGTTGAGTGCTGGCTTCTCCTGCCGTTCCGCCCCTGCTGCAGCCCAGCTGTCCGGCAACTGCCTGGGTGAGTGGCCGCCATCAATGTACCATACCGCGGCCATGTTCACATGCAATCCTGTTCCTGTCCAGCTCCTGTCCGCTTTCATGACCCAGAGTTCACTGGCTTAGACTCCCCGCTGCCTTCTGCCTGCCTTTCTGTCACAGTGGCGAACAACAACAAGGCCGATTGGTGCGCGGTCGGATTTTGTGACCCAGTGACCGGCTGCTCCAAGTGCACCACCTCCACCGCCCGCTAGTGAGCTGCTGGGGGGGACGGGTGCACTGCTTGCACCGCTAGTGAGCCGCTGGGGGAGACAGGGTGCACTTGGTTGTGCAGCAACGCTGGCCGCTTTGCCAACGGCTCGCTGGCAGGCCCGCGGTACCGTGCCGCATTTTCAGTCCTGCCCTCCACACCCCATCGGATATCCCGCCCCACTCCCTGCCCCTGCCTTTTGCAGCGCGCCCAAGATGCGCGTGCTCAACAACAACAATGGCGCGCTGACCTACAACCGCTGCACCGCCTGCGACATCTCCGAGCTCAAGTGCAAGGTGGGACTCAGGCGGCCGGCCAATCGATGCAGCGGTGCAAATGCAGCCCAACTTGCTATCCGGCAGACTCTAACCCATACCAGCCTCATGCCAGCATGCTGCAGCATGATAGGCACCAGCAGCTAATGCCCATCAAACCGCCCGGACAACAACTCCTCCCATCTGCAGGATGCCCTCTCATGCGCACCCGGCACCAACGGCGTCCTGGATGGCTGCACCGCCTGCAGGATCGGCTCCTACTTCGCGACGGTACCTGTGAAGTACATCGACGCGTCCAGCGGTACTGCCACTGAGGCGACGCAGGACTACCGCGGCTGCAAGAGCTGCGCCGAGGCCTTTGGCTGCGTGGCTGGCGCCGCCTGCGATGCCAGTGAGTGGGCTGTTTTGCATGCCTGGGCAAGGTTGTTGTGGCTCAGGCCTACACATGATGCCCTGCCATGCGCCCCAGTGCCTCATTGCTTGTGCCCATGGGCATTGACTTTCTCTCTGCAGACGGCTGCCTGGTGTGCCCCACTGGCAAGCCCTACAAGCATAAGATCAGCCACCGCTGCGGCACTTGCCAGGAGGTCTCAGGTAAGGGCGCAGCGCAGCGCAACACAGCACAGCACAGCACGGCATGGCACAGCGTGGTGCAGTGCGACCACGCATGGCGTGGCACTGCACAGAACAGCGTGGCGCAGCGGCAGCAGCCGCTCGCGCTGCGGCACCAGCTGCCTCGCACCGCAGTGCCTGCTGCCCTGACGGCCCGGCACCAAGCCCTGCCAACGCATGTCGCCCTCCCCCACCCATCATGATGCAGGCGCCGGCTGCACTCAGTGCTACACCAACGGCGACTGCAAGACGTGCAAGAAGGGATACTACCTGGATGCCCTCAAGCGCTGCCAGCTGTGCAACGTGCCAAATTGCGAGGCCTGCGACGCCACCGGCGCCTGCGCTGCATGCAAGAAGGTGCGGCTGGAACAGCTCACGATGCAGCCTGGCAGCCTGCTGAGGACGAACACAGCGCGCTCTCAAGTAGAATCAAGGGAGGCGAGGCAAAATGCCACTGCACCTGCCGCCCTGACGCCCCACAAGCAGCCTCCGCCTCCCCTCCCCTCTCCAGGGCTACTATATCGATGCCGATGGAGGCTGCACCGCCTGCACCCTGCCCGGCTGCGCCAAGTGCGCATCCCCCGCTGGAGATACCTGAGAGGAGTGCCAGAAGGGCTGGTACACCCCAACTGACGCCCCGGGCACCTGCGCCAACTGCACCATCGCCAACTGCGAGCAGTGCACTGGCGAGAGTGCCGACCCCGCCCCCACTTGTGCTCTGGTGAGCACAGGGCAGGACTGAGTAGGCGGCTGTTGGGCAGCAGGGCGCATCGGGCGATGCCCATGCCGGACACAACGCGTTGTCCCCACATGTGGCGGTTGGGCAGGATGCTAGCATGTCTGATAACGCTATTTTGCAACCCTGTTCGTGATGCGCAGTGCCGCCGCGGCTACAACTTCATCACTGCCACCAGCGAGGCAAGTGGCGGCGCTTTTCGAGCATCATGTGGCCTGCTCCTGTCTGCCTGCGCTGCTGCTACCACGGTTCGGGAGACTTTTGCCTTGCACATGCCACGTGTGGTGGTACCGGTTACCGCCAATGCTGCAAGGAACGGTTGCAACCAGCCTGCGCATTCCATTCGTTCCCACCTGCCTGCAGTGCCTGACCTGCCGCCAGACGGGTGGCGACAAGTGCCTGGCCTGCGCCACTGACGGCACCGGCGCCTGCACCAAGTGCTACGACCGCTGGTCGGTGGATGCGAGTGAGTGGCTGGACTGCAGCGGCCTGAGTTGGGCAGCATAGCTGGTGGATAAGCAGCATTGCAGAGGTTCACAACCGGATGGTCAGGACCGGGTACCACCGTGATGCAGCGAAGCCTAATACCGGTGAAACCAAGGTGACTGCCTCTGCCGCTCATCTGCGCAGCCACCGGCAAGTGTGTGTCGTGCACGGCCATCGGCGGTCCTGGTAAGACTGCAGGCTACTGGGATGAGCTGCAGCCCATTTGTTGTCAGTGATGCAGAGCAACTCTGGTTGTCGCTTGCTGCTGCCATAGGCGCACTGCATGCCATCGCACCGCTGCAATCATTGCATGATGCTCCCAGCTCAAATCCGGTTCCCCATGGCTCTACACCAGAACCCCACCATGTTTCCTCCCTCTTTGCAGCATGCCTGACCTGCGACCCTGCCGGCCCCGCCTGCCTCACCTGCGCCCCCGGCAACTACCTCAACGCCACCGGCGGCTGCTCCAGCTGCTCTGCTGCGGGGGCTGGCTGCCTGGCCTGTGCTGTGGACGAGACCGATGACACCCTCAAGTGCTCGCAGTGCCGCGCCGGCTCTTTTGTGGATGGTGAGTTTGGTGGCCTGCAGCCTATCTTAAGATCTGTCAGAGAAGCTTCTCTGAGAGTTTGCAAGTGGTCTTGCTGCCGCGCATCGGCCAGTTGTGCAGGAAATGGCAGCCCAACGGCCGCCAAGCCAGGAATCAAACTGCTGTTGCTCCACACCAACACAGTGCTGGCACTGTGCACACTCCATACCCACTGCCACTGCCCTGCCCCGGATGCCGCAGCCTCCGGCAAGTGCGCCTACTGCTCTGCAACCTATGGCGTGTACTGCCGGGCATGCGATGCCACGCAATGCACTGCTTGCGCACAGGGCACCTACTGGGACGCCAGTGAGTGTGTGTGCACTATTGGAGAGGTGCTGCGCATGCTGTGCACTCTCAGCAGGCTGGCGTGGGCGGCTGATCGTGATGCACGTGCTGTGCTTGCTTTGGCTGCTGAGCTTGCTTCGCAGCAGCACGCTGCTCCCATGCATGGTGCAGACAGCTGGGCATGCATGCCCATTGCAGCTGCCCGCTCCTCCTTGCAACTTGGCTGAATCGCTCCGCCCTCCTGCCCTCGCCCCTTCCACCGCAGCCACCAGCAAGTGCGTGTCTTGCACCGTCACTTGGGGCAGCAACTGCCTGGCGTGCACGGCTGCCAGCTGCACCAGCTGCCCTCGGAAGTACACAGTGGGCGCCGACGGCAAGTGCAAGCGCACCGGCCGCCGTTGAGCGAGCACATATCGCCAGCCGCCTTGAAGGAGCACACATCCAGCGCGCGCCCGGCTTGAAAGCCAAACTTTTGGCGGGCGGCCGTCTCTGTGGGGTTGCCGCCATGCAGTCTTGTTCAGTTGGAGGGTTTCGCGTTGATCGCGTTCATGAACGCCAGGCTCCTCTGCTGCTGTCAACTTGTCGGCGATGTGCGGTGGGGGCTGCAGCTACCTGTGTGTGCCGGCCTGCCCAGCCAATCTTTGCATAATGCCAGCCTGATGTTTGAAGCTGAGTTGCAGGCCACGCCCTTTTGTTGAGCCGCACCTCGAAACTTCCCCATTCTCGAACCCCTAGCCAACGTGCATACACTCATCAGTGCATCGCCAACGCCACATGCTGCCACATCCTCTCTTCTCCTGGCTCAAACACTTGCATTCAAGCGCCTGCCGGCTTTGGCAGGCAGCCCAATTGGCATTCTTTTCCAGCTCACTTACAGCCCATTGTTCATACAAATTTGAGAGCATCTGTGCTTCTTGCCTAATGTTGATGGCTTGGGTCGTTCACAATTGTTTTGGCCGCGCTTTTGCATTGCGCCGCAGGCTGCCCAACTGCAACATGCGCACATTCACGTGTATGCCCTGTCGCACCTCGCGGCATGTAACGCAGATAAAAGAACATTCAGCAGTCACGGGTACATTCAGCGCAGCAAAATGGAGCACCTAAGTGCATGGCTCAGGCAATGGCGCGGCGGCAGCAGCCCTTCCTGCCTGGTGCTGCTGTGTGCGCCGTGGCGGCGGCGGCGAGCGGCGGCAGCAGGACCCAACGTGCAGGCACGACGGCGACCGCTGCACACGCGTCGCTGGACGATAAAGATCGCATTGCAGCATGGCGGGGCAGCTTGCGCGGCACCCGCTGCTGAGGTGAGAACTCGCTGCAGCGCCAGGCTTGCGGTTCGGGCGCCGCATGGGCCCATGTAGCTCTCAGACGCCCGCCATTTACCATGCGAATGCTGCAGGCGGCAAGGCATCGCTGCAGCGGCTCAGTTGGCGGGCGGCGGCGGCGGCAGCGGCGCCGCTGCCGCCGCCCTTGCGGCGTTAGCAGCAGCATTGCAGCAGCCGGCGGCAGCTGCGTCCCTGCAATGCGCCAGGGTGGCGAGCAGTGCGGCATGGGAAGCTGGATCGGCGGGGCCTCCTGCAGTGCCTCGATCGGAAGGCGGCAGCGGCAGCGGGCAGCCCCAACTTCACAACGTGCAGGCAAGGCGCGGTAGAGGGGGCCTGAGTGCGGTGTTGATGGCATGCAGTATGCCATGGCTGGGTCGTACAACCAAACCCTACAGTATTCAGGGTGGATGCGGGCTCGATCGCATGCCGCAACACCCCATCTGCTCATAATGCTCACCCGGTGCAGCAGCTGGAGCGGGACATCATCCATGCTGCCTGCCTTGCATGAGCTGCCACCCAAGCTGCAAATGCCAGATCAGACCTGCCTGCTTGCCCCCTGCATCGCAGCTGGTGCGTGACTTCATTCATGACTCGCTCTACCACCCCCGCGAGGGCTACTTCAGCAAGCAGACCGCCTCAGGTGCGCTTTTACTGCCTGTGCCGCAGGCAGGATACGAGGCAGGCAGCGCTGTGCGATTCAGGGCACCCCTGCAGTCTGCACCCAGCTTCGCCAAACCATATGCTTGCACCAAATTTCTCAAATGCACCGGTTGCCTGCACAGGAGCAGCAGTGGTGGGCATGCTGCGCATCCAGCTATGCTTTGCTGATTTAACGCCTCTCTCTGCACCCCTTCTCTCAACTGCAGGCGCGGCGGTGGTGGGCACGCTGCGCCAGCCGCTCAACTTCCGCAGCTTCGCCAGGCAGACTGACTACCTCGTAGCAGTGCAGGTGTGTGCGGGCTGGGCCCCTTGCCTTGTGCTTGCTGCCACTTTGCCGGTTGGCGGTGCATGTGCATGCCTGGTCTCATGTTTGCTTGCTGCCGATTTCTCCTGGTAGTGTCTGGGCTGCGTGACCGTGTGGTTCGTTTCACCTGTGAATTTTGTGACCCTCTGTCGAGCAGCTTGCTTTTCTTCCCGTACCCTCCCTGCCTGCCTCAGCAACTGTACAAGGACCTGCAAGCCTCCTGGCTGACGCCTGTGGAGATTTTCCAGCCGCACTACGGCCAGGCCATCGCCAACGCGGTGCTGCAGCGCTGGAACGAGCAGGTGAGCCGGCCTGGGCTTGATGACCTTGGGGTAGTGGCCAGGCAAACGTCTTTGCAAATGTACGAATGATGCACAAAATGCAGCTTTGTGCGTGCGCAGTCGTGCTTGCGCGTTGCTGCGAAATATCTGACCCTCGACTGTCTGCCTGCCAACTGTCGGTCCGCAGGCGGCAGATGCGGTGGCGGCGGGGCGGCCGGAGCCGCCGCTGCGCATTTACGAGATTGGCGGCGGCACCGGCACGCTGGCACTCAACATCCTGGTCAGTGCACTTCGCCCAGCGTTTACACTCCGTATGAGTTATGGTTATGATAATAGTCATGTGGTTGCGTTGCCTGGAGCCTAGTGTGTTTGCCCCACCTGCACCCCCCCTGCTGTTTCAGCCCTGCCCTGCTCTGGGATTCAGTACTGCCCGCTTGCCCTGCTTGCAGGACTGGCTGCGGGACGAGCACCCGGTTGCATACTCCAAGTGCCAGTGAGTGGTACAGGCCGGTGTTGGAATGGCCCCGTGTTGGTGTGAAAGCCGTCCCTGATTGGCATTGAGAATGTGTGTTGGGTAAGGCTGGACAGAACAGACGCTCTCACACTGTTAGGCCATTGCTCATTCGCATGCATATCCCAACCAGCCTTCACGGTTAGCCCGGCGCGACAGCTGTCAAGAGTGAGCTGCGCAACACACTCTTCCCCTCAACCTGCCGCTATTTCCCTTTCAACTCTCACAGGTATGCTTGCATCGAGATCAGCCCAGTGCTGGCGGCGCTGCAGCGGCGGCGCGTGGCGATAGAGGGCGGCCACGCCGAGCGATTCACGGTGCGTTTTCACAACTTTGCTGGCTGGCTGGCCAGCGAAAGCGTGCACAGAAGCAAGCCTGCACACCCAGCCAAACATGGCATCCATTTTCAATCAAACCATCCCCACAGGTGCGGCAGCACGACGCGGCAGACGCAGCGGCTTGGTGCGCAGCAGACGCAGCAGCTGGGAGAAGCGGCAACGGCAGTGCAACAGCCAAGGATGAGCATGCCTTCATTGTGATGTGTGAAGTGCTGGACAACCTGCCGCACGACAGGCAAGTGTTCGGCTTACTCGTGGTCATATGGGCAGCGATGTCTGCTGCCATATCTCACTGTACATCACTCTGCCCTGACTGCGCTCCCCTCGCATTTTGTGCGCCCTCCCACATGCAGGGTGTGGCGCGACATGGGCAGCAGCGAGTGGCAGCAAACACTTGTGGCGGAGAGCGACCGCTACGAAGACCTGGGGCAGTGGTGAGGTTGCTTGGCAATGCAATGTCCAAACTTGATGAGTTTAGTTTTTATTGTTACGTCTCTGGTGGCAGGGAGCAACCGCTACGAAGACCCGAGGCAGTGGTGAGCCTTTCGATTCCAATTGCATTGAAATCAACCTTGGATTGGCGTACCCCTACTACATGCTTGTCTTACCTTGCTTACAAGCCGCCTTGCTTTATCTTGCAGGACCCAGCACCACAGCCGCGGCGGGGAGGGCGATTTCTATGAGCTGATGCAGCCGGCAGCAGACCCGCTGATCCGCCGCTGCCTGCAGGTATTGTGCTGGGTGCTGTCCGTGTGTGCCGCGGTTGATTGTTGGTTGGCGCAGCCGGTGCTAGTACATCAGTGCTCACTGCCTTGCCTACTGGTATTGCGCGCAGGTGCGTGTGGTTCTTGTGCGCTGCCTTGAACCGCACTTTTCAATCTCGCCGATCGCAGGCCATGCAAGCCTGCGACAGCTCGGCCGGCAGCGGCGGCGCTCGCAAGCAGGGGCTGGCGCTCAGCTTGGCGCGCGGCTGGCGCAAGCTGGTGGGGGAGGCAACGGATGAAGTGCGGTGGCTGCCCACCGGCTGCCTGCAGCTTCTGGACACGCTGCAACAGGTGGGCGGGCAGAACCAGGGTTTCGCCAAGAGGCAGCTGGCGGAATGCGATGGTTCCCCGAGCTCTGCTCGCTGCAGCCTTGGCCGCAACCGACGGTGATCGCTTTTTCTGCCTTCCTGCCACGTTCACGTCACGCCCTCTCCTGTCTGCCTCATGCCCGCGCCAGCGACAACCTGATCGCCGCCGACTTTGACAAGCTGCTTTCTTTTTTGCCCGTGCAGATTTATGACATACCCCTCTGTTCCTACTTCGATTTGCAGGCGCGCCCCAGCCACACCCTGATCGCCGCCGACTTTGACGAACTGCCAGAGGTCGCGGTGGCCGGCATCAACGCCCCGCTGGTGGCCACCACTGTGAGCCATTGCTGGTTGGTTGATTGCTGAGCTGTGTCGTGCGCTCGCTTGCTTCGCGCTTGCCTCCTGCTTGACCGTTGTGCAGAGCGGGAGCGCTCAGCAGCGCACGCGTGTCACCCAGAGATGCGCTGCACCCGCCTCCATCCACTGGCCTGCAGTACGGCGGCTCCACCTTTGACCACGGCTCGTACCTGGTACCGCGCGGTACCGCCGACATCTTCTTCCCCACCGACTTTTCCCTGCTGTGCGAGCTGTACCGCGGTGCGGCAGCACAGCAGGCGCAGCAGGCGCAGCAGGCACAGCAGACACAGCAGCCGCAGGTCCGTGCCGAGCACATGGGTACCGCAGACTTCATGCTGCGGTACTGCCCAGACCTCAGCGCCACCTGTACCGCCTCAGGGTACAACCCGCTGCTTGAGGACTACTCCAACTCGGCTTTCTTTGTGGGCTCCTGCCTCTGGCAGCGCGCCTTCTTTGTCGGCAGCAGCAGCAACAGCAGGGCGTGAGCATGGCAAGACATGGCGTCAGCAGCTAGTAGCAACAGCAGCAGCACAGCAGCCAGCAGTGGGCAGCCATGCCACTGCAAGTTCCCCCTCCATCCTTCCATTCTCCCTGCCTGCAACTTGAGCTGCACCTGCTTTCGCATGGCGCTCACGAGTGCGGTTGTTGCATGGCGCGCGCTTGTAAGAGCGGTGGGCTGGGCAATTGAAAGCCATGGGGGGTCAGGAGGATAGTGTGGTTGCTGAGCGGTCTAAGCGTCAGAGGAAGAGAGAAGGAGAGCGGGACTAGGGAGCGGAAAGGAAAGGTGCGAGCAACGGCCCTCCCATGGCACGTGGCATGCAAGGCAGGCGGCGCTAGGGCTATTTGTAAGGTTGTGGACCACCTGCCGCTGGCACGTGGGTGCAGGCCTCGGGAGGGCGGCAAAGGGCGGAGAAAAAAGGGGCAGGCCTGCACGCTGTCTAGCTGCGCGCGGCGGTGCTGCGCCGCGCATGCTGCTGCTGCTGCTGCTGCTGCTGCTGCTGGGTGGGCGGGTGGGGCAGCCGGGCGGGCCCTCAGCTGCGAGGCTGGCGATGAAACCAGCCTGCTGGCTGCAAGGGCACACGCTGTGCCTTGGGCTTCCTTGCATTGCAGCCCAGGGCGGCGCCACACCAGTTGGCCCTAGGCACAGCCGGGGCTGCCGTCTGGTCCCACCCGGCCAGCGAGCCAGCGGGGCGGGCGATCGGCCGCCTCACTTGGCTGCCTGCATGAGTGTGATGGTGTCGCCCTTGAGCAGGATGCGGCCCAGCGGCTTGCGCGTCTTCCGCTTGACTGCAGGGAAGCGGAGGGAAGCGGAGGGGAGCAAGGGCGTGTGGGTCGGTGACAAGCGCCAGGCAGAAGGGGCGGT
>VFQQ010004513.1_pt1 | contig 12228 bp, 16 predicted proteins | sample 3512341 | NCBI WGS metagenome assembly VFQQ01 (sample SAMN10412373, study PRJNA504923) | tailings metagenome | isolation source: Relicate 2 Philex TSF1 revegetated site | place: Philippines: Tuba, Benguet | collected 2017-08-29 | reverse complement strand
CTCTACGCATGACGTGGACACCTCCATTCGCATACTCGCCGCATACTGCGAGCTTTCTTTTGACGGAATTGAAGGATGTCTTTCTGTGCGTTTTGTTAGCCTTATGCTGGTTCTCATGTGCGTATATGTGCTCGCAGAGTGCCAGCCCGGTGCCCAGCACGGCTTGGCCAGTCCTGCAGCCCCCGCCACCACCCGCCCCGCAGGTGGATCTGCTTGGTCAGCTCACAGCACCGCAGCCAACACAGCAGCCACCAGCCACTAACGCACAGAGTGACTGGGCTGTATTTGACTGACGCTATACAGTGCATTCATGACAGTACTGCATCAGATAACTTGTGATTAGCAGGTTCATTAGGAGCTAGGAGGACAAGCAGGTTGCTTCATCTCTGCATTTGCATGTGCTGTCCGGTTTTGTCATTCTTGATTTATCCAGTTGACAGTTGTAATGCTTGGGAGCTCTCCTAGTGCCTGCGATCCACGCCTCTTACATCACATCACACAGCGCCACAATTGCCGTCCCTGCGACAAAACTGCATCTGTGTTCCTAGACGTGTTCGCATGCTGCACAGAACCAAAACTTATGCCCCTTCTATCTATGAGGTGTAAAGCGGGTCTGTGAAAAGCCGAGGCAGGGGCACGCAGTGAAATCTCCTACCTAGCTCCGAAACAAGCTCGCGTGCCCGATAGTCGTGGCGCGTCAGAGTCCATGCACTCCCTGTCAGCCCCTGCATGCAGTCCTGCCCAGTTTCCGAACAAAGCATAGCCCCAGCTTTGAGCTGTGCAGCTACCTATGTAAGCCCAACAAAACACACGGAAAAGTTGCGAGCGTGGGTATGTGCATGTCTGTGTGTCTGCATATTTGCGCGCGTGCAAGCCATACAATCTCTGCGCCCGTCTACTTTGACCGCTTGTAGATCTTCTTGAGCAGTGACGTGTACACTGCAGGGGGCAGCGCCTTCTGTGCGTCAATGCGCGCACACAGCTTCTCGTAGCTCTCGTTCTCATAGGTCTTGAACGCCTCTTCTAGCTGTAGGTCCTTGTAGATACCCTTGATGATAGATACACTGGTGGCGTCCTTGCGACCGTAGTGCTCCTGTACGTGGGGACACACACACACACACACACACACATGGCACCCAGCGACACACAGGCCTATGTGCGCACATCATAGTACGAAGCGCACGGGTGCAAAGAGCGCAGCGCATGGGTGACCGGGCACGAGTGCACCGATGCGAGCGGTGTTCCCGTGCTGTCATAGCACAGCAGAGGCACAGCGCAGCGCGTACCTTGATTTGCTCCTTCTGTTCGTCAGTTGCCTTCTGCAGCGCTGTGCAGATGAGCCAGGAGCACTTGTTGTCCTCAATGTCCGTACCGATCTTACCAATGTACTCTGGGTCCCCGTAACAGTCTAGGTAGTCATCCTGGATCTGTAATGACACACACACACACGCACACACATGCACACATGCACACACACATGCGTTCAACTATACACACAGATACAAACACACATGCATGCACACGCGTGTTCAAATCCACACGCATGCATGCACAAACGCGGGCATGTGCTTGTGTTCGTGTGCGCCAGCGAATAGTGTGCAAGCAGGCCGGGTGTCAAGGTGTGTGTGCGTGTGTGTGCGTGTGCGTGTGTGATTTTGCGTGTGTGTACACACACGCAAACACACCCATGTGCGTACCTGGAAGTACTGTCCCATTTCAATCAGGATAGGCTCCGCTGTCTTGTACGCGCTGTCGTCAGTGATTTCAGCCAGCAGCATCCCGCAGGCCACAGGCAGGTAGAAGGTGTAGTAGGCTGTCTTGTACGTCACAATACGCAGGTATGTGTCGAGTGTGTACTTGGACAGGTCTACCTGACCGATGGGTGCGGTGATAACGTCCAGTAACTGACCGTGAGCTGTCTGGAAGGTCACCTGTAACAGATGAGTGAGGGGCACGCACACACAAACACACACACATTCTGGCTACCGCCCGCGGCCTCTGGCCCCTGCAGCTTACTGCCAAACCTCGCACAGTGAGCCTCACCCACCCACCCACCCACACACACACACACACTTGCACTTACGTTGGATCGAGCCCGCACAAACACGCCCCTGCGTCCCTGCCCGCGCACACAGAAGGGTCATGCGAATTGTCGTAAAGGTCATAATCTCACCTCGTGGAATAGCTTCATGACCTTCAGCTCACACGGGTGTCCTGAGAAGTGTTTGTTGATGATAGAGTAGATACAGCACTCTAACATGATGTAGTCGTTACACGCCACAAGACCGACCTGTAAAACACACTCACATGACAACACTAACGCGCGCACTGAGCTACAGCACACCAGCGGCAAGGTCAGAACTCACTCTCACTAGCAGAAACGCTGCTCAGGGTTGCGATGGGATCACTCGAGTATCAAGGGCACATCCACACTGCTCAGGCTTGTGTGCAGTGCTGTGGTGAGACATCTTGTGTGCCTGTGCCACTTTGTGTCTGTGTGTGTGTACGCATGTCTCTCTCTCTCTCTCTCTTGCTCTTTTTCTGTGTGTATATGTGTGTGTGTGTGTGTGTCACAGTGGGTATGCAAGGTTACCTTGTTCTGTTTGTACCAGCAGGGCTGTCCTCTACGTGTGATGGACCCATCCATGATGTCATCTGCTACGAGGAAGAACGCTTGAAGCTGCAAGGTGAATGAGAGAGCAACACGAAATCGTCACTTGCTCGCGAAAAGCACAGTCTGTGTCTCCTGTCATGAGAGTCGGGATGCACTCATTTCAACGTGACGTGAGGCGCTGTGCTTTTCAATTCGAGTAAGGCCCGTGTGTGGCTTCATCATGGGCTGCTATGTATCCGAGCATGGCTCACGCGTGTGTGCTGCGAGGCCAGGCAGACCCACCCATTCGATGCACCAGCCCAGCACATTTGCCTTGAAGATGTCATCTGTTGTCAGGTTCTGCACACAAAGACACGCAGGTGAGCAGCCTGTGCTCCTGGTGTCTGCGCGGAGTAGCAAGCTATTGCGCTGCGTGCTTCAGGGGCTGGCTCGCGCGCGCACCTCTGCTCCCTTGATAGCCGCGAGAACATCGTACACGGCCATACCACGGTTCAGCTTGCCGCCGGGAACGTTGTAGTCAAGCATCTGCAGCCAAAGCGCGGACCAGGGATCGGGGGACTGGTAGAGCTTGCGCTGCGCTGGGCTGAGCTGAGGCGGGCCGTGCGCGACTTGCTCGTGAGGGCTCTCACCTCACGGACCCACTCCACTGCGTTGGGCGGCTGCTTGCCAAGAGACTCCTCCTCTAGTAGCTCATCCCGGAGCACGTTGTAGACAGCCAGAAAGCTCTGCAGCGTGCAGGATCTGAGAACTGGGCTGATCCGGTGTCCTGCGCGCATCTGTGCGCGCTCCTCTGGCTTTAATCGCTCACCTCCCGGGTGTGCTTGTAGGGCTCTGTCTTCTGCTTCTTGGCAGCCTGCTCGTCCGCCATTGGGGCGACTGTGACCTGAACCTCAGCCAGCGTGCTTAGCCTTTGGTGTGCGTGCTGGATGGCTCTTGATGCCACTGGCTGCCACAAGAGCCTTACTATCTGTCTCTGGAACATACACAGAGAACTGACACGGGCGCTTGGCGAGAGTGTCGCTTCACTTGGGACTTTTTGGTGGTTGCGGTTGGGCTTGCACAGCCCCCAAGCTGCTTGGCGATGCTCAAGACAATCTTGACATCAGTACAGGGAATGTAGGCTGCCTCTGCAGGTGCCCACGGGCACGACTGACGCGTGCGTGCCCATGACGGACCGCAAGCCAGTGCAATGGCAGCACACGGCCTTGCACAGCACTGTACGCATGCTGCTACTAGTATCAGCCTTCTGGGTACAGAGTACTGGCGCGGAAAGCGCCACGCGCCGAGGCTTGCAAGTTGTGCGCAGTGAGCTGGATGACCCGCAGCAGCGCGCAACCCTATCTCAGCTGTATGAGGCTACGCAAGGAGCAAGCTGGCGACTCCCAGTAAATGGAGGGCGCTGGCAAACCCTCCCAAACTCGTCCTACTGCAGGCAAGCTGCACTCCCAGCGCACCAGTATCACGCTCAGTCTGTCAACCAGGCCCCGGGCCTGAAAAGTGTTGTGTGTGCCTGCCCTGCAGTTGGTGGGGTGTGACCTGTTGCGGTGCCAGCCCTTTGAAGGCCGTGCCCCCGTGCAATGGCAGCAACTCGGTGGTCATCCTAGACCTCAGCGGGCTCAACCTCCTTGGCAGCTTGCCCTCTGCGGCTTCCTTGCCAGAGCTGAGGTGAGTAAGGACGCGGCGGGCCCAAACGCAGCCGCAAACTCGTCTTGCCAGCTAAGGACCTGTGCTGCACACGCTGCGCGGCCTCTGCGTTGCAGGGTGCTGAACTTTGCTGACAACCCAAATCTCAGCGGTGTCCTGCCAAGCAGCTGGCTGCCCCCGACGCTCCTGTGGCTCAATGTACGTGGCTCAAATGTTTCCGCCTGCCAGGGCGGTGCGGGTACCGCGCTGCCCGGGCCGTGCAGCCTCGTCCCACAGCTCGCGTGGCTCACACAACCCAGCAACAATGCAGGCGCGCCCCTGCAGTGCCCGGCAGCACAGCTCCGCAGCTTCACAGTGGCAACGCAGGGCCTCACATCCTCCGCCGCGGCCAGTATCACAAGCCCCATCCCGCAGCCCGCACAGCCAGGCGCAGTCCAGGCTGACCCACGCTTCACAAACGCGCAAGGCTGCGCTTGCGCAGACGGGTCTCAGCCTACAGTCAGCGTGTCAGGCAGCCTATCGTGCAGCGCACCACAGCAGGGTAGTGAGGGCCTGGGGACATGCGATTGGATCATCATCGTTGTGTTGGCTGCAGTGGTGCCACACATCATCGTGGCACTGGCAGTCTATCTATATGTCAGGTACGCTCATAATCTGTCACTCAGCGATTGGCATACAGGGCCGGTGGACAGGCACGTTGCATCCTCAAGCGACCACACTGCTTGCGGCCGACAAGCAATGACAGCTAGGGAGGGCCTAGAGAGAAAAGAGAGAAAGAGAGGGAATGTGTGTGTGTGTGTGCGTGCGTGCATAGGCACCGTGCGTACCTTCACAAGCTAGTGCGGTTCAAGGAGGTCACATTGCAGAAGAAGCGAGGCAAGGTGCCAGGCACACCTGGCCTTGCGCTGCAGGATGGCAAGGGAATGGTGCCCCTCGCAGATACAATGGTGAGCGCTCCCACGTTGCATGCTCGCTACATAGGCCTACTACAGTAGCGCACAATGCTGTTCTTCGCCAGTATGGTATCTTGTGAACCTGCCTTCACAGGTGCGCACACAGCTTCTTGAGTGCTTACTTTGTGACAGGCTGTGTGCTGCTTACCTTGCCTGTCTGTCCTCACAGGTCACGTGGGTGTGCACAGACGTGGAGGGCTCCACCGCTCTGTGGGAGTGGAACCCTACAGCCATGGACAGCGCGATTGACCTACACAACAGGACACTCAGAGACCTGCTATTTGAATTTGGTGGACATGAGATTCGAAATGAGGGCGACAGCTTTGTGATTTCATTCCATGACCCTATGGACGGGGTGTACTTCTGTCTCAAGGTATGTGTCTGTCTGTGCGTGTGTGTGTCTGTGTGTGTGTGTGTGTGTGTGTGTGTGTATCTTCGCGCTATCAATCTTCATGACGCATGTCGCACTTGCACCGCGGCCGCGCGCGTCTGCTGTGCACATGCGATTGCAGTGCCAAATGCTGTATGTAGTGTGTGTGTGTGTGTGTGTGTGTGCGTGTGTCAAAACTGTTCGGTACTGTGTCTGTGTGGGTGTGTGTGTGTGTGTGGGGGTGTGTATGCAGGGGAGCGGCTCCAGACGCGATCCTGGCGCGCGCCCCGCCGCGAGCAGCCCGCCACAGCGACAGTCACACTAGGAGACCTATTAGAAGACAGTAGGGCCTCAGGACAGGGGCCTGTGGTGATGGCAGGGCTAAGGGTACGCATGGGGGTAAACACAGGTGAGCTCACACACACGTCATTGGTGCATGGCTTCTATGGGTATGAGAGGGCACAGACGGCACACGCACATACGTCTTCTTCTTGCACCACCACATCCAGAACAATGCCCTCATTACATACAACGCATCGACGTGCACAGTGCAGTGGCGCACCCGGGCGAACCTGCCTCACAAAGGTTGTCAGCGCAGAAGCAGAGGAGAGCAAGACTGGCAGGCAGCTGCCAGTTTGGCCTCGTGAGGGTCACTGACTCGTTTCTTTGTGTGGCTTTGTATACGCAGGTATGCCTGAAGACGTGTTCCTTCACGACCTGACAGAACATGTTGACTACAGGGGTCAGCAGTACGATTTGACAGCTGAGATTTCAAACCTAGCCAAGGGAGGTCAGATCTTACTAGGCCCCAAAACATACCTTAGGTGGGTACAATGCGAACACAATTTCTTGTATGCACCATCCATGCAGCATCAAAACCAAAGATTAGCACCTGCAGAGCGCAGAACTTGCATGCCAGCAAAGCCCATCTCTCTTTGTATTGCACTCGGGACTGTCTGTCATGCCTAGTGTGTTGCGATGTATTTGCAGTTGGATGCGCGGGTCGGCAGAGCAGGGCCCCGACCCCCTCCCCTGGGGTGAACACACATCACCATGGGAGGAGCCAAGGCGCTCTGTCCTGACATCCTTCAGGCACTCAGTGCTGCACCGGCACCTGGGGCTAGACAGCAGTATGGCGTTTGGGTCCGCTATAAGCTCGGGGGCGCGCACTGGCTCGGGATCGAACTCACACGCACAACAAGGTGAGTACTTGCATCGCCCTAGGCCCTCTACGGGCACAGCCACATGCACAGTGCTTACGCTTGTGGAAGGGTGTGGAAGGAAGCACGGTGTCTTCCTTAGTATGTGTGTGATTGTGTGTGTGCTTGTGTGTGGTGTCACCACGCACAGATATAACTGTATTGCTTCCGGTCTACGCGTAACGACTGTGATCATGCGAATGGCTATATGCGTAACCCTTGTATGTGCGTATGGAAGAGGGCAGTGTGCGTGTGTGTGTGTGTCGCGTAACCCCAGGCGAGCCCTCCTTCCACCACGCCCCCACCCGCAGTAAGCTCAAGCAGAGTGTAACCAGTAAATACCTAGCCCACCTCGCCCCCCTCTACAACCCATCCCTCAAAGCACTACGCGTCAACAGCCGTAATCAACCCGCAAGCGGCTCATGGGGCGCGGCAAGCTCCCCACGCCGCAGCCCCTCGCATGCAACCGCTGCAGACAACATCGGTTTCTCCCGTCTCTCTACTACCCTCGATCACCCACACACAAATGGGCTCAAAGTCTCTGTCGGCTCTTTGGGCGACTATAACTCAGGCGGCGGTGGTGCTCATGGTGGGAATGGTAGTATGGGTGGCCTTGCTGGGAGTCATGGCGGGTTGAATAGCACTTTCGTAACAGGTCAAGGCCTTAGGGTTGCTGTCCCACACTGGGTCGATACGGGCTCGGGTGGTGGTAGTGGTGGTGGTGCAAGTGGCGGTGGGGGTGGAGGCAGTAGTGGGGTGCATAACTACGGTCCCGAGTCGCCGCAGCATGTGCACAGTCCTGGTCAGCAGAGTAGGCTAGCGATTACGTACCCTGCGAATTCAAATTCAAAGGTATTGTCTGAGGGAGGGCATCATACGACGCTGTTGGTGGATGTGGGGGCAGAGCAGGGGAGCCCTAGGCGGGCCGAGGAGAACAGTAGTCCAATGCGTAAGTGACAGGAACCATCGCACTGTGCTTGTCTGTCCACGTACACACACACACACACACACACACATGCCCTTGCACATATACACATAGCACCATGACATAGTGCTGGATGTCGATGTGCGTGTGTGCATGTGTGTGGTGTGTTATAATGCAGGTTTTGGTCTCAGACAGCGTCTCTCATCAGGCGTGGGAGGCAGACAGCGCTCCATGGTGGACACCACAGGTAAAGCACACACCTGCCATCACATCTCCTGCTTTGTTTGACCTGCATGTGTTGCCTGTATGGCTCTCGGTGTTTGTGCGCGCATCTGTGCGCGCGTGCATCTATGTGCATTTATGTGTGTGTAAATATGTGTGTGTGTGTGTGTGTGTGTGTGTGTGTCACACTACAGATCACGACTCCGTGGGTGGCCCAGGCTCGCTCCTCGCCGCCCCCAACATGGCGGCCCACGAGGGCACACTCGTCCCTAACAGGTCGTTCAGGCGGTTGGAAGAGGACGCGTACCAGCGCAGCGGCACAGGGGACAGGGGCGCAAACAAGGGGGACCTGTGGTCACGCTGTGTGGGGTGTTTACAGCCCATGTGGCCGTGTGGAGGGGATGATGAGGACATACCATGGGAGGGGGAGCTGCATGCGAGGTCTATTGGATTGGTGAGTGTAAGAGCTGTGTGGCAGTACGCACCGACGCCCCCACGGATGCACTCTTCGCTACCAAGCTGCATGCACGGTCCGTGGTACTGGTGAGCCACAAAGCCACAAGCATGAAGCATGTCAAGCATGAAGCATGTAGGCACTCATGTGAAAGCATGCACGATGGAGCTGAGCCTGCCTGGCACATGCTCAGTGGCTGGTTGAGTTACGAAGCTGGGTAAGAAAGGTAGAAGTGGTAGTCCACCTGCGGCCACCCCAGCCTTTGAAGGTTCAGGGGAGCATGAGTGCGTCCTCTTCCTCAGCACTCTGTCCATCCGCACAAGGGCGACCATTTGGGTGACACTCACTTGTGGGGTGTGTTTCTGTGTGCTTTATGTGTGCTGTGCAGAAGGGCGGTGGCGCAGATAAGCGCACGCCTACAGGCATCACCATTGACATGGGCTTCTACGAGTGGGACACATCACCTGCACAGCCCACAGGTGCGCGAAGTGTGCTTAGCTCATGTCCGCGACACGTGCGTGCTTGCCTGCAGACTGTATGCATGCGCGCTGTGTGCATGCGCGCTTCTGTTTTGGGTTTAGGGTCCCAACCTTCCTTGCGTGTCACAGTGCGTGTGTGTGTGTGTGTGTGTGTGTGTGAGTGTATACGCTCTGTCGTTGACCCCGCAGGTGATGAGGACACTTCGGACCCTCACGTCAGGGCCTTACAGGAGGGCCACAGGAGCGTGGTGCACATCGTGCAGGTGCTGCCCACTGCACTGGCCGCCAGGGCGCTCATGTTTGACTGGCCTATTGTGAGCGCTGCGGATACAAGGTGGCAGAAAGTCAGCCCTGGATTCTTCGACGCGCCTGGTGAGTCTTGGGCGCACCCTTACCGTAGGACTGATAACACACACGCACACACACACGCACACACACACGTCTCTGCCTTTAATCCTGATCCCTGTTTCTTTAGTACAGCCCTGCGGTGCATGCTCTGGTGCGTTGTCTATGTACTTGCAAAGATACGGCTGTGCGCGTGCATGCTGTGATTTGTGTTCACTCAGGTGCATATGATGTCTGCTTGGCTGTAGTGGAAAGGCCGCTTGACATGGTGTTCCATGCAAAGCACGGACATGCTTTGCTATGTATGTGTGTGTGTGTGTGTGTGTGTGTGTGTGTGTGTGCGTGACAGGTTCATGGACCCTTGCCTTCCCCAACATGCGAGACCTCATGTCTGACTTTCAGCTAACCCAGGAGCGGCCTAACGTGGCCTTGGCCTTTACCAGCATACAGGGGTACAAGGACCTGATGGCGTACAACGTACAGGCCGCGCAGTACATGGTCACACTGCACAACGCATGTGTGCGAGAGACACTGTCAGCATGCAATGGTGAGCGACCCACTGCTATCATGCATTGCCAAGGCCTGGTGCTGCACCAAGACTATCTGCGATACCACCACCCTACAGCCTACCACAGCTTTGCCTGCACCTAGTACCACCCTGCGGCCTGCGTGCCATCTCCGCGCGCGCCTAGCCACACGCGTGCCTCCCTGTTTGCGTGTGCTTCAAGACCTTCAGGGCGCCACACACGCGTTTGCTGGACCTGACTCCTTAAACGAGCTTGTGTGTTCCTTCTTATGCTGCAGGGTACGAGTGTAAGGAGAGCGAGGGCTCGTTCGTGTTGGCATTCAACAAGGCGTCTGTGGCACTAGAGTGGGCTCTCACACTGCAGTTAGCCCTGCTGTGCCTCGCATGGGAGCCTGAGACCCTCTCTAACCAGCTGACACACGAGGTCTATGACGGCAACCAGGTATGTGTATGGTCCCAAAGCGCCTGAGACGCCCTTTGCACACGCCTCTATCCCCTATCCCAAGCAGCCTGTCTTTGCGGCCCTTGGTATCCAAGGAACTGGCCCTGCCCGGCAGCCTTGGCATGTAGTTGTGGCTCTTCTCATCATGGCGCACACAGTAGGACATTGGTGCCCACCAGCAACTGCCCTCCAAGCGAATCCTCCAGTGGCTGATGAGTAAGCCAATTAACCTACGATGCTGCGTGGTCTTATGGCCTTGCAGGCTATCTTCAGAGGGCCAAGGACCAGGGTTGGTGTCTACGCAGGTAAGCAGCACTCAAGCACACACTGGGGTTGCTCGTCTGATTTGCACACCAAACTGCGAGCCTGCACTTGCTGGGCGTTCACATGGCGGAGTGTGCTTTTGCCATGGCTGTCTTATCACAGGTGCTGTCGACAGGGTCACAGAGTGGTGCACGCCCTATCATCGCGTCAGCATTCTTCCTTATGCTGTGGCAACACTGTGCGCCTGTACGTGGGTTGCATTTGCCCTTATACAGGTGCTGTGGACAGGGTCACGCCCAACATCAAGACAGGCAGGGCAGACTACTTTGGTCAACCAGTCAACAGGGCTGCACGCCTCATGTCCGCAGCGCATGGCGGACAGATCGTATGCGACCAGGCCCTGCTCCAGGAGGTGCGCACACTTTCAAGCTCTGCGCGCACAGACAAGATAGATCATTGAGCGATCATGCAGAGGAGCTTTGAGTGTCTGTTTTGTGCTACACGGTGCGTGCGTGTGTGTGTGTGTGTTTGTGTGTGTGCAAAAGGTGCTCAACGACTGGGCAACGAAGTACAACGCCGTTGCAACCGGCCTCACCCCACCACCCCCCCAGTCCCCACCCACCCCCTCCAGTCCCCTCGCAACACGCATACACATCCACAACCCCACAGCCAGCAGCCCTACATCCCCCTCTACCCTCCCAAGCGTCTTCGCACGCAACTCCTACACGCTCCCACCGCGGACGCCGCCAACCCCAGGCTCGCCGGCGGCATCCGCGGCGAGCCCGCGTGGGTCGGAGCCCGTGGCAGCGCGCCGCGGCGTGCGGTGGGCATCCTTGCAGGGCGGAGACGACAAGCATAACCACACAAACGAAGATACAGGCAAAATGACTGGTCAAGACAAGGATAAGGGGGGTGTCAATACAGGTGTTGTTGGTGAGGGCCAAAGGAGCTCGTTGGATGGTGCATCAGTGGCCACAAATGTGTCGCAGGCTCCAGTCAGAGGCAGGGCTGCGCTAAGGAGAAGGGACGAGCAGGACAGTGGGCCGTCGAATGTGCGGATAGCAAGGTCATACCTGGCTCGCTCCCGGTCAAGGTAAGCAAACCATAACTGAAACGCACGGGCAGCTGCCTCGTTAGGAGCGTTAGGAGTGATTGTGAGGAGAAAGGTTCAGGCTTTGCAGGCCTGGCCGCATTGAAGAGGGGGAGGATGGCTGGGTGTAAAGGCATGTGTGTTTGTGCGTGTGTGTGTGTGTGTGTGTGTGTGTTGCACAGGGGTAAAAGTAGGCCCATGCGGGCCGCCGACCCAGACACAGGCGAGCAGTCCCTATCCCGCGCTGCAACACACATACCAGACGACCGCACGTCTGCCTCTACACCCCGCTCACAAACAAACATGGTATGCAGCTAGTTCACTCACACGGCACGATTCAAAAGCACCCAACCTGCTCATGACGCTTGTGCACATGACCTCATGCATGCATTTACAAGGCCCTGTGCATGACCACGAGCACGCGTCTACACGACCTCTTCAGCTCGCATGCATGCATGCATGTGTCCAGACGTTTGCATGGGTTCAGTTTTTTGCATGTGTGTGTGTCTCGCAGGTTTCAGACCATCAGCGCCCCTCCGATTCCACCACTCACGAGCCCCACATTTTTACACACCGCTCACACGTACGCACTTCTTCACAGGGCGAGAGCAGACAGGCTGATATGTCCTGTGAGAGCACACGGTCGTCTGCAACAAGATCATTTAGAACCGTTTCTAACCCACCAACGCCCTTGAGCGGCT
>VFQQ010004512.1_pt1 | contig 12228 bp, 10 predicted proteins | sample 3512341 | NCBI WGS metagenome assembly VFQQ01 (sample SAMN10412373, study PRJNA504923) | tailings metagenome | isolation source: Relicate 2 Philex TSF1 revegetated site | place: Philippines: Tuba, Benguet | collected 2017-08-29 | reverse complement strand
TGTCGATCCGCAATATCCGGGCGGGCGCCAGATTTTCTCGCAGTTCCTGGCCGAACCGCGGACTTATGGCGTGACACTGCGCGGCAAATTCTGACCGCATAACACGGTCAAGACAGGGAGGGCGGGGCCGGCGGTCCCGCCCTCTTTTTTTGCCCGTGGCGCGGCGATCCGCGTCAACCTGTCACCCCTGACAGCTGTGGCTGAAAAGTCGCGCCTTTGCGCCAATGACGCTACGGTATCGGCTTGTGCTGGCCAGTCCCCGCCGGGTCGTGATAAACAGCAGTCAACGATCAGAAAGACCGCTCTCCCGCAAATGACAGACGATTGAGGAGGGCTATTGTCATGAAAAATTCGATCAAGCGGACCACACGGTTCCTGTGCGGCGGGGCGACCGGCCTGTCGTTGGGATGCGCGCTGCTGGCGACGCCGGCCATGGCGCAGGAGGCGGGGGCCGACACCAGCGACGATACCATCATCGTCACCGCCACCCGCCGCAGCGAGGCGCTGTCCGATGTGCCGATCGCAGTATCGGCGGTGACCGGCGAAACGCTCGAAAAGACCGGCGCCACCGACGTGCGCGCGCTGGGTCAGGTGGCGCCGTCGCTGCTGGTGTCGGGCGCCACCAGCGAAGTGAATTTCACGGCGCGCATCCGCGGCATCGGTACGGTCGGCGAAAACCCCGGCCTCGAAAGCTCGGTCGGGCTGTTCATCGACGGCGTGTATCGCAGCCGTACCGGCGTCGGCCTGTCCGAACTCGGCGATATCGAGCGGGTGGAGGTGCTGCGCGGGCCGCAGGGAACCTTGTTCGGTCGCAACTCGACCGCCGGCCTGATCAACATCGTGACCAAGGGGCCGGATCTCGGCGGTTTCGGTGCCAAGGGATCGGTCAGTTACGGAAATTATGACTATTGGCGCATCGACGGCATGATCAATGCGCCGCTGGGCGAAAAGGCGGCGCTCCGCGTCGACGGCGTGTGGCAACAGCGCGACGGCTTTATTAAAAATGCAACGCCGGGCGAGCCCGACATCAATGACCGCGACCGCTGGCTGGCGCGCGGCCAGCTGCTGCTCGAACCGAGTGAGACGGTGAAACTGCGCCTGATCGCCGATTACAGCGAGCGCAAGGAAAACTGCTGCGGCGGGGTGCTGCTGAATCCTGTCCGCAATCTGGCGCGCGGCGCCGACGGTTTCCCCGTCGCCTCGGCCAACACGCTGTTGCCGATCCTGCAGATTCTGGGATCGAACCATCAGGTGCCGCCCTTGGGGACCAGTTTTGTGCGCCGTCAGGCGACGACGCCGGGGGTGACCTATCGATCGGATACCAAGGACTGGGGTGCCTCCGGCGAGGTCAATTGGGACCTGGGCGGCGCATCGCTGACGTCGATCACCGCCTATCGCGACTACAAGAATGCGCAGGGACAGGACGCCGATTTCAGCGCGCTCGACGTCTTGCGCCGCACCGACCTCGACCGCCGCTTCCGCCTGTTCACGCAGGAACTGCGCTTGCAGGGTGAAGCGTTCGACGGGCGGCTCGACTGGCTCGTCGGCGGCTATTATGCCAACGAAAAGCTCGATGTCGATGACGACATTGTTTATGGCAATAATTACGAGCAATTCGCCAACTGCCTGTTGTTTGCGAGCGCGCTGCCATCGGCGGTGCTGCCCACCAATCCCTTCTGCGTCAATGTGCCGGTCGTCCAGGGAACGATCGGCGCGCTGCCGCCCGGAGCGACGCGCAGCCTGCTCGAAGCGTTGATTGCCAACCCTGCGCGCCCCGGTTTCGGGTCGCTCGCTGCTGCACTCGGCCAGCCGACGCTGGCGATCAACGGCACCGGCAACCAGGGGTCGCGGTTTGCCCAGCGCAGCCGCAATTATGCGATCTTTACGCATAACAGCTTCGACATCGTCCCCGACGCGCTGACCTTGACGATCGGTGCGCGTTATACCAGCGAGCGCAAGACGCTGGATGCCGACGCCAATTTCAACAATGCCATCTGTCCGCTGATCGTCAATTCGCCGTTCCAGTCGCTCGCGACACTGCCCTGCGTCATTAACGGCACCGCGCCCGACCTGCCGCGCAGCAGCGCAGGTACGGTGTTCAAGGACAATGAGTGGACCGGCACCGCGGTGCTCAGCTGGAAGCCGACCCCTGATCTGCTGGTTTATGGCTCGGCATCAAAGGGGTACAAGGCGGGCGGATTCAACCTCGACTTTTCGGCGCTCGACCGCACCTGCAACGTCGCCTTCGATACTGCATGCGCCGCGCGGCTGGCGCTGCCCGCGAATAGCAGCGGTAACGGCCGCCCCGAAGCGAGCGACCTGCAATTCGCCAGCGAAAAGGTCGACGCCTATGAATTGGGGATCAAATATGACGGTCCCGGGTTCGACCTGAACATCGCCGCTTTTTACCAGGAATACAGCAATTACCAGCTGAACACCTTCAACGGCGTCAATTTCGAGGTCACCAATATCCAGGCGTGCAAGGACGATCTGGGCGGCGCCGACAGCGACGGGTCGGCCGCGACCGGTGCCTGCGCCGCCAACCGCCTGAAACCCGGCGTGCGGTCGAAGGGGATCGAAATCGAGGCGTTCCTGCGCCCGGCGCGTTATGTGTCGGTGAACATGGGGCTGACCTATGTCGATACGCTCTATCGCCGCAATCTGGTCGGGACCGGCGGACGGCCGCTGTCGCCGGTGCTGTTCCAGCTGCCCGGCCGCGGGGTGTCGAACGCGCCGCGCTATGTCGCGACGGCGGGGATCAGCTGGACGCCGCCGATCGGCGGATCGGGAATGAGCGCGCTCGTCTATCTCGACACCCGCCTGCAAAGCGACACCAACACCGGGTCGGACCTCGACGTCGAAAAGATCCAGGACGGCTTTGCGGTCTTCAACGGACGGCTTGGTCTCTATGGCCCGGATCGTCGCTGGGGTGTCGAACTGTGGGGCCAGAATCTGTTCAACAAGAAATATTACCAGATCGGCGCCGACATGCCGCTCCAGGGCGGGGGCACCTTCCGCGCCGTCGCGGCACCCGCCGCCAGCGGGCTCAGCGGCACCGCAAACCAGCTGTTCGTCGGCTTCCCCGGCGAACCGCGCACCTATGGCGTGACGCTGCGCGGCCGGTTCTGAGGCCTCTCCCCCTCTCCCTATGGGGAGGGTTGGCGGGGGTCTGTCGCAGCCGGGCACTGTTGCGACAGACCCTTCGCATCCGGGCGCGACGGCAAGCGCCGGACCTTACCGCGCGCGGGCGGCCTGGTGCGCAATGTCGGTCATCAGCTTGCGGAACAGCACCGCGCCCGCCGTGCCCGATGATTTGAGCGCGCGCTCGCAGTCGAGCAGGCGGGTCATCAGCCGCGCGATCCGCAGCGAATCCCAGATGCGCAGCTGCGCGGTGACCGCGTCGCGTTCTTTCCAGAACACCCCGCTGCTTTTCGCCGCGACCACGGTCGCCGGATGCGCGCCGGCATCGACCTCGGCGCGCAGCCGCGCCAGCGCCAGCGCGCGGATCGCGAGCGCGCGGATGATCCGGATTTCGGCGACGCCGACCGCCGCCGCGGTCGCGAGCATATCGGGCAGCTCGCGCACCTTGCCGCCCAGCGCCACATTGATGCACGCGCTGACGTCCTCCTCGTGCGTCGCGGCGCCCAGCGCGGCGATATCGGCGGCGCTGACCTGCCGCTGGCGATCGGGTGCGGCGTCGAGGTACAGCGCCATTTTTTCGATCTCGCGCCGCATCAGCGCCTGGTCGCCCGACACCAGATCGACCAGCAATTGCGCCTCGGCATTCGCCAGCCGCAATCCCTGCTCTTCCGCGGCAGCGATCGCGATGCCGACGAGAGCGCGGCGATCGGGCTGGTAACAGATGGCGGCGACGGCATGGTCCGACGCTTCGACCAGCTTGACCAGTTTAGATTTGGCGGTGACCGATGCACCGGTCGCAACCACCGGATTGATTGCCGTCTCGGCGTCCAGCAGTGCTTCGACCGCTGCCAGCGCATCGTCGCCGCTGCCGGCGAGTTCGAGCCGGATGATCCGGGCCGACGAAAAAAGCGACATCGACGCCGCTTCGGCGGCGAGCAGCGACGGATCCTGCGCGAGCTGCGATCCCGACAGATCGACACGCTCGGCGTCCCTGCCCGCCAGCGTCACCAGATGGCCGGCGACTGCCGCCATCGTCGCCTCGTCGGGACCGGTGAGCAGATAGAGGCGGATTGCCGGACCGAGCCGCGACTGGCGCTCCAGATCGGCAGGCTTGACCGTTCTCATCGCCGCTCAGGGCGTCGGTGCCGACGCGCTGGCGGGGCGACCGCCGCCGCGGTCGGCAAAAACGGCAAGCCGCGCGACGATCTGGTCGGAAATTCCCGAGGCGAGCCGCTCGAGCGCCGTGGTCTCGGCGGCGATCGTGGCAAATTCGCTGCCGACCACATCGATCCCGGCGTCCTGCGCGGCGGTTGCGTCGAGCAGTACCTCGCCGGTCGCGGTATCGACCAGTTGATAGCGGGCGCGCAGCGTCCGGCGCTCGCGCGTCACCGCATCGTCGGCGCGGACGCCAAAGCCGGTGATCGAATCTTCGAGCCGGACATCGAGCCGCAGGCGCTTGCCTGCGCCCTGTCCGCCCTGCGTCGCCTGTAACCGGTCGCGCAGCGCGTTGCGGACCAGCCAGCCGCTATGCCCCTCGATCGGCGCGACGTCGACATCGGCCAGCACCTGCGCCACCGCCCCCTGGCTGCCGCCCGCATAAACGGGACGCAAACCGCAACCACCAAGGGCGAGCGAGGCCGTGACGAGGGCAGAGACGAAAAGCGTACGCATCAGGGAACGATATTCACCAAACGGTCGGGGACCACAATCACCTTCTTCGGGGCAGCGCCGGCGAGCAGCTCGACGATGCGCGGGCGCGCCAGCGCCGCGGCTTCGAGCGCCGCCTTGTCGGCGCCCTTGGCCGCGGTCATCGTATCGCGCAGCTTGCCGGCCATCTGGATCGCGATCGTTACCTCGTCGTCGACGAGCAGCGCCGGATCGGCGGCGGGCCATGCGGCGTCGGCGATCAGCGGGGTCGTGCGCTGGCTTGCAGGGAGCGCGGCCCACGCCTCTTCGGCCAGATGCGGCATCATCGGCGCGACGAGGAAGATCAGCGTGCGGCACGCTTCGGCGCGCGTCGCCGACGGTTTGGCCTTTTCGATGTCGTTGGCGAGCGCGTGGATTTTCGCCACCGCCTTGTTGAAGCCCAGCGCTTCGATGTCGGCCGCAACCCCGGCGATCGCCTGATGCAGCTTGCGGGCGAGTCCCTTGTCTTCCGAACCGTCGCCGACATTTTCGGTGTCGCCGAACAGGCGCCACAGCCGCTGGACAAAGCGCCACGCACCCTCGATCCCCGCCTCGCTCCACGGCAGGTCGCGCTCGGGCGGGCTGTCGGACAGCATGAACCAGCGCGCGGCGTCGGCGCCATATTGGTCGAGGATGGCGTCGGGATCGACGACATTCTTCTTCGACTTCGACATCTTGATCACGCGGCCCACCTCGACCGGCGCGCCGTCGGCTTCGAGCGTCGCCCCATCGGCCGAGCGGACAATCTCGTCGGGGGTGAAGTATAACGGCGGCAGGCCTTCGCCCTGCGCGCGGCTGTAGGTTTCATGCGTCACCATGCCCTGCGTGAACAGGCTCGCGAACGGCTCCTTTATGTCGATCATGCCCAGCTTGTTCAGCGCGCGTGTCCAGAAGCGCGCATAGAGCAGGTGGAGGATCGCATGTTCGATGCCGCCGATATATTGATCGACGGGCAGCCAGCGGCGGATGACGTCGGGGTCGAAGGGCTTGTCCGCGGGTGCCGAGGCGAAGCGCAGGAAATACCAGCTCGAATCGACGAAGGTGTCGAGCGTGTCGGTCTCGCGCACCGCATCGCCGCCGCAGCTCGGGCATCGGGTGTGCTTCCACGTCGGATGGCGGTCAAGCGGATTGCCGGGGACCGAAAAGTCGGCATCGTCGGGCAGGACGACCGGCAGCTGGTCCTTGAGCACCGGAACGAGGCCGCACGCCGCGCAGTGGATGAAGGGGATCGGCGTCCCCCAATAGCGCTGGCGCGACACGCCCCAGTCGCGCAGCCGCCATACCGTCGTGCCCTTGCCCCAGCCTTCATGCTCGGCGCGCGCGATGACCGCGGCCTTCGCTTCGTCGATGCCCATGCCGTCGAGGAAATGGCTGTTCACGAGCTTGCCGGGGCCGGTATAGGCTTCGGTGCCGGTGAAATGCTGCGCCGTCTCGTCGCCGTCGGCGATCACGCGGTGGACCTGCAACCCATATTTATGCGCGAAATCAAGGTCGCGCTGGTCGTGCGCGGGGCAGCCGAAGATCGCGCCGGTGCCATAGTCCATCAGCACATAATTGACGACCCAGACGGGCAAGTGCCAGTTGGCATCGAACGGATGCTCGACCGCCAGCCCGGTGTCGAAGCCCAGCTTCTCGGCGGTGTCGATCTGCTCGGCGGCGGTGCCCTGACGACGGCATTCGGCGATGAACGCCGCGAGCTCGGGCGAATCCTTGGCCAGTTTTTCGGCCAGCGGATGATCGGGCGAAATCGCGGCAAAGCTCGCGCCGAACAACGTATCGGGACGCGTCGTGAAGACGTCGAACCCCGGCGCGCCGCCCGCGAGCTTGAACGAAAACTCCAGCCCCTGCGACTTGCCGATCCAGTTCTCCTGCATCAGCCGGACCTTGTCGGGCCATTTATCGAGGCTGCCCAGCCCTTCGAGCAATTCGTCGGCGTAGTCGGTGATCTTGAAGAACCACTGCGACAGTTTCTTCTTCTCGACCAGCGCGCCCGAGCGCCAGCCGCGCCCGTCGATCACCTGCTCGTTGGCGAGCACGGTCATGTCAACCGGGTCCCAGTTGACGTAGCTTTCCTTGCGATAGACGAGCCCCGCGGCATAGAGGTCGAGGAACAGCGCCTGTTCCTGCCCGTAATAATCGGGTTCGCACGTCGCGAGCTCGCGGCTCCAGTCGATCGCAAGGCCGAGCCGCTTCAGCTGGCCGCGCATCGCGGCGATATTGTCGCGCGTCCAGCCGCCGGGGTGGACACCCTTTTCCATTGCGGCATTTTCGGCGGGCATGCCAAAGGCGTCCCAGCCCATCGGGTGGAGCACGTCGTGGCCGGTCATCCGCTTGAAGCGCGCGAGCACGTCGCCCATCGCATAGTTGCGGACATGGCCCATATGGATGCGCCCCGACGGATAGGGGAACATTTCGAGGATATAGGCCTTGGGCTTTGCCCCGCTGTCGGTCGTGGCAAAGCTGTTCGCCGCCTCCCACGCTTGTTGCCAGCGGGCGTCAGCGGCGAGGGCGCCGAAGCGCGGTTCGCGGGTCATGTCGTGCTACCCCGTTGTCTGGTTGGCGGGCGCCCGGCAGGCGCCGCGCGATTATTCCTTGAAGGCGCTGCGGCGCAGGTCGCGGGCGCGGGTCAGGATGATTTCCTCCAGCTTCTGCACGGTCGCCGCCTGCACCGGAGCGTCGACCCAGCCGCCGCCCTGTGCCACCTGGCGCGAGGCCGCGACGCGCAGCGCATCGGCGCGCAGGTCGCGGTCGAGAATCGACACGGTAACCTTCATCCGCTCGCCGGGATTGGACGGATTGGCGTACCAGTCGGTGATGACGACGCCGCCCGCGCTGTCGGCCTGAAGCAGCGGCATGAACGACAGGGCGTCGAGCGACGCGCGCCACAAATAGCTGTTGACGCCGATCGTCGTCACCTGGCTGGCGGCCAGGTCGGCGCGTGGCCGGCTCTTGCTGGCGCAGGCCGAAAGCCCGATCGCGGCAAGCCCGAGCAGCGCATAGGCGGCCACACGGCGACCGCGCGCGGCGCCGGTATGGGCAAGGACGGAAAGCTTGGACATGCCGATAACACCTTATCTCTTGAGCGCTGCGGGACAAGGTCGTCGCGCCGCACTGGCCGTTATTGCCAGCGTCTCTATCGCCCTTGCCCGCGTCGGGCAAGCACGGCAATTTCGCGCTGCCGCCCGTTCAGATTCTGCTCAGAATCGCTCGCCACTGTGACGCCGACGCAACAATGTCGGGGAAAAGCCGTTTGACTGTAATAATTTTCCGGGAATCACTGGCAAAATTATGACAGCAGGCCTATCTCCAGAATCACTTGGGGTTGGAGTCGCAGGGACATGACGCGGAAACCGCGGCATTTTTGGAAAGGTAGCCTCACCGCTTTGGCGGTGGTTTCGCTTGCCTTGCCGCCCGCACTCGCCGCCATGTCGCGTTCGGAACGGATTCGCGACACCGCGCTGTCGGACACGCTGCTCGGCCAGTTCACCCCGGCATCGGGTGATCCGCGCCTGATCGCGCGCTATCAGAAAATGTCGGCCGAACAGCGCAGCAGCTTTACCTTCACGCCCGCGCTGACCGACCAGAGCCGCAAGAATCGCGCGATCACCGTGGTGATCCGCGCCCGCGACGACGCATCGAGCGCCGCGCGCACCTCGGCCATCGCCGCCGGACGCACCACACCGATCGCGATCACGCCGGTCGCCTATGATCTGGGCGCGTCGGTCGGGTTCGAAAAATTCGTGACGCCGTCGCTGCCGCGTGGCGCCGACCTGCGCAACCTGCCGGTCGCCAAGGCCCCCGAGCAGGCCGAAAAGAAATCGCGTTTCGCGACGCGCATGGTCAACCGGCCCGCCGACCCGAGCGGCGCGACCGACCGCATCACCGCACCGGGCGAATCCCCCGTGGTCGATGTCGTCAGCAGCTATCGCCTGACCAAGAATATCGATGTCACCGCCGGCGTGCGCTATCGCAGCGACGACCGCGTCGAACCGCTGACCGATGCCCGGCGCGACAGCCAGGCGGTCTATGTCGGAACCGCCTTCCGCTTCTAAGCCTACATCGCTATTTGCGTCATAGCGGCCTGCAAATGGCGACCTTCCGCGCTTCCGGTGCTCACGCACATTAAGTGCGCTGCGCTCCGGGTCGCGGAACGCCACCATTTTCGGCTCGCTCTGACCCAAATATCGACGCAGACTTTGCCCCGCGCCGGGCGGCCTTTTGCTCCCACGCATCGATCGCTGCCCAGCCGGGTTTAAGACCGCTCGCCCGACGGTTGAGCGCGCGGGCGCGGGTGGGCGCCATCCCGCCGAGCGCGATCGGCTGGCCGCCCGCGAGGCGCGCCAGCCGCAGCCACGTGGCCAGTCCCAGCGCCTTGGCCCCGGGATGCGACCGGGTCGGGTGGAGCGGCGAGATGAACACGCCGTCGGCCTTGGCGCGGCGCGCGCGGCGGGCCTCGCGCGTGTCATGCACCGGCATCGTCAGCCGCAAGCCGAGCCGCCGTGCCTGCGCCGCGCGGCGCGCGTCATGCTGGCGCAGGTGGACGCCGTCGGCGCCCCACCGCCGCGCCACATCGGGCGACCCGGCGAGCAGGATCACCAGCCCCCGCGCCCGCGCAACATGAACCAACCGCCGCAACAGGCGCCAGCGCGCGCCGCGGGCCAGGCTGTCGTGCCGCAGTACGATCCCGCTGCCCGGCGGCAGCAACGCCGCCAGTCGCACCACACCGATCGCCAGCCGCTCGTCGCTGAACAGCCATTGCGGCGGCAGGGGGTGGCGTCGGACCATCGCCCTTTCTATAGGCGCGTCGCGGGCGCACGCAACGCGCCGGGACGGGATGATCGATGAGCGACGCGGCAAACAGGCTGGCTGGGGTAAAGACAAAGATCGCCGACGCGGCAACGCGCGCGCAGCGCAAGGCCGACGACATCTGCCTGATCGCGGTGTCGAAAACGCACGATGCCGCCGCGATCCGGCTGTTGATTGCCGCGGGCCAGCGCCATTTCGGCGAAAACCGGGTGCAGGAGGCCGCGGCGAAATGGCCCGAGCTGCGCGCCGAAACCCCCGACATCAAACTCCACCTGATCGGCCAGTTGCAATCGAACAAGGCCGACGAAGCGGTGGCAATGTTCGACGCGATCCATTCGGTCGATCGTTCGTCGCTGGTGCAGGCGCTGGCAAAGGCCTGCGACAAGGCGGGCAGGCAGCCGCAGCTGTTCGTGCAGGTGAATATCGGTGCCGAGGAACAAAAGGGCGGCTGCAAGGTCGCCGACCTGCCTGCCCTCCTCGCCGAAACCCGGGCGGCCGGGCTGACGATCGCCGGGCTGATGGCAATTCCCCCCGCGGACATCGAACCCGCCCCTTTCTTTGCGCTGCTCGACGAACTGGCCGAGCGTCATGCGCTGACGGGGCGATCGATTGGGATGAGCGGCGATTATGAAACCGCCGTTATGCTGGGTGCAACGCACGTTCGCGTCGGGACCGCGCTGTTCGGCGCGCGGGGTTAGGTAGGTCATTTTGGCCGATTACCAAGATCGCAAGCCGGGGTAGAACTGGGCCAATAGACTTGTGGGGGGAGGTACGGTGATGACGCTCGTAGCAAGCCTGTTGCTATTGACATCATTCGATCAGGCACGAGCCACCGCGCTCGAGGCCTCGCTGCCCCCGACATCGAAAGCGACCGAATGTCATGAACCAGAAGGGTGGAATGAGGTAGCGCAGCGTAATCCACGCTATGTGGTCTTCGGCGAAATCCACGGCACGCAACAAGGACCGGAATTCATCGGCAGCTTGGCCTGCGCCCTAGCCACCAAGGGAGAGCGAGTTCTGGTTGCCGTCGAAAAAAGCGCGACGGATGATCCGGCTCTGCAAGCTGCGTGGGCACTGCCCAAGGATCAGTTCCAAAAGCCTCTCGGGGACATTGGGTGGACCGGTCGACAGGATGGCGTGGCCAGCCAGGCGATGTTCGAGATGCTCGTAGGATTGCACGGCCTGAAAGAAAAAGGTTTACCCATCGGCATTGTCGCGTTCAACGGTGATCGCGATGCGGCTCAGTCCCAGCGCTTTGCTGATTTGGCCGGGCAAGGGCCACATGAAGCGGCGCAGGCGGAGAATATAGTTCACGCCGCTCAGCGGGCCAATTATGATCGGGTGCTGATCCTCGTCGGCAATTTCCACGCTCGGAAGCGAACGGTTGATTGGGGTGGTGCCCGGTTCGACCCAATGGCGGCGCGGCTCAATCGTTACGACAATACTTTGGCGCTGAACATGCGCTATGCGGCAGGAACCAGCTGGAACTGCGTTCGCAAAGCGGCGGCAGCGGTTGATGATGGGAAACCTCTCACCGATGAAGGGCTAGACTGCGGCATCCACCAGATACGGGGTAGCGCAGACCTTGGCCGCTCGCCTTTTGTCGAACTCGTTGCCACTGAAAATAGGGCAGCGGACGACTATGACGGTTTCTTCTGGGTCGGGCCGGTCACTGGCTCTCCACCATTCGCCGCACAATAGGTCGCCGCCGATTGCAAGAGGAACGGCATCAACCGCCCTATTGATACTCCACCGTCACCGGAATCCGCCCGCGATAATCGCCGTCGTCGAGGCCCGCGATCTGCAACCGCCCGCCGAAGCGGAATTGCAGGCGCCCGTCGGGGCCGAGGCGGGGTGCGGCGCTGAGATCGGTCGCAAGGCCGGTGACGCGGGCGGTGCGGCCGTGGCTGCCCTCCAGATCGACGCTGGCCGGCAGGATGACGCGCACTTCGGCGCCCGGTTCGCCGCGAACGGTGACCGTGCCGGTGAGCGCGAAGCCGCCGAGGTCGACGACATCGCCGCGCAGGCGCCGGGCGCCGGAGACCGGATCGACTTCGACCTCGCCGCCGCCCGCGCCGACCGCGATGCGGCCCAGGTCGAGCCGCGTTTCGACCTCGACGCGCAGCGGCACCGGCGTATCGCGCGACCGGGCCGCGCCGGGCGCGTCGGCGGCGCAAAGCAGGCACGGCGCCGCCGCGACCGGCGGGCTGGCGAGCGCCAGCAGCAAACCCAGGACAAGACGCAGCTTCACGCCCAAAGCCTTAGGCGATCATGGTTAAACGCGCGTAAAAATAGGATGCGGGGCAGGGTACCGACCTCTTGCAGCATGTCACCGCAGACCCGATATCGGGTGCGACCGGCGATCCCGGCGATGCCCGCCAGCCGCGCAGGAGATATCCAGCATGACCAACCCGACCCCCGGCAAACCGCTCGACCCGATGGCGCACCATGTGCTGCGCGAAGGCGGCACCGAACGCGCGTTCACCGGCAAATATACCGACCACAAGGGCGACGGCGTCTATCGCTGTGCCGGATGCGGCGAACCGCTTTTCGACAGCCGCACCAAATATGACAGCGGCTCGGGTTGGCCAAGCT
>VFQQ010004511.1_pt1 | contig 12228 bp, 7 predicted proteins | sample 3512341 | NCBI WGS metagenome assembly VFQQ01 (sample SAMN10412373, study PRJNA504923) | tailings metagenome | isolation source: Relicate 2 Philex TSF1 revegetated site | place: Philippines: Tuba, Benguet | collected 2017-08-29 | reverse complement strand
CGCGTTGCCCGAGGGGTCGCGGAAGAACATCGTCGCCTGCTCGCCCACCTGGCCGGCAAAGCGGATGTAGGGTTCGATGACGAACTTGACGCCGCCAGCGCGCAGGGTGTCGGCCAGTGCATGGAACGTGTCCCAGGGCAGCACGACGCCGAAATGCGGCACCGGCACGTCGTGGCCGTCGACCGGGTTGTGGTGGTCGGTGGACTTCTTCGGGCTCAGGTGGGCCACGATCTGGTGGCCGAAGAGATCGAAGTCGATCCACTCGCTGCTGCTGCGCCCTTCGGGGCAGCCGAGCAGGCCGCCGTAGAAGGCACGCGCGGCGGGCAGGTCGTCAACCGGGAAGGCGAGGTGGAAGGGGGCGATCGAAGGTGCTGCGGGCATGGCAGGTGGCGGCGGCAAAACGCCCATTGTCCGCTGCGGCGCCCTCGCATGGCAGAACCTTGTCGAGAACGATGCACCACCGGCCTTCAGCCCCGCGCCCTCCACGAAAGCCAGGGCCCGGGCGATTCCACACCATGAGCCCTGCCTCGGACCCCAGCCCGACACCACCCGCCGAGTGGGGAACAGGCTCTCCCTCGAAAGCAGGCCCCTCCGTTTCCCCGTTAGGTTGGCATTGACCCCACCAGGGGCCGCGCAGAGCATCGAGCGATCGTTCGGCTGCCTGGGGAGGGCAACGATGTTCGCAAGACTCAACCGCGGTTACCTGTGTTGCGCCGCGCTGATGGCCGCGCTGGCGCAAAGTGGCTCGTTCGCGCAGGACAGCGTGCGCACACGCTACCTGCACGGGCACACGCCCGAGACGATGGCGCCGCTCGCGACGCTCGATTCGGAGCTGATGGGCGACCGCATCAGCCTCTTCAACGGTGCCCTGGAGTTCGCGCACACCGACGCCAGCATCCCGGGCAACAGCGCGCTGCCGGTGGCCATCCACCGCAAGCTCGCGATCGAACGCAACCCCTTCGTCCAGCGCGAGTTCGGCGACTGGAGCCTGGAGGTGCCGCGGATCGAAGGTGTCTTCGCCATCCGCGACGGGTGGAAGACCTCGGCGGGCACGCTCGCACGCTGCTCCAACTTCTCGGCACCACCGTTGACCGACACCACCGTCGCGTTTCCGGGCGACATCGAGCAGTGGGGAAACCAGTCGGCCCCGGCGCCCTCCGGCAAGCAGCCTGCCGATGGCCCGTCGGTGGTCATCAGGCGCGTCTACTGGGCGCCGAACGAGTTCTGGCAGGGCACGTTCCTGAACGTCCCCGGGGTGGGCGCGCAGGAGGTGCTCAAGCGCAACGCGGCCGACAACTTCGCACCACAGGACACGCTGGCGTACCCGCTGGTCACACGCGATCGTTGGCAGCTGCACTGCCTGCCCTCGGTGAAGAACGGTGTTGGCGAGGGCTTTGTCGCCGTGTCGCCCGAAGGCGTGCGGTATCAGCTCGACTGGATGGAGACCCTGCGCGAGCGGCATCTGCAGGCCGAGGGCATTCCCGGCATGGCCAACGCGATCCTGCTCGGGCGCGTGCGCGTGGTGCTGAAGGCGACCAAGGTCACTGATCGCTTCGGCACCGAAGTGCGCTACGTCTACGACGGCACATCCAAGCTGCAGCGCATCGAGTCCAGCGATGGCCGAACACTCTGGCTCGGCTACGACGGCCAAGGCAGGATCGCCCACGTCAACGACGGCCTGCGCACGTGGACCTACGCGTATGCCACGACGGGCGAACTCTCGGCCGTCACGCTGCCGGACCAGACGCAGTGGACCTTCGGCCTGCGCGGCCTCACCTACCAGGCGCCGTGGGAGCTCGGCGAGAACGCGAACTGCGAGTTCCACGGTGGCTGGCCCGAAGGCGAACTGTCGGGGTGGCTGCGCCACCCCTCAGGCGCGACGGGGACGTTCTTCACCCGCTACATCGTGCACGGGCGCTCGAACGTCACGAAGTACTGCGTCAACAAGACCGGCCTGCGCGCGGACCCCACCTTCCCGATGTGGCCCAAGCAGATCGTGCAGCAGAGCATCGTGCGCAAGCAGATCAGCGGGCCTGCCATCCCCGACTACCTCTGGCGCTACGAGTACGGCATCGGCGTGTACGGCTGGGCGCCCTGTGCCAACTGTGCCGACACGAAGACCGTGACCGTCACCGACCCGGGCGGCACGATGACGCGGCACACCTTCGGCGTGCGCTTCCGCGTCAACGAGGGCCAGCTGCTGAAGACCGAGGCCGGCTGGGACGGCACCACGGCACTGCGCACCACGGAACTGCGCTACCGCGCCAGCGGCCCCTGGCCCGAGCCAGCGGGCATCAGCGTGTCGCAGACGACGGACTGGCTGTCGGCGCGCCACCGGCCGGTGGACCAGCGCGTGGTCACTCAGCAAGGGGTGGCCTTCAGGTGGCTTGCCGCCGATGGGGCGGAGGGCTTCACGCACCACCCGAAGCCCCGCAAGGTGACGATGCGGAGCGAGCCGCTGGGCCACGCCCGCACGCACACCACCCTGTACCACGACAACTCCGCGAAGTGGGTCATCGGCCAGGTGGCCAGCGTCACCGACGACCGCAACCGCGTCATCGAGTCGACCGAGCACCACCCGGTGTTTGCCGTGCCGGCGCGCGTGAGCCGCTACGGGCTGGAGAAGGAGCGCATCGAGTACCACGGCGACGGCACCGTGCACCGCCGCATCAACGCCGCCGGGCGGGCCACGACGTTCACGGACTACTTCCGCGGCTTGCCGCGACACGTGCAGTACGCCGACGGCACGGCGGAGACCGCCGACGTCAACGGCTTCGGCAAGGTCACCCGGCACACCAACGAGTACGGCACGACCCATCGCTACGAGTACGACGGCATGGGGCGCCTGCGGCGGGTGGACTACCCGCCCGAGCCGAACCTCACGTACCACCCGACCACGATCACCTACGAGCAGCAATCGGCACCGGAACACGGCCTGCCGGCTGGCCACTGGCGCCAGCGCATCCAGACCGGCAACGCGCACCTGTACCGCTGGTTCGATGCGCTCTGGCGCGTGCGACTGGAGCAGCGCTGGGCCGCCGACGACGGTGCCGGCGGCGGCAACAGCAGCCGCATGGTCGAGTTCCGCTACGACCACGCAGGGCACAAGACCTTCGAGACCACGCCGCAACGCTCCAACGTGCCCATCGACCGGCCGATCGCACGCTCCAACTTCGCGCAGATCCCGGCCGGGCACACCCATGGCACCGAATGGGTCTACGACGGCCTGGGCCGCGAGGTGCTGCGCAGCCAGGCCAGTGAGCTGGGCTTGCTGAACACGACCACGGCCTACGAAGACGGCTTCCGCCGCCGCGCGACCAACCCGCGTGGCTTCGCCACCGTCTACACGCTGCGGGCCTTCGACGACCCGGATGACAGCCACATCGTCCGTGTCGACGCGCCGGAGACGGCGTGGACCCGCATCGACCGCGACATCGACGGCCAGCCCGATCGCATCGTGCGCGGGGGCAGTGGCGTCCAGCCGGTGACACGCAGCTACGTGTACGACGCGCACCGCCGCCTGTGCAAGACCATCGAGCCCGAAGCCGGCGCCACCGTGCAGGGCTACGACCTGGCGGGCAACCTCGAGTGGCGCGCGCCCGGGCTGGCGCTGCCTGACCTGGCCTGCGATCAAGGCGCGGTGCCGGGAGCACGGCGCATCGACTACCGGTATGACCTGCGCGACCGGCTGTTGACCACCACCTATGGCGACAACGGCCAGGCGATCACCCGGAGCTACTGGCCGGACGGGCTGCTGCAGCAGATCGTGACCTCAGGCGGCGGTACCAACACGATTGCCTGGACCTACACCTACAACAACCGCCGTCTGCTGGCGGGCGAGCGCTACACCTGGGGTGACCCGAACAACGCTTGGCAGTTCGACTGGTCCGTCGACCCGCACGGCAACGTCAGCGGTCTGAGCGACCTCTGGGGCTTCATGGCCTACACCCCGGACGCCTGGGGCGCACCGCGGACCGTGGGCACCTACGCGCGCGACATCGTCTTCCACCCGAGCGGGCAACTGGCCGCCTACACGCTGGGCAACGGCATCGCCTTCGGCATGTGGCAGAACATCCGCGGTCTGCCCGAGCTCTGGGACCACGCCGGCGTGGTGCGCGACCGCTACGCCTACGACGCCAACGGCAACGTGACGTCGATCACCGACGAGCGCCATGGGGTACACCGCTCCATGCCCTGGTACGACGGCCTCGACCGGCTGCGGCAGGCCAACGGCCCCTGGGGTTCGGGCAGCTACGCGTACGACGCCATCGACAACCTGGTGTCGAGCACGGTCGGCGCACGCAGCCTGACGCATGGCTACGACACGAGTAACCGGCTCACGAGCATCACGGGTTCGCTGAACGTCACGATCAACTACGACCTCAACGGAAACGTCGAGAACCGCAACGGCCAGAGCTACAGGTTCGATCTGGGCAACCGGCTGCGCCAGGTGCCCGGCAGGGCCAGCTACGCCTACGACGGCCACGGACGGCGCAACCTCATCTGGTACGCGGACGGCAGCTACGCCCACCAGGCGTACACGATGGACGGCAAGCTGCGCTTGAGCTGGAAGCTCGGCCCATGGCACAAGCGCCATGTGTACCTTGGCGACAGGCTGATCGCGGAGACGGCCGCGGATGGCGTGACGACGTACTCACACACCGACGCGCTGGGCAGCCCGGTGGTGCGCACCGACGCGGCGCGCGGCGAGGTCAGCCGCACACGCTACGAGCCGTACGGCGCGACGGTGGGCGGCACGCACAACCCGAACGGGATCGGGTTCACGGGGCATGTGAACGATCCGGATACGGGGTTGGTGTACATGCAGCAGCGGTACTACGAGCCGTTGGCGGCGAGGTTCTTGTCGGTTGATCCGGTGGTGACGGATACCAGCACTGGCGAGCAGTTCGGTCGCTATGTATATGCGAACAACAACCCATACAAGTTCGTCGATCCGGATGGTCGCTTTGCCCACCGCGGCAACCACGGCGATCGCGGCGATTGTCGGCACGACGCCGGGCAATGTGCGACACGCGGGCCGCTACTGAGTCGGCCGGGCGCGTTGTTTCACACCGACGGCGATGCCGGCAGTCCTGAAAGCAACCGACAAGGCCTCTCGAGCACCAGCGGAGACCGACTAGGAGCTTGGGCATTGGCAGGGATGGTCGGGGTGCCGACGTTGGTTTCAGGAGGGCCACTGATCGCCAGCGCCGCGTTCAGCACCGCACCCAACTCCCTCGTGCTATGGAGCGGGTTCCTCACGTCACCAAACTTGAGCGCCCTTGGAGTCGCGGGCGTTACATTTGCCGGCACGCCCGGCGGCAAGGCGGCTAATCTTTTGGCCATGCTGTTTCCCCAAGGTGGGGCGGCACAGCACTTCATTTTCCAGAAGGCGAGCGCGATGTTGGCGTCACACGCGTCAGGCACCGTGACATTGCTCCTCCCCAAGGGCGCGACCTTGGGGTCACACGTCCAAACGGAACTTGCTGTGATCGCAAACAACCCTGCTGTGCGGGGCGTGACCACGAAGATTGTGGAAGGGAGCAAGTAGATGTGGCGTCACTTCTTTCGACAATTGCTGGGATTGCCCGTGGGAGGCCCGTACTCGCACGTCAAAGCACGCCTCTACGACCACAATGTCGTCCAGGTTGCCAAAGGCGGACGTTGGACCCTGGTCCGAGTGACCACAGAAACGGTCGGGCGGTCTCGGGTATCAAGTGTCTGGTTCAATGACTCGATGACTGAGTGGAACGACGGGAGCCCGGTATCGGAGGACGACAGACGCGAGCTGCTGTCCGCCGTCTCCTATTGGCTGAAGACCCAAGGCAATCAAACTCAAGTGCGGTGATGGCCACTGGAGTCAGCTTATGCATGCTGCTTGCGCCGTGAAATGGGCGCACTGCGAGACTCCGCGGGCATGACTGCCTCGATTCACTCCCTCCTCCTCCTCCCCGGTCTAGCCTGCGACCACGCGCTGTTCCACGAGCAGGCCGCGCCGATGGCCGCGCTCGCCCGCGTTCACATCAGCAGCGCCCACGCGCGCGAGCCCACGCTGCCGGCGATGGCCTCGCGCCTGCTCGCCGAACACCCCGGCCGCCACATCCTCATCGGCTGCTCGATGGGTGGCATGCTCGCGATGGAGATGCACCGCCAGGCCCCCGAGCGCACCGAGGCCATCGCCCTGCTGGGCACCACGGCCCGGCCCGACACCCCCGAGCTGATCGCACTGCGCACCCAGGCCTGCGAACTCTTCGCCGCCGGGCGCATGGACGAGGTGCTGCGTGCCAACGTGCTGTTCGCCTTCCACCCGCACGGCGCACGCCGGCCCGGCCTGGTGCAGGCCTACCTCGACATGATCGGCCGCGCCGGCGCGCAGCAGCTGATCGCGCAGAACCGCGCCGTGATGGCGCGCATCGACAGCCGCCCGCACCTGAGCGCCATGCGCTGCCCCGTGCTCGTCGCCTGCGGCGAAGCCGACCAGCTGACACCGCCCGAGGTCTCGCGCGAGATGCACGCGCTGCTGCCCCGCTCGCGCCTGGAGATCGTGCCCGGCGCCGGCCACATGCTGACGATGGAGCAGCCCGAGCGCGTGACGCAGCTGCTGCTGGACTGGCTGCACACCTTACCCTCGCCGCCTGCCCACACCGAAGGAGAACCCGCCGCATGAAATCCCGCGCCGCCGTGGCCTTTGCAGCCGGCCAGCCGCTGCAGATCGTCGAGCTCGACGTGGCACCGCCGAAGAAGGGCGAGGTGCTGGTGCGCATCACGCACACCGGCGTCTGCCACACCGACGCCTTCACGCTCAGCGGCGACGACCCCGAAGGGCTCTTCCCCGTGGTGCTGGGGCACGAAGGTGCCGGCATCGTGATGGAGGTGGGCGAAGGTGTCACCTCCGTGAAGCCCGGCGACCACGTGATCCCGCTCTACACCGCCGAGTGCGGCACCTGCCTCTTCTGCACCTCGGGCAAGACCAACCTGTGCGTGGCCGTGCGGGCCACGCAGGGCAAGGGCGTGATGCCCGACGGCAGCTCGCGCTTCAGCCACGAGGGCCGCCCCGTGTACCACTACATGGGCTGCTCCACGTTCAGCGAGTACACCGTGGTGGCCGAGGTGTCGCTGGCCAAGGTCAACCCCGCGGCCGACCCCGAGCAGGTGTGCCTGCTCGGCTGCGGCGTCACCACGGGCCTGGGCGCGGTCAGGAACACCGCCAAGGTGCAGCCGGGCGACACGGTGGCCGTGTTCGGCCTCGGCGGCATCGGTCTCGCGGTGGTGCAGGGCGCCAAGCTGGCCGGCGCGGGCCGCATCATCGCCATCGACACCAACCCCACGAAGTTCGACCTCGCGCGCACCTTCGGCGCCACCGACTGCGTGAACCCGAAGGACCACGACAAGCCGATCCAGCAGGTGGTGGTGGAGATGACCGGCTGGGGCGTCGATCACTCCTTCGAGTGCATCGGCAACGTGAACGTCATGCGCGCGGCGCTGGAATGTGCGCACCGCGGCTGGGGGCAGTCGGTGATCATCGGCGTGGCCGGCGCGGGGCAGGAGATCGCGACGCGGCCGTTCCAGCTCGTCACCGGCCGGCGCTGGCTCGGCACGGCTTTCGGCGGCGTGAAGGGGCGCTCACAGCTGCCCGGCATGGTGGAGCAGGCCATGCGCGGCGAGATCCAGTTGGCGCCGTTCGTCACGCACACGATGCCGCTCACGGACATCAACCGTGCCTTCGAGCTGATGCACGAAGGGCTGTCGATCCGGACCGTGGTGCACCACTGAAGCCTTAGACGTTGCCGGCCCAGGGCAGCAGCTCGTCCAGCGCCGGTTCGGCCCGCTGCAGCCCCGCAAAGCCGAACAGCGCCACCGCCGCGCGCAACCCTTCCAGGAAGGCCACGGGCGGCACGGCCACGCAGGCTGGCGCTGCATGGTCCAGTTGCACGAGGAACATCACCAGCAGCTGGCCGGGCAGCAGGTGCAGACAAGGGGACACAGGGGCCGACGGCATGGCGCCATCGTGCGCCGCCCACTGCTGCTGCAGCGGCCCGAACAGCGGCCGGGTGGCCGCGCACTTCTTCGCTCGCTGTCGCTGCTAGCGCAACACGAGCCAGGCCGCCAGGCCCAGCACCACCACGATCGCCGCTCCGCCCAGTGCCAGCCCCAGCCCGGGCTTGCGCCCGGTGGCTGGCATCGGCTTCATGCCGGCCGCGGCGGGCTGGGCCGAAGGCAGCTCCAGGTCGGGCACGGCCGGCTCGGGCAAGGGCGGCGGCTCGGGTGCATCGAACCAGCCCATCAGCTCGTCCATGGTCTGCGGGCGGTTCTGCGGCCGCACCTGCAGCCCCTGGTCGATGGCCTGCAGGAAGGCCTGCGAGTAGCGCCCGCGCCCGGCCACGCGCGCGGGCACCATGTCGTCACGCACGGCGCGCGCGATGCTTGCCGGCGGCACCTTGCCGCTCACGGCTTGGTAGAGCACCGCACACAACGCGTACACGTCGGTCCAGGGGCCCTGCTTGTCCTTGCCTTCGCTGTCGTACTGCTCGATCGGCGAATAGCCGCTCTTCAGGATGGCCGTGAGCTGCTGCGTGGCCTCGGCCGCCACGCGGCGCGCGGCACCGAAGTCCAGCAGCACCGGGCGCGGCGCCTGCTCCAGGTAGTTGCCGGCGGCGCGGTCATACAGCATCAGCACGTTGTCGGGGCTGATGTCGCGGTGCAGCGTGTGGTGCTCGTGCAGCACGGCAATGGCGTTGGCCAGCGGGAAGGCCAGCAGGCGCAGCCAGCGCTCGCTGGGCGGTGCGCCGAGGTCGCTCATCCACTTCTTCAGCGTGATGCCTTCGTAGTACGGCATCGCCATGTAGGCGGTGCCGTTGGCGGCCCAGAAGCGGTACACCTTCACCAGCGCCGGGTGGTCGAAGCTGCCGAGCAGCCGCGCCTCGTTGATGAAGCTCTGCAGACCCTTGTTGTACGGCTCCTCGAAACGCGGCAGCCGCGGCGCCACCTGGCTGCCGCCCGGCATGCGCGCCGCGATCGTGCCCGGCAGGTACTCCTTCAGCGCCACCTTGCGGTCCAGCCGCGTGTCGCGCGCCAGGTAGACGATGCTGTAGCCGCCCACGCCGAGCGGCCTGTCGATGACGAACTCCTCCACCTGCGTGCCGCGCGGCAGCTCGGCGCCGGCCTCGCGGCGCGGCATGAGCATGGTCTTCTGCTCGGCGCGTTCGCGCGCGTCGTCGTTCATCGTGGTCGAAGACGGTGGTGATGGCCGCGAGTGTCGGCCTACGGCTGCTTGAAGTCACCCCCCCAGCCCAGGACGAGCCGGCTGGGGTCGATGTGCCGCCGCCATGCGGCGTTCACCTGCGCCAGCGTGGCCGCGCGCATGGCGTCTTCCACCGCCTGCGCAAAGGCGAAGCTGCGGCCGTTGAAGAGGTTGGTGGCGATCTGGCCGCTGACCGCGCTGTCCTGCGCGCGCTGCAGCCGGCGCAGGTTGAGCAGGCCGTTGCGGGCCTCGTCGAGCTCGGCCTGCGTGAAGCCGTCCTTCAGCGAACGCGCCAGCTCCTCGTTGAAGGCGGTCTCCACCTTGGCGCGGTTGCCGGGCGCGTAGATGGCGCTGAACACCCAGCGCGTGGCTTCGTCGAGCGCGCCCCACTGGAAGTACGAACGCACGTCGTAGCTCAGGCCTTCGTTCTCGCGGATGCGTGTCCACAGGCGCGAGCTGCCACCCAGCCCGAACATGTAGTTGGCCAGCGCCAGCGCGGCGTGGTCGGCGTGGCGGTCGCTGATCGGCAGCACGAGCCGGCCTTCGAGGTTGGCATTGGCCTTGTCGGGCGTGAGTTCCACGAAGCGCAGCGGCGGGGCCTGCACCGCCGGCCGCGGCACCCGCGCATGCGCCTGGGCACCGCCGGCCGGTTGGCGCCAGCCCGCGAAGGCGGCTTCCAGCGCCTGCCTGACGGCGGCCGTGTCCATGTCACCCACGGCCGCGAACTCGCCCTTGGCGGCGCTGACGAAGCGGCGGTGGAAGGCCTGCACCTGCTGCGGTGTCAGCGCCTTCCAGTCGGCCACGGTCTCGTCGAAGGTGTTCACGTAGCGCAGGTCGCCACGCGGGTAGGGGTTGCCGTGGCGGCCGATGCGGTTGGCGAGCACGGCGTCGGGCTCCTTGCGCTGCCGCTCCACGGCGGCCAGGGCCTGCTGGCGCGCCTCTTCAAAAGGCCCGGCCTCGAGGGCCGGCTCGCGCAGCAGCCGGCCGACGAGCTCGATCACCGCCGGCAGCCGGTCGCGCCGCGTGGTGATGTCCACCGACACGGTCTCGGCGCTGGCGCCAAAGCTCACCTGCGCCTGCAGCTGGTCGAAGCGGTCCGAGATCTGCTGCCGCGTGAGGCCTGCGCCGCCCTTGTCGAACAGGCGCCCGAGCATCACCGCCGCGGTGTTCTGCCCCAGCAGCGACTGCGCCGTGCCCTGGTGCAGCCGCAGGTTGGCGTTGACGACGCGCCCGCGTGTGCCCTTGGCCAGCAGCGTGGCCTTGATGCCGCCCACGCTGAGGTTCTCGCTGCGGCGGTCGAGGTTGGCGGGCGCGGGGTCGAAGGCCTCGGCCACGGCGGCGCCGGGGTCGCCCTTGTAGTCCTTGACCTGTGCGGCCACGTCGACCTTGGCGGGCGTGGGTGCGCGGTCGGGCTTGTCCACCGGGGTGTGGATGGCCACGGTGCGGTTGTCGGGCTTGAGCCAGGTCTGTGCCACGCGGTTGATGTCGGCCAGCGTGAGTGCGCGCACGCGGTCGCGCTGCAGGAAGTACAGGCGCCAGTCGCCCTGGCCGATGGCGTCGCTCATGGCCACGCCGACCTGCTCGGGGTCGGTGAAGGCCAGGTCCCAGGCGTTGAGCCAGCTCACACGCGCGCGCTCCAGCTCTTCGGCCGTCACCGGCTCGCGGGCCAGGCCGTCGAGCACCGCGGCCGCCGCGGCGCGGGCCGGGGCGGTGTCCTGCCCCGGCGCCAGGCCCAGGCCCAGCACCAGCGGCGTGGATTCGGCCCAGTCGAGCGAGAAGCCGAAGGCGTTGGCCGCCAGCTTGCCCTGCTCCACCAGGCGCTTGTGCAGGCGGCCGCCGGGTGTGTCGCCCAGCACGCCGGCCAGCAGCGCCACGGCGGCAGCGTCGGGGTGGCTGGCCGGCGGGGTGTGGTAGCCCATGTAGATCAGCGGCGTGCCGCCGACACGGCGCATGTTGATGGTGCGTTCGCCGTCCTGCGCCGGGTCCATCGTGTAGGTGGGTTCGATCACGCGCGTGGGCCGCGGGATGGCGCCGAAGTACTGCGCGATCCAGCCCGTGACCTTGGCGTGGTCGTACTTGCCGGCGACGATGAGCGTGGCGTTGTCCGGCTGGTAGTACTTGCGGTAGAAAGCCTGCAGCCGGGTGATGTCGACGTTCTCGATGTCGGTGCGGGCGCCGATCGTGTCCTTGCCGTAGTTGTGCCAGTCGTACATGCCGGCCAGCAGCTTGCTGAACAGCACGCGGCCGGGGCTGTTCTCGCCGCTTTCGAATTCGTTGCGCACCACCGTCATCTCGGTGTCGAGATCGGCCTTGGCGATGAAGCTGTTGACCATGATGTCGGCCTGCCAGCTCAGGTACCAGCGCAGGTTGTCTTCGTTGGCCGCGAAGCTGGCGAAGTAGTTGGTGCGGTCGGTCCAGGTGGTGCCGTTGGCGCGCAGCCCGCGCCTGGTGAAATCGGCCCACACGTTCTTGGTGGTGGGCGTGCCCTTGAACACCAGGTGCTCCAGCAGGTGCGCCATGCCGGTCTCGCCGTAGTTCTCGTGGCGGCTGCCGACGCGGTAGGTGACGTTCACGGTGGTGGTGGGCTTGCTCTCGTCGGGCACCAGCAGCACCTGCAGGCCGTTGGGCAGCCGGTACTCGGTGATGCCTTCCACGCTCGTGACCTGCTGCAGGCCTGCCGGCAGCGGCTGCGCATGCAGCGTCGGCGCCGCCAGTGCGAGCGTGGCGGCAACGAAGAGAGCGGCGAGTCGGTGTGGCTGCTTCATGGTCGGCAACGAACGGAAGGATCGGAGCCGGCGATTCTGGCCGACTCGACCACCCGGGCGCGGGGGGCTGGCATCGGCGTGTCACCGCGCACAAGCATGATTCCTGCTTCCCGGAGTGCCTTTTTCAACCTTCCCAACCCACGAGGAGCTGATGCCATGACCACCAAGACCCGGATTGCCGCCGCCACCCTGCTGGCCACCGCCGGTGCAGCGCAAGCCGCC
>VFQQ010004510.1_pt1 | contig 12231 bp, 8 predicted proteins | sample 3512341 | NCBI WGS metagenome assembly VFQQ01 (sample SAMN10412373, study PRJNA504923) | tailings metagenome | isolation source: Relicate 2 Philex TSF1 revegetated site | place: Philippines: Tuba, Benguet | collected 2017-08-29 | reverse complement strand
CATATTGTTCGACAAAGATCGCTGTGGTTCGGATGGCGCCCTCCAGCGCGCCGATATGCTCCAAGATGGCGGCGCGCGCCGACGATGCGTCGATCCCGGCCAGCGACCGCGCGGTGAGTTGCATCGCCGCGGCTGCGTAAGGCGTAATCTCCGTCAAATGCGCGCGCTCCTCATGTCAGGGCCAGCGACCCCGGGTTCATCAGTCCGGCTGGATCGACCTCCCGTTTGATCGCTTCTAACAGAGCCCACGCCGTTTCGTCATGCGCCTCGCGCAGCGGATAGGTTCGCGCGATTTGCAGGTGGACCGATTTACGCTCGGCAAAAATGGCGATGATCCCGGCGCGAAGCTCGTGGACGAGCGCCGCAGCTTCGGCGTTGGCATCAAAGCCCTTCAGCTTGGAAAGATGCGCCGGTTCGACGGCGCTGCGATGCAGGGGATTCAGCGCATCGGGCCAGAAAAAAACCGGCTCGATCAGGCATGCCTGCGGGCTGACCGCTGCCAGCATTGCCCCCGCTTCGACACCAAGTGCGGTCATCTGCTCGCGATGATCGGCGTATAGTTGCTGGATAGCCTGCCAGCTTTCGACCAATCGCGAATGCGGCAGGAATCCATGGACGGGTACCCAACGTTCGCCATCGGGGCCGACCATCGAATTGACGGGCGGGAACGGATTCGATCGTAAAATCTTCGGAATCGTGTTTTCAATGGCGCGGCCGCCCGCCTCGCCTACGATCCTTTCGATCGCCGTCATGTCGTCCCGCGCGGCCGTTTCGCTGCGCGCCTCGGCGATGCAGTGGAGCGAGAATGGGACATCGTCCAGAAAGCTGCGGCCCGCCAAAGCGACCTTCGCGCCCTCTCTCAGCCCCTTGAGCAACGAGCCTTGCGCTTTCATCATTGTCACAAGACTTTTTGCGTCCTTGGTCAGGCTTTCGCGCTTCATGCGTTGCGCCTGCAGAAACGGGTCGAAGCCGAAACATTCGGACGCATAGCCGCCGCGCGCGACCGCGCTCATTGCCTGGAACAGCGTGCGGTGATCGTCGAATGCGAAGCTGCCATAGGCGAGGCCGGTCCCTTCGCGAACGAGCCGAAGCGTGATCCGCGCCTTGATGCCCAGCGCCCCGCAGTCGGCAACGAACAGTCCCGTCAGGTCAGGGCCGAAGGGTCGAAAGAACTCGCTGCCGGTCGACAGGATCCGTCCGTCGGCCAGCACGATATCGAAGCGCAATACGGCGTCAGCAATGGTGCCGTCGCGGGCGCCCCAAAAGACACCATTCTGGCTCATCCCGCCGCCGACCGTCGCGTGCAAACCCGATAGCGTACCCCATGCCTTGGCCCGCAAGCCCCGCGCCTGCAGCGCGGCGCGTAGTTTCTCCCAGGTCACGCCGGCCTCGACCGTTGCTGTCATGTCGGTTTCGTCGATGCTGACGATGGTGTCGAGCGCGCCGGTATCGACCAGAATGAAGCGGGGAATAGGCGACAGATAACCGCCGGTATAGCTCATCCCGCCGCCGCGCGGGACGATCGCGATCCCCTCACGGGTCGCGGCGGCCACTCCGCGCGCAAGTTCCTCGACCGACGTCGGGCGGAACACGGTCAGCGGCAACGGACCCGCTGAATAAACGTCGTGAGCATAAAGCGATCGCGTTTCGCAATCGACGAGCAACGTGTCCGGTTCGACCGCGGAACTTAGCCGCAAAGGTAGCGAAAGGTCGGCGACGGTCATGCTGCAGATGCCAGCTCGCGATTGAACAAGGGATAGCGGCCGAGCGTAATGAGGAGCACCGCACCCACTGCGAACAACAGCATCGCGGTTTGCAGCATCTGGTCATAGCTGCCGGTGACATCGCGCACCCGCCCGTAGAGAACCGGCGAAATCGCGGATCCGATGCCAAAGGGCATATAGAGCAATCCGTAAACCTTGCCGTAATTTGCCATACCGAAATAACGGCTGGCGAGATAGGCGATCAGGTCGCTCTCGGCACCGGCGGCAAAGCCAAGGAGGAAGGCCGCGCTGTAGATCAGCGCGATATCGGTGCTGGTTCCCATCAACAACCAGCACGCCCCCGCCGGAATCAGAAGAATGGGAACGCACACCAGCGGCGCCCAGATCCGGTCGAGGAGCCAGCCGGTAACGATCCGCCCCGCGATCAGCGCAAGCCCGATCATGCCCATCACCGACGCACCCTGCGCGGGGGTCATGCCGTGCTGTTTGATGATTTCCGGCATATGGATATGTGCGCCGCCATATGCGAGCGCGACGCACAGGATCGACAGCCAGATGGTCCAGAAGCGCCGATCGCGCAGCGCGCTGGCCAAGGTGACGCCGGTCAACTGGCCATCGCTATGGATGTCGGCCGGCATTTCGTCAGCCCGCGGTTCGCGGAACCAGAGATAGAGAACGGGCAGCGCGACGAGCAGCGGGAACAAGGCCAGCGCGGGATACATGCTGCGCCAACCATAGGCTTCCACGGCGCGGACGGCGACTTGCGGAACGATCAGCGCGGCAAAGCTGGTGCCGATCAGCATCAGGCCAAGCGCCAGCCCCCGATTCTGCGAGAACCACATATTGACGGCGCGGCTAAAGGTGACCGGGGTCGATCCGATGCCGACCAACCCGACGAGGAACCACAGCAGGTAAAATCCAAGCAGCGAGGCTGGAGCAGCGCCGACGAGGGCAAAGGTCAATCCGAAGGCGAGCATGGCCAAGAGCGCGACCCGGCGCACACCATGGCGGTCGGCGAGCCACCCGAACACCGGCGCCAACAACGATGCGGTGATACCGAATACCAGAATGGCGGCGCTGATCTCCGCAAAACTCCAGCCGAGTTCGGCGTTAATCGGTCCGATGACAAAGCCGATCGTGTTATAAGGCAGCGGCGAGGCGCCGCATGCCACGCCGACCATCGCCGCGATCAGTATCTTCCAGCCTTTGCCAAATTCCGATCGGCGGGGTTCGTACGCCGCATCCGTCACGCTCATGCCTTGTTTCCCCCCAGATGCTTCGGCGCCGTTGGTGAGGCAATAATTTGCCTCGCCATGGCCGAGGCCGGCGTCGTTGGCGCCGCGATCAGAACACATATTTGCCCCGCACCGACCAGGTCCGCGGCCGGTTGAGATAGGTATAGTTGGTAAGCGTCGATTCGACAGCTTCCTGATTGAGGCAATTCTTGCATTCGGCGGTCAAGGACCACCCCCGCTCGCTCACCAGCGCCAGCGAAGCGTTGACGATCCAGCGCGCCGGGCTGAACGACCCCGTGATAGTAGCGCCGTCGCCAAACGGATTGGCCGGATAGCTGGTCCCGCCGGGACTGGTATAGGCCCGATCATAGAGCGTCAGGTTTGCGGTGCTGACCTCGCTTTTCGACCGCCAGCTGGCATTGATCGACGGGCGCAACGACCATCCGCCGCCCAGTGGCGCGTCGTAACTGGCTCCCATGGCTGCGGTCCAGCGCGGGCTGCGAACCGGCTCGGCCAGCGCCCCATCGGGCGCCACGATCCCGACGCCGCAGGCCGAGGCGTTATCGGCACCCGACCCGCCCGGGGTGAGGCCGGCGGCGAGTTGCGTCTGGCAGCGCACCAGCTGACTGGCGACCGATTCCACGCCATAGAGATCGAAGCGGGGTAGATCGGCATCGAGCCGATACTCATCGTCCGAATAGCCGAGCGACCCGAACAGCGTCAGCGCGTCGGTCGGCCGCGCCGTCATTTCGAACTCGACACCCTTGTTGCGATAGTTGGCAAAGTTGCGGGTGATGAATGCCGCCGATCCGTTGGCACGGGTGAAGGCCGAGGGTGTCTGAAGGTCGCTGACATCGAGCCAGAATGCCGCGAGGTTCAGTTGGAGGCGGCGATCGAAAAGGTCGGCTTTGATGCCTGCCTCGTAACTCCAGGCCTTCTCGGGCCCAAACGGCAGCGCCTCGCCAGGCGACGTCGCCCGGGCACTCCAGCCGCCCGACTTAAAGCCGCGCGTCGCACTGACGAACAGCAGCAGGTCGCGCGAAGGTTTGAAATTGATCGCAAAGCGCGGCGTCCATACTTTCGCGCTCTGCCGGGTCGGGATCCGCACGCCGTTCGCCGCCACCAGGTTGGCGCTTTCCAGACAGGTCGGCTCGATCACGGCATCGTTGCAGGACAGCCGGTTGTCGTCGAACCTGATGGTCTTGCGCTCGTCGGTATAGCGGATGCCCGCTGTGACGATGATCTGGTCGGTGACATTGGCATCGGCCTGAAGATAACCTGCCCATGCGGTCGTGCTGTTTTTCAGCGTACGATCAGCGAGGACAAGGGGGACGCCGGTCGGCGGTGGTGCCAGCGGCAGGGTGAAGACGTCAGCAAAATCGGTCGTATTCCATTCCTTGTAGAAATAGATGCCCGACACAAAATCGATGAAGCCATCACCGAGCGACCCGTTTAGCTTGATTTCCTGCGTGAACTGGTCGTGCTGTCCCTCGTTGACGATAGCAAAGCCGCCGAAGCGATACCTCAGGACCGGGGGACGCGGGACAGCGAGGCTGGGCAAGGCGCGTCCGTCGGCAAAGTCGAGCGCGAAATCCTGCTCCATATTGACGAAACCGGTGATGAAATTGAGCGTCAGGTCGGGCGTGACCTCGACTTCCAGATTGGAGGTAAAGAGGTTCAGCCAGGCCTCGTTATCCAACCCAAACCCGGCCTTGCGGCCAGTCAGCAGACCCGCGAAATTGCTGTCTTTCGACAGGCCGGTTGAAACATAGCGGCCATCGCACTCGGTTGGCGCCACCGGGTTGCAGGCAAAATTGACGAGGTTCGCGGACGCGGCGTAGCTATGCGTCAGGCTGGCGTTCCAGCGTACGGTGTCGGACAGATCGCCGCGAACGCCAAGCCGAACCCCCCAGCCATCGTCCTCGTTGACGCGTTCGCCGGTGGTGACGTTGCGCGCATATCCCTTGTCATCCTGGAAATAGCCCGACAGCTTGACGGCAAATGTGTCGGACAGGGGCAGGTCGATCGACCCACGCGCCAGGAAGCGATCGAAGCTGCCATAGCCTGCCTCGACAAAACCGCCCACGGTGTCGCCGGGCTTTTTCATCACGATGGCAATGGCGCCGCCGGTGGTGTTACGGCCGAACAAGGTGCCTTGCGGCCCGCGCAACACCTCGACGCGTTCGACGTCGAAGAAGCTGAAATTATTGGCGTTCTGACGACTGATATAGATGTCGTCGATGTAGGTGCCGATCGGCGGGTCGAAGGTCGCGATCGACTCGGTGTTGCCGATGCCGCGGAGGTAATAGGCGTTGCCGGTACCAAGGCCGGTATTGTTGATCCCGACAAGGTTCGGCACGAATTGCGCAACTTCAAGCGCGCTCGCCACCCCGCGCGTTTCGAGCGACTGCGCATCGAGCGCCGTGATCGCGATCGGGACGTCTTGGACGCTTTGTTCGCGGCGCTGGGCAGTGACGACGATTTCCGGGACGCCGCCGACGCTTGCGTCGGCCGCAGCATCGCTGTCCTGAGCCATTGCCGGCGCGAGACTTCCGGCGACGGCAGCGATCGAGACCGCGGCATAGAGAGCGGACTCACAGAAGATTTTCGTGGCCATGGGCGACACCTTCCCTTTTCGTTGGCGCGGCCGCCTGTTGGCGATCCGGTCAGCTTCTTGATCCTGCGCACTTGAAAGTTGTCCGGACAAATGCTCTTTTGTCAAGGCGACAAATGTCATTTGTCCGGACTTTTGTGTTTCAGCTGTGGTTTGGCCGCAGGGAGAGTTACGATGTCGCCCGTCGATATGGCCTATCCGACGCTCGTTTACGTCCACATGTTGCTGTTCGTCTTCTGGCTGGGCGGCGACGTCGGTGTGTTCCTGCTCGGGCAGCACTTTCGTAAACGCGATCGCTATGCGCTGGCGGAACGGCTCGTGCTGCTGCGTATGCTTGTGCTGGTCGACATGGTGCCGCGTTCGGCCTGGGCGCTGATGGTGCCGGTGTCACTCTCGGTTCTCGACGCCGGTGGCTGGTGGGCAGTGCCGTCGGCACTGTTGTTCGGTGCCTGGATCGTCGGTGGATTCTGGCTCTGGCTGACCTGGGATGTCTATCTGCACGAAGGAACGTCGCGCGCGCGAACCGGGCGCCGGATCGAGGTGAGCCTCAAGTTCGGATTGACTCTCTTCTACCTCGGGATCGGGTCTGTTTCGCTGGCGACGGGCGTGCCGCTGGCGCCGGGCTGGCTGGCCACCAAGGCGCTGCTTTTCGGCGCCATCTTCGTATCGGCCATGCTGATTGATTACAGCTTCAAGCCGGTGGGCGGACAACTGGCGCGCCTGATCGCCGAGGGGTCGAGCGATGCCACCGAACCTCCCCTGCGCCGCACCATGGATCGCACCCGGATATGGGTCTTTGTCATATATCTGCTCCTGATCGTCACATCCTGGCTCGGTTCGGTAAAGCCAGTCTGGTGAACGCCGCCGGGCGCCTTGCGAGAGCAACTCGATCGTCCATCCATGGGCGCTGAGAAAATTTGTCTGGACAATCGAGCGCATTGGTGGAAGTTGTCCGGACAAATTTATGCCGTGTGGGGGAGGAAATCATGCTTAGCAAACACCATATTTTTTGTTCGACCGCCATACTGATGTCGACGGCGGCGTCGCTTGCCGCGGCTCCCGCCATGGCGCAAAGCGGTCCGGCCCCGGTGGCCGATGAAGATCCCAATCTGATTATCGTGACGGCCCGCAAGCGTGAGGAAACGCTGCAAAATGTGCCAACGACGGTCGCAGTTGCCACGGCGGCGTCGATCGACCGGCTGGGCCTCGACAATCTGACCGACATTGCGAAGACCACCCCGGGGCTGGTGTTCGACGATACGTTCGGGCGCGACGCCAACCGCCCTGTCATCCGCGGACAAGCCAACATCCTTGGCCAGTCAGGGGTGGCCTATTTTATCGACGGCATTTATTATTCGGGATCGCTTGCTGACTATGATGTCGACACGATCGAACGGATCGAAGTGGTCAAGGGGCCGCAGTCGGCGCTGTATGGACGCAACACCTATTCGGGTGCGATCAACCTCATTTCGAAACGTCCCGGTGACCGCTGGACCGGACGGGTCCAGGCCGATATCTCCGATACGCGTCGTTATGAACTGACCGCCAGCTTGCGCGGGCCGCTCGGCGAAGGGCTGGGGCTGGCGCTCGGCGGTCGTCTCTTCGACAATGCCGGCGAATTCCGCAACCAGTTCGACGGCAGCCGGATCGGCAAGCAGCAAAGCTATTCGGGATTCGGCCTGCTTCAATATGACAATGGCGGCGCGTTTCGGGCCTCCCTGCGCGCCAATTACAACGTTGTCGACGACGGCCAGCCGGCGATATTCGCCCAGAGCGCGGATGCCAACAACTGCTTCCCCGACAACGGCGCCCTCTATCGCGGACAGCGCCGCTATTTTTGCGGGATCATTCGCCCGCAACAGGTCAACAGCGACTATCGCCGCCAGTTCGTCAATGCCGAGGATGTCGGACTGGAATCGAAAACGCTGAATGCCGCGTACCGGATGGACTTCGATTTCAGCGACCGCGTCACGTTGACGTCGCTGACCGGCTATAACCGGCGCGTTGCCGATACCCGGACCGATGGCGACTATTCGGGCAACAGTTTCCAGATGGTGATATTTGCCTACGGCGCGACGGGGCCGGCCCCGGCACCCGTGACCCCGCCGCGGACGCTGCGCTACACCGCCTTCGCGACCTCGGTCCAGGATTTCACCTTTTCGAACCATCAGGAAACCCGCGACTGGTCGCAGGAACTGCGTCTCGCTTATGAAGGAGACCGCTTGAAACTGTTGATCGGTGGTTATTATTTCGATCAATCGGACAATACGCGCGACACACGCATTCTGCCGGGCGACGCACTGGCCCGCGCGCAGGCCAATGCAAACGCAGCGACAGCGGCGCTTTGCGCCGCACTCCCGAATTGCGGCATTTTTACGCCCATCACTATCACTGCCGCAAACTTGCCGGAATCGCGCAACACCAACAACTTCGACATCACGAACAAGGCGGTCTTCGGGTCGGCGACCTTTGATATAACGGACACGCTATCGATCTCCGCCGAAGGCCGTTACGCGGAAGAAAAAATCCGGCAAGCGACCCAGACCTTCAGCAACGGACAGACGCCGCCCGCGCCGCGCGTTGTCGAAGCGACGTTCAAGGAATTTACGCCGCGTTTCACCCTCAGCTGGCAGGCGGCACGCGACCATTTGATCTACGGCGTCTATGCCGAGGGGCAAAAACCCGGTGGTTTCAACAGCAATCAAGCGATCACCGCGGGCTTTCCGACCTTTGATCCCGAAGACAACAAGGCCTTCGAAATCGGCAGCAAGAACAGCTTCCTCGACGGTCAGCTGATCGCCAATCTTGCGCTCTACCGGACAAAGATTTCGGGGTATCAGATTACGCAGAATGTGTCGGTGCCGCCGAACCAGGTTTCGCTGACGCGCAACGGCGGCGACGCGCGCGTTCACGGAGCGGAACTGGAGTTGATCTTGCGGCCCGACCGCAATTTCACGCTCACCGCCAACTACGCCTACACCAATGCAAAATTCACCGCGGGGAGTGACGAAAACCTCGGCTTGATTGTCGATGTAAGCGATGACGGGCTGGTCAACTGCTCGACCGGCGACGAATTCCCGGCGATCACCGGCTGCCAGTCACGTTATGCGTCGATTGAGGGCAAGCGCATCCCGCGGGCTCCCGAGCACACGATATTCGTCGACGCCGATTATCGCCGTCCGGTAGGAACGGGGGGCTGGCAATTCTTTGTTGGCAGCAATGTCAATTTGGTCGCATCAAGCTATGCTCAAGTGCTCAATCTTGCGAAGACCGGCGGCTCGGTCGTCGTCGATGCACGGATTGGCGTGCAGAACGACCGGTTCAAGATCATGGCCTATGTGAAGAACCTGTTTGATGAGGACGCGATCGCGCAGATCATCCGTTACGCTGACGCCAATGCGGACCTTCGCCGCAATTTTATCGCCGGGCTTCGCCCCGGTCGCCGGTTCGGGTTAACGTTGACCGCCGGTTTCTGATCGGGTTCACCTGACAGCAGTTATAAGAAGCCCCCGGAAAGCCTGACTTTCCGGGGGCTTTTTTGCCGACGGCAGCGGACGCCGCCGTCGGGCTTCGTATATCAGTGCCCGCCAGCGGCTGGCTTCGTCCCTTCAGCGGCCCGCTTCGCGTCGATCATTTTCTTGAACACCGTCCATGTCGTCTCGTTCGGGCGGGCATCGTCGACCGGCGGCGGTGCGACATAATCCTTGTAGTTGGTCGCAATCTCGTTCTTCATGACGGCGGGCAACTCGTCAAAGCTGTTGAGCTTTGTGCCGACGGCGTTGAAAACCATCTGTCCGTCACGGCCTTCCATCATCATCCACGGCATCCAGTCCGAAATGCGTACCCAGGCAACCGACGGATAGGCAGTCGGCCGGCTGGTATCGAGAGCATCCTTCGCGCTCATCGCGAAATCGAAAATCTCCATCGCGTGATATTTGTTGCCGACATAGTCCTGATAGTCGCCGGCCAGCGGATTCACATAATAGAGCGGTGCTTCGAAGGCGAGAAACACCGTGTCGTTCATTCGGTTCAAGTTCATCGTGTAAGGTGTTCCGTCCTCACCATAAGGAAATGTCGGCCGGCTGTTCACGGGGTCATTGGCCACGTGCATGACCTCGACGGTCTTGCCCGTAATCGGGTTGGTCCAGCTCCGCAGCACCTCGTTGGTCTTCGGATCGAGATAGAGCATGATTTCCCGGCTGACCATCCGGTAGCCGGTTCCGCGCTTGGCATCGGTTACCGTCGTACACTGCCGGATATTCATACCTTCGACGTTGAACACATGGCGGTCGCGCTCGCCCGCGCGCCGCGCGTAGACCCGCCCGGTCCAGCGATACACCGCCGGAGTGCCGTCCTTGACGCCGCACTGTGTCCGCTTGGATATTTCGACGGCATCGGCCGGCTTGGCCGGATCCAGGACGCGTGCCGATGCGGCGGGGGCCGCGATGCCTGCGGCAACGACAACGCTTGCGGCCAGTGCGGCCAACCGTGATCTTCTCATTTCTGCACTCTCCCTCATGGTCATGTCGGCAAATTTGTCCGGACATTTGCGATTCTGCCTTGACTTTAAATTTGTCCGGACAAATTGTGAAGAACATAATCGACAACGAAGCCGGGAGGATCACCCTTTTCATGTTTGCCGCCAACAGCCTACTGTTCGTACCCGGAACACGGCCGGAACGGTTCGCCAAGGCGAAGGCGTCGGGGGCTGGTCTGACGGTGATTGATCTTGAAGATTCGGTCCCCGCTGAAGAAAAGCATGGCGCACGGGCGGCGGCTCTCGCTCATATAGGCGAAAATTCGGCAGGATGGGGCTTGCGGATAAACGCCCTTGCGACCGCCGCCGGGATAATGGACCTAGCAGCGCTGCTCGATGCCGCGACTTTGCCACCCGTGCTGCTGCTGCCGATGGTCGAAACGGCAGAAGAGGTCGAGATCGTCGCCAAGCTGTTCGGCGATCGCTGTCCCTTGCTGGTGCCTTTGGTCGAAACCCCATGCGGGTTGCGGCAGGCGCACGCCATTGCTGCGACGCCCCGGGTTGGTGCGATCATGTTCGGCGGCGGCGATTTCGCGGCCGAACTGGGTGTCGAGATGGCTTGGGAGCCGTTGCTGGGCGCGCGTCAGGCGCTATTGCTTGCGGCCGCGGAGGCGCGCGTGGCCGCCATCGACGTCCCTTTTGTCGGGCTTGACGATCCGGACGGGCTCGCCGCCGAATGCGGCCGCGCGCGGGCGCTGGGATTTGCGGCCAAGGCCGCCATTCATCCGGCGCAGGTGCCCGTCATCGAGCAGGCCTTTCGGCCGTCGGCAGCGCAAATTGCCGAGGCTGAAGCCGCGCTCGCGGCTTTCGACGCGGCGGGTGGTCGCGCGGTGCGGCACAACGGCCGGATGCTCGAGAAACCCATTATCATGAAATATCGCGCGCTGCTGGCGCGAAGCAAAGGACAGATCGATGCGTGACGGGGTAAAGCAGGTCGGCGAAAACCGCTTTCGGGAGACCTTTGGCCGGTCTTTCGAGGATTTCGAGATCGGGCATATCTATGAGCATCGGCCCGGGCGTACGATCACCGACACCGACAATGTGTGGTTCACGCTGCTCACCATGAACACGCATCCGGCGCATTTCGACTATGAATTTGCCAAGAAGACCGAGTTCGGCAAGCCGCTCGTCTGTTCGCCCTTCACCGTCGCGCTGATGGTGGGCATGAGCGTGTCGGACACCAGCCAGAAAGCCGTCGCGAACCTGGGCTGGGACGAGATTCGTCTCACGCACCCCCTGTTCCCCGGCGACACGCTCTATGCCGAGAGCGAAGTGCTCGACAAACGCGAATCATCGTCGCGGCCCGAGCAGGGGATCGTCACGATCCGGACCATCGGCAAGAATCAGCATGGTGACATCGTGTGCAGCTTCAAGCGGACGATGCTGATCTGGAAGCGTGGCTGCGGTCCGGTCGACGACTGAAGCAGCGACATCGGGCGCATGGAAAAGAACAAGGGAGAGAATGTCATGGCGACCGCTGCACTGGTCGAACCGATCCGTACCATCGATCCCGACGAAGAACGGGCGTTTCTCGATGCGATCGACCGCTGGCTCGAGCGCGAGGTTATCCCGGTCATTCGACATCACGATCATGGCGACATATGGCCCGCCGAGCTGGTCGCGCAAATGGCAGAAATGGGTCTGTTCGGCGCGACGATCGGCCAGGAATATGGTGGCCTGGGCCTGCCGGCGACGACCTATGCCAAGATTGTCATGCGCATATCCTCCTATTGGATGGCGATCACCGGCATTTTTAATTCGCACCTCATCATGGCGGCGGCAGTCGAGCGCTTTGGCACACCGGCGCAAAAAGCGAAGTGGCTGCCACAGTTCGCGACCGGCGAGGTGCGCGGCGGGTTGGCGCTGACCGAACCCAATGCCGGCACCGATCTCCAGGCAATCCGCACTGTCGCCCGCCGCGACGGAGATGATTATGTGCTGGACGGTACCAAGACGTGGATTTCGAACGCGATCAACGGGTCGTGCTTCGCACTGCTCGCCAAAACCGATCCTTCGGCCAATCCGCGTTACAAGGGGATGAGTCTGTTCATCGCCGACAAGCGCGACGGGATGACCACCGGCAAGAAGTTCGACAAGCTGGGCTATAAGTCGATCGACAGC
>VFQQ010004509.1_pt1 | contig 12239 bp, 12 predicted proteins | sample 3512341 | NCBI WGS metagenome assembly VFQQ01 (sample SAMN10412373, study PRJNA504923) | tailings metagenome | isolation source: Relicate 2 Philex TSF1 revegetated site | place: Philippines: Tuba, Benguet | collected 2017-08-29 | reverse complement strand
TTTTCGTCGTGGGGGTGAATCGAATCGTTGGCCACACGGCAAAGTACGTCAACCAATCGACTGGTATAAACGAATGCCTCGTCGAAGTAAGTGAGGTGCGGCCAGATGGAGACATTGACTTTCAAGCGACAGCAGACCCAAGTGTGGGCACGTTTCAGGCGGGCGACCGCTATTATTATCCTAATCCTACAACAGCGGCTCTTGGCAAGGTTTATACGGGCAGTTCCTGGACAGAATTTTAACGCAATCGAAATGAAAGCTGTACTTCATTATTCCACTGACAATCAAGCGTGGCTATTCTTATTACTCAACATTAGTATGGGCAGTTTTTTTAATCAAACTGTTGCGGCAATCGCTTCTGTGCTTATCGCAGCCAACCAACTCTATATCATGCAGCGCAGAGTGAACATGTATCACGAGGGCAGCTGGAAAAAATACCTGAAGTACTATTTCGACAACCTAAAACTGAAAAAATAATGCCCGTTTGGATCGAAAACCTGCTTAAAGGTCGCGTGAGTACGACCAATATCATCGGTGTGATTTTCACGCTTGGATACCTCTATTGCGTGAACTTCACGGTGACTTATCTACTTGTCTACTCGAAAATCGTCAATCTTGAAATGCTCAATTTTGTGAAAGACTTCCTAGGCGGATATAAGGATGTACTGCTTATCATCATTGGCGTAATAACTGGAAAAAGCCTAAAATAATGGAGCTAATACTTAGTCGTTTCGAGGCGAGCGATCGCGGGACAAACGGAGAAATTACCGTGGAAGGTAAGCATGTGTGCTACACGATCGAGCGTCCGTGGCTGGATAATCAGCGTCGTATAAGTTGCATTCCTCCTGGTCGCTATCAGCTGAAGCCGCGTTTTTCTCAGAAATTCAAACAACACTTGATTTTAATTGGTGTGCCTGGACGCGATCTCATTCTTATTCACCCCGCCAACGATGCGATGAAGGAATTAAACGGCTGTATTGCGCCTGTAAGTAGTCATACAGGCATCGGCAAAGGGGTGAAGAGTGTGGCGGCTTTTGTACGCGTAATAGGTCTTGCCAATTACGCATTTCAAAACAACGAAGATGTATTCTTACAAGTAATATGAAAAAGTACCTAATCTTACTACTGTGTTTTTTGTCGCTGTTTGGCGTGGCACAAACGCCCATTGCACGCGTGAAGCAGGGCGAGAGCTTCACGTTTACGCTTAATTTTCCTTCTAATTACGATACTTCGCGTATCGCGAAGCTGACCGCATTTTTGGGTGGCGCCGAGGTGGGAGATCTGGGAAAATCCACGATTGTTCCTCTGAACGATAGCTGTTTTCGCCTTCAGCTTCGCAGCTCACGCACTGCCCTTTTAAAAGGCGATTATGCGTTTCAGATTGCGGTCGAGGATGAAATAATTGGCGTAAAAAAGACGACGCCTGTCCTGATCAGCTTCACTACCTCGAATAATACGACTTCTAGCAGTGCAGTGAATTCGGGTTCGGATGTGCTAGTTAAGGTGAATATTCTTGCGCCTAGCGTGGTGGCTAATGCGGAATTGGCCACTATTTATAAGGGCGATCCGGGAGCGCAAGGGCCTGCTGGTGCCACAGGGGCACAAGGTCCGGCCGGGCCTGCGGGCGCGCCTGGGCCTGCGGGGTCGGATGCCTCAGTAACCTCTAGTAATATCGCAAGTGCATTGGGTTATGCACCTGTTTCGCCTGCGCAATTGGGCACGAAATCGGATACTTCGCATCGGCATACAACTTCGCATATTACCGACTGGACAACCGCTTGGGCGGCGAGGTGGGCTGCTACTGCGGTCGCGCTTAGTAGTAATATTATTCCTTCTGCTAGTATCTACAATCTTGGAGGAAGTGCTTCTTCAGAGCATTTTAATAACGCCTATATTGTAACGGTTAGAAACCAAATTGGTCTTCTTAATCTAATTGGAACTAATTATGTTAGCATTAATGCTGTATTGTCTACTAGCTTTCGTTCCCCTGCTAATGCAGGTCTTACTATAGGCTCTTTGGGTGCTAACCCTCTTATGTTTTACGCCAATGGGGAAGTTGCGCGCTTTCACTCAGACGGCAATTTTTCGGTTGGTAGTGCTACTAATGCAGGTTACAAGTTCGATGTTAACGGTACCACACGTTTACAGGGGTTAAGTTACTACAATGCGAATTTAGTCCCTCTTACAAGTACAATTACCCTTGGTACCACTGCTTCTCCATTTCAATCTGCCAATATAGGGACGATTAATAGTCCATCTTCTGTGCTCACTTTGCAGTCTGGTGGATTCACCAGACTGACTGTTGGTAACACCAACATAATGGGCAATGTTACAGTAGATTATGGTACGGCAGTGCAAGAAAGAAGCTCTTTTGGCGTGAAAGGCGTCTTTACTGCAAGTGCTGGAACCCAAAGGGGTGTTGTTTTTGCGAACACTTACAATCAATCTGGTACCGCTGCTGGTATACAACTTCTCGTAACACCTTATCTACAATCACAAGGAACGGGTGGTGTAAAAATTGCCTCCTTAGGCTACAACTCTGCTGCGGAAGCATCTGGTATACATACAGAAGTTGTAGGGGTCTATAATACAGGCTTAACCGTGCAAATTGGCGATACTGAAGTTGTAGATCCAATAAAGGGACTGATATTGAAATCCCCAGACGGCACGCGGTATCGCATAACAGTGAACAATGGTGGAACTTTAGCGGTAACAGCATTATAACTACACATGAAAAAATACCTATTAATCTTATTGTTGCTAGTGTCGGGAGTGGCACAAGCGCAGACATTAATGTTCAAGTGCGATTCCACCTATTTCAAATCGCCCAAAATACCAGGGGGCTATTACGTGGAGGCCATAAGCGCCAAGGCACTTAATCCTGTGTTGGGTGACACAGGGGCAATATTTTGTTATTTCGAGTTCTATAGAGTTGTAGATTCTGTATACCAGAAAGTGGACGAGCAGAACGATTATATACCCAAGTGGGTACCAACCGATTCGGGGTATAAAAATCTGCATACGATGCTGTTCAGTGGAAATAAGCAACTGATATACGAAGCGGCGAAGCTTTTCGCGGAGTATCAAGGCTACACGCTTAAGCCCCTAACAGAACAAACATTCCTTAACAACTTCTATCCGGAATGAAACCTACGAAAATTATGCTAATTGTGCTGGTATTGCTTACGATGCTGGCCGTTGCCACGCTGTCTATGCTTGTGTGGCAGCGAAAAACAAATCAAAACCCTAGCTTGTATGAAATCAAAAAACAATCTGACAGCGTGGCTCTTAGCAGCCTTGCTCAGCCTGATAGCGTCAAGTTGCGCAAGCTCGAAGCCCTCAAAAGAAGAATTGCGGAAGCGAGATATAACGATAGCTTACAACGCGCAGCGCATTAGCGACGCGGATGCGGCGGTAGCCTGCTACGATATGCTCGTCAGTGCAGAACAGAGGCTTGCTGATACTACCGAGGCTTATCGGCACTACCGAGAAGTTACCGTCCCTAAGCTCAACCAACAGGCGAAAAAAAAAGGTTTGTGGTCGGGAGCTGGTGCTGCTACTGCCCTTTGGCTTGCTATACTTCTTGTGCTAAAATAAAAAAAGCGCTGCATCGATGCAGCGCTTTTTTTATGTGGATATTGTCACTTTCGCCTATAGGTAGATGCCCAACTCTTGGCAAATCCTGTTCCGCTCCCGGATCCTGTATAGTGAATTTGGAGTTCTCCGTAAATGCCTGCGGGGAGATCCCAAGTAATATACTGCTGTGGTGTGTTGGTGATGGTGTAAGTCATTGATGCTACATCTGTCCAGCCTGCTGTACTATGTAGTCGTTTCTGTAATTTGTAAGTTCCGGCCAACGTGGTACCGCCTACGCGATCGATATTCGAGGTCACGGTCACTGCATCGTAGTAGCCGCCTAAACTCAGCTGCATGGTGCGGTTTTGGGTGGCGTAGACGCGCACTGTGTCACTGCCGGTACTGGAGCTCACAAATTTCATAATACCCGGCGATTGAGCAATTACATCAGTTGACACTAAAATGGCCATCAAAGTGACCATACAAAACGAAATCAAAGTTTTCATTAAAGTTAAAATTTGGGTTAATACTATACTCTACATCGAATCTCCCTAAAAACGCGCACGTTCTGCTTTTCGTGTCCCATGAGGGCGTGTGTTTTGGCTTTTTTTTCGTAGAAAAACTGCGCAAATGATTGAGATTCAAAACTCGAAAGGTCAATATCTTGAGCTATATCCAGATACTACACTTGAGCAAGAGCTGAATTCCTGGCTTATCAGTGAAGATGATACGCTGCTGGGTAGCTGGTCTTTTCCGTTTCGCTTTCCGCTTACACCTTCCAATCAATCTTTCATCAGCCACAAGCATCGTTTTGAGGCAAGCAACTTTACTGGTATTTCGGTTGCCATGAGTATCGACGGCCTGCCATGGGGACCCGCCATACTGAATTTTCGCATCAAAAATGATGAAGCAGACGCTTACCTTGTCTTTGACCAAAGCGAGGTCGCCGTACAATTACGCACCAAAAGTATCTCCGACATCGTGGCAGAAGACACTTTTCAGGTAGCCACCGACCCTACTACGCTGCCGGCCGCGATGACTCGCACGGTCGATCCCCTTACCAATCCGTGGCCTTTTGTGTTTGCGCCGGTCTACAACCCAAAGGCGACAGACGCCAAGCGCATGGAAGATGAAGGACCCGAAACTAGATTTTTTCGTCACCGAGACTATATCAATGAATATCGACTTGGTTTCGTCGGCGATATGCAAACTGAAAAGGTACAGGGAACCAACGAGACTATCACGGTATACGGTAGTCCCGTGGTACCATTTTTCTATCTCTGGTGGGTGATCAAACGTATGTGCGAAGCCCTTGGATTCACCGCTGACGGCAGCTGGTACCATGATCCTGATGTGAGGGCGTTGGTGATGTACAATAACATGGCCACCAGTGTCGAATATAACTTTGGATTTGGGGTGTCGGTATACGCTCGCTACCATGTCTGGAGCATGAAAATCAACGAGTTCTTTAAATTCCTACGTACTGACCTAGGCGTAGGCGTTTTTTTTAACTCAGCCACCCAGAGCGTAATTTTTCGGAGCTTCGAAGAGTTGAAATCCCAACGCCCCACGCTCGACTTGAGTGAGCAGCTACTGGCTGGACATACCATCGACCCCATTAGGCAGGGTGGATACACCCTACAGTTTGCCGCCCTGAGAGGCATTGACAAGGAAAATGCCCAACCAACCCCTTATAAAATTGGTCTTGGTGAAACCCAAGTAAGTATGAAGCTTTCTACCTTGGCAATGGCGATTCAGAAGCGGAACCTTCTCCTACTGAAAGTCAACATGATGGTACCAACCGATGACACGCCCATTCAAACGATTGATACTCGTTATGCTGGTCTTGGTCAATATACCCTTGAGCTGCCCTCGCACCCTCCCATATTGATGTCGTATCTAGGTATGCAACCCGACCAGCTTGGTTTTCCTTACCCCATGCTTAGTAGCATTCCTCGTAATTATAGGCAGACTACCATAGGCAATCTTGCCACTCACCCCGACGAACCCAATAGCATATTTCATCGTTGGGTTCGGCCTTACTATGAGTTCCGTGCTTTTTCGAAGCCCATTACCCAGACCTTCCGTCTCAAGATTGGACAAGCCAAATCAGCTAGGCTCTGGGAGCCGGTGCTTACTCAGTCGCCGGAGTTTCTCAAGCTGCCCTGTCTTATTCAGAGTCTCACTACGCGTTGGCCAGCTGAGGAGGGATTGCTCACCGCCGAAGCCACCCTGTGGCCAATCCTCATTCCTTCAGATTATACGCCTTCTGTACCAAGTGGAATTTGGGTCAAAATTGAGCTTTATGACCTTGGCAGTATTGTACCTACCATACGCGCCTATAGTATTACGTTTAAGTTTTTCTATGACCAAGCCGGTACCATGCCGGCCGTAGCCGATAGGCTTGTTATTCATTATCAATACCAAACGAAGGGTTTTGATAGTGAAGCTGGCCAAACCAAAACGGAGACCGTAAGAAAAGCCGCACGGGTCCAAAATCCCGGTACTGAACTGTTAGCTGAAGTCTACTTCCAAGCTTTTGCGAGCGATGACCCAGCCGCTCAAGTAGCTTACCCTGACCAATATTATGCAATTCCCAACACGCTGCGCATATTACCCGGTGCTGGCTATCGAATCGGATGAAAAATCTAACACTCAACGAACGCATCAATCTGCGTGGAATGCTCTCCCAGTTTCAAAAGTACGCCATCAAAGACTGGCAGGAGCAGCTCGACAAAAAGGTGTATCGAAAACGAGGCACCAAAATCATCACGAAGGATGGCTACCAAGCTACCCGGATTCGATTCCGAAGCGGGGCGCTCCGGCGTGAGTGGAATAGCTCGCTACACATGAATTCAGGCTTGTCTACCCTTAGTTTCAAATTCCCGTTGCACGGCCGCATGGTCGACATGGGCGTAGGAAAAGGAATCAGCTACACCGACCAAAAATATGCAAGCTCACGCTTTGGGCGGCGCATCGGCGACGGTGTCGGGCGTCGGCCAGTGAAATGGATTGGCAAAACCAAGACTTTTTCGCAACGACGCCTCGCCGAACTGCTCATCAAGCGATATGGAAAAGGACTGGTGGGAATGGTTTCTGACATCTTAACCACTGAGCTGAAGATGTCGCTCTAATTATAATCAAACACAAATGGCAACTAAACGCGATCAAGCCGTCGTAGACCTCGTAATCGATGGGCGTCGTGCTGAGACTTCAATCAAGGCCGTGCAGAAGGCTACTTACGACACCGAGCGGATGCTTCGAAACATGTCGGAAGCTGCCGACCCAGCTGCTTACGAAAAGCTAAAAAAAGAACTACACCAGCTCGAAACGGCTCTGTCGAGCATGAATAGTGAGTTGAAAAGCCAAAGTACGCAGCTCGGCAAAAACCAAAGCGACTGGCAGCGATTTGCCTCGAACGCCAAAAGCACGATGGCAGGGGTAATGGGTGGCAATCTGCTTACCCAAGGGCTGAGTAAGTTGATGGATTTGGCCTCACAAGCTCCCCAAAAGATTGCCGAAATCGCCGACGAAATGACAAATGTCGGCAAGACAACCGGCTTGGCCAATGATGAAGTGCAAGCCCTTTTTGATGAGTTCCAAAACATGGACACCCGTAGTACGCGCACCGAGCTGGCAGAGCTGGGCGAAATCGCTGGAAAGCTTGGAGAGTCTACGCTGGAGGGTACTACTGAGTTTGTGAAGGGTGCCGATATCATCAAAGTGGCTTTGGCCAAGGATTTGGGCGGTAGTGCGGAGGAGGCCATTACGAAGATTTCAAAAATCATCGAAATCTTCAACCTGAAGGAGCAATTCGGGATTCAGGATAGTTTCCTCAAAGTTGGCTCTGCAATCAACTCGCTGGGAGCGGCTTCTTCGGCCAGTGAAGAATACATCGTCAATTTCACTACTCGCCTTGCTGGTGTTGCTCCGACCGCCAAGATTTCCGTTCCTGACGTACTTGGTCTCGCGGCGGCCATGGATCAGCTTGGCCAATCGCCTGAACTTGCCTCGACCAATATCGCCAAGATGATTCTTGCCCTGGGCAAAAATGTCCCTTATTTTGCAAAGGTAGCAGGGATGAGCATCAAAGAGTTTTCGTCGCTACTCAAAAACGATGCTAACGAGGCTTTTCTCCGCGTGATCGAAGGGGCAAACGTATCCGGGAAAGGCATAGAAGGACTAGCGACCACCTTCAAAACCCTCGGTATCGAAGGCTCAGAAGGGGCGCAGGTGATTGGAGCCTTGGCGGGCAAGATTGACCTCGTTCGTGAATCGCAACGCGTCTCCAATGAGGAGTTTCAGTCTGGTACTTCAGTACTGGACGAATACAACCGCGCTAATACCAACAGTGCGGCGATTATGGACAAAATCTCTAAGAAATTCGAAGACCTGTGGCTAGTGGCTAAGTCAGCTTTAGACCCCTTTATTTTTTCTTTTGGAAAGCTGCTGGGGGTAATCAACGAAGCTAGTATCGCTACTTCAGACTATAACCAGAAAACCCAAAGTCTAGCGAAAACCGAAAAAAACCTTGAACCTCTCATCAAAAAATACGATGAGCTAAAGTCCCAAATGTACGCTGGAAAGGACGTGCAAAAGGAACTTAATGAGGTGATTCAAAAAATCGCAAAGATTGTTCCTGAAGCGGCGGTCAAGTTTGACGAGTATGGCAATGCCATTGATATCTCCACCAAAAAAACCGAAGAGTTCATTAAGTCGCAAAGAGCCGCAATGGAGGTGTTGCGGATACAAACCAAAGACAAAGTCACTTCCGAACTTCAAGACCTCCAAAAACAACGTGCCGTACTGATTAAAGAATTGAATGAAAAACAAGTCGTAGAGGCCAGTACTGGAACAGGTGGAGGAGCTGTGTATACCAAACAACTATCCAATTCTGAACTTGCTCAAAGGAAAGCACAGGTTGAGGAACTTAACAAAAAAATCAAGGAGCAGGAGCAGAGCCTTAAAAAATTAGATGGCATACTAACCATCGCCGACCGTAGAAATGCACGCCGTGCTGCTGAAAGTAGCGGTGATGGGGGCGGCGGCGGAGGTGGCGATACCAAAACCTACACTGGTGATGGCCCAGGCAAAAAAGACAAAGAAGTAGATGAGTTTAAGCAGCTCAAAGCCGAGCTGCAAAAGCTCCGCGAAGATGCTCAACTCGATCTCCTAAACTCCAATGAGCGTGAAGTACAAGTAGTGAAGTTTAAATACGAACGCCTGCGGGAGCTGGCCAAAGGAAACAAAGACTACTTGACCCAATTGGCCGAACTAGAAACGGCAGAGCTGGGACGATTGAACGAAGAACAGACCAAAAAAGCAAGCGACGAAGCTGACAAAAAGCGACAAAAAGCAAACGAAACATACCAAAAGCAGCAAGCGGATCTTGCTCAACAAGCAGAAAAGCAAGCGGAAAAGCAACGAGATGCCCTGACAGAAATCGACAATTTTGTAGTTCAGGATGAGAAAACCAAAGAGCTACAAAGCATCGACAAACGTTTTGAAAGTTTGCTCGCTCTCACTGAAGAAGCAAAATTGACCATTGACCAAACTACCCCGCTTTGGGAGGCGTATTGGGCGCAACGTGCCGCTATTGAGGAAAAGTACTACAAAAAAGCAGGTGAAAAAGCTGACGAACAACGTCAAAAAGAGATTGAAAAAGTAGGGGTACTGACCAGCACCGTAGGGAATATTTTTGCCAGCTTTTTTGAGATTGCCGCATCCAACGAAACCGAGTTTGCTGAATTCAAAAAGATTGCCACCCTGGTACAGATTGCTACCGATACCGCAGCAGCTATTTCAAGCGTAACCGCTAGAGGTGCTTTATCTAGTGCTACACCTATCGATGCCGCCATCAAAATTGCGGCTGGAATTGCCACGGTACTGGCCAATATCGCCAAGGCCAAGGCCGTGCTGAGTGATGCCAAAACACCCAATGCCCCCAACTTCCAGCGTATGCCCGGCCGGGCTACCGGTGGCCCCACTGACTTGCTTTCGCTCTACCTCGACAACAGCGGAAATCCTGAAGGCTACGTGCGCCGCCCGACGCTCTTCAATCTCGGCCGCCGCTCCTACATGGCAGGCGAAGCCGGAAAAAATGGCGTGGGTGGCATGGAATATGTCATCTCCAATCCCATGCTTCAGAGTCCAATCCATGCCAATTTTGTGGCACTTACCGAGGCTCTCCGTACAAGCGGCTATGACTTCACCAAACGTGCCGATCTTGGCTCTTCTGCCTCTACCACTCCCGACACTGGTAGCGCCCAATTGGCCGCGTTGATGTCGCTCTTTTTGGCCGAACAAAAGGCCACCCGCGAGGAGATGGCCAAGTTTGCCAAAAAGCCGTGGAACTACCGACAGATTGAGCAAACGCAAGAGATGCTCGACTACATCAAAACCGCCCACAGTGCTTAATTTGGGCGTTTTTCCTCCCAAACCCCTGTCCTACCTTTTATGGTGTAAGGCAGGGGTTTTTTGCGACCCAAATCTAATAGCAACCATGAAAAAAGAAATGAAAACGCCTATCACCTACTACGGTGGTAAACAAAAAATGCTCAACAGTATCCTTCCCAAAATCCCCTCTCACACCCTGTACGTTGAGCCTTTCTTTGGCGGTGGCGCGGTGTTTTTTGCCAAACCTCCCTCTGAAGCTGAAATCGTCAACGACATCAATCACCGTCTTGTTACGTTTTATCGCGCGCTCAAGTATGATTTTGAAGACCTCCAAGCCAAGATTGATGAAACCTTCCACTCAAGAGCGCAGCATAAAGAATCGGGGGTGGAGTATGAGTCCGGTGAGGAGGCGATCACCGACCCATTGGCGATGGCTTGGGCGGTATGGGTACAAACCAATATGTCGTTTGGTTCCCAAATAGGGTCAGGTTTCGGATACGACCGCGGGGGTAAGTGCGCCTTCAAGCTGCACAACAAAAAAAATGCCTTCACCGATGCCTTCCAGCTACGTATGAAGAAAACAACCATTGAATGCTACGACGTACTGAAGGTGATTAAAGCCTACGATTCGCCAAACACATTTTTCTACCTCGATCCGCCCTACGTATCGGCTAATCAGGGGCATTATGCAGGGTATACAGAAGAACACTTTAGGCAACTCCTCGATGCTTGCGTATCGATGCAGGGTAAGTTTTTACTCTCAAGCTACCCTGAAGCCATTCTCAGTGAGTACCGAAAAAAGTACAAGTGGAAAACTGAAGACAACGTAAAAACACTTGCCGTAGACGGCCGCAGGAAAGAGAATAAAACGAAAATTGAGTGTTTGACTTGGAACTATTGAAAAAGGGAAAGCCTCCGATTTGGAGGCTTTTTGATTTATTTGAATACAGCAATTTACCCCTTGATAAATTTTTAAAAGAAATGCGTAAAAAAGCTATAAATTTATCTTTACTTCGCAGCAAGAAATGTTCGTTATAACTGTCGAAAGTTGACGAAATAAACAATAAAAAAAGTAAACTAATGAGCAACAAACTACTTACTACTGATTTTTACATAATAAACATTAAGTTATTGTCTAATGAGAGAGAAGGTACAGAAGCTTATATAGATATTTTTGAAGAAATTTTCAAAAAAAAGATAAATAGAAAGATCGCTTCTGATAAAAAAGCTATAATTAGGCGTTTATTCAAGGCCACAAACGACGTTGACCTTATCTATTATGGGCTAATGTCTAGGTTTACAATCATAGAAGGAAACTGGCTTGATTTGTCTTCTGGCGACCCCATTAACTTTGAACTTCCTAAAAATCTTTTCCCCAACCTACAGGAAACTGAGTTTGTGTTTGTGCCTTCTGCCCATAGACTAGCATTAGTAAAAAGTCCTAGTTTCTCATTATATGCTGCCATTAAGTTTCTAACTAGAGCAATCAAAGCTGTGATAAGACCTGAAGAAGACTTTCAAATTATTATAGAACAATCCTCTGATATATTTGAAAGGATATTGAATGCAGATGCAGTTAAGCGTCTAGAGATAGTAATAAGCTATACAAATGCAGATATTACCAAAAAGGCTGTCAAATGGATGGATCAAGAAATGAAGTCCGCTCAATTAAAAAAATTAAGAATGATAGCTACTCCTGACCAAAAAGGAGAGATCGAGCTAGACAATACACTTATTCAAGGTGCGTTAGGATTAGCCCAAAGTAATGGTACAGTTAAGGCTCGTATAGTAGAAAATAATAAAACCACAACTATAGAAACCAAGGAGCATCCAGAAATCATACAAATCCAACATAAGGAAGGCAATGATAAATATAATCTTATCTTTGAAACAATTATGGAGAAATTTAGGCCAAAATGAATCAAGAAATAGATAACGAACTTGAAAAAACGCATAAAATGGGACTAAGAGGCATTTTAGCCTCCTACCGTTGGCAAGATATGTTGTGCAGTTTTCCCTTTTTGCTATCGCTTGCCATATCTCTCGTATTTATTACACTCTTAGTCATTTCTAAAGACCCTTATGATATTCTAAAATTCACAAGTGACCTTGTTGTTTCTGTATTTCCTAACCTACTAGGGTTTAATCTAGGAGGTTATGCGTTAATAATTGGATTTGGGAATACGACCTTGTTGAAATCGATGACCAAGTCTACAGAAGACGGTTCGGCAACTATTTTCCAAGAAATAAGTGGAGTTTTTGCTGTT
>VFQQ010004508.1_pt1 | contig 12245 bp, 9 predicted proteins | sample 3512341 | NCBI WGS metagenome assembly VFQQ01 (sample SAMN10412373, study PRJNA504923) | tailings metagenome | isolation source: Relicate 2 Philex TSF1 revegetated site | place: Philippines: Tuba, Benguet | collected 2017-08-29 | reverse complement strand
TCAGGACACCCCCGGCGTGACCTTCTGCGCAGGCCGGAACGGTAATAGTTGGCACTCCGCAATTTGGTTCGAAATCCTGGGTCGCTGGTGCGGCGTCGGGTTCAGTTGGTGACTTCCCACGACGCCCCGGAGCCCCCCCTGATGCAATGGGATCCATGTCGCGGGGGCGTCACCCGAGGCCCACAGGCCCGGGGGTGCGCCCCCTCCGATTGCGCCGCGAATACCGCGCGGCGCCTTGTGTTGCTCATCAACCGGAGGAAGCATCATGGAAACCAAAGAGGCCTGTTTGCAGGGGGATCACGACGAAGCCAGGTTCGACCTGATCCAGGGAGCGATCGTGATCGATGGGGACGCCGTGGGGTTCTGGGGAGCTCGAGGCGTTCAACACCTGTTTCTGGGCTCGGGCAAGTGCTTCGACCTGACTTGCGGTGTGGGTGGCGCCGACCGCCTCTTCCTCCAGGGCTCCAGCATCGACCACGGGATCCACGTGTCCGCCGACGTGATGACGCTCCGGCATGCCGCCCACGACACGCAGATCAAGCTCCATGCCAGCCGCGGCCCGAGAGAACTGGTGTTTGATGACGGCACGGTCATGTTGGGCTCGCTCTGGCGCAGCACGCGGCAGGCGTCCGCATTGCTGGGCGTGCTGGGAGAGTCTGCTGCCTGTGCGCAGGCCACCGTGGCAAGCCATATCAGTGCGGGGCCCCGACTGGCACTGGGCGCACTTCCCGATGGCGCCCTGCTTCAACTGGAAGGGCTCAGTGGCGTGGAAACGGTTTACGCGGGAAATGGCCACCTGCGCGTGCATCTGGACGGCAGGCTGGCAGAGCACAAGGCGCGGCTCTCGGGCAAGGCGCTTGCGTTGAGCCGCCGTTCGATTGGCCTGCTGGAGACCGCCTATGTGGTGGGATCCGCGCAGTTGGTGTTTGCCGACGGCGGCGTGCAGGCCGACGCGATGTTCCGCGCCGTGCAATACAACGAACCCTGGCCACTGCCGCAGGGTGAGGCGCTGCCCGCGTTGCCACGCATCACCGCCGTGGCGCTGGATGTCGACTCCGCCGACATCGATTGGTCGGATGACTGGCCGGGCGCCTTGCCCAGCGGTCTGTTTGGCGGATGCAGGGCGGGACAGGTTTTCGAGGCCAGCGTGTCGCTGGAAGAGGCCGTGAAGGTGGATGGCACACCCCGCCTGCACTTGTGCGTGGGTGGCCGCCACCGCGCTGCGCAGTTCAGCGGCGGCAGCGGAACCGACACCCTGCACTTCGTGTACACGGTCACCGAAGACGATGTGGCACAGGGCGTGGGCAGCGAGACCAAGGGCCTGACGCTCACGGGCCGTGGCAATCTGGATGTGGAGGTGGGCCCGATGTTGACAGCAGGCGCCACCATCCGGGCATTGCAACCCTCGCTGCTGCAGAGCGATGTCTCGGTGGCTTCTGCACCGGTGGTGAGCGCGGACGAAAGTGGATGGCAGGCTCTGATCGAAGAAAGCGAGCGCCGGCTGGCGGTCGCCCTGGCCTTGCTCGAGGAAGGCGACGACGAGGCCGCCTCCCGCCGTTTCCAGGGGCGCAACATCCGCCCCGATCTGGAGCTCGACCTGATTCTGGACATCGACCTGGGTGACCTGGAAATGCCGGCGGGAGCGGCGGGGCTCGCGCCGCGTCAGGCCGTTTCCCGCCTGGCAGAGCAGGCGCACTGACATGCTCGCGTCAGGCAGCGGCGGCGGGTTCGCTGGCCGTGCGGAGTTCGCAGGTGCAGAAGGCGGATTCCATGCGCCAGGACCTTTCAGGGGTTCCGCCGTCCAGCAGCCTGCCCAGCTCGGTCGAGTCCCCTTCCACTTCAACGCGAACCCTGACCGCACGGTCTTCGCCTTTCATGGCGAGTACATCGATCTGGACGCGGTGGATGGTGGGCGCCTTCTGAAGAATCCACAGAAGCTGTCGCAGCACGGGGTTGGCGTGAATGCGCTGCACACCTTCCTGCATCTGGATGGTGACCGCCGGCAGTGTGGTCTGTCCCCGGTGGTCGGCGAGCACGCGCACATGGGAGAGCAGCCAGTTTTCCAGCGCGTTGCGATCGGTCCAGCCGTCTTCGCGCTGAATGAGTGCGCTGTGAAGCAGGTAATCGGACAACAGATACACCAGTGATGGCTCGACCGGGCGACCCCGTTCGGCCGCCAGCGCCAGTTTGTTCATGGCGTTGAGAACACTGTGGATGTCCCACAGCAGCGGGGCCGATTTGTTGTGCTGGCGCGCGGCTCGGCGCGATTGGCTGCTTGTGCGCCATTGCCAGAGCAGGGCACCCAACACGATGCCCGCCAGGAAGGCGATGGACACGCCCGTCGCGCTGATCAACCAGTTTGTCATTGAAAGTTCTCCCTTCGGCAGGTCAGGCCGATTCGATCGGGCCAGGCAAGCTCATGGGCCAGGTGGGTGGGTGCGCGTTGTCGCGCTGCTGTTGCTGTTGCTGCCGCCTCACCTGCTCGAGCATGGTAGGCGACAGCGACGGCAAGGTGTCGGCGATCGGCCTGGCTTGCTCGATGCGCCGGGCCACCTGGCGGGCGATCTGTTCCAGGTCGTCGCGCTGCTTCAGGTACCAGGCCAGCGTCTGTTCCAGCGATTCGCCCTCCCGCAGGCTGTGTGCCGTGACCAGGAGGCCACGTTTGAAGCCGGGGTCCAGGCCATCGAAGTACCAGTCGCTCAGGCGATCCACCACGTCGGTGGCCACGGTGGCCGAGAGTTTGGGCAACCACAGCATGGGGGTGCCGGCCTCCATGGCCCGATAAGCCACGTCGCGTTGTCCGCAGAAGAGCAGGTCGCTGCTCCAGATCACCTCGTCCTGCTGGCTCCAGCTCAGGGCCGGCAGGTCCATCACGTGAACGTGCGCGGTGCTGACCGTTGCATCCCGCTTCGGGCGATCCGTGGGAGAGACCCCTTCCTGGCCTGGGCCTCGCAACAGCAGGACGGGCTGGTGGAAGGACTGCGCCAGGCTGCCGACGAACAAGGGGAAGTCGGCGATGGCCGCGCCCCAGCAACTGACGATGAGGGCCCCCTTGGCCTTGTCCCCGGGCAGCCCGAGTGCCTCCAGGGTGGTCTGCGTGAGACTGGGGTGTGCCTTCCAGCGCGTGCGCAACTCGACGTTGTTGCGCAGGTCCTTGATCAGCCCGACGCCTTGCACCTTTTCGTCCTGGACCACGTCGAACACCATGGTGTTCATGGCAGCGGGTGTCGGGACCGGTCCGCCGGTGGACAGGGTGTGGCCGAGGGGCCAGATGCGGAACTGTTTGCAGCGGTTGCTGGCGCCGTACACCATGCGCTCGCGGTACCGGATAGGCACTTCGGTGCCACCCAGGCACACGACGTTGTCGGCCGGCGCGATGGCATCGGCCAGCCGCAGACGCCAGACTTCGTAGTTCGCCAGGGGTTGAACCCAGAGGGCGTTTTCGATGCGTGCGCTCATGACTCCCAGTCGGCCCGGGTCGTCGATGAAGATGCGCACCCGCTGCGTGGGCACGGCGGCCAGCTGGGCCGCCAGCAGCGGAAGGTCTCGCAGTCCATCGAGCCCCTGGGCGGGGGTGAACAGGTCCCAGGTGGTGTTCCGGGGGGGGGAATGCCTAGACATGGAGTTCTCCGGCATGCAGGAGCCGGGCAAGACGGGCCCTGACTGCCAGCTGCATGGATCAAATCATCTTCGTAAGGCAACGCTCGACAGTAAGAAGGGTATGAAGCGGCGGCTTGTGGTTACGAATTGCTGGTCAGAGGAGTGGGATGCTTTTTCGGAGTACTTCAGGCCTGAAGTGTGTGGCGCGCCTTTCAGGGGGTGCGCGCCGCGCCCCGGGCCAGCCGGGCGGCCAAGCGCGCGGCCACACGCGCGGTCAGGCCATCCCGGTCCAGCGAGGGGTTGAGTTCGGCGATGTCGGCGGCGACCAGCCGCCCCGAGGCCAGCACTTCGTCGACCAGCACCTGCACCGCGGCCAGTGGCACACCCAGCGCAGCGGGCGCGGAAACGCCGGGCGCCTGGCCGCCGGGCAGCACGTCCAGGCACACCGTGAGATAGACCGCGTCGCTCCCCTGCAGGTCTGCTGCCAGGGCCTGGCGTGCGGCTTCGAGGTCTGACGGTTGCTGCAGTTCGTCGTCGAGCCAATGCCGCACGCCGAACGCTTGTGCGCGCTCGAAGAGCGCTCGTGTGTTGCCGTACTCGCTGATGCCGAAGACGCGGTAGTGGAACGGCCGGGCATGGGCGGTGCACCACTCGTGCATCTGGCGAAAGGGCGTGCCCGAGTTGCCTTGCGCGGCTTCGCGCAGGTCGAAGTGGGCGTCGAGGTTGACGATCAGCACGCGCTGGTGCGCGGGCAGCGCGCGCATCACGCCCTGAAAGGTGCCCCACGCCATTTCGTGTCCACCGCCCAGCACCAGCGGCAGACTCTTCCGGTGCAGGGCTTGCGCCACCCGCATGGCCAGCGCTTCCTGAGCCGCCTCGAGTGCGTCGCCCTCGCAATGCACATCGCCGGCGTCGTGAAGTTCAGGCTCGCCCAGCACGGGCAGGCCGGCCAGCGCGGCGCGAATCGCCTGCGGACCTTGAGCGGCGCCGACGCGCGCCTGGTTGCGCCGCACGCCTTCGTCCACGGCGAAGCCGATGAGGGTGACGCCGCCGCGCGAATCGACCGCCAGCGGTCGCACGCGTTGATGCCACCGGGGCGTGGGTCCGCTGTCTTCGGCGTCAACCCGTCCCTGCCAGTGAAAGGGAGTTCGGGTGGCGTCGGTGGTCATGCGCGTTCCTGGCCGCCCTGGATGGTGCGCATCACCGCGTGGTGACCAAACCAGTAGGCGAGTTCGTTGGGATGATCGAGGTTCCAGGCCACGAAATCGGCACGCTGGCCGGGTGCGAGCTGGCCGCGATCGTTCAGGCCCAGTGCGCGCGCGGCGTTCATGGTGATGCCTTGCACCGCTTCGAGGGGCGTGAGCCGGAACAGCGTGCACGCCATGCTGGCCATGAGCAGCAGCGACAGGCTGGGTGAACTGCCCGGGTTGTGGTCCGTGGAGACGGCCATGGGCACACCCGCCGCCCGCAGCGCCGCCACCGGTGGCAGCTTGGTTTCGCGCAGGAAGTAGAAGGCCCCGGGCAGCAACACCGCCACCGTGCCGCAGCGGCGCATGAGCGGGATGTCGGCTTCGCTGAGGTGCTCCAGGTGATCGCAGGACAGCGCGCCCAGCGAGGCGGCCATGGCGGCGCCATGCTGGTTGGAGAGTTGCTCGGCGTGCAGCTTGATCGGCAGACCGAGGGATCGCGCGGTGTCGAACACGCGGCGCGTGTGGAGCGGTGAAAAGCCGATGTTGTCGCAAAAGGCATCGACGGCATCGACCAGGCCTTCGGCGTGGAGGTTGGGGAGCCACTCGCACACCGCGTTGATGTACTCGTCCGCGCGGCCCTGGAAGTCGGGCGGCACGGCGTGGGCTCCCAGGAACGTGGTCTGCACGCTCAAGGGCAACTCGCGCCCCAAGCGGCGCGCCACGCGCAGGCACCTTGCTTCGGCCTCCATCGACAGTCCATAGCCCGACTTGATTTCCAGGGTGGTCACGCCCTCGGCCATGAGCCGCCTGGCGCGCTGCTCGGCCATGTCGAACAGGTCGTCTTCGCTCGCGGCGCGCGTGGCCGCCACGGTGGAGCGAATGCCGCCACCCGCCTGCGCAATCGCTTCGTAGCTTGTGCCGCGCAGCCGCAGTTCCAGTTCACTGGCGCGGTTGCCGGCGTAGACCAGGTGGCTGTGGCAGTCCACCAGCCCCGGGGTGATCAGGGTGCGACCGAGGTCGTGCTCGGTTGCCACGCGCTGTCGGAGTTCCACCGGAATCTCGCTCACCGGTCCGACCCATTCGATGTGCTCCCCATCGGTGAGCATGGCAGCGTCGTCGATCAGGCCCCAGCCATTGCCTGCCAGGGTGGACATGCGCGCGCTGCGCCACAGGACAAGGTTTTTCATGGCGATCTCCAGTGAAATGGGTCAGGCGTTCCAGACGGTTTCGAACAGATCGGCGCAGGCCGCGCTGGCCGCACCCTGCACCACCAGCCGCCGGGCGGCTTCGATGTCGGGCGCGAAGAGCCGGTCTTGCGCGTAGAAGGGCACGCGCTCGCGCAGGGTGCCGTGGGCGCGTGCCAGCATGGGCGAGGTCGCGAGCGGGCGGTGGAAGTCGACGCCTTGTGCAGCGGCGAGCCATTCGATGCCGAGGATGGTGGCGGTGTTCTGCGCCATCTCGTCGAGCCGCCGGCCGGCAAAAGTGGCCATGCTCACGTGGTCCTCCTGGTTCGCCGAGGTCGGCAGGCTGTCCACGCTGGCCGGGTGGGCGTGCGACTTGTTCTCGGACGCCAGCGCGGCGGCGGTGACGTGCGCGATCATGAAGCCCGAGTTGAGTCCCGGGTTGTCGACCAGGAAAGGCGGCAGGCCGGAAAGACCGGCGTCGATCAGCAAGGCGATGCGGCGTTCCGCCAGCGCGCCGATTTCGGCGATGGCCAGGGCCAGCGTGTCGGCGGCGAACGCCACCGGCTCGGCGTGGAAGTTGCCACCCGATAGCACTTCGCCGGTGTCGGTGAACACCAGCGGGTTGTCCGTCACGGCATTGGCCTCGATCAGCAGCGTGCGCGCTGCCTGCGCGATGAGGTCTCGGCAGGCGCCCATCACCTGGGGCTGGCAGCGCAGGCTGTACGGGTCCTGCACGCGTTCGTCGTTTTCCAGGTGAGAAAGGCGGATGGCGCTGCCCTGGAGCAACTGGCGCATGACGGCGGCCAGCGCGATCTGTCCCGGCTGGCCGCGCACCGTGTGGATGCGCGGGTCGAAAGGGGCGTCGCTGCCCTTGGCGGCGTCCACGCACAGGGCGCCGGTGACGGTGCCGGCTTCCAGCAGGCGCTCGGCCATGAAGAGACCGTGCAATGCCAGCGCGGTGGAGACCTGGGTGCCGTTGATGAGCGCAAGCCCTTCCTTGGCCGCCAGGTTCAAGGGCGCAATGCCGGCCTGGCGCAGGGCGGTGGCGGCCGGCATGACCTGGCCATTGACGCGCGCATCGCCTTCGCCCATGAGCGTCAGCGTCATGTGCGAGAGCGGGGCCAGGTCGCCGGAGGCGCCCACCGAGCCCTTGATGGGGATGAGGGGCACGATGCCCGCGTTGAACACCGCCAGCAGCGTGTCGATGACGATCGGTCGCACGCCGGAGAAGCCGCGCGCCAGGCTCGTCGCCTTCATCGCCATCACCAGCCGCACCGTGGCGTCGGACATGGGTTCGCCCGTGCCCACCGAGTGCGAGAGGATCAGGTTGCGCTGCAGCAGCTCGAGCTGGTCATCAGGGATGCGGGTGCGCGCCAGCTTGCCGAAGCCGGTGTTGATGCCATAGGCGGCGTCGCCCTTCTCGACGATGCGGTGGATGGTGGCGGCCGACGCTTCGATGTCGGCGCGGGCCTGGTCGGGCAGCGCGATCTGCATCGGCTGTTGCCAGATGGCGCGCAGTTCGGCCAGCGTCATCCGGCCGGGGTTCAGGGTGGTCTTGGTCATGGCCGAGTTCATGGGGGTCAGGCCACCATGGGCAGTTTCAGACCATGTTTTTTGGCCGTGGCCACGGCGAGCTCATAGCCGGCGTCGGCATGGCGCATCACGCCCGAGCCGCAGTCGTTGACGAGCACGCGCGCCAGCCGCTCGGCGGCCGCGTCCGTGCCATCGGCCACGATCACCATGCCCGAATGCTGCGAGTAGCCCATGCCGACGCCGCCGCCGTGGTGCAGGCTGACCCAGCTTGCACCGCCCGAGGTGTTGAGCAGGGCGTTGAGCAGGGGCCAGTCGCTCACCGCGTCGGTGCCGTCCTTCATGGCTTCGGTCTCGCGGTTGGGGCTGGCCACCGAGCCGGTGTCCAGGTGGTCGCGCCCGATGACGATCGGCGCCTTGAGCTCGCCGCTCTTCACCATCTCGTTGAAGGCCAGGCCGGCCAGGTGGCGCTCACCCAGGCCCAGCCAGCAGATGCGCGCGGGCAGGCCCTGGAAGGCGATGCGCTCGCGGGCCATGTCGAGCCAGCGGTGGGTGTGCGTGTTGTTCGGGAACAGTTCTTTGATCTTCGCGTCCGTCTTGTAGATGTCTTCCGGGTCGCCCGAGAGCGCGACCCAGCGGAAGGGGCCCTTGCCCTCGCAGAACATGGGGCGGATGTAGGCCGGCACGAAGCCGGGAAAGGCGAAGGCGTTCTTCACGCCCTGGTCGAACGCGACCTGGCGGATGTTGTTGCCGTAGTCCACCGTGGGCACGCCCATGGCGTGGAAGTCCAGCATGGCCTGCACGTGCAGTGCGCAGCTGTGCGCAGCGGCGTCGGTCAGGGCCTTGTGCTGCGCCGGGTCGCGCTGCGCGGAGCGCCATTGCTCCAGCGTCCAGCCCGCAGGCAGGTAGCCGTTGATGAGATCGTGGGCCGAGGTCTGGTCGGTCACGAGGTCGGGCATGAAACCGCTGGCGCGGCAGCGGCGCACCAGTTCAGGCATCACTTCAGCGGCGTTGCCCAGCAGCGCAATCGACACCACCTCCTTGCGCGCGGTGTGTTGCCGCACCAGGGCCAGCGCCTCGTCGAGGTCTCGGGCCTGCTTGTCCACGTAGCGGGTGCGCAGGCGAAAGTCGATGCTGCTCTGCTGGCATTCGATGTTGAGCGAGACCGCGCCGGCCAGCGTGGCCGCCAGCGGTTGCGCACCACCCATGCCACCCAGGCCGGCGGTCAGGATCCAGCGGCCGGACCAGTCACTGCCATGATGCTGGCGGCCGGCTTCCACGAAGGTCTCGAAGGTGCCCTGCACGATGCCCTGGCTGCCGATGTAGATCCAGCTGCCGGCGGTCATCTGGCCATACATGAAGAGGCCCTTGCGGTCGAGTTCGTTGAAGTGTTCCCAGTTCGACCACCTGGGCACCAGGTTGGAGTTGGCGATCAGCACGCGCGGCGCGTTGGTGTGGGTCTTGAAAACCCCCACCGGCTTGCCGGACTGCACGAGCAGGGTTTCATCGTCGCCGAGTTCGCGCAGCGAGGCCAGGATCTGGTCGAAACAGGCCCAGTCGCGCGCGGCACGGCCAATGCCGCCGTACACCACGAGGTGCTGGGGGTTTTCGGCCACTTCGGCGTCCAGGTTGTTCTGCAGCATGCGATACGCCGCTTCGGCGATCCAGTTCCTGCAGGACAAGGTGCTTCCGCGCGGCGCGCGGATGGTGCGCGTGGGGTCAAGGCGGGGATCGGTGTTGGTGTTCATGTCGGCAAACGCGCTGGTTGGTGTTCGTTCAGGCCTGAAATTCTGTACATATCAAGTGATATTTGAAGAAGTCTTATATACATTATGGTGGCCGTGCAGCGATTTCGTAAATACAATGGCATCACTTTTTTGATTGGTGAAAACCCTGATCCTTGAAAGGAGCCCCCTTGTCCAGCACCCGAGAGCCCGCCTACCAGCGCATCAAGGCACACGTCCTCGCCCACATCCACAGCGGGCACTGGAAGGAAGGCGACCTCATTCCCGGGGAGGAGGCGCTGGCGCGTGAGTTCGGGGTCTCGCGCATGACCGTCAACCGGGCGATCCGCGAGCTCAGCGACGAGCAGACCGTGGAGCGCGTGCAGGGCTCAGGCACCTATGTGGCACAGCAGAAGTACCAGTCCACGCTGGTGGCCATCCGCAACATCGCCGAAGAGATTGCCGCGCGCGGTCACGTGCACCGCAGCGACCTGCAGCGGCTGGAGCGCGTCAGGGCGACGGAGGCATTGGCCCAGCAGTTCCGCCTTCCGCCCAACCACCTGCTGTTCCATTCCGTGGTGGTGCACCTGGAGAATGAAAAGCCCATCCAGGTGGAAGACCGCTACGTGAATCCGCAGGTGGCGGCCGAGTACATGCAGCAGGATTTCTCCTGTCTCACACCCAACGCCTACCTGATGCGCGTGGCGCCTCTGCAAGGGGTGCAGTTCTCGATCGAGGCGCGCCTGCCGCCGGCCGACGTGCGCGAGATGCTGCACATGCCGCGCGAAGAGCCGTGCCTGGTGCTGCACCGGCAGACCCAGTCCCAGGGCAAGGTGGCCGCCGTCGCCACACTCTGGCATCCGGCTTCGCGCTACCAGTTCACCGGCAGCTTCTGACCCCGCTCAGGGGGTTTCCACCAACCCTTCCAGCAGTTCCCGCAGCCGCGCCGGGCGCATGGGCTTGTGCTCCAGCCGGATGTCCCGGGCCTCGGCCAGCCGGAGGTGATCGGGACTGAGATCGCCGGTGAGGATCACCGCGGGCACGTGGGCCATGCCGGTGCTCAGGCGCAAGGACGCGATGGCGTCGAAGCCTGTCACGGACAGGCCCAGATGCAGGTCCGAGAGGATCACATGGGGCCGCAGCTTCGACTGGCTCAACAGATGCTGCACATGGCCGGGGGTGCTGCCGGCCACGGGTACGAAGCCCCATTCGCTCAACATCTCGCGCAGGCCTTCCAGAATGGCGGGGTCGTTCTCCACCACGGCCACCACGCCGCTGAGCTTGCTCTCCGGCGGGGCGCCGGTAGGCGCATTGGTGTCGGGCTCCACCGGTGCGCCCAGGTGGATGGAGAAACAACTGCCCTCGCCAGGTTGCGAACGCACCGTGACGCTGAGCTGGAGCAACTGGGCGCAACGTCGCACGATGCCCAGGCCCAGGCCGATGCCGGCGTCGAAGCGGGTGGAGGGCTGGTCCGAGGTGACGTAGTCGGCAAAGATGTGCTTCAACCGGTTCGGTGCGATGCCCATCCCGGTGTCTTCCACATGCAGGATCACGTTCTGCGGTGTGCGTTCGATGTGCAGTTGCACGCTGCCGTACTCGGTGTACTTGATGGCGTTGGACACCAGGTTGAACACCATGCGGCGCAGCAGGTGCGGGTCGGTGTTGACCCACAGCGGCGTCGGGGTGACGCGCATCATCAACCCCTTGCGGCGAGCGGTGGCACCGAGGGTTCGCATGGCGTCGTCCAGCGTGTCCTGCAAGGGGATGGCGCGCCGGTGGACCAGGAAGTGGCCCGAATCCATGCGCGTGAAATCCAGCAGCTTGGTCAGCATCTCCGACAGGGACTCCACGCAGTCGCTGGCCATGTCCAACCGCTGCCGCGCGACCTGGGGGTCCGAGGTGCGCTGGATGACCTCCATCAGCAGACCCAGGGCGTGCACCGGCTGGCGCAGGTCGTGGCTGGCCGCGGCCAGCAGCATGGTCCTGGCCTGGGCGGTCTGCTCGAGGATGGTGTTGCGGTTCGCCAGTTCGTGCGCCAGGTGCTGGTTGCGCAAATGAAGTTCGAACTTCTCACGCAGGCCCCGGTGCCAGTGCCTGGCCAGAACAATGAACAAGCCGCTGAGGAAGCTCAATACGGTGGCCATCAGCAGACCGAGATGGCCACCCCAGACCAGCCAGGCGCCACAACTCAGCGTGGCCGTCGACAGCACCAGTGCTACAAACTGCCGCATCGTTATCAACCGGGGTGCTGCAGACACCACCATCACCGTCACGACGGTCCAGATGAGCTGAATCTCGATCGGCGACGCGGGAAAGGCGATCCAGAGCGGAACGCTCACCAGGATGCCGAAGAGAAAGGACGACGCCACCAACGCCCGATGCCACCGACGAAGATGGGCCATTCGATGCAGTGCGCCGCATCTGGCATAGAACACGTTGAAGCGCCAGCGGACGGCGATGTAGCTGGCGAAAGCCGCGGCCCACACCAGACATTGCGCGACCGATGCAAACGGCAGGAGCAGGGCAAGAAAGCCCACGAGCAGCAGCGAATAGGGAACGATCACACCGCGCGAACTGGCCATCGATTGGTCCAGATCGAGGTAGTCCAACTCACGCACGAGTTCCTCCTCGGTGAGTCCGAAGACGTCGCTAGTGGACGGCGCAGGGCCGGACATTCCCGCCTTCGCGGGGTCGTGAACGTGAGACATCGGGGGGTCCCTTCTTCACACACGCGGCTTGTCTCCGTCGCCTTGGGGTTCGTGCTTGCCGCGATCAACTCCTGGGCGGCAATGTAGCTGAAATCCGAGCCGTTCAGGTCTGTTCTTTCAGGACGACTCGACCAGTTCCTTTTCATGCACCTGCGCAGCCCCTGGGGACCAGGATGGCAGTGTCTTGAGACCCGTGTCGCGGGCCAGAATCTGGTTCCAGAAGGCTTCACCGGTTGTTCGCCGAGTGCCTTCTTCGTCGATCGGGCGCAGGCGCACCAGGCAGATGTCGAGCACCGTGGGCAGCGGTGG
>VFQQ010004507.1_pt1 | contig 12246 bp, 14 predicted proteins | sample 3512341 | NCBI WGS metagenome assembly VFQQ01 (sample SAMN10412373, study PRJNA504923) | tailings metagenome | isolation source: Relicate 2 Philex TSF1 revegetated site | place: Philippines: Tuba, Benguet | collected 2017-08-29 | reverse complement strand
CCGCTCTTTCGCAGGTGCAACAAGTGTTGCCGCCCTTGGCGCAGCGGGGTCGCAGGGTCAAGGGCGACGGGGGCGCGGATGTTGGCGAAAGTGCCGCGTAGCGCGACATCGCGCGGTAGATGTAAGGTGTTGTTGACATAGTCAGCGAATCATGTCATTTAGTCAATAACACCTGACATTCGGTCAGGGACGCATGACGGAATGCCGATGAACAACCAGCTGAAAGTGCTGCGGGCAATGCGGAACTGGAGCCAGGCGGAACTGGCCGACCGGCTCGATGTGTCGCGCCAGGCGGTGAATGCGATCGAGACGGGCAAATACGACCCGTCGCTGCCGCTCGCGTTCAAGCTGGCGCGGCTCTTCGACATGCGGATCGAGGAAATCTTCGATGATGGGCACGAAGGACGCCATGATGAACATTGATCCCAAGTCGCAGCGCAGGCCGTCGATGTGGGTGCCGGTCCTGATCGGGCTGGGTACCGCCGCACTGGCGGGCGGTTTCGCAGGCTATAACCAGGCGGCGGTCGAACATGGCGATGCCGCGCTTGCGCCGTGGGTCGGTCCGCTGGTAGCGATCGCCATCGGCGGCATCGCGCTGGCGCTTTATGTCCGGCGGCACGCCGACTGGTTCCGCAGCTGGTCGCCGCGCAAGCGCCTCTACTGGATCAGCCTGACGCTGTCCGGCGCGCTCGGCTTTGTGGCCGCCATGGTCATGCAGTCGGGACCGCAAGGATCCGACGGCCTGTTCAGCAACGCGGCGATGACGCCCGCGGTCGCGATCGCCTTGTCGGCGATGTGGGTCATCGGGCTGGCGATCGCGCTGTTCCTCTACCATCGCACCGTCGACGATCATGAACGCCACGCCTATCATCTTGGTGCGCTCGCCGGCTTTTATGCCTTTGTCTTTCCGTGCCCCGTCTGGTGGGTGTTGTGGCGCGCCGATCTGGCGCCGCCGGTCGAGGCGATGCCGCTGTTCGCCCTGTCGCTGGTCGCCAACATGATCGTCTATTTCTGGTTCAAGTTCCGCTGATCGGATTTGCTCTCCCCTTCCCTGTAAGTACCGGCCATAAAGGCCAATAATGAAAGGATATTCTCCCGTGAAAAAATGGTTCAAGACCCTTGCCGTCACCTGTGCGGCCATCCCCTTTGCCCAGTGCGCAGTGCTGCCCGGCGGCAATATCGCCGTCGCTGCCGAGCCCGTCACCGCCGCGACGGCGACCGCGCTGACCGAGGCCAATCCGGCGCTGTGGGTGGTCAAGGACGAGGACACGACCGTCTATCTGTTCGGCACCGTCCATGTGCTGAAGCCGGGACTCAGCTGGTTCGATGCGGCGGTCAAGGAGGCCTTTGACACGTCGGACGAAATGATGCTCGAACTGGTGCTGCCCGAAGACCAGGCCGCGGTCGCGCAGGTCATGATGCCGCTGGCGATGGATCAGTCGGGCAAGACGCTCCCCGCGCGCCTGACCGCCGATGAACTCAAGGCCTATCATGCGGCGATGACCAGTGTCGGCCTGCCGGCCAACGCCTTTGACATGTTCAAGCCCTGGCTTCCCGCCATGACGCTGTCGGTGCTGCCGCTCAGCAAGCACGGCTATGATCCCGAACAGGGTGTCGAAAAGCAGCTGACGAAATTCGCCAAGGACAGCGGCAAGCCGGTTGCCGGGCTGGAAACGCTGGAACAGCAGCTCGGCTTTTTCGACAGCCTGCCCGAAACGCAGCAGGTCGCCTTTCTGAATTCGGTGGTCAAGGATTTGGACAAGCTGGGGCCGGTGCTCGACAAGATGGTCGTGCTGTGGGCCAAGGGCGATCCCGACGGACTGGCCGCCGCGATGAACGAGAGCATGGCGGCGACGCCCGAACTGGCGGAAACCCTGCTCTACGACCGCAACGCGCGCTGGGCCGAGCAGATCCAGGCGCGCATGGAACAGCCCGGTACGGTCTTTGTCGCGGTCGGCGCCGGGCATCTGGCGGGCGAAAAGAGCCTGCAGGATTATCTGGCCGAACGCGGGCTGACCGCGGCGCGCATCGACTATTGACGACGACGCCGTATCCGGCCGGTCGATGGGGTCGCCGCCTTGCGGCGGCCCTGTTGCCGTTGTGGCTGGTCGCCTGCAAACCCGCCGAGCCGCCGCCGCAGGCGCGGCCCGCGATGTGGCTGGTGCAGGATGCCGATACACGCATCTATATATTGGGGACGATGCACGCGCTGCCGCCGCGCACCGAATGGGCGACGGGACCGGTTGCGAACGCCATCGCCGCCGCCGACGAACTGGTGATGGAATTGTCGCCCGCCGAGGTCGAAAAGGCCGGAGGCGAATTTCAGCGGCTGGCACAGCGCAGCACGCCGCTGGCGATCACCGACCGGCTGTCGGGCCGCGCGCTGGCCGGGTACCGCGAACTGGAGGATGGTGGCGCGCGGCTGAACGGCGACAAGCTCGATGATTGGGCGCTGGTCATCCTGATCGGACAGCATGCCGCGCGAAAGGCCGAATTGTCGACCGCCGACGGGGTCGAAACGGGCCTGACCCGCAAGTTCAAGGCCGCGGGCAAACCCGTCGCCGGATTGGAAACCGCCCACGGGCAACTGATGCTTTTCGAAACGCTCGACGCGGCGACCCAGCGCGCGCTGCTGATCCGCGCGGCAACCGGGGCCGACAAGGCGCCGACGGAAGTCGCCACCATGACCGCGGCGTGGCGTCGCGGCGACATCGCTGCGCTGGAACAGATGGTCAACGAAGATGTCGATGCCGTGCCCGCCGCGCGCGCGGCGCTGATCACCGATCGCAACCGCCGCTGGAGCGCATGGGCGGCCCGGCGGATGGACCGGCCCGGAACGGTGCTGATGGCGGTGGGCGCGGGGCATATGGTGGGCAAGGACGGCGTCCCCGCCCTGCTGGCGGCAGAGGGATTTACGGTGCGGCGGGTGCAATAGGGCCGGTGGCGGCTTAGGGGTGGTGAACGGGCTTTCCCGTCGCTAACTGATTTCCCCTCCCGCAAGCGGGAGGGGCAGCGAGACTTACGAACTTGTTCGTTAGTCGCAGCGGGGTGGGCCTTCTCACCGTGGTCGCCCACCCCCGACCCTTCCCGCCTGCGGGAGGGGAGAAGTATGGCAACTTCCGGTCGAAACGCGGCATTGTGTCGAATTCGCGCAGAAGCGCAGAGATCGCAAAGGGAAATGCGCTTCAACTCTGCGATCTCTGCGCCTCTGCGCGAATCCTGTTCCAACACGGCCCTTCGGGCAATAGACCGCAATCGGTCGCTTCCGGACCTTGCAAGCTACGATCCTCCCTGTCGCGCAGCGATGGGGAGGTGGCAGCGCGAAGCGCTGACGGAGGGCCATGGCGCTGGCGTTGCGGCCCCTCCACCACCGCCTGCGGCGGCGGTCCCCCTCCCCATCGCTGCGCGACAGGGAGGATCAAATGGCCGCCACCGGTTGTTTCCTGCCATAGTGATCAAATCGACAGTTATGTCTGCAACGGGATAGATTGGGGCCGTTCCAATAAAAGACGCCCTACGCCGTAAGCAACCGTTCGAACTGCACGCGACCCTTCGCCGAAAACAGGATGGCGCGCGAATTCGTGTCGCGTTCGGCCCAGCCGCGGTCGATGATCTGCGTCAGGATCGCGCGGCCTAGGCTGCCCGCCAGATGCGATCGGCGTTCGCTCCAGTCAAGGCATTCGCGGCAGAGGAGGCCGCGTTTGCCCGATAATTCCCTGACGTCGATTCCCAGCGATCGGGCGAAGGATTCGCCCGCCTCCGTCAGCGTAAGACCGTTCGCCGAAAGCTTAAGACAGTCGGCGCGAATCATATGGTCATAAAGGCGCGTCGCCATTTGCCCCGCCAGATGATTGTAGCAAACGCGCGCTTCGCGCAGTCGCGCGTCTTTGGGGCCGGTCCGGGTGCGGACGTGGCCGGTGTTTTGCGCAAGGTCCATCAGCGCTTCGAGCGACCGGGCGATGCGTTCGTCAGCCAGCGCGAAATAGCGGTGCCGCCCCTGTTTGCGCGGGGATATGAGCCGACCCTCCTCCAGCTTGCGCAGGTGCGAGCTGGCGGTTTGCTGCGTCACCCCGGCTTCGTTGGCAAGTTCGGTCGCGGTCAGGGCTTTGCCCGCCATCAGCGCGGTCAGCATGTTGGCGCGCGCCGGGTCGCCGATCAGATTGGCGATACGCGCGATGTCGGGGCCATCTTTCATACTTCGATCTATATCGAAGCATGGCAGTATTGCGAAGCGCTAAAGCGCGGCTTCGTTGCCAAGGAGATCCCATGCTTACCTGCATCATCCGTTATCACATCGACCCGACCAAGAAGGATCAGTTCGTCCGCTATGCCCGGAATTGGGGACAGGCGATCCCGCGCTGCGGCGCCGAGCTGATCGGTTATTTCGCGCCGCACGAAGGGTCGAGCACGCTCGCCTATGGCATTTATAATATACCGAGCCTTGCCCAATATGAGGCGTATCGCGCGCGGCTGGCCGACGATCCGCTGGGCCGCGAAAATTATGCGTTCGCGCAGCGCGAGAAATTTCTGCTGCGCGAGGACCGAAGCTTTCTGAAACTGGCGTCGGCGCCGCATGGGCTCCGCCCGTGATCGCGGTGATCTTTGAGGTCGAGCCTGCGCCGGGCCAGCAGGACCGCTATCTCGACACCGCAGCCGAGCTGCGCCCGCTGCTCGACGAAATCGAGGGGTTCGTCTCGGTCGAACGCTTCCAGAGCCTGTCGCATCCGGGCAAGCTGGTATCGCTGTCCTTCTTCGAGGATGAGGACGCCGTCCGGCGCTGGCGCGAAAACACGAACCATCGCGCCGCACAGGCCGCCGCGCAGCATGGCGTGTTTGCGCATTATCGCTTGCGGATTGCACATGTCCTGCGCGATTATTCGATGACCGAACGGGAGCAGGCGCCGGACGCAGGCGTTCTGGCCGAGCGATAAGGGGCATCTCCCTTCCCGTCCCACCACGCTTGCTTTTCCGGCCGTTCCCCGCTAAGCGCCGCCGCTTCCGTCCATGGTCATCCCTGGAGGCGTGGCGGACTGTGTAATCTGTTTCGGAGAAAAATGATGAGCGACCAGCTGGTGCTGTCGGCCGAGACGCGTGAACGGGGAGGCAAGGGAGCCTCGCGTGAACTGCGTCGCGAAGGCCGCGTCCCCGCCGTTGTCTATGGCGGCAAAGAAGAACCCCTGATGATCCACGTCGAAGAAAAGCTGCTGATGAAGCAGCTGATGACGGGTCACTTCATGAACTCGGTCGTGATGATCGAAGTCGGCGGCAAGACCATCCGCACGCTGCCGAAGGACGTCGCTTTCCACCCAGTCAAGGATCGCCCAATCCACGCCGACTTCCTGCGCATCGCCAAGGACGCCACCGTCCAGGTCGCGGTGCCGGTCGTGTTCCAGAACGAAGAAGCCTCGCCGGGTCTGAAGCGCGGCGGCGTGCTCAACATTGTTCGCCACGAACTCGAACTGGTGTGCGACGCGGACAAGATCCCCGACAACATCGAAATCGACGTTACGGGGTTCGACGTCGGCGATTCGATCCACATCAGCCACGTCACCCTGCCCAAGGGCGTGGAAAGCGCGATCACCGACCGCGACTTCACCATCGCCACCATCGTCGCCCCCTCGGCGCTGAAGTCCAGCGACGGCGACACGACGAAGGATGAAGGCGAAGCCGCTGCCGAGGGCGGTGACGAAGCCTGAATTTAAACCATCTTAGCCCCTCCCCTTCGGGGGAGGGGTTGGGGTGGGGTTTTGCGGGGCAGCGCGAGGCCGATGGCACACCCCGCTGCGACTAGGCAGCAAGCTGCCAAGTCTCGCTGCCCCTCCCCTAAAGTGGAGGGGATTTTTCGATGCAGCTCTGGGTCGGTCTCGGCAATCCCGGTCCGCAATATGCGATGCACCGTCACAATGTCGGCTTCATGGCCGCCGACGTCATCGCCGATGTCTATGGCTTTGCCGCGCCCGCCAAGAAATTTCAGGGCTGGGTCCAGGAGGGCCGCATCGGATCGCAGCGCATCCTGCTGCTCAAACCCGGCACCTTCATGAACGAAAGCGGCCGCAGCGTACGCGCCGCGCTCGATTTCTACAAGCTGACGGCGCCGGACGTCACCGTCTTTTACGACGAGCTCGACCTTTCCCCGATGCAGATCAAGGTGAAACGCGGCGGCGGCGCGGCGGGCCACAACGGCATCCGTTCGATGATCCAGCATATCGGCGAAGATTTCCGCCGCGTCCGCATCGGCATCGGCCACCCGGGGCACAAGGACCGTGTGACGGGCCATGTGCTGGGCAATTATCACAAGAGCGAGATAGAGCCGCTGGCCGACCTGCTCGGCGCGATCGCGGCCGAGGCGCCGTGGCTCGCCGACGGTGACGATGTGCGGTTCGCCAGCGACCTCGCCTTGCGGTTGCAGGGATAGGCAGAAGCTGGAAACGACCGGTTGCGGGCATCTAGCCCCTCCCCTTCAGGGGAGGGGTTGGGGTGGGGTCTATCGACCTTGCGCTAGGCCGATGGACCCCACCCGCTGCGACTAAGCCAGCAAGCTGGCAAGTCTCGCTGCACTCCCCTGAAGGGGAGGGCGTAGTTCTACGCTACCGTCCACTTCCCACCCCAAAGCCGCCGATTTGGCGTCCGACGCCAACTAGGGCATTATGGTTCCAAAAGGAGCCAACCATGACCGAACGCCATACCCCCAGCCGCCGCGACCTGATCGCCGGCGCCGCCGCGCTGACCGCCGCCGCCCCTGCCCTGCTGCACGCTGCAACGCCGACCGCGGCGCCGTCGCTGAAGGGCCGCACCATCCTCATCACCGGCGCCTCGAGCGGCTTTGGCCGCGTCGGGGCGCTTCATTATGCCAGCCTGGGCGCCAAGGTCATTGCGACGATGCGCAATATCCCGCGCCCCGAAGCCGAAACGCTCGCCGCCGAGGCTGCGAAGGACAAGCTCGACCTGCATATCGTCGAAATCGACGTCACCAGCGACGCGTCGGTCGCGTCCGGCACCGCCAAGGCGCTGGAGATCGCCGGCGGACGCATCGACACGCTGGTCAACAATGCCGGGATCGGCATCACCGGCCCCGTCGAGGTGCAGGATATGGCAGCGACGCAGTTGATCTTTGACACCAATGTCCTGGGCATCCAGCGGATGCAGCTGGCGTTGCTGCCGCAGATGCGCGCGGCGAAAAGCGGCCAGATCTTCAACATCTCGTCGCAGCTCGGGCGCGTCATCGTGCCCGGCGGCGGCCATTATTCGGCGACGAAATTCGCGGTCGAGGCGATGTCCGAACAGCTCGCCTATGAGCTGGTACCGCATGGCATCGAGGTGACGGTGATCCAGCCGGGCGGCTATCCGACCAACGTCTGGGTCAACCGCAATGCCTATACCGGCGCTCTGAAAGAGCGCAGCAATCCCGCACTGCTCGCCGCCTACGAGCCGTTCACGCGCGGCATGGGGACCGAGGATGGCAGCGGGCGCAGCGCCGATCCGCTCGACGTGCCGCGCGCGATAGCCGAGATCATGGCGATGCCCGCGGGCAAGCGGCCGCTCCGCCGCGCGGTGCATCCCGGCAACAAACCGCAAGAGGCGATCAACCGCGTGTCGGCCGAGGTGCAGCTGGCATGGCTGGGCGGCGGTCCGCTGGGGCCGCTCGTCAAGGCAGTCCACGACTGACGGACACCGATGCAGCGCCCCCGCTTAGCAATGCTGGCGTCGGGGGCGACTTGGCGCTAGGGGCGCTGCAACGCTGGCGTCCTGCCGGTCACACGGAGTTCTTATGGGTTTCAAATGCGGGATCGTCGGACTGCCCAACGTCGGCAAGTCCACCCTGTTCAACGCGCTGACCGAAACCGCGGCGGCGCAGGCGGCGAATTATCCGTTCTGCACGATCGAGCCGAATATCGGCAATGTCGCGGTGCCCGATGACCGGCTGGAAAAGCTGGCGGCGATCGCGAACAGCAAAAAGATTATCGCGACGCAGCTCGCCTTCGTCGACATCGCGGGGCTGGTCCGCGGCGCGTCGAAGGGCGAAGGTCTGGGCAACCAGTTCCTTGGCAACATTCGCGAAGTCGACGCGATCGTCCACGTCCTGCGCTGTTTCGAGGATGACGACATCCAGCATGTCGAAAACAAGGTCGATCCGGTCGCCGATGCCGAGACGGTCGAAACCGAATTGCTGCTCGCCGACCTCGAAAGCCTGGAAAAGCGCGTCCCCGCCTTTGCAAAAAAGGCGGCGCAGGGCGACAAGGAAGCCAAGATCGCGGCATCGGTGCTGGGCCAGGCGCTCGACCTGCTGCGCGAGGGCAAGCCCGCGCGGCTGACCGATCCCAAGGACGAGGAGGAAGCGCGCGTGCTGCGCACGGCACAGCTGCTGACCTCGAAACCCGTGCTCTATGTCTGCAACGTCGATGAGGGCAGCGCCGCGAACGGCAATGCCTTCTCCGAAAAAGTGTTCGCCAAGGCCGCAGCCGAGGGCGCGCAGGCAGTGGTCGTGTCGGCCGCGATCGAGAGCGAGCTGGTGACGATGGACATGGCCGACCGGATGGAATTCCTGTCCGAAATGGGGCTGACCGAAACCGGCCTCGCGCGCGTCATCCGCGCCGGGTATGAGCTGCTCCACCTGATCACCTTCTTCACCGTCGGCCCGCAGGAAGCGCGCGCGTGGACCGTGCATCAGGGCGCCACCGCCCCTGAAGCAGCGGGCGAGATTCACAGCGATTTCCAGAAAGGCTTCATCCGCGCCGAAACGATCGCCTATGACGATTATGTCGCGCTGGGCGGCGAAGCACGGGCGCGCGAAGCGGGCAAGCTGCGCGCCGAGGGCAAGGCCTATGTCGTCCATGACGGCGACGTGATGCACTTCCTTCATAGCTGAGGATTGTGCTAGGCCGAAACCGATGCTGCGCCATTTGATCCTGTTGCTGTTCCTGATCGGCCTGTCGCTGCCGTCGGTGGCCGTGCCGGTGCAGGCCGAAACGGTTGCAGCCGATTGTCATGGCGCGGCGCCCGCAGTGCCGCCGCATCATCAAGACGAACGCGACGGCGGCAAGGCGGCCGGCCATATGTGCATCGGGTGCGTCGCCAACGCGCCGGCCGCGACCGTGACCGCGCCGGTCGCGCCGCCGCCGCTGGTACCGCCGGTGCAGCCGATGGCGGCGCTCGCAGGCGCCGACCTACCGCCCAGCATTCCCCCTCCCCGGCTCTGACCGATCGTAAAACCGAACCTCGATTTTCCGATCCTGTCAGGACGATAATATGTTGAAAACGCCTTTATTGGCGGGCGCTACCGCGCTCGCTCTCCTCCCGCTGTCCGCTGCAGCGCAAGATCATAGCGGGCATGATCCCCACGCGGGGCATGTGATGCCCGCCTCCAAACCCAAAGCCGCCGATGCCGTCGATCATGGCACCATGGACCATGAGGCGATGGACCACGGGCCCGCAGCCTCCCCCGCCGAAGGATCGGGCACCGCGCGCCTGCCCGCCAACGAAGGCGGCCATAGCGGCCTGCACATCAACGCGGGCGATGACTGGATGGTCATGGCGCACGGCTTTGCCTGGGGCGTCTACACCGACCAGTCGGGGCCGCGCGGCGACGACAAGGCCTATGTCCAGTCGATGGCGATGCTGTCGGGCGAAAAACAGACCGACTGGGGCCGCATCCAGCTGAAATCGATGCTGAGCTTCGAGCCGCTGATGTCGAACCGCGGCTATCCCAATTTGTTCGCGACCGGCGAAACCGCGGGCGGCGAACCTTTGGTCGACCGCCAGCATCCGCACGACCTGTTCATGGAACTGGCGGCACGGATCGACGTCAATGTCGGCGATAACGCCCGCCTGTTCGTCTATGGCGGTCCGGTCGGCGAGCCCGCGATCGGGCCGAGCGCTTTCATGCACCGCAGCAGCGCGCGCTATAATCCCGAGGCACCGATCACCCATCACTGGTTCGATTCGACGCACATCACCTATGGCGTCGCGACGCTGGGCTATGCAACGCGCGCCATCCAGGTCGAGGGATCGATCTTCACCGGGCGTGAGCCCAATGAAGAGCGGTGGGGGATCGAAACCCCGCGCTTCGACAGCTGGTCGTTGCGCGGGACCTGGAACCCTTCTCCATCGCTGGCAATGCAGGTCAGCCACGGTTTCCTGAAAGAGCCCGAGGCGTTCCATCCCGGCGAGAACGAGCATCGCACCACCGCCAGCGTCCACTGGAACAACGGGCGCGGCCTGTCGGCGACGGGCGCGTTCAGTGCCAAGAACCGCGACCCCGGCGCGACGCTGACCGCCTGGCTGGCCGAGGTGAACTGGAACATTGACGATCATCACACGCTGTTCGGGCGAATCGAAAATGTGAAGAATGACGAACTGTTCCCCGATCATGACGACCCGCTGCACGACGTGCCGTTCCGCGTGTCGAAATTTCAGGCGGGCTATGCGTATCGGCTGCCGATTACCGGCCCGCTCAATCTGGCGCTCGGCGGCAGCATCGCCGCGTTCGACAAGCCGCGCGCGCTCGATGCCGCCTATGGCAGGAACCCGATCGGCGCGACACTCTTTGTCCGATTGAGCATCGGTCATTGATGTAACTTATGGCTGGGCTATCGAGGGGCAGCGATTCGCGCCGCAACGGAGCCCAGCCATGTACAACCGCCGCCACTTCCTTGCCGGGGCGACTCTCGCCGGCCTCGCCGCCCCCGCCATCGTCCGCGCGCAGGGCATGTTCGGCGATTTTCCGTTCAGCCTGGGGGTCGCCGCGGGCGATCCGGCGAGCGACGGCTTTGTCATCTGGACGCGGCTGGCGCCGCAGCCGATGGAACGGCACGGCGGCATGCCGCAGGTCAATGTGCCGGTCGAATGGGAGGTCGCAAGCGACAGCGGCTTTCGCCAGATCGTTGCCAAGGGTACCGAACTGGCGCGCCCGCATCTGGCGCACAGCGTCCATGTCGAGGTCGCGGGACTGGCGCCCGACCGACCCTATTATTACCGTTTTACCGCAGGCGGCGAACGCAGCCTGCGCGGCCGTGCGCGTACCCTGCCCGCGCCCGGTGCCAGGGTCGAGGCGCTGAAATTCGGGGTTGCCGGGTGCCAGCATTTCGAATCCGGCTTCTACGGCGCCTATCGTCATATGGCGCGCGAAGACCTGGCCTTTGTCTATCATTATGGCGATTTCATCTATGAATATCGGCAGGATTATCTGTTCGACGACGGGCTGCCGATCCGCCCGGTGCGCCAATATGCGCATCGCGCACTGTTCGACGTCAATGACTTCCGCAATGCCTATGCCCAGACGCTGACCGACATCGACCAGCAGGCGGTACGCGCCACCCACGCCTTTCTGTCGAGTTTCGACGATCACGAGATCAACAACAATTGGGTGTCGCAATATGACAACTGGAAACTGAACCTCGACGAGAATGATCCCGATGCCGCGCCGCCCGAGGTCTTCCTGCTGAAAAAGCAAGCGGCGTTGCAGGCGTGGTACGAACATATGCCGGTGCGCAAGGCGCTGTTGCCGCGCGGCGGCGTGGTGAATGCCCACCGCGAGTTCCGCTATGGCGACCTGATGGCGATGCAGTTGCTCGACACACGCCAATATCGCAACGACCAGCCATGCGGCGACGGCTTCAAGCCTGCCTGTCCCGATGTGTTCGCCAAGGATCGGCAGGTGCTGGGCAAGGCGCAGGAGGAGTGGCTCGCGCGCAACCTGTCGCGCGGCGGGGCGACGTGGAATACGCTGGCGCAGCAGGTGACGATGATGTCGCTCGACCGGCGGCGGCGGGCGGACGAGCCGCAGAAGATCGTCAATATCGACAGCTGGGCAGGCTATGAAGAACCACGGCAGCGCATATTGTCGCGCTTTGCCGGGTTGAAAAACTGCATCGTGCTGACCGGCGACGAGCATCAGAATTTCTGCGGCGACCTGGTCCAGCGCGACAAGGTGGTCGGGGCCGAATTTGTCGCCACCTCGATTTCGAGCGGCGGCGACGGCAGCGACAAGCGGAGTGGCACCGACGAGTGGCTGGCGCGCAACCCCGAACTGAAATTCGCCAATGACCAGCGCGGCTATCTCGTGTGCGAAGTGGGCCGCGAGGCGTGGCAGACGCATTTCATGGTCGTCGACAAGGTGACGACGCCGGTGAATACGCTGCCGAAGCGGGCCACGGGCGTGGTCGAAAATGGCCGCGCCGGCATCAGGATGGCCTGATCCTGTCTTTGCATCGTCATGATAGGGTCATAGTGGCGCGCGCATGACACGCC
>VFQQ010004504.1_pt1 | contig 12249 bp, 9 predicted proteins | sample 3512341 | NCBI WGS metagenome assembly VFQQ01 (sample SAMN10412373, study PRJNA504923) | tailings metagenome | isolation source: Relicate 2 Philex TSF1 revegetated site | place: Philippines: Tuba, Benguet | collected 2017-08-29 | reverse complement strand
CATTCGCTTGCAGCGATCCGGCTCGAGGAGGACGTGCCGGGCATGCGCGCCGCCGGTTCTCAAGGCTGGGCTGGCGTTCTCAACAGCCATTGGTGGATAGATCCTGAGCGCGACGTGGCTGCCGTCTTCATGACGCAGCTCGCGCCCTTCGCCGATCCGCAACTAATGGCGGCTTACGAGCGGTTCGAGCGCACGGTCTACGCGGCTTGAGCATCAGGCGCGGTAGGCGTCGGCGATCCCGAGGAAGTCGTCGGCCTTGAGGCTTGCGCCGCCCACCAGCGCGCCGTCCACATTCTCGACCGCCATCAGCTCGCGGGCGTTCGCCGGCTTTACGGAGCCGCCATAGAGAATGCGGGTGCGCGCTGCTTCCTCGCCCATCTGACCGGCAAGTTCAGCGCGGATGTGCGCATGGGCCTTGGCCACGTCGAGCGCGGTCGGCGTCAGGCCCGTGCCGATCGCCCAGACGGGCTCGTAGGCGATGATGGTGTTTTGGGAGGTCGCGCCTGCGGGCACCGAGCCGGCGACCTGACGGGATAGGACCGTAAGCGTCTCGCCATCCTCGCGCTCATCGCGGGTTTCGCCGATGCAGATGATCGCGATGAGGCCCGCCCGCCAGACGGCCTGCGCCTTGGCATGGACGACAGCGTCCGTCTCGCCATGGTCAGCGCGGCGTTCGGAGTGGCCGACGATGACGTGGCTCGCGCCCGCATCCTTCAGCATCTCGGCTGAGACGTCGCCAGTATGGGCGCCGCTGGGGGCTGCGTGACAATCCTGTCCGCCAACGCGGATGGCGGACTGGGCAAGCGTCTGGGCCGCGCGGCTCAGGAGCGTTGCGGGCATGCAGAGCAACGCTTCGACCTCGGTTTCCAGCTCTCCCGTAAACCCACGAGCGATCCGAAGCGCCTCTTCCAGAGACGCGGCGGTGCCGTTCATCTTCCAGTTGCCTGCGACGATCGGTCGGATGCCTTGGGTCATTGGCGTTTGCCTGCCTGTTGTTTTTGGGTAGGCTCTCCTACCAAATAAGCGTCACAAATCAATCGACACCGGGTTTTGCGGCCTGTATTGGCCGTTCGGGCGCGCCGCGCCATCCCCAGTGCCTCATTCGGAAGAGAACATGCTCACAGCCCTCCGCAGTGCCTCCGGCTCCATCGTGGTCAAGCTCCTGCTCGGCCTTCTGGTGCTCAGCTTTGCGGTCTGGGGCATTTCCGGGTCGATCTTCTCCGGCGTTGGAAGCGGCGTGGTGACGGCCGGGCAGACGAGCGTCTCGGTGCTCGACTATCGCCTTGCCTATGACCGCCAGATCCAGGCGATCTCGCAACAGTTCGGCACGCAGATCACGCGCGAGCAGGCGCAGGCCTTCGGGCTCGACCAGCAGGTGATGAGCCAGGTCGTCTCCGGAGCGCTGCTCGACGAGCAGGCGCGCGAGATGGATCTCGGCCTCTCGGAGGATCGCCTTGCGGAACTGACGGCGGAAGATCCCGCCTTCCAGGACGCCAACGGCAATTTCAACCGTTCGCGGTTCGACTTCGTGCTGCGCCAGGTCGGCATGAGGCCGCAGGATTACTTCCGCAACCGCGAGCAGGTCGCCAAGCGCCAGCAGATCGTCCACGCGGTGACGGACGGGTTGCCGGTCCCGGCGGCCTTCCTGATGGCCTATGCGCTTTACGACGGCGAGGCCCGCACCGTCGAGACGATCACCCTGCCGGCAAGCCTCGTCCAGCCGGTCGAGGACCCCGACGCCGCGACGCTCGAAGCCTATTTCGAAGAGAACAAGGCTGCCTATGCGGCGCCCGAATATCGCAGCATCATCTTCTTCCCGCTCGACCCCGAGACGATCGCTGATCCGGCCGCCGTCGAAGAGAGCGAGGTCGAGCGCTATTACGCCGACAACAGCGCCCGCTATACGCAGCCCGAGCGCCGCACGATCCAGCAGATCGTGTTCCCCAATACCGACGATGCGCAAGCCGCTCTCGGGCGCATCCGTGCCGGCGAGACTTATGACGCCATCGCGACGGAACTCGGACGCACCGAGCAGGATCTGCTGCTGGGCACGTTTGCCCGCGAGCAGGTTGTCGACCCGGCCATCGCCGAGGCGGCGTTCGCGCTCGACCAGGGCGAAGTCAGCGACGTCGTTGGCGGCATCTTCGGCTCTATCCTTCTCCGCGTGACCGAGATCACACCGGAGCAGGTCGCGCCGCTCGCCGACGTCAGCCAGGAAATCCGTGACGAAATCGCGCTCGACCGAGCCGCCGACGACGTGCGGAACTTCTACGACTCCTATGAGGACGCGCGTGCCGGCGGAGCCGGGATGCGCGATGCTGCCGAGAGCCTCGGCCTGGAAGTCCGCGAGATCGCGGCGGTCGATCGCAACGGCCTGTCGCCCGACGGCGAGGCGATCGAGACGATCCCCGAGCAGCAGGCCATGATTTCGGAAGCCTTCGAGACCGAGGCCGGCATCGAGAACCCGCCGCTCAACGCAGGGCCCGTCGGCTACGTCTTCTACGAAGTCGAGGAAGTGATCGCACCGCGCGACCGCACGCTCGACGAGGTGCGCGAGCGTGTGCTGGGGGATTGGCGCACTGCCGAGACCGCTACGCGTCTGAACGTCCGTGCCGACGAGTTGGAGACACGGCTGTCCGAGGGAACGGCGCTCGCCGATCTTGCGACCGAACTGGGCCTCACCGTCGAAACACAGCGTGGCCTTTCGCGCGATTCCTCATCGTCGAGCCTTGGCCGCGATGGCCTTGCGGCCGTGTTCGGCGTACCGCAGGGGGCGAGCGGGTCGATCGCGGCACCCGACGGCGCCTCCCAGATCCTGTTCGTCGTCACCGAAGTGGTCCAGCCGATGTCGGCCGGCCCCGATGCCGTGCCGCAGGACCTCGCCGAGCGCCTGCGCACCGGCATGGCGGACGATCTCCTCGACCAGCTCGTCGCGCGCCTGCAGACGGTCTATCCGGTCCGCGTCAACCAGACGGCGGTGGACCAGGCCCTGAGCTTCTGACGCATGGCTGACTTCAAGACCCATATCGCCAAGGTCGCCTCCGGAGCCGCGCTCGATTTCGAGGATGCCCGCGCGGCGTTCGACATCATGATGTCGGGTGAGGCAACGCCGAGCCAGATCGGCGGCTTCCTGATGGCGCTTCGGGTCCGTGGCGAGACAGTCGACGAGATTTCGGGCGCAGTTGCAACCATGCGGGCGAAGATGCTCCGCGTCGAAGCGCCGGACGATTCGATCGATATCGTCGGAACCGGCGGCGATGCATCAGGCTCCTACAACGTCTCGACCTGCGCAGCCTTCGTCGTGGCCGGCGCGGGCGTGCCTGTTGCAAAGCACGGCAATCGCGCGCTTTCGTCGAAATCCGGGGCTGCCGACGCGCTGATGGCGCTTGGCGTCAATCTTGAGCTCGACCCGGCCGGCATCTCGGCCTGCATCGACGAGGCCGGCCTCGGCTTCATGTTCGCACCCGCGCATCATTCCGCCATGCGGCATGTCGGCCCGAGCCGCGTCGAGCTGGGCACGCGCACGATCTTCAATCTCCTCGGGCCGCTCTCCAACCCGGCTGGAGTGAGGCGCCAGCTCCTTGGCGTCTACTCGCCTGAATGGCTGGAACCGCTGGCAGAGGTCCTGAAGGGCCTCGGCTCCGAAGCGGTCTGGGTCGTCCATGGCGACGGGCTTGACGAGATGACGACCGCCGGCACGACGCGCGTGGCCGCGCTGGAGAATGGCGAGATCCACACCTTCGAGATCAGGCCGCAGGATGTCGGGCTGAAGCCGGTGTCGCCGGAGGCGCTGAAGGGCGGCGACGGCGCCCACAATGCGCGCGCGCTGCGCGGCGTGTTGGAGGGCGAGAAGAACGCCTATCGTGACATCGCACTGCTCAACGCCGCCGGCGCGCTGATGGTCGCGGGCCGCGTGCGCTCGCTTAGCGACGGCATGACGCTTGCGGCGAAGAGCATCGATGACAGTAAGGCGTTCGCTGCACTGGAGCGCCTGATCGAGGTTTCCAACCGCGGCAAGGGCAAGGCATGACCGACATCCTGCGCAAGATCGAGGCCTACAAGCGCGAGGAGATCGCCGCCGCCAAGGCTGCGCTGCCGCTGGACGAAGTCAAGCGCCGCGCCCGAGACGCCGACGCGCCGCGCGGTTTCGAAGCAGCACTTCAGAGTGCGCGCGCGCAGGGTCGCTTCGGCCTGATCGCCGAGATCAAGAAGGCAAGCCCCTCCAAGGGTCTCATCCGTCCGGATTTCGACCCGCCGGCGCTTGCCCGCGCCTATGAGGCCGGCGGGGCCACCTGCCTCTCGGTGCTGACGGACGTTCCTTCCTTTCAGGGCGCACCCGAATTCCTGACGCAGGCGCGCGCGGCCGTCTCGCTGCCGGCGCTGCGCAAGGACTTCATGTTCGAGCCCTACCAGGTGTTCGAGGCACGCAGCTGGGGCGCCGACGCAATCCTGATCATCATGGCAAGCGTGACCGATGACGAGGCGCGGATGCTCGAAGAGACGGCCTTCGAGACGGGCATGGACGTGCTGATCGAGGTTCACGACGAGCCCGAACTGGAGCGCGCGCTCAACCTGTCCTCGCCGCTCATCGGCATCAACAATCGAAACCTGCGCACCTTTGAGGTCTCGCTGGAGACGTCCGAGCGGCTGGCGCGCATGATCCCGCAGGACCGGCTCATCGTCGGCGAGAGCGGCATCTTCAGCCATGTCGACTGCCAGCGCCTCGCGGCAAGCGGCATCGAGACCTTCCTCGTCGGCGAAAGCCTGATGCGGCAGGACGACGTGGCGGCGGCGACACGCCAGCTGCTGACGGGCCAGGAAAAGCTGCGCGCTTCGGCATGAGCGATCCGGCAGGCACCCTCACCCATATCGGCGCCGGCGGCGAGGCCAGCATGGTCGATGTCGGCGATAAGGCCGAGACGGTGCGCATCGCGACCGCCGAGGGTCATGTGCGGATGCTGCCTGATACACTCGCGCTCATCCTCGCTGGCAACGCCAAGAAGGGCGACGTGATCGGTACGGCGCGGATCGCCGGCATCATGGCGGCCAAGCGCACGCACGAGCTGATCCCGCTGTGCCATCCGCTGCTGCTCGACAAGGTCGCCGTCGACATCGTGCCCGACGAAAGCCTGCCTGGCCTTCGCGTCCAAGCGACGGTTCGCGTCTCCGGCCGCACAGGCGTCGAGATGGAGGCGCTGACGGCAGTCTCCGTGGCGTGCCTGACGATCTACGACATGGCCAAGGCCGTCGATCGCGAGATGACGATCTCCGACATCCGGCTTACCGCAAAGAGCGGAGGGCGCTCCGGCGACTACCGCCGCACGGGCGCCTGATCATGGCGCTGCTGCCGGTCGACGAAGCGCTGGCGCGCATCCTCTCCGGCGCCGGCCCTCTGCCCGCAGAGACCGTTGCGATCGCTGAGGCCGGCGGGCGCGTGCTGGCCGAGCCGGTAATCGCGATGCGCAACCAGCCGCCTTTCGACATGTCCGCCATGGATGGCTACGCGCTTCGTGCGGCCGATGGCGCCGAGGTCGGCACGCGGCTGCACGTTATCGGCGAGGCTGCGGCTGGCCATGCATTTTCGGGCGCAGTCGGGCCCGGACAAGCGGTGCGCATCTTCACCGGCGCTCCACTGCCCGATGGCGCCGACACGATCCTCATCCAGGAAGACGCCCGAGTGATCGAGGGTGGATCGATCGAGGTGGGCGAAGCCGTTCGCCCCGGCCGCCACATTCGTCGCAAGGGGCTCGACTTCGAAAGCGGCAGCACCGTGCTGGAAACCGGGCGGCTTCTCGACCCAGCTGCGCTTGCGCTTGCCGCCGCAGCCAACAATGCGACCCTGTCCGTTGTCTCGCGCCCGCTCGTCGCCATTCTTGCGACCGGCGACGAACTCGTGCCACCGGGCATCGAACCCGGGCCGGACCAGATCGTCGCGTCGAACAATCTCGCCATTGCCGAGATCGTGAGGCTCGGCGGCGGGCGCATCCTCGATCTGGGCATCGTGCCGGACGACCGCGCCAGGATCGGCGAGGCCGTCACGGCGGCACGTGATGCGGGCGCTGCAATCATCGTGACGCTGGGCGGGGCTTCGGTCGGCGACCACGACCTCGTGCAGGGCGTGCTGCGTGCCAGTGGTGTCGCGATGGATTTCTGGCGGATCGCGATGCGGCCCGGCAAGCCGCTGATGTATGGGCGTCTCCATGGCGCGCATGTGCTGGGCCTGCCCGGCAATCCCGTGTCGGCAATCGTCTGCGCGCATCTCTTCCTTGCACCGCTCGTGGCTCGGCTTGGCGGGCGTCCATGGCAGGCCGACATCCGCGATGGAGTGCTCGGCGCCGCCGTCGGCGCCAACGACCAGCGCCGCGACTATGTCCGCGCACGCGTGCACCGCAAGGGCGACAAGCTCGTCGTTACACCCCTGCCGATCCAGGATTCGTCAATGCTCTCCGCGCTGGCGGCCTGCGAGGCGCTGCTCATCCGCGAACCGCTTGAGCCGGCGGCTGCCACAGGAAGCCCGTGCCGCGCACTGATGCTTCGCAGTATCTAGTGCGTCTTGCGGAACGCATGCAGAACAGATAGAGTATGTTCCGTGTTTGTCTTTTAATCCAGGCGGGAAGATTCGCGACATGCTCACGCGCAAGCAGCACGAACTGCTCCTCTTCATCCATGAGCGGCTGAAGGAAACGGGGATCCCCCCTTCATTCGACGAAATGAAGGAGGCGCTGGACCTGGCTTCGAAGTCTGGCATCCACCGCCTGATCACCGCACTGGAAGAACGCGGCTTCATTCGCCGCCTGCCGAACCGCGCCCGTGCGCTTGAAGTTCTACGGCTGCCCGACTCGATCGCGCCGGGCCTCGGCGCGCCGAAGAAGTTCTCGCCGAGCGTCATCCAGGGAAGCCTCGGGCGCCCGCAGCCGGCGCCCTCGCGCGCATTTTCAGCGGGCAATGACGACGATGCCGGTGCGGCGATCTCGATACCCGTCATGGGCCGAATCGCAGCTGGCGTACCGATCGACGCCATCCAGCATCGCACGCATGCGATTTCCGTCCCTCCGGATATGATCTCCAGTGGCGAGCACTATGCGCTGGAGGTGAAGGGCGACTCGATGATCGAGGCCGGCATCTTTGACGGCGACACGGTCATCATCCGCCACGGACAGACGGCGAGCCCCGGCGACATCGTCGTTGCGCTCGTCGACGACCAAGAGGCGACGCTCAAGCGCTTTCGCCGCAAGGGCGCGTCGATCGCGCTGGAAGCCGCCAACCCCGCCTACGAGACACGGATTTTCGGGCCGGACCGCGTTAAAGTTCAAGGCCGGCTCGTCGGGCTCATCCGCCGGTATTGATCGCCGGCTACTCGTCGCGTGGATTGTCGACTGACGGTGTGTCCCTAGCGGGACGCTCATAGGGCGGCATCCCCCTCGCCTCGCGCGAGAAGGCGCGGTGGGCGTGCCAGGGACGGTAGGGCTCAATAATGGCGTGGCTGAGCGTCGGCCTGCCACCAGCATCGAAACGGATCTCTGCGCTTCCGCGACGGGCAAGATCACGGCCTGTCAGGACGAGCGTCTGGTCGACGCAGGGTGATGGGGTCGAGGCGTGCTCGATCACGATCATCACTACACGCCCACACCATTCGACAGCGTCCTGCGCCGTCTCGGCATGCACGATGGTGCCGATTTCGGGGACCGAAACGACGCAGACACGGTCAGCGCAGGCAAAGGCATTTTCCGGATTTGATGGCTCAGCGGTGGCGGCTCCCGGCCCGGCCAGCTCCCCTGCTCCCGTCGCAAATATCCAGTTCTGGACCGTGAAAGCGTTGGGGCGCAGGACGGCTCCAATAATGGCGAACGGCATCGCCGCCCAGCGCAGCCGCGTTGCCGGCAGCGCGATGAGCAGCAGCGCAATCGTGAAGGCGATGACGGCCGAGCCTGGAAGCGCTCCGACCGCGTCCAGCGTCGTCCTGTCGGAAAACCAGACCGCAACTGCGTTCACATATGCGACACCCCAGCCCATCACCGTCAGGAACGGCCCCTCCAGCCCGAATGGCATTGCAAGGGTGGACAGCACGGCAAAGGGCATCACGATGACCGAGACGGCAGGCATCGCTACGAGGTTTGCCGGCAGCGACCAAGGCGAGACCCGGTTGAAGTGGTAGGCGCCAAAGATCGTCGTCGCGAGCCCGGCGACGATGGAGGTCATCGCCAGGCCGAGCATGTAGAGCGCCATAGTGCGCAGGATGCGCAACATGCGCGGCAGTTCGGTTGGCGCAGCATAGGTTTCCGATCGTCGGCGATCGCGCCACAAGCCGTAGGCGCCGATCAGTGCCGCGGTGGCGGCAAACGACATCTGGAAGCTCGGGCCGGTCACTTCGTGCGGACGCAGCGCGATGACGACGAGTGCCGAGATCGCGAGATTGCGCAGCGAGAGCGCCTCGCGGTCGAAGAGCAGTGCCGTCAGCATGACCGCGATCATGACGAAGCTGCGCTGGGCTGCCACTTCCGCGCCCGATATGCCGAGGTAGAAGGCGCAGGCGACAAGCGCGCCACCGGCCGCGAACTTTCGCACGGGGTACCGCGACGAAAAGATTGGCATCAGGCCGAAGATCGCGCGGAAGCCCAGAAGGACGGTTGCGGCGACGAGCGCCATGTGCAGGCCGGATATGGACAGCACATGCGCCAGGCCCGTGCGTCGCATGGCCTCCGCGATCTCCTCGGGGATGCCGGACCTCACGCCCGCAATCAGCGTGGCGGCGACTTCGGCTTCCGCGCCTTGAAGCGTCGCGCGCACCCGCGCGGCGATTTCCATGCGCAGGCCCTCGATCCAGCGCGCGGCCGCAACGCGCAACCCTGGAGCCTCGCCGACCAGTTCGACCGTCTCGGGATCGTAATAGTAGAAGCCGACGGCGCCGATCCCGTCGAAATAGGAGTGGAAGGCGAAATCGTAGCCGCCTGGTCGCACCGGCCCGGAGAGTGGCATCAGACGCGCCACGCCTTCCAGCGCATCCCCCGGCCGAAGGTTTTCTGGAACGCCGCGCGCCGTCAGGCGTACCCGCTCCGGCGCATAGCGCAAGGTTGGTCGCTCGGTCGAGACCACGTCGAGCACGATGCGCGTGCGACCGGTCGGCAGCGCCTGCAGCGCAACGACGGTGCCGGTAACCCGCGTCGCGACCTCGGATCCGTTCATCTGTGTGGCGCTGCGCGCAACCTCGACCTTGGCCGCGACGGCGCCCAACATCAGGAAAACCAGCGCGAGCACCGGGTAGAGCAAGCCCGCCCGCAGCCTTGCGAACCATGCTGCTGCGCAGGCGATCGCAAGGGCGCAGAGGAGCATCGCCCATTGCGGTTCCCATGGCAGGGCGTAGTAGGCGAGCGCGCCTGCGGCCATGAAGACGGGCGTAAACAGGAAGGCCGTGCCGCGTTCGAGCTCTTCGGTCAGGAGTAGGCTTAGCGGATGCAGGCGCTCGGCGATCGAGCGTCGCCTCAGCTGGCGGCCGAACAGTGCCGATTCCGGCCGCGGCAGCTCCTCGCCGGGCAGGTCGAACTGGCTTCGTTCACTTGCTCCCGCGTCCAAGAGCCCCCCATACCCGCCGCGCAAACTTGCGCAGCTTGGTCCCTATGCTACATGAAGCGCCAATTGCCGCCAGCCGGCCGTTTCCAAGCCCTTGCGGCCCATTCTCGGAACCATTCATGACCAGCAACGTCGTCACGCGCTTTGCGCCCTCGCCCACCGGCTATCTGCACATTGGTGGCGCTCGGACCGCGCTCTTCAACTGGCTCTATTCTCACCACACAGGCGGCACGATGCTGCTCCGCATCGAGGACACCGACCGCGAGCGCTCGACCGACGCGGCAACGGCCGCCATTCTCGACGGCCTCACCTGGCTCGGGCTCACCTGGGAGGGCGAGCCGATCTCGCAGTTCGAGCGCGCACCGCGCCACCGCGAGGTGGCGGAGGAGCTCGTTGCGCGCGGCCAGGCCTATTACTGTTATGCAACGCCTGACGAACTGACCGAGATGCGCGAGAAGGCCCGCGCCGAGGGTCGCCCGCCGCGCTATGACGGACGCTGGCGCGACCGTGACCCGTCCGAAGCGCCGGCCGGCATCAAGCCAGCCATCCGCATCAAGGCGCCGCAGGACGGCGAGACGATCGTGCATGACAGGGTGCAAGGCGAGGTCCGCTTCCCCAACAAGGACTTGGACGATTTCATCATCCTGCGCTCGGACGGAAACCCGACCTACATGCATGCCGTCGTCGTCGACGATCATGATATGGGCGTAACCCACATCATACGCGGCGACGACCACCTGACGAACGCCGCCCGTCAGACGATCATCTACAAGGCAATGGGCTGGGACGTGCCGGTGATGGCGCACATCCCGCTGATCCACGGTGCGGACGGCGCCAAGCTTTCCAAGCGCCACGGCGCGCTCGGCGTCGAGGCCTATCGTGAGATGGGTTATCTGCCCGAGGCCCTCCTCAACTACCTCGCGCGCCTTGGCTGGAGCCATGGCGACGACGAGGTGATGAGCATCGCCGACATGATCTCCTGGTTCGAGATCGAGGACGTCAACAAGGGCGCCGCGCGCTTCGACTTCAAGAAGCTGGAGGCGCTCAACGGCGTCCACATGCGCAAGATGGACGACGAAGCACTGCTGGCGATCCTCGTCGACACCCTCCCCCATCTGCCGAACGGCAAAGCGCTTGCCGACGCGATGGACGAAAGCCTGCGCGCAAAGCTGCTTGCCTCCATGACCGGCCTGAAAGACCGCGCGAAGACGCTGGTCGAACTGGTTGATGGTGCACAATTCCTCGTCGCGCAGCGGCCGCTCTCTATCGACGAAAAGGCCGAGGCGATCCTTGCCGATGGCGGCCGCCAGTCGCTGAAAGGCTTGCTGCCGGAATTCGAAAAGCTCGACGACTGGAACATGGCCGCCATCGAGGCGGTTGTCCGCGCCTATGCCGAGGCGAACGACCTCAAGCTTGGCAAGGCGGCCCAGCCACTGCGGGCAGCGCTGACCGGCAGATCGGTCTCGCCCGGCGTCTTCGAGGTGATGGAAGTGCTCGGCCGCGAGGAGACGCTGGCGCGCCTACGCGACCAGGCCCTCTAGGCCAAAGGATGGTTTGCCGGGCCTTGCCTTGGTGCTATTGCTGCGCTGCAACAGCACCAAGGCGAAAACTTGGCACACCTACTCAAATGGGATAGCTAGGGCGCGCCTTCGGGCCGATTGCATACGACGACTTTGCATGTCCGGTCTGACCGGATCCAATCTGTGAAAGGGTTTGCGATGACGAGAGCTAGTGCGAAACTGGAGTTCGATGGGAAGACTCACGAGTTCAAGGTTCGCAAGGGTTCCGTCGGGCCGGATGTCCTCGACATCGGCTCGCTCTACAAGGAAACCGGCGCCTTCACCTACGATCCGGGCTTCACCTCCACGGCAAGCTGCGAATCGCAGATCACCTTCATCGACGGTGACGAGGGCATCCTCCTGCACCGCGGCTACCCGATCGACCAGCTCGCTGAGCATGGCGACTTTCTCGAGACCTGCTACCTGCTGCTCTACGGAGAACTGCCGACCAAGGCGCAGAAGGAAGATTTCGACTATCGCGTAACGCGCCACACCATGGTGCACGAGCAGATGGCGAGCTTCTATCGCGGTTTCCGTCGCGACGCTCACCCGATGGCCGTCATGTGCGGCGTCGTCGGCGCGCTGTCGGCATTCTATCACGACTCGACCGATATCTCGGATCCGCACCAGCGCATGGTTGCCTCGATCCGCCTGATCGCCAAGATGCCGACGATCGCGGCGATGGCCTACAAGTACCATATCGGCCAGCCCTTCGTTTACCCGAAGAACGAGCTGAACTACGCGGCCAACTTCCTGCACATGTGCTTCGCGGTGCCGTGCGAGGACTACAAGGTCAACCCGGTGCTGGCGCGCGCCATGGAGCGGATATTCATCCTCCATGCCGACCACGAGCAGAACGCTTCGACCTCGACGGTTCGTCTGGCCGGCTCCTCGGGCGCCAACCCGTTCGCCTGCATCGCGGCCGGCATCGCATGCCTTTGGGGCCCGGCGCATGGCGGCGCCAACGAGGCGGCGCTCAACATGCTGTCGGAGATCGGCTCGGTCGATCGCATCCCTGAGTTCATCGCGCGCGCCAAGGACAAGAACGACCCGTTCCGCCTGATGGGCTTCGGCCACCGCGTCTACAAGAACTACGATCCGCGCGCCAAGATCATGCAGAAGA
>VFQQ010004502.1_pt1 | contig 12251 bp, 9 predicted proteins | sample 3512341 | NCBI WGS metagenome assembly VFQQ01 (sample SAMN10412373, study PRJNA504923) | tailings metagenome | isolation source: Relicate 2 Philex TSF1 revegetated site | place: Philippines: Tuba, Benguet | collected 2017-08-29 | reverse complement strand
CGGCGACGGGCATTTAACGTCGTAGTCGGCAATGACCTGTTCGGCGAACTTACGTGCGGCGCGCCAGTCGAGGAAGCCGCGACGGCTGAAGCGCGACGAACGATAGCGCTCTGCAATCACGTTCTCCGTTACGCTCATGTCGCCGATCGTGCCGACGGCGTGGCGGTCCTCGGGGATACGCCCGATGCCGGCGCCGAGCGCGGCGCGCGGCGACCAGTCGCGGGCAGCCGTGCCACGTATGATGATTTCGCCCGCCGTCGGGACTTCCGTTCCGGCGATCAGCGCGGCGAGCGTCGCCTGGCCATTACCCGAGACGCCGGCAAGCCCGGTGATCTCGCCACCGCGCAAGGACAGCGTCGTGCGGTCCAGCGCAGTGCCGGAGGCGCGGCGGGCGGTCGAGACCGAATTGAGGACGAATTGCAGTTCTCCCGGTTCGACGGGCGGAACCGGCGGTGGCTCCACCTCCTGCCCGACCATCAAGGCGGCGAGTTCGCTGCGGTTCGTCTCGGCCGTTGTCCGTTCGCCAGAAAGTTTGCCGGACCGCAGGACGAGCACCCGGTCGCTGACGGCCATGACTTCGTTGAGCTTGTGGGAGATGAAGATGATCGAGAGGCCCTGCGCGACCAGCAGCTTGAGCGTTGCGAACAGTGCGTCCGTCTCCACAGGCGTCAGCACAGCGGTCGGCTCGTCGAGGATAAGGATCTTGGCGTTGCGGTAGAGCGCCTTCAGGATCTCGACGCGCTGGCGCTCGCCCACGGAGAGCGAACCGACCGTCGCCATCGGATCGACGGCAAGACCAAAATCGAACGACATCTTCTCGATGCGCTCGCGCGCGCCTGTCCGGTCGAGCTTCCAGGCGTTCAGTTTCTGCGTCCCGAGCGCGATGTTCTCCAGCACCGTCATGTTGTCGGCCAGCGTAAAATGCTGGTGAACCATGCCGATGCCGGCCTCAAGCGCGGCATGCGGATCGCCCGGCGGCAGCGACTTGCCGAATGCCTCCACCACGCCCTCGTCGGCGACATAGTGGCCGAACAGGATGTTCATCAGCGTCGTCTTGCCGGCGCCGTTCTCGCCGAGCAGGGCGATGACTTCGCCCTGCCGAAGCTCGAACGAAATGCCGTCGTTCGCGGTCAGCGCGCCGAAATGCTTGGTGATGCCTGAAAGGCGGAGGGCCGGAGCGTCGTGCAGGGATCCGGTCGAAGATGATGTCATCCGGTGCGTCCTTCGAGGCTCGCCCGTTTAAACTTGTGCCATCCTTCCAACGCAGTGCGGGCTCGCACCTCAGGATGAGGACCGTTGTGAAACTTCAAGCCGGAGTTCCGGAAGGCTTCGGCTTTTGGCGCCGTTGCACAACCGTCCTCATTTTGATGTGCGAGCCCGCAGATCGCTGAAAGGTAAGCTCTCACCTTGGTCAGGCGAGCCTCGAAGGACGCACCAGATCGATGCTGCATGTCTTCGAAACTCCCTGATCGCGGCGCATATCAGCTCGACTTCGGCTCCTTGTCGTCGATCTCGATCGTCAGGCTGCCGTCCTTGATCGCCTTTTCCTTCTCGGCGACCTTGGCCATCACCTCAGCCGGCACCTTGCCGTCGAACGAACCCAGCGGCGCCAGTGAGCAGCCGCCATTCTTCATGAAGGAGTAGACGCCGTAATCCTCGGCCTTGAAGGCGCCGGCCTTCACCTGCGCGATGGCGTGGTCGAGGGTGGGCTCGAAATGCCACAGCGCCGAGGCGACCACCGTGTCGGGATAGTCCTTCTGCGTGTCGATGACGTTGCCGATGGCCAGCACCTTGCGTTCCTTGGCCGCGTCCGACACGCCGAAACGTTCGGCGTAGAGCAGGTCGGCGCCGGCATCGATCTGCGCGAAGGCGGTTTCCTTGGCCTTGGGCGGGTCGAACCACGAGCCGATGAAGGCGATCTGGAACTTGGTGTCCGGCGCGCTCTCCTTGACGCCGGCGATGAAGGCATTCATCAGCCGGTTCACTTCCGGGATCGGATAGCCGCCGACCATGCCGATGTTCTTCGACTTGGTCATCGCGCCGGCGATCAGTCCGGTCAGGTACGAGGCGTCCTGGATATAGTTGTCGAAGGTCGCGAAGTTCGGCGCCTTCGCTGCATCGGGCTTGAAGCTGGAGCCGGCGAGGAAGGCGACATCCGGATAGTCGGCGGCGACCGCGCGCGCCGCGTCCTCGACGCCGAAAACCTCGCCCAGGATCAGCTTGTGGCCGGCCTCGCAATATTCGCGCAGCACGCGTTCGTAGTCGGTGTTGGCGGTGTTTTCCGAGAAGACATATTCGATGTCGCCGCGTTCCTTGGCGGCATTGGCCGCCTTGTGGATGCGGCTCACCCATTGCTGCTCGACCGGCACCGTATAGACGGCGGCGACCTTGATCGGGTCGGCTGCGAAAGCGCGGCCGGCGAAGCCGCCGGTCATGGCGAGCGCGGCGCCGGCACCGACGCCTTTCAGGACGGTGCGGCGGGATGGCGTGAAGGAGTTGGAAATCGACATGTTGCTTGGTTCCCCTGGCTGGCTTTTTTATCTTTTGGTCAAAACTACCAAGAGACTCGCGCGAGCACAATGTGCCGTGGCGATGACACAGGATGCCGCGCGAGGCAATTTCCGGCGAACGGAAGCCCACAGGAAGCTGGTCGTCGTACCACCGCGATTTATTGAAGGTCGATGCCGTTACCGGGCGTGTATCGTCCTGGCGACATCGATGAAGGCGCGCAGCTTCGGCTGGCTCTGCATCGCCGTTGGGAAATAGAGGAAGATGCCGTCATCCTTGCCGATCTGGTCGGCGAACAGCAGCTGCAGTTCACCGCGTTCGACCTCTTCCTGGACTTCCGGTTCCTGGACATAGCCAAGCCCGATCCCGGCTTTCACAAGACGGACGAGCGCCAGCCGGTCGTCGACGATCAGCTGCTGGGGCATCTTCACCCGGATCGCCCTTCCGCGGCGCTCGAATTCCCAGATATGAAGCGTCCGCGAGGCCTGGAACCGGAACAGGATGGCCTTGTGTTGCGACAGGTCCTCGAGCCGCTTCGGCGTGCCCGAACGGGCGAGATAGTCGGGGCTCGCGGCGATGGCCCACCTGTTGCCCGGTGTCAGCCGCACCGCGATCATGTCCTTGTCGATGGCCTCGCCCAGGCGGATGCCGGCGTCGTAGCCATCGGCGACAAGATCGACGAGCGCGTCGTTCAGCGATATGTCGAGCACCACCCTCGGATACAGCTCCTGAAAACGCTCGATGATCGGCAGGACCGGATAGCGCATGGCGCTTCGCGGGATGGTCAGGCGCAGCGTGCCCGCCGGCACCGACTGGGCCGTGCTCAGTGTGGCCAGCGCATCGCTGATCTCGTTGGCCGCGCGGTCGAGGCGCTGGAACAGTTCGGCGCCGGCATCGGTCAGCCGCACATGCCGGGTCGTGCGCTGGAAAAGCTTGGCCTGGTAGCGCGTCTCAAGCGCCCGGATCGCCTTGCTCATCGCTGTCGGGCTGATGTCGAGCGCTTCCGCGGCGGCGGTGAAGCTGCCATGGCGGGCGACGGCCAGGAAATGCGGCAGTCCGTCAAACAGGTCGCGATTCATCGGGTCAGGATGGTCCGGAGCATCGTTGGCAGGTCTGTGCGGCAGCTTACGACTATGAACTTCAAGTTCAAGACCCTTCCCGTTTTCGGCAGATTATCTCCATAATCGGAATTGCTACATGCCACGTCATCGCAGGCCCAAATCCCTGGGCTGCAATCCAGGAGAGCCAGCCGCATGGCGGTGGGCAAAGGAGTGAGCATGTCACAGACAGTTCTCATCACAGGTTCATCGACCGGCATCGGCCGGGAAACCGCCAGCCTGTTTCAGGCGCGTGGCTGGAACGTCATCGCCACGATGCGGACGCCGGAAAGCGAGAGCGAGCTCGACAAGCTCGACAAAGTCCGTGTCCTGCGCCTCGACGTGACGGATGAGGCGAGCATTCGCGATGCCGTCGCCGAAGGCGTGCGGGCGTTCGGCGCGATTGATGTCCTGATCAACAATGCCGGTTTCGGTGCCTATGGCCCGCTCGAGGCGACGTCGCTCGAAACCATCCGCCGGCAGTTCGACACCAACGTCGTCGGCCTGCTCGCGGTTACCAGGGCGGTGGTTCCGCATATGCGCAGCCGCGGCCGCGGCACCATCGTCAACATCAGCTCGATGGGCGGTCGTGTCGCGTTCCCGCTGGGCTCGCTCTATCACGGCAGCAAGTTCGCAGTGGAAGGCCTCACCGAGGCGCTCTCCTACGAGCTTGGTGCAATAGGTGTGCGGGTGAAGCTGGTCGAGCCGGGCATGACCAAGTCGGATTTCGGCAGCCGCTCGCTCGTGTTCAGTTCCGACGAATCCATGCCCGAATATGCTGCGCTGGTGAAAGGCACGGTGGAGGCCTTCGCCACCCTGCAGGCAGCAGAGACATCGGATGTCGCCGAGACGATCTTTACAGCCGCCACCGATGATCAGGACCGCCTGCGTTATCCGAGCGGCAACGACGCCAGGATGTTCATCGACATGCGCCGCCAGCAGGACGACGAGACCTTCGCCCGGTCCTTGAAGCGCATGTTCAACATGTGATGCGCCCGTTCCTGCGCAGGCAGCACGAAAGCCTTCGCGGGGTCAGGCGGTCATGCCCGCGCGCCGGAAGCTGGACGGCGTCATGCCGGCCAGCCTGCGGAAGGATTTGTTGAAGGCGCTCAGCGATCCGAAGCCGCTTTCCATGGCGATGTGCAGCACGTTGGCGTCCTCACGCATCAGCATCGCCTGCGCATAGCTGAGGCGCAAAAGGTTCAGATATTCGTTCAGCGTCATGCCGGTGGAGCGCCGGAAGACGCTCATGGCGTATTTCGGATGGATGGCGAACTCGGCGGCGATGTCGGCAATGCTGATGTCGTCGCGGAAATTGTCGGCGATGTAGGAGCAGATGCGCAACGCCAACGGCAGCGCGCGCTGATCGAACTCATCGACCGTGATTGCGGCGGCCACGCCGGGCAACAGCTCATAGGGCTCGAAACGCATGCGCTCGATGCGCAGCAGCAGTTCGTTCACGGCATGCGCCGCCTTGGCGGGATCGCCGGATCGGGCATAGAGGTTCCAGCGCTCGAAATTGCAGCCGTCGGCCGGGTCGGTGGCGCGCAGGATCAGCACGTGGCCGGCCATCAGGTGCTGCTGCACGCCGTTGGGCAGGTTCAGCCTGAAGAAATGCACCAGCGGCAGATGCGCGCCCGCATAGATCGTGTCGTCGCTGCGCCAGTCCATCTGATGCGGGATGCCGCCCCAGAACAGGCAGAGGTCGCCCTTCGTCAGCACCACTTCGCGATCGGCCATCCGGTAGTGGACCTTGCCTTCCACGATGAAGTTCACCTCGACCTGGGCGTGCCAGTGCGGCCCCTCCATCACCGCGGGGTGCGTGTGGAACATCTGCAATTGCGTGGGGAAGGCTTCAACCGTGCTTGCGCCGGTACGCCAGTAAGAACCGCCTGCACTCTTGCCGTCCACCAAGCCCGGAGCTCCTGTTTACGCAAGCGAAGAACCGCAGTCAGTGTAGCGTGGTCCTTTCCAAGAGCAAATGGAAGGGCAGTCGGTACAGGATGTCCACGATCTTACCATTCGGCAAATTCATGTTCCGTTTGCGGGAGACCGGCCTGTTCCATCGGCTAATCTCGGCCTGCTCCGGGAGAGAGCAATCGAAATGGGAGGAACAGGATGCGTAACACACTCGTGTGCGCGGCGATGGCGCTTGCGCTCAGCCAGGGTTCGGCGCTTGCCCAGTCCGGCGAGATCACGATCTGGAGCTGGAACATCGCCGCCTCGTCGCTGAAGGAGACGATCGCCGGCTTCAACAAGCAGCACCCCGACATAAAGGTGAACGTTCAGGACCTCGGCAACCAGCAGGTGTTCGACAAGACCCTGGCCGGTTGCGCAGCGGGTGGAGCCGGACTGCCCGACATCATCACGGTCGAAAACCAGGAAGCCGAGATCTTCTGGAACCAGTTTCCCGACTGCTTCGCCGACTTGAAGACGCTCGGCTACACCGACGCCACGGCCCAGCTGTTTCCGGAATTCAAGCGCGTCGAGCTGGAGGCCAACGGCAAGGTCTATGCCATGCCCTGGGATTCCGGTCCGGTCACGGTGTTCTATCGCCGCGACTTCTATGAGAAGGCGGGGGTTGATCCCGCGTCCATCAAGACCTGGGACGATTTCATCGCCGCCGGCAAGAAGATCATGCAGGCCAATCCCGGTGTCGTCATGACCGAGGCCGACCTCAACGGTGACGACGAATTCTTCCGCATGATTTCGAACGAGCAGGGCTGCGGTTACTTCTCGCCGGACGGTTCCGCCATCACCGTCAATCAGCCCGGCTGCGTCACCGCGCTGGAAACGGTGAAGAAGATGAAGGCCGACAATCTCCTCAGTGCCGCGAATTGGGACGAGAAGATCCAGGCCACCAAGGCCAGCAAGGTCGCCACGCATATCTTCGGCGGCTGGTACGAGGGCACGATCCGCTCCAATGCCAAGGAACTCGCCAGCAAATGGGGTGTCTATGCGTTGCCCAGCGCAACCGCGGATGGTTCGCATGCGGCCAATCTGGGCGGTTCGTCGCTGGCGATCACCGAGGCCTCGAAGAACAAGGAAGCCGCCTACGCCTTCACCAGCTACGCGCTGGGCACGGTCGAAGGCCAGGTCACCATGCTCAAGGCCTATGGGCTGGTACCGTCGCTGCTGTCCGCGCTCGATGATCCGTTCGTGCAGTCGGGCCAGCCTTACTGGGGCGATCAGAAGATATGGGTCGACGTGCTGTCGACCCTGCCCAAGGTCAAGCCAAGCCGCGGCACCACCTATTTCACCGACGCCAACAAGATCCTCACCGCCACGCAGCTGAAATACATCGAAGGCGGCTATCCGGATGCCAAGGCAGCGCTCGACGACGCTGCCAGTCAGATCGAGTTGGCGACGGGTCTGCCCCTGTCCCAGTAACCTCCCCAGGGACACCGGCGGCGGGGCTAGAGCGTTCAACAGGACGCGCAGGGATGCTCTAGCCCCTTGGATCCGCAAACCGACCCGTCGCCGGTGTCTCATATCTCGTGGAATTGGAATGCGGCCCCGCACACTCACCGCCTACGGTTTCCTGACGCCTTATCTGCTGATCTTCCTCGCTTTCTGGGTGTGGCCGATCATCAGCTCGTTCTGGATGTCGTTCCTCAACACGCGCCGCCTGCCATGGACATTCGCGCCGCAGGCCAACTGGGGTCGCCTGCTGGTCGATCCGGCCTTCGCCAATGCGCTGAAGAACACGCTGATCATCCTCGTCGTGCAGGTGCCGGTCATGATCACGCTGGCGACGGTGCTGGCCGTGTTGCTGCATTCGCCTCTGCTCAAGGCGCGCGGGTTGTTCCGCTTTGCCTTCTTCGCACCCGTCGTGGTCGGCGAGGTCGCCTATGCCGCGGTCTTCCGGCTGATGTTCAACTACGAATTCGGCATCATCAACAAGCTGCTCGCCCTGATCGGCGTCGCGCCGATCTCCTGGACCTCGAACCCGACCGCGGCCATGGCGCTGATCATCATCGCCGTCACCTGGCGATGGGCCGGTTACAACGCCATCCTGATCCTGGCCGGGTTGCAGTCCATCCCGCAGGACCTCTACGAGGCTGCCACCCTCGACAAGGTCTCGAAGACACGCCAGTTCCTGTTCATCACCGTGCCGCTGCTCAGGCCCATCATCCTGTTCTGCATCGTGCTTTCGATCATCGGCACCATGCAGCTGTTCACCGAACCGTTCCTCATCACCAACCGCGGCGGTCCCGGCGGCGCCACCGAAACGCTCGGCATGTTGCTCTACCGGCAGGGCTTCCTGTCGTTCAACTTCGGCTATGCGTCGAGCATCGCCTATACCATCGCGGCAATCGCCATGGCGCTTTCGCTGCTCAACATGTGGGCCGGAAAGGAGCGCCGCTGATGCCGTCTTTCACCGCCCGGATGGGGCGAGCCATCGCCCTCCACGCCGTACTCCTGCCGCTGGCGCTGATCTGGCTGTTCCCGCTGTGGACCATGTTCGTCTTCGCCACGCTGCCCGACGACGGCATCTTCGGCTCGACCATACAGCTGCTGCCGTCGACGGCCTTCGCCGACAACTTCGCCAACCTGCAGCACGACACGGATTTCATCCGCGCCATGGTGATCTCGATCGTCGTGGCGTCGGTCTACACGCTGCTGTCGGTGGCACTCACCGCGATGGCCGGCTGGGCGCTGGCCCGCTATCGCTTTGTCGGCCGCACGGCAGTGATCGGCATCATCTTCGGCACGATCACCTTGCCCTACTTCGTCGTCGTCATACCGCAGTTCATCATGGTGGCGCGCGACTTCAACATGGCCAACAGCTGGTTCGCGCTGATCGTGCCGCCGCTGTTCAACTCGCTCGGCGTGCTGTTCATGCGCCAGTCCTTCACCATGCTGCCGGAAGAGGTGTTCGATGCGGCGCGGGTCGAGGGCATCAGCGAATGGCGCACCTTCTTCCACATCGCATTGCCGATGACGCGGCCGACGCTCGCGGCGCTGTCGATCATCCTCTTCCTGCACAGCTGGAACAACTATCTGTGGCCGCTGCTCGTCAACAGCCGGCCAGAGATGATGACCGCACCGGTGGCGCTGGGCAGCCTCATCGGCCTCACCAAAGTGTCCTGGGGCGGCATCATGGTCGGCGCGGTGGTGCTGACCGCACCGATGCTCGTCCTGTTCGTCGCCCTGCAACGCCATTTCATCGCCGGAATCTCGGCCGGTGCGGTCAAGTGACCGTTCCGGCCCGCTGCCAATCGAGGAGACCATCATGAACACGCCGAACAAGATCCGCTGGGGCATCATCGGTCCGGGCAACATCGCCAGGGCATTTGCCGGAGGGGTTGCGCATTCGCGCAGCGGCGTGCTGGCGGCCATCGCGACGCGTGACCCCGGCAAGTCCGGCCTCGCCGAGGCGTTTCCCGGCGCCCGCATCCTTCAAGGCTACGATGCGCTGCTCGAGGATCCAGCCGTCGATGCCGTCTACATCGCCACGCCGCATCCCGGCCACGCCGAATGGGCGATCAGGGCGCTCGAAGCCGGCAAGCATGTGCTGGTCGAGAAGCCGATGGCGCTGACCGCCTTCGAGGCGGATGCGATCATGCATGCCGCCCGCAAGGCCGGCCGCTTCCTCGGCGAAGCCTATATGTACCGCCTGCATCCCCAGACCCTGAAGCTGGTCGAGTTGATCAAAACTGGCGCCATCGGCGAGGTGCGGCTGATCCGCTCCAGCTTCGGCTATGCGATGCCGTCCGTCATGCCCGAACACCGCCTTTTCGCCAGCGATCTTGCCGGCGGCGGCATTCTCGATGTCGGCGGCTATCCGGTTTCCATGGCCCGCCTGATCGCCGGTGCCTCCGCAGGCAAGCCATTCCTCGATCCCGAAAGCGTCACCGGTGCTGGTCATCTCGGCGCCACCGGTGTCGATGAATGGGCTTCGGCGCTGCTCAAATTCGGTAACGGCATCGTCGCCGAGGTCTCCTGCTCCATCCTGCTCGCGCAGGACAATGTGCTGCGCATCTTCGGCACGAAAGGGCATGTCGAGGTCGCCGACTTCTGGTTCGCCTCCGGCAAGCAGGGCGGCACCGGCCACATCGATGTAGTCACCGCCGACGGCCGGCAGGCGGTCGAGGTCCGCGAAGAGGGCTGGCTCTATTCCTTCGAGGTCGATGCGGCCGGTGACGCGATCCTGGCCGGAAGGCAGGAATTCGCATGGCCGGGCATGGATTGGGCCGACAGCCTGGGCAATCTGCGCGTCATGGACAGGTGGCGTACCGCGATCGGCCTCGAATACGGCATCGAGAAAGCGGATGGGCGCCCGAACACGATTTCGGGACGCAAGCTCGCCCGCGACGGCACGCGCATCCCGAAGCGCCAGATCCCGGGCGTCGCCAAGCCGGCTTCGGTGCTGGCACTCGGCTTCGAGGACTTTCGCAGTTTCTCCTCCGGCGCGATCCTGCTCGATGCTTTCTTCGAGGCCGGCGGCAATCTCTTCGACACCGCCTTTGTCTATGGTGGTGGCTATACCGAAAAACTGTTTGGCGAATGGCAGCGCAATCGCGGCACGCGTGCGGAATCCGTGGTCATCGGCAAGGGCGCCCACACGCCATTCTGCACGCCCGACGCAATCGGCAGGCAGCTGGCGCTATCGCTCGACCGGCTGCAGACCGATCATGTCGACGTCTATTTCATGCATCGCGACAACCCGGACGTGCCGGTCGGCGAATTCGTCGACGCGATGGATGCCGAGGTGCGGGCCGGCCGCATCCGTGGTCCGTTCGGCGGTTCCAACTGGACGCGCGAGCGCATGGCGGCGGCAATCGACTATGCCGAAAGGAATGGCAAACAGGCTCCGGCTGCGCTGTCCAACAATTTCTCGCTGGCCGAGATGCTGGTGCCGATCTGGGACGGTTGCGTCGCCTCGTCCGACGCTGGCTGGAGGCACTGGCTGGTCGAGCGGCAGATGCCGAATTTCGCCTGGTCGAGCCAGGGGCGCGGCTTCTTCACCGAGCGTGCCGGTCGCGACAGGCGTGACAGCGAGGAACTGGTACGGGTCTGGTATTCCGAGGACAATTTCGCCCGCCGCGACAGGGCGATCGAACTGGCCGGCCGCCTCGGCAAGAGCCCGATCCACGTCGCGCTGGCTTATGTGCTTGCACAGCCTTTCCCTTCGGTTCCGCTGATCGGACCGAGGACGCTGGGCGAGCTGGATGACAGCTTGCAGGCGCTCGACATAACGCTGTCGGCGGCGGATCTCGACTGGCTGGTCAACGGGCCGGCACCGCAGCGCAAGGCCGGATGAATGAAACGGTCTTGCGTCCGGAATTGCATCGAAACAGGGAGAGCCACGATTTGAGTGCGATCGAGCTGAAAGCGGTCAGGAAGTCCTTTGGCGTGGTCGACGTCATCAACGGAGTCGATCTTGCCATTACTGCGGGGGAGTTCTGTGTTTTCGTCGGCCCCTCCGGCTGCGGCAAGTCGACCCTGCTGCGCATGATCGCCGGACTGGAGGACGTCACCTCCGGCGATGTGCTGATCGACGGCAGGCGGGTCAACACAGTCGAACCCGGCGACCGCGAGCTCGCCATGGTCTTCCAGTCCTACGCGCTCTACCCGCATATGACTGTCGAGCGCAACATGGGCTTCGGCCTCTCCATGAACGGCATGGTCAAGGCGGAAGTCGACAAACGTGTCGCCGAGGCCGCGGCCGCGCTGCAACTGCAGCCGCTGCTCAAGCGCAGGCCTGCGCAGCTTTCAGGCGGACAGCGCCAGCGCGTCGCCATCGGGCGCGCCATCGTGCGGCACCCCAAGGCCTTTCTGTTCGACGAGCCGCTGTCCAATCTCGACGCCGAACTCAGGGTGCAGATGCGCGTCGAGATCACCAAGCTGCACCGGCAGCTCGGCGCCACCATGATCTATGTCACGCATGACCAGGTCGAGGCGATGACCATGGCCGACCGTATCGTCGTGCTGCGCCGCGGCGTCATCGAACAGCAGGGTCGCCCGATCGATCTCTACCGCGACCCCGACAACGCGTTCGTCGCCGGCTTCATCGGGTCGCCGAAGATGAATTTCTTCAAGGGCATCTTGCGCGCCGACGGCACGGTCGAGCTGGCGGAAACTGCGTTCGCGCTTGCCCTGTCGTCGAGACCCGGGGCCGGCCAGGAGGTTACGATCGGCCTGCGGCCCGAGCATTTCGAGATCGGCAGCGATGGCGCTGTTTCGCTTGCGATGGAGATCGACCTGATCGAGAACCTGGGCGGCAATTCGATCTGGCATGGCCGGCTTTCCAGCGGGGAAAAACTGCTGGTCGAGCGCCGTGGCTATCACGACCAGGACCTCGGGTCTTCCGTGCAGGTTTCATTCCGGCCTGAAAACGCGCTGATCTTCGACCAGGACGGCAAGCGGCTGCGCTGACGCGGCCTCAGAACTTCACACTCAGATCAGCCCGCACGCCATGGTCGCTGGCCTTCGAGCCGACCTGTCCGTGATAGGACAGCCCAAGCGTCGCCTGTGGTGTGATGGCGAAGTCGAGCCCGGCCTCGATGATGGCGGCGTCCCTGGCGATCGGCGCACCGGCGATGGTGAAGGCGCTCGAGCCGGTAAAGGCCTGGCTGATGGCAGGTGTCACATCGCCATAGGCATGGCGCCAGCCGATCATGCCGCGAACTGTGGCCTTGG
>VFQQ010004501.1_pt1 | contig 12252 bp, 12 predicted proteins | sample 3512341 | NCBI WGS metagenome assembly VFQQ01 (sample SAMN10412373, study PRJNA504923) | tailings metagenome | isolation source: Relicate 2 Philex TSF1 revegetated site | place: Philippines: Tuba, Benguet | collected 2017-08-29 | reverse complement strand
GGGGCACGGGGGATGGGAAAGGAATGGGGCATCGATGTCTCCGTCCCTCTCTCTGCGGAGAGGGTTGTGTGGTTGATGAGAAGAAGCGGATGCGATGCCTTCAGGCACCGGCGACGGCATGATGTTCAGAGGTGGGCACGAGCGTCAAAGCGCCGCCTCAGATGATGAGAAACGGCGCCTCACTTCGCCCACATCGCATCGTCCACGCGCGTGGACTGAAAGCCGCGCAGCCGCCATGCATCGGCGGCTTGGACCCACAGTTGCGACACGAACGTGGTGGAGGCCACGGCCTCGCCGCCCGGCACACGCTGGCCGCGCAGGCGCATGAGGCCCGTCATCCACGCCACGTCGCCGTGGTGGTGCACCACGAGGCCCTGGCGCTCCACGGCCTCGTAGCGGATGCGGTGCACCAGGAAGTCCAGCAGTTGCAGCTTGTCGTTCACCAGGCCGGTGGAGTGCACGTACACCAGCTGCGGGTCCAGCACCGCGTCGGTGGCGGCCAGGTCGCCCGCCACCAGGGCCTGGCAGCGGCGCGCTTCGAGCGCGATCAGGGCCTCGTGCATGCTCAGGCCTCCTGCACCACGCCGTTGCTCAGCACGCCCACCGAGGAGATCTCCACCTCCACGAGGTCGCCCGGCTTGAGCCACAGCGGCGGCACGCGCTTCACGCCCACGCCGCCCGGCGTGCCGGTGACGATCACATCGCCCGGCACCAGCGTCATGAAGGTGGACACGTAGGCCACGAGGCGCGGAATCGGAAAGATCATCTGGTCGGTGCGCGCCTGCTGCACCACCTGGCCGTTGACGCGGGTCTGCAGCGACAGCACGCCGTCGGCCGGCAGCTCGTCCAGCGTCACCAGCGCGGGGCCGAAGCCGGCCGTGCCCGCGAAGTTCTTGCCCGGGCCGAACTGGCGCGTGTGGTGCTGCCAGTCGCGCACGCTGCCGTCGTTGAAGCAGCTCACGCCCGCGATGTGCGCCCAGGCGTCTTCCTGCGCGATGCGGCGCCCGCCCCGGCCGATCACGGCGGCCAGCTCACCTTCGTAGTCCAGCTGCGTCGATTCGCGCGGGCGCACCAGGGCCACGCCGCTGCCCTGCATCGACTCGGGGTGGCGAAAGAAGATGGATGGGTGCTCGGTGGGATCGCGCTGCGTCTCCACGCGGTGCTCTTCGTAGTTGTGGCCCACGCAGGCGATGGTGCGCGGCTGCGGGATCACCGGCAGCAGCGTCAGCGCCGAGAGCGCGTGGTCGGCCGGCGCGTCCGCGTGCGAGCGCGCGAGGGCTTGCCAGTCGGGCAGGGCCAGCAGGTCGCGCAGCGTGGGGGCGGTCGCGCCGAGGCGGCGACCGAGGTCGATCACACCGTCGCCGGTGCGCAGGCCGTAGGAGGCGCGACCGCCGGTTTCGAAACTCATGAACTGCATGGGGATTCCTGTGAATGAAAAAAGAAAGGACTCAGGCCGCCTGCGGCACGACGGCGTAGACGTAGCGGTCCGGCCGCAGCACCAGGGCCGCGGCGCCGAAGCGCGCGAGCAGGGCCGCGAGTTCGCCGCTGGCATCGCGCACGCGCACCACCGCACCGTCGTCGGCGGGCGTGTCCAGAAAGTCGTCTTCGCTGCGCACCAGCGCCACCTGGCCGGTGCCCAGGCCCTGCGGCACCCACTGGCGCGCGGCCTCGCGCACCACGGCGGCGTCCCAGCCGATCACCGAGAAGCCCGCGCCCAGCACCTCGTCCAGCCGCAGCGCGGTCGCCGGGGCCTGGTGCACCCAGGGCTGGGGCGCGAGCTCGGTCGCGCTCAGGTTCGGCGACGGCAGGAAGCAGCCTTGCGCGAAACGCGGCTTGGGCTTGAACTTGAGCTGCAGGATGTAGTCGCGGCAGGCTGGCAGCAGGCAGGCCACGCGCAGCGCGGTCTGCGTCAGCGCCGCGCCGAGCACGCTCTTGGGCTGCATCACGCGGCCGATGCGCAAGGCCATCTGGATCAGCGCGGTCGCGTGCGGCCGCCGCTCCTGCTCGTAGCTGTCGAGCACCGACTCGGGCAGGCTGCCGCGCAGCAGGGCCGCGAGTTTCCACGCGAGGTTGGCGGCGTCGCGGATGCCGCTGTTCAGGCCCTGGCCCGCGAACGGCGGTGTGAGGTGGGCCGCGTCGCCAGCGAACAGCACGCGGCCTTCGCGCCAGCGCGTGGCCACGCGGGCATGGAAGCCGTAGATCACCTTGCGCACCAGGGGCAGGTCGCGGTCGGCCGGCACGCGGCGCGCGATCCACTCGCGGAATTGGCGCTCGTCGAGCACGTCTTCGTCGCGGTCGCCCTCGCGCAGCATGAACTCGTAGCGCAGCGCACCACGCGGCCCGGGCAGGCGGATGGTGGGGCGCCTCGGGTCGCAGTAGGTGCTGGTGTGGCGCAGTGGCACGGTGCGCTCGGCCAGGTCCACGATCAGCCAGCGCTCGGCATAGGTCTCGCCCTCCAGCACGATCTTGCAGCACTCGCGCACCGGGCTGCGCCCGCCGTCGCAGGCCACGAGCCAGCGCGCGCGCACGGCGCGGGCTTCGCCCTCGGCCTGCACCTGCACGGTGATGCCCTCGGCGTCCTGCTCGAAGGCCGTGAAGCTGTGGCCGAACTTCACCGCCACGTGTTCGAAGCGCGCCAGCCCCTCGAACAGCGTGCGCACCAGCAGCGGCTGGCGAAAGGCGTTGCGCTTGGGGTAGCCGTATTCCTGGCGCGTCGGCTGGATCGCCGCGAACGGCCGGCCGCGCCAGTCGTGGTACTGCACGCCGTAGCCCAGCACCACGTCCTTCAGCACGGCGTCCAGCAGGCCAGCGCCCTGCAGCGTGCGCAGGCTCTCGTCGTCCAGCGTCACCGCGCGGGGTTCGGGTTCGAGCGCGGCGTTGCGCTCGATCACCAGCGTGCGCACGCCTTGCGTGCCGAGCAGGTTCGCCAGGGTGAGCCCGACCGGACCCGCGCCGACGATCACCACGTCGGGGTCTTTTCCATCCATCCACATAAGTTGTTCAGCGCGGCGTTTCCAGCCGCCCTCCAATGCGCAGCGCCGCGCGCAGGACATGGTCCGCGACGCGCTGCGGGTTGATGTTCGGTGCCTGGGACCACATCACCACCGAGAGGCTGCCCAGCAGCAGCTCCCCCTGGTGGATCGGTGCGGCCCAGCCACAGGCTTCGGCGTCCACCTCGGCCGCCGTCACGCAGACCTTGTCGCGCCGGATCTGCGCCATCAGCGCCGACAGCAGGTCGAAGCTGCCCGGCAGGCCCGCTTCGCGCAGGGCCGCCGTGTCGTGGCGCACGAGGTCGCGCAGGTCTTCGGGCGCCATGTGCGCCAGGATCACCTTGGACGTGGCACCGCGGTACAGCGGCATCGCCCGGCCGCGCTCGTAGCTCACGTGCGGCGGCCCGTGGCGCCCACGCACCTGGTGCACGCAGACCACCTTGCGGCTGTGCAGGCGGCTGAGCAGCACCACGCCGCCGGTGCGCTCCGACAAGGTCTTCATGATCTCGCCGGCGGCCGCGATCAGCGGGTCGTTGATGCGGATCAGGCGGTCGAGCTCCACGATCTCCGGGCCGAGCACGTACTGGCCGATCGAGGTGCGCTCGATCAGGCCCGCCTCCTCCAGGTCCGCGAGGTAGCGGTAGGCCGTGGCGGTGGAGACGCGCAGCTCGGTCTCCACGTCCACCGCGCGCACGTGCTTGAACCCCTGCTTGAACAGGCGAAGAACCTGCAAGGCCTTGGCGGTGGTGGTCATGGGTGGCGCTCCGGAAAAAACAATGGTCGGGGGGCTAGCTTCGCATGATGGCCACACCCCAGCGGTTGAGGGTCGAGGGCTGGTGCGGCCATTCGCCGACCGCGCGCCCGGGCTCGCAGACCTCCAGCTCGGCGGAGATCTCCGCCATGTTGCCGTCCATGTCCTTGAGCATGAAGAAGGTGTCGTTGCCCGGCCCGTGCCGGCCCACGCCCCAGGCCAGCGGGAAGCCGGCGTCGGCCATGTGGTCGGCCCAGTCGCGCAGCGCGGCCCAGTCCTGCGCCTCGCACGAGAAGTGGTCGAAGCGCGCGATCGGGGCGCGGAAGATGGCCATGGCGTGGTGCTCGGCGTCGGTGCGCAGGAAGGCGGCCGTGACCGCGCCGGCGTCGTCGCGCACGCGGTCCGAGAGCACGAAGCCCAGTTGCTCCGTGTAGAAGGCCAGCAGCGCGGCGGGGTCGGGCGTGCGCACCGCGAAGTGCTGCAGGCGCGCGCTCGGCAGGCCGTCCGCCGCCGGTGCGGCGGGTGCGGCCGGGGCGTGCTCGAAGCGGATGCGCCGGCCCTCGGGGTCGAGCACGGTGTGGGCGCTCTCGCCCACGTCCTGCAAGGCCACGCCGCGCGCCTGCAGTTGCGCGCGGTGGGCGAGCAGCGCGGCGGCGGTGTCGAAGCGGAAGCAGGCCAGGTGCAGCTGGCCGCCCTCGCCGGGCCGCAGCACGAGTTCGCGCTCGGGCGCGCGGCACACGTGGGCGTCGCCCTGGGGCGAAATGGCGAAGCCGAAGCTGCGGGCGTAGAAGCCGGCCAGCGCGGCCGGGTCGCTGGCGGTGAGTTCGAGTCGCGCGAGATGCGCTCCGATTTCCATGGATGTCCTTTCGAGATCGAGTGGGTCGATCATGGACATCGGGCACCGGCCGGTCAAAGCCGTTTCTCGTTTCCTGAGAAATGAGAACCCAGATCGCGCCGGCTCAGGTGCGCCGGCGCAGCGCTTCTTCCTTCCACAGCGCCCAGGGCCGTTCGGCCTGGGCCTCGTGGCTGGTCACGCAGGCCGCGCACTCGGCCTCGCTCAGGTAGCTCACCTCGCCCAGCCCCAGCGCGGTGGTCTGGACGCGCGCGTTCACCTCGGCATACACCGCGCGGTACACCACCTGCTTCAGGCTCTCGCCCACCACGGTGCTGCCGTGACCGCGCATGAGCACGATGGGGTGGCCCTCGAACTGGCGCGCCAGCGCGGCGCCGATGCGGCCGTCGCGCACCAGCAGGTCGCTGCCGTCGCCCACCACGTCGCGGATCTCGAACACCGGCGCGCCGGTGCCGATGAAGCCGGCCATGTGGAACACCGCGCGCAGCGCCGTGCCGCGCGAGATGGTCAGCGGCACGATGGCGGGCGAGTGGCTGTGCACGATGGCCTGCACCTGCGGGTGCGCGCGGTAGATCTCGGCGTGGATGAAGCGCTCGATGTAGACGCGCCGGCCGCCCGCGTCGATCGGGTCGCCGTCGAGCGTGAACGAGACGATGTCCGATGCGCCCACCTGGCCGGGCGCCATGTTGCGCGCGAGCAGGAAGCGCTCGGGGTCGCGGTCGTGGCGCACGCTGACGTGGCCGAAGGCATCGACCACGCTCTGGTCGTAGAGGATGTGGTTGGCGCAGACCAGGTCCGCCAGCAGGCCGTCGCCCGGGGGCAGCGGCGCGCGCTTCACGTCATCGAGGGCAGCGGCCAGGGAAGTGGAGGGTGGGCACATGCGCTCATTGTCCGTGAGGCAGTTCGGCGTTCAGGAAATCCAGCGTGCGCTGCCAGGCCTGGGCCGCCGCGCCTTCGCGGTACATGGCGGGGCGCGCGTCGCACAGGAAGGCGTGCCCGGCGCCCGGGTACACGTGCTGCGCGAAGCGCACGCCGGCGGCCTGCAGCGCGGCGTCGATGGCCTGCACCTGCGCGGACGGGATGGTCGGGTCCTCCGCGCCCACGTGCAGCAGCAGCGGCGCGCGGATGGCGCCGGCATCGGCCAGCGTGGCGTGGGGCCCGGCGGCGATGCCCGGCCCGTAGAACACCACGGCCGCGCCCAGATCGGGCAGGCGCGTGGCGGCGGTGAAGGCGGCGCGGCCGCCGAAGCAGAAGCCCACCACGGCGGTGCGGCCGGCCTCGATCTGCTCCGCGCCCTGCAGGTGCGCGAGCACGCCCTGCACGTCGTCGAGGATGGGCGCCACGCCGATCTGCGAGATCAGGGCCACGGCCTCGCTGTGCTGCGCGTAGGCGAGTTCGCGCGTGCCGCTGCGGTGGAACAGGTCGGGCGCCAGGGCCAGGAAGCCTTGCGCGGCGAAGCGCTGCGCGATGTCCTGGATGTGCGCGTTCACGCCGAAGGCTTCCTGCAGCACGATGACCGCGCGCGTGGCGGGCGCGGCGGGGCGCGCCACGTAGGTCTGCATGGGGCCGCCGGCGGTCGGCACGGTGATCCAGGTATTCCGGTCTTGCAATTCAAACTCCGTTGGGAAGAAGAAGGGTCAGGGTTTCACCACCGCCATCCAGATGGGCAGGGTGCGGGTGCGGGTGGCTTCCAGCGCGTCGTTGACCTGCTGCAGGCCGAAGCGGTGGGTGATGAGGTCTTCGGCGTCGAGGCGGCCGTCGTCCAGCAGGGCGAGCACCTCGTCGGTGTCGGAGCGGGTGCAGGCGCGCGTGCCGACGAAGCGCCAGCAGAAGATCATCATGTCGCGCAGGGCGAAGGGCAGCGCGGCGTTGCTGCCGCCCATGTGCACGAAGCTGGCGCCCTGGGCCATGGCCGAGGCGGCCTGCGCCGACCCCGGCCCGTCGGGGAAGTAGTCGAGCACGGCGTCGGCACCGCGCGGCATGAGTTCGCGCAGGCGTTTCGTGAGGCCTTGCGTCTCGGCCCAGTCGGGCGCGAGTTCGTCGAGCACCGCGAGCTGCACCGGCAGCTCGCCGGCCAGCGGGCGCAGGGCTTCGAGCCGCTCGCGCGAGCGGCCCACCAGCACCAGCTCGCGCGCGCCAAAGAAGCGCGCGAGCTTGATGCTGGCCGTGCCCATGGTGCCGGTGGCGGCGGTGATGACCAGGCGGCCGGTGGCGGGCAGGGCCGCGCCCTTGAGCGCGCGCACCGCGTTGGCCAGGTCGTGCACCTTGGCGCCGACGTCGAAGCTGACGTGCGCGGGCAGGCGGTCGAGCAGGTCGGCGGGCACGCAGGCGTACTCGGCCAGGCCGCCGTTGTGGTACTTCGCGTACAGCGCCATCGGGCCGCGACCGAAGCCGGCGTGGCCCATCATGGCGGCGTCGTTGCACATCTGCTGGCGGTCCGAGCGGCAGTAGTCGCACTGGCCGCACGAGAGCATGGGGTGCACGCGCACCCGCGCGTCGCGCCAGGCCGCGTCCACGCCACTGCCCAGCGCCACCACGGTGCCGGCGATCTCGTGGCCGGGCGTGGTGGGCAGGTGCTTGAAGCGGCCCATCTCCAACAGCTTCATCATGCCGGGCGCGATGCCGGCCGACGCCACCTTGACCAGCACCTCGCCGTCGCCCGGCGTGGGCACGGGCAGGGTTTCCAGGCTGAGTTCGCGCGCGCCAGCGTGGGCGCGCGCGGCCATCATCGTTGACATGAAGTCTCCTTGTTGTGATTGGTGTGAAGGCGCTCAGGCGCCGCGCAGCCGGGCCAGCTCGTCGGCCGGCAGGCGCGTGCCCTGGCGCAGGGCCGGGGCCACCTGCGGGATCGGCAGGGTGCTGGCCAGGGCCAGGTGTTCGCTCGGGCCGGTGTGCAGGCTGGTGAAGGCGATGCCGCGCGGGATCTGCACGAAGTCGCCCGGCACCAGGTGCACGCAGCCGCGCTGCGTGACCAGGGTGCGCTCGCCCTCGATCTGGTATTGCACCTCGCAGGCGTCGCGGTGCCGCGTGTACACCGCCCCGTCGTCCGAGGCCTTGCGCGAACGGCCGATGGCGACCGCCTCGCTGCGGTACAGCCATTGCAGGCCTTCGCCCTCGGGGTGCAGCACGTGGATGCGCTCGGCGTCGTGCTCGGCGTGGCGCAGCAGCAGGGCTTCGTCGACCGGCGAGAGCGCCAGGTCCTGGCCGGGGCCGCCCACGCCTTCGGTGGTGAGTTCGTTGATCACGGCCGGCGTCCAGCCCGGGAAGGGCGTGCTCAGGTACTCGGCCTGGCGGCTGGGCGCGGCCAGCTCGCGCACCGGGCCGGGCACGTAGAACAGCAGGTGCACGTCGTGCCGGCCGAAGTTGTCGTGCGCCACGCCGTTGGGGATGCGCGAGAAGTCACCGGGCCGCAGCTCCACCGTGCCCAGCTCGGTGATGAGGGTGCGCTCGCCGCAGACCTGGAACGAGAGCTCGTCCACGCCGGTGTTGCGGTGGTAGAAGGGCTGGCGGCCGTTCATGTTCTGCCATTCGATGCGGATGTCCGCGCTCTCGTACACGCCCACGGGCGGCGCAAAGGCGCGCTCCACGTAGGCCGCGCCGAGGTGCGCCACCTCGATCGGCGGGTACTCGCGCGCCCGCTTCATCGGGGACGGCAACGGATCGGCGAGCAACAGCTCTTCGCGGCGCTCCAGCACATAGGGCGGCGCATCGAAGGGAAAGGCGTCGATGTGTTCGCGGACCAGCTTCATGGGGTTTCTGCCTGACATGGAAATTGCGTGAAGGAAAACAGCACGGCGGGAGCATGCCCACCGGCGCGGCCGGGGTCAAACCGGTTTCTCAGATGCTGAGAAACCGACGAACCATCAGCGCTCGTCCACCACGGGGTTGCTCAGCACCCCGAGGCCTTCGAGCTCGACCTCGCACACGTCGCCGGCCTTCATCCACAGCGGCGGCTTGCGCGCCAGGCCCACGCCGGCGGGCGTGCCGGTGATGATGAGGTCGCCCGGTACCAGGGCCATGGCCTCCGAACAGGCCGCCACCAGCGTGGCCACGTCGAAGATCATGTCGCGCGTGTTGGCGTCCTGCACCACGCGGCCGTTGAGCCGGCATTGCAGGCGCAGGCCGTGCGCGCCCGGCGGCAGTTCGTCGGCGCTGACGAACTCGGGCCCGAAGCCCCCGCTGCGGTCGAAGTTCTTGCCCATCATCCACTGGTTGGAGCGGAACTGGTGGTCGCGGATGGAGCCGTCGTTGAACAGCGAATACCCCGCGACGTGGTCCAGCGCGTCTTCCTTGCGGATGTAGCGGCCACCCTTGCCGATCACCGCCACCAGCTCGGCCTCGTAGTCGAACTGTTCCGACACGTGCGGCCGCACCAGCGCCTGCCCGTGGGCAACCCAGGACGAGGGGTAGCGGTGGAAGATCACCGGGTGCTTGGGTTTCTCGAAGTTGCTCTCGGCCGCGTGGTCCACGTAGTTCAGGCCGATGGCGAAGGCCTTGGCCGGCTCCAGCACCGGCGGCAGGTAGGTGATGCCGGCGAGCGGGCGCGCGTGCTGGCCGCGCTCGATCGCGGCGCGTGCCGCGCGAAAACCTTCGTCACCCTGGCGCAGCAGCCCGTCGAGCGAGTCGGGCAGGCCGGCGGCGGTGAGGTCCAGCAGGGTGTCGTTCACGCGCGCGCCCAGGCGCGCGGCGCCGCTCTCGTCTTGAAAGGCAATCAGTCTCATGGTGTCTCGTGGTTGGTGATGAAGTGGGTGGGAACGGCCGGCCCCCAGACGAACAGGGCGTCTTCGGCCGGGTGGTCGGCGGCGGGCCAGTCCAGCCCGGCGGGCACGTGGTCGATGCCTGCCGAGTATTCACAGAAACTGCCCCAGGGGTCCTGCACGTAGTTGAAATAGTTGGAGCCGAGCACGTGCCGGCCCACGCCCCAGCCCTCGCCGTAGCCGGCGCTGCGCATCTGGTCCATGCCCTGGCCCACCTCGTCGAGGCCGGGCACGTCCCAGCTGCTGTGGTGCAGGCCGGGGCCGTCGGATTTGGCGAAGGCCACCAGGTGGTGGTCGCTGCCGTGCGGCGTGTGCAGGAAGGCGATGGCATCGCCCGAGCGGTCCGACAGGCGCAGGCCGAGCACCGACGAACAGAAGGCCAGCATGCCCGACACATCGGGCGTGAACTGCAGGATGTGCGACAGGTAACGCGGCCGCACCGGCCCGAGCCGGCTGCGCGGCGCGGCCTGGCCCTGGCCGGGCGCCACGGGCACCGGCGGCCGGGGCAGCGTGGGCGCGGAGGGCGAGACCTTGGGCGCCACCACCAGCTGCAGCGCCAGGCCGTCCGGGTCGCGCAGCCACAGCCCGGGCTCCTGCGCCAGGGGGTGCGGTTCGCCCGCGCGGCCCTGCGCCGCGATGCGCTCGGCGAAGGTGGACACGTCGTCGGCGTGGATGCCGTAGGTCACGAACTGCAGGCGCTTGCGCTCGCCGCCTTCGAGCACGTGCGCCCAGACGTGCGGGTGGCCGAAGGTGCGCAGGTGCAGGCGCTCGCCCTCGCGCCGCACGTCCAGGCCGAAGCAGGTGTAGAAGCGCTCGGCCTCGGCGAGGTCGGGCACGGTGAAGGTGAAGCGGTGCACCGAATGCACGGCGGCGGGCAGACGGGTGTTCATGCAAGGGCTTTCTGTCGAGGGAGAGAAACCGCGGTGTGGCCGGTGATGCGCGCCACCAGCGCGTCGGGCGCATCGGGCCAGTCATCGCCGCGCCAGGCCACGTGCTGGTCGGGCCGCACCAGCGTGAGCCGGGTCGGGTAGAGCTCGGCGAACGCGCCCCAGGCCGGCCGCAGCACGGTGAGCGGTACGCCCGCCGCGCGCAGCCGCTCGCGCACGGCCTGCAGCACGGTCTCGGGCACGTCGGCGTGCGCGAGCAGGGTGAAGCCTTCGCCGAAGTGGTCGTACAGCGAGCTGCCGTCGTGCAGCCAGGCGTGCGGCGCGCGCGCGCCGGGCCGGTTGGTGGGCACGTAGTTCAGGTAGTCCATGCGCGGCGCGCGGCTGCCGTCGTGGGCGATCACGGGCGAGTCCTCGTAGCGGTAGCCGAGCACCACGCCCAGCGTGGTGAACTCGCGCGACTTGGCGGCCTGGATGCGCGCACCCACGTCCTCGCGCAGGGCCGCGCCGGCCGGGTCGTCGGCTTCCAGCCCGGCGCGCGCGAGCTGGTTGCCGATCAAGGCGTGGTTGGCCACCGCCTCGTCGAGCACCATCTGGTGCACCGGGCGGCGCTCGGCCATGTAGCTGTCCAGCAGGGCCTCGCCACCCCAGCCCGCCAGCACGGCCGCGAGCTTCCAGCCCAGGTCCACGCTGTCGGCCACGCCCATGTTCATGCCGTAACCCCCGAAGGGCGGGTGCAGGTGGCAGGCATCGCCCACCAGGAACACGCGCCGGTCGCGGTAGTTGTCGCCGAGGAAGCGGCTGGCCACCCACTCGTCGGTGGAGAGCGCGCGGTAGGGCAGGTCGATGCCGGTGGCGCGGCGGATCAAGGCCGCGCTGCCTTCGGCATCGAGCCGGAAATCTTGCGGCACGCCGGTGGGCATGAAGAACCAGGTGTCACCCCGGTCCATCGGGCCGATCAGGCTGGGCACGTCCTCGTTGATCTGCCAGTACATGATGGCCGGCCCCAGCGCGTGGGCCTGCGCCAGGCCCGGCGCGTGGAAGACGATGTTGTAGTTGCGCGAGAGGCCGTACTGGCCTTCGAGCTTCGCGCCCATGCCTTCGCGCACCAGGCTGCGCGCACCGTCGGCGCCCACCAGGTAGTCGGCCGACACCGTGCAGGTCTCTTCGCGCTTCAGGTCGCGCACCGTGGCGCGCACGCCTTGCTCATCCTGCTCGAAGCCCAGCACCTCGCTGTTGAAGCGGATCTCCACGCCGGGCAGCGACTGGGCGTGGGCGCGCAGCACCTCTTCCAGGCTGTACTGCGGGATCCATTGCGCGTGCTCGGCGTAGAGCGGGTTGCGGCCCGGCGCGCAGAAGAAGGCGTTCTCGAAGCGCGTGAGCTCGTGGCCCGAGAGCCGGGTGCAGAACACCACGTTGGACGGGTAGTCCACACCCAGCGGCGAGGCGGCGCGCAGCTGCGGCGCGATGCCCCAGCGCCGCAGATGCTCGCGGGTGCGCACGTTGGTGGTCTTGGCGCGCGGCGCGTAGCCCACGCGGTCGTTGCGCTCCAGCAGCAGGCAGGGGATGCGGCGCTGGCCCAGCTCGATGGCCAGGGCCAGGCCGGCGGGGCCGGCGCCCACGATGAGCACGCGGGGAGGGACGGGGGGCGAGGTCTTCATGCGGCCGCATCGTAGGCAGCCACCGCGAAATGGAAAAGACGGAAAATTGTGGAATGCGATATGGTTTTTCGATCACCCCAGGCGGCCCGGCATGAAGTTCAACGCCTTGCGCGATTTCCTGGCCGTGGCCGAGCGCGGCAGCCTGCGCGCGGCCGCGCGCCAGCTCGGCAGCGCGCAGCCGGCGCTGAGCCACAGCATCCGGGAGCTGGAGAAGGAACTCGGCGTGGTGCTGTTCGAGCGGCGCTCCACCGGTGTGGTGCTGACCGACATGGGCGCGGCCTTCCACAAGCGCGCGGCCTCGGCCATGCACGACCTGCGCCGCGCCACCGAAGAGCTGGACCAGCTGCGCGGCGAGG
>VFQQ010004497.1_pt1 | contig 12261 bp, 10 predicted proteins | sample 3512341 | NCBI WGS metagenome assembly VFQQ01 (sample SAMN10412373, study PRJNA504923) | tailings metagenome | isolation source: Relicate 2 Philex TSF1 revegetated site | place: Philippines: Tuba, Benguet | collected 2017-08-29 | reverse complement strand
TGCGGCGGCCATTGGGCTCAGCGTGCCCGCAGACCTCTCGATCGCCGGCTTCAACGACCAGGAGTTCGCTGCCCACCTGTCGCCACCGCTCACCACGATCCGCATCCCCGTCGAGGAGATGGGGCGGCGGTCGGCCCAACTGATCCTCCGGCTCATCGCGGACGGCGTGAACACGACGGAGCCCGTAGTCCTCGGCTTCGAGCTCGTCGCGCGCCAGAGCACCGCCGCGCCGGGTGGCGCCTAGGCTTGGGGATGCGCAGCAATCATCCGGTGCAGCAGCGCGGTGACCCCGTCGGGATCCACGCCGTCGAGCCAGAGCGCATTGGGCGGCTTGCCGGTCACGCCGGTGACATCGACGATGCTCATGCCCAGCGTCAGGCCGGACGCGGTCTCGATCGCCACATGCGCACGTTTCCCCGTGAACAGTCTGCGGTCGAGCAGATAGGCGACGGCGCAGGCATCGTTGAGGAGGCACTGGTCCGGTCCGAGGCCATAGCGCTCCATGCGCCTGTGGTTGAAATAGTCGAGGATTCGCGCCGAAGCCGTCGCCACCGCGCTGCCGGCATCCTGCAGGCGCTTCACGTCGCTGTCGCCGACCACGACCTGCGACGTGGCGTCCAGGCTCACCAGGGTGAGGTTCACGCCGCTGTCGGCAACGACGTGCCCGGCATGCGGATCGCAGACGAGGTTGAAAGTGGCGCAGGGCGTGACGTTGCCGCCCGCCCGCCGGGCTCCGCCCATGAAGATGACCTCGCTTATGTTGGCGATGATCTCCGGCGCCTTGACGATGGCCACCGCGAGGTTTGTCAGCGGTGCGAGGCAGAGCAGCGTTACCGGCGACGACGCTGCGCGAAGCGTGTCGATTATGAAGTCGACCGCATGGCGCCCCTCCGGCGCGGCCGGCGCGACCAGTTCGTCCGCGAGACCGTCGAGCCCCGTGGCGCCGTGGTAGTCGCTGGCATCGAAGTGGCGGTTGACCAGCGGCCGTGCACAGCCGGCATGTACCGGCAGGTCCGCCAGTCCCGCGATCTCGCAGATTCGCCGTGCGTTCCGCGTGGCCTGCGGCAGATCGATGTTGCCCGCGACTGTGGTCAGGCCGAGCAGTTCGATCTCGTCCCGCGCTGCGGCGGCCATGAAGATCGCGATGGCATCGTCGTGCCCGGGATCGCAGTCGATGATGACCTGTTCCATTCCGCTCCGATCCCGAATGCCCAACCCGCGTCAACGCTCGCAATAGGCCCCCGCCGCCGATGCGAGGCAATCCGCCAACCACCACAAAAGACCAGCCAATCAGGAGGAAAGACATGACCCCGGAATTTCCGATCTACCCGGACCTGAGGGACAAGGTCGTGTTGATCACGGGCGGTTCGACGGGCATCGGAGCCGCGCTGGTGCGGGCTTTCGCGGCCCAGGGCAGCCGTGTCGGCCTTCACTACAACGCGAGTGTCGATGCGGCCGAAGCGCTCGCCGAAGAGCTGCGCGCGGCCGGAGCCGCCATCGAACTGGTCCGGGCCGACGTCACCCGCTCGCATGACCTGCGCGAAGCGGTAGAGAAGGTGGCCGCCGCGTTCGGCCGCCTCGACGGGCTCATCAACAACGCGGGCGGCATGGTCGCCCGGGTACCCTACGAGGACGTGACCGACGCGCATTACGACGCCGTCATGGACCTGAATGGCCGGTCGGTCATCGCCGCCTCGGCCGCCGCCATCCCGCATCTGAAGAAGCAGGGCGGCTTCATCATCAACACCGCCTCGCTGGCAGCGCGCAACGGCGGCAGTGCAGGTGCGGGAGTCTACGGCTCGGCGAAGGCGTTCGTCATCAACGTCACGCGCGGCATGGCCAAGGAACTCGTCGCGCACGGCATCCGCGTGAACGCCGTATCGCCCGGCATCGTCGATACCCCGTTCCAGGAACGCTACACGACGCCTTCCCAGATGGCGGTGATGAAGGCAGGCATACCGATGGGGCGTATCGGCACCGCCGAGGAATGCTGCGGCGCCTACCTGTTCCTCGCCTCGGCTACCGCGTCCGGCTACGTGATCGGACAGTCGATCGAGGTCAATGGCGGGCAGTTTATGCCGTAAAATCGCGGCCCTGCGCGTCCTGCGGCACCGCGGCCTCGGTCGTCTTCGGGCGGTACGAACCCGGCCGAGCGACATCGATTGCGAAGGTGCCAGAACGCGTTCAGCCGTTCCGGTACTTCAGATCGAGATATGCGGAAGCAACCCTCTCGTCGATCTCGCGCGGTACGGGCACCACGCAGGGGTCCGCTCCCACCCTGCCGGCCGCCACCGCTTCGAGGCATCGCACCTGCAGTGCAAAGCCGAGATCCATCGATTCGATCGAGTTTCCGAGCGGCCGCGGACCGGCGAGGTTGAACATGTGGCCGTCCGAAATCAGGTGGACTCGACGCCCGTCCGCGAGGTTGAGGGTTGCAATGCCGTCCTCGTAGCGGTCGCTGGATGTCACCGACGCATCGGATGACAGGCCGGCGACGTCGATCTCATGCGGGAAATGGCCGGCATTGGCCAGGATGACGCCGTCCTTCAGATGCGGCAGGTCGCCGGCGGTGACGACGCCCGAAGCGCCGGTGACCGTCACGACGAAGTCGGCGGTGGCGAGGGCGTCGACCTTCGGCGGCGTGTCATAGCCGTCGAGATGGGCCTGAAGACGCTTCACCGGATCGCGCTCGACGACGCTGACCTTGGCATTGGCGCCACGGAAGTTTGCCGCGACCCCCCGGCCGCACGAGCCGTAGCCGAACACGGTGACGCGCTGGCCGTTGGTCACCCGGTTGGTGATCCGCATGTAGGATTCCAGCACGCTCTGGCCGACGGCGTGCTCGTTTTCCGCGAACTGCTTGATCGGGCTGTCGTTGATGACGAGGATCGGCAGGCGCAGCTGCTCGCGCAGCGGCTCCAGCCGCATCCTGCCGGACGTCGTCTCCTCCGTGCCGCCGCGCAGCTCGGCATAGCGGTTCGCCAGGAACAGGTCGAAGAGGTCGCCGCCATTGTCGAGGATGATGTCCGGCTTCGCGTCTATGACGCCGGAGAGGTGGCGCAGGTGCTCGTCGCGATCGCTGGTCGGGCCGCCGACCACGGTGACGCCATATGCGCGCAGATAGTCGATCGCCGATTGCTGGGTCGTGTTGAGGTTTCCGGTAGAGACCAGACGGGCGCCGCCTGCCTGCAGGGTGAGGATCAGAGCCACGGTCTTTGGCTCGAGGTGGATGCCCGTTCCGATGGTCAGCCCGTCGAAGGGCCTGCTTGCCGCGAACTCCGTGGCGATCGACGACAGCAGCCGGCAGCTCTGCCGTACCCACTCGATTCTGGTATGCATGATGGTTCCGTCTGCCTGTGTGTTGGTCAGTAGTCGCGCGGGTCGATCTTCTTGGTCTCGGGGCCGTATGGCAGCGGATAGATGTCGCCCATGCGCAGGAGCTCGACCTCGCCGTCGGTGGGCGCGCTGACGATGACCACATCCGGGTCCGCGCAGGCGAATTCCCAGATCGCCTGCCGGCATTCGGCGCAGGGAACGCCGGAATAGGGACCGACCACGGCCACGGCGCGCAGCTGGCGGGCGCCCGTCGAGGCCATCTTCACGACGGCGGTGCGCTCGGCATGAACGGTCTGCTGCAGCGTGACGAATTCCACGTTGCAGCCGGAGTGGATCGTGCCGGAGGCGTCCAGCACCGCGGACCCTACGGTGTGGATGCTGTAGGGCGCGTAGGCGTGGCTGCGCGCCTCGGTGGCCGCCGCGATCAGCGCGTCGACCTCCTCACTGGTGATGTTCATGTGCTTCCTCCGCCGTTCGGCTGCCCGTCACCGGCCGGCAGCACGGATGCCTTTGCCAGGTCGAGCCTGACGCTGATCTCGTCGCCGCTGCGCACCTGCGCGGCATCCGGCGCCAGCACGATGCCGATGTCGCCGGTGGCGAGCAGGATGCGAAGCCGGAGCGCCGTGCCCGCATAGGCGGCCGTCAGCACCCTGGCCGGCAGCGTCAGCATGCTGCCGTTGATCGCGGCCTCACCGGCGCGCTTAGCGATCTCGACCTCGTCCGAACGCCAGAGAAGCCTGGCGCCGCCGTTGGCTCCGGCAAGGGACGGAATGTCGAGTCCGACCTGACTGAGTCGCATCGAGCCGGGACCGGGCTCGGCCGAAACGGTAAGCGAATCGCCGAGGAAGTCGGCGACGAAGGAGGTGGCGGGGGAACGATAGACCTCCCGCGGCGTGCCGATCTGCTCCACCCGGCCGCGGTTGAACACCACCACGCGGTCGCTCATCGAGAGCGCTTCCTCCTGGTCGTGCGTGATGTAGACGATGGTGATGCCAAGCCGCTCGTGCAGGGCCTTGATCTCCAGCTGCATGTCGCCGCGCAGGCGTCGGTCCAGCGCGCCGAGCGGCTCGTCCATCAGAAGGATGTCGGGCTCGAAGACGATCGCCCGCGCGATCGCCACGCGCTGCTGCTGGCCTCCGGAGAGCTGGCCTGGCGAGCGGCTGCCGAACCCTTCCAGCGCGACCAGAGCCAGCGCCCGCTCGATGCGCTCCCTCTGCTCAGCCCTGGCGACGTTGCGCATGCGCAGCGGGAAGCCGATGTTGGCCGCCACGTCCATGTGCGGAAACAGCGAGTAGTTCTGGAAGACGACGCCGATGTTGCGATGCTCCGGCGCGATGCCGGTCATGTCGCGGCCGCCGATGCGGACATGGCCTGCATCCTGTGCCTCGAAACCGGCGATGATCTTGAGAATTGTCGTCTTGCCCGAGCCGGACGGCCCGAGCATCGACACGAACTCGCCCGCCGCAACGTCAAGGTCGACATGATGCAGGACCCTCTGCCGGCCATAGCTCTTGGCGATGCCTTCCAGTCGGATGCCCTTGGCGCGGTCCATGCTCAGCGCCCCCGCCCGCGGGCCAGCGTCAGCGCGACCATCATGATCATGCTCACTGCGAAGAGCGCCGAGGCCATGGCCGCGACAGTCGGGTCGACGCGCTCTGTGATTTGCGCCCACATCTGCACCGGAATGGTCCGGTAGGTCGGGGTGGACAGGAAGTTGGCGATCACGACTTCGTCCCAGGAACTGATGAAGGCGAAGACCGCGCCTGAGACCACGCCGCCCGAGATCGACGGCAGGGTCACCAGGAAGAAGGTGCGCAGCGGCGAGGCGCCGAGGCTTCGGGCTGCGAGCAGCAGCACCGGATTGACCTGGCGCGCCGCCGACATGGTGGTGATAACCACCAGCGGCACGCCGATCACGGCATGGGCGGCGGCAAGCCCGAAGAAGCCGGTGATGCCGAGCCACGCATAGACCTTGTACATGCCGATTGCGATGACGACTGTCGGGATGACCAGCGGCACGATGATCGCAGCCAGCGTCAGTTCGCGCAGCCGCCACGTCCTCATGCCGAGCGTCACGCCGGCCGGCACGCCGAGGAGCACCGCGATCGCCGTCGAGGCGAGGGCAACTTCCAGGCTGTGGCGGGCGCTGTCCAGCCACCGCCCGCCGGTGAACAGTGCGACATACCAGTCCAGGGTGAAGCCGCGCGGCGGCCAGGTCAGCATCCGACTCTCCGAGATGCTCATCGGCAGGATCACCAGCGAAGGCGCCAGCAGCAGGATGACCACCGGCACGAGCAGCGCGGAACGGAAGATGCCGCCACGGCGCGGCATGTAGAGCGGGGCCGGGGCGGACATCAGACCAGGAAGATCCGGTTGACGGCCCGCCAGCCCGCGGCGAGCAGAAGCAGCACCGCGGCCGTGACGATCGCCGACATGGCGCCCGCCGCGCCCCAGTCGAGCTGCCTGGTTACCTGCGCGTCGATCAGCACCGCCACCGGCTGGTCGCCGGGTCCGCCGAGCAGCACGGGCGTGATGTAGTAGCCGAGGCTGAGAACGAAGACGAGGATGAGTCCGGCGACCAGCCCCACCTGGGTGGCCGGGAAGAACACCTGCCAGAACGCCGCGCGGGGCCCGGCGCCGAGACTGCGCGCCGCCGCCAGCAGGTTGACGTCGAAGCGCTTCATGCTGGCGTAGACCGGCAGGATGACGAAGGGCAGCAGGATCTGGGTCATGCCCAGCGTCACCGCGAAGGACGTGCGCAGCATGCCGACGGGGGAGGACACGATACCCGCGTTGAGCAGAAGCCAGTTGACGATGCCGGTGTCGCGCAGGATCACGGTCCACGCGAAGCTGCGCACCAGCAGGCTGGTCCACAGCGGCAGCAGCGCGCAGGTGACGAGGAAGGCGCGCAGCACCGGCCCGGAGCAGTACATCGCATAGGCGTAGAAATAGCCGATCAGGCCGGCGAACACCGAAACGATGACCGCGATCCTGACCGTGTTCAGCGAAAAGCGCGCAAAGGTCGGGTCGGTCAGGACACGCTGGAAGTTGGAGAGGCCCGCGCCGGGAGGCTCGGTGACGCTGCTCGCCAGGATGGCGGCGGCGGGCAGGAAGAACAGCACGGCGAGCGCCGCCAGCAGGGGCCACACGCCGATGGTCGCCGCGGATGCGCGCACGTCAGGAGTTCTCCCGCCCGTCCTTGCGTCAGTTGGCGCTCTTCCATGCCTGGAAACGTTGCTCCAGCATGGCCGAGTTCTCGCCGATCCACTGATCATCGAAGATCGCGTAGCCTTCGTCGAGATGGCTCGTCGGCAGGTCGGGAGACATCGCCTCGTTGACCGCCGACTTGCTGTTGGAGGGGGCGAGCGGAAGGCTTTCCGTCAGCTTGCCGTTGAACTCCGGGCTGACCGCATGGGCGATGAGGTTCATCGCTTCCTTCACGTTCTTGCTGCCCTTCGGCACGGTGAGGTAGGCCGCGGCAAGGATCTGCTGCTCGAAGATGTAGTCGACGGGCAGCTTCAAGGCGACCTTCGCGTCATAGGCGCGGGAGTTGTAGGTCATCACCATCGAGACCTCGCCGGAACCGACCAGATCCTCCGACTGGGCGCCGCTCTGCCAGTAGACGATCGACGACTTGATCGTGTCGAGCTTCTTGATCGCTCGGTCGATGTCGAGCGGATAGAGCTGGTCGGGAGCGACGCCGTCGGCGAGCAGGGCGATCTCGAAGATGCCGCCCGCCGAGTAGTCCATGATGCCGCGCTTGCCCGGGAACTTTTCCAGATCGAAGAAGTCGGCCCAACCTGTCGGCTTCGTCGTGATCAGCTCGTTGTTGTAGGCGAGCTGGATCGAATAGATCATGTTGGCCACCCGATAGGTGCTGGAGAAGCCGGGAAGGATGTCGTCCTTGTTGATGACCGAATAGTCGAGCGGCTCCAGCCACTTGCCGTCCGATTCGGTGCCCCAGGTGTTGTCACCGTTGTAGACGTCCCATTCCACGCGGTTTGCCTCGACCATGGCGCGCAGCTTGGCGTTGTCCGTACCGGCAACCGACACGACCTTCACGCCGTCCGACTTCCATGTGTCGAGGATCTCCTTCTTTACGGCATCGTGATAGGCGCCGCCGCCGTCGACCCAGACGATGGTCTTTTCCTCGGCTGTTGCGAGACCGCCCATAAGGGCGAGGGCGAGGCCGGAGCAGGCAAGGCGTGCGGCTGCACGTCGCGTGAGAGAAAGCATGGCGGGTTCCCCTTTGCGCCCGGCTGAAAGGGCCGGGACTATCGATTATTGCGCAGGTCATTCGTATGACGTCACTAGGATCATCGGTCTTGCCACGCGTGTCAATGCTACGTATGACCAAAATCATGGACGGGACGAACAGGTACGCGGAGCGCGGGGACGCGAAGGCGCGCGGGGTGACCAGCGTGTCGGTCGCCGCTGCGGCGGGCGTGTCGCAGTCCACCGTATCGCTGGTGATGTCCGGGAAGTCGGAGGGACGTGTATCGCCCGAGGTCCGCACGCTGGTGGAGGAGACTGCGCGGCGGCTCGGATACCAGCCCAACGCATCCGCGCAGATGCTGCGCACAGGTGTCCTGAAGGTGCTGGCGCTGGCGGTGCCCAATGTGCGCCAGCCCTACTTCGGCGAGGTGCTGGTGGCCGCCGAGCTTGCCGCCCGCGAGAACGACTATTCGGTGCTGCTGGTCGACACCACCAACGACATGCGCTGGGTCGAGCGTCTGATCGGCATGATCCGCGGACGGCTGGTCGCCGGGTGCATCGTCTATGCCAGCGAGGAGACGGTCGAGCAGGCGTTGCGTGACGTGCGCGACCAGATTGTGTTCATCGAGGCGGAGGACGGTCGCGAGAGCTGCATCGACCTCGACATCGCTGCCAGCGTTCGCGAGGTCGTCGAACATCTGGCCGGCCTGGGCCATCGGCGTATCGGCTATTTTGCAGCCGACTATCCGAAAGCGACGTTTCGTCGGCGCTTCGGAGCGTTCCGGGCCGAACTGGAGCGGCTTGGCTTGCTGTTCGAGGACGGTTGGCGTGCGGTATCGCGCTTCGAGCTCGAGCCCGCCACGGAGCGCGCCCTTGCTTTGCTGCATGGCGGCGCGATCACTGCGCTCTTCTGCGACGACGATCTGCTCGCCGCGGCCGCCTACCGCGCAGCTCGCGAGCTGAAGCTGCGCATACCAGAGGATCTTTCGGTCGTCGGCTTCAACGACATCGAAGTCGCCCGCGTCCTTTCGCCCGAACTGACCACCGTGGCGATTCCTGCCGAAGAGGTCGCGCGAGGCTCGATCGAACTGCTGCTCGAGCAGATGACCAGCGGCATCCGCCAGTCTGCGCCGCGCGTGCTCCCGTTGCAGTTGAAGATCCGCGGCTCGACCGGTTTGGCTGCGCCATGCCCTGCCTCGGTGCCGGGCGGGTAGTGTCTTCCGGGCGGGGTTCGGCTATCGCCGCATCTCCGCCATTGGTTCTGGCCGCGGCAGTCAGTTGGGACGTCAAGACCGCTGGGCTTGCAACCGTTTGGTCAACTGGCCGGGCGTGCTCCTTGGCGGCTTGAATGGCAGCGCCGGCGGCGAACCTCGCAAATGAGTGCTCCCGGTCGGCGGGGCCCTTTCGACACCCGGGTCAATAACGGGGCCCCAGCAAAGTCGATCCGACGACCACCTGTCGAACGGGCGACGAGCGTCTCCGAAGTTCGGGCGGGTTCGATGCCATGCTCGAAACGCTGGCCGAACTGGTCGAGCGAGACGCTACCGCCGACAAGATCGAGGCGCTTCTGGCCGACAAGGGCTACGATGCTGACGCCATTCGGGAAGAATTGGTAAAGGTCGGTATCGAAGCCGTCATCGCGGTCAGGCGCAGCCGAAAGGACCCCGCGCCGAAAGATGCGGAGAAATACAAGTGGCGCAATCTGATCGAGCGGTTGTTCAACAAACTCACGAATTCGCGGCTAGTCGCAATCAGATATGACAAGACCAGCGAGTCCTATCTCGGCTTCCTCGCCATCGCAGCCGTCAAGCTGTGGCTACCCTTTTGTCCAAGAAGCCTGGACGGCCAACAACACACACACGCTCTGTATCGGCAGCAACGGACGCGCAATACGGACGCCCGTCGCTCCGCGCGAAGGCAATCCGCTAACATTCGCTTAACGCTTGGGGTTGACTATCGGAAGGCGCGCTTCACCGGTCGGAAGTGCCCCTGGGCATTTGACGGTGGGATCGCCACGAGTACGACGATCGTACTGCAGAGGCCCCAGATCTCAAAGGGAGACCAGGCGTGCGAAATTCTTGCGGAGACAGATGAAGACCCGGCCTGCTCCGACCCTGACCGCCGCTATTGTCGGCTTCGTGGCGCTGGGCGCAATTCTCGCTGCCGCCGGCAGCTGGTATCTCGTCACCACGCGCAGCGCTCAGTTTCGCCAGGATGCCCAGGCGGAGGCGGTGACGGTGCGAGCCCGCGGGCTCGCCCTCGATTTTGCCCGAACCTTGCGCCAGGAGTGGCGCAACGCGCGCACGATCGCGGACGACATTGCGCGCCGGGAAACCGCGGTGGTGCGCTCTGCGCTTGATCTCGTCGTGGGGGATGGAACGCGGGTCTCCTGGGCCGGTATCGCGGATATCGAAGGCCAGGTGCTCACGTCCTCGGGCGGACTTCTGGAGGGTCGGGACGTCTCGCAGCGACCATGGTTCCAGCGGGGGCTAGAGGGAGACTTTGCTGGTGACGTTCACGAAGCCGTGCTTCTGGCACAGCTGCTTCCGGCGCAGGACGGAGAACCGCGCAGGTTTCTGGACCTGGCCACTCCGGTGCGGTCGCAACAGGGCGACATCGCCGGGGTTCTCGGCCTGCATCTCGACCATGGCTGGGCCGCGAACTATCTGCGGGAAACCGCCACGGCACTCGAAGTCGATGCATTCGTGATCAATCGCGAAGGCGTTGTCGTCATCGGAACGGACGAATCGGTCACCGGCATCGGTGCGCTTCCGAGCGTCCGCGCCGCGATGACCGGGGTAAGCTATACCGGAAACGAGCGCTGGCCCGATGGCCAGGAGTACTTTGCAACCGTCGTTCCGCAGGTCGCCTATGAGGATCTTCCCTCATTCGGCTGGAGCATGGTCGTGCGCATCGATCGAGACGCGATCGAAAGCAGTCCCCAGTTTGCCGCGCTGGCCACCATAGGTATAGCCTTCGGCGGCGTGCTCGTCCTCATGACGATCGTCTTCGTCCAGCTTTTCGCACGACCCTTCGGTCAGTTGGCAAAGAGTGCCGCGTCGATAATGCGGGGACAGGAGGTCTATCCATACGAGTCGAGGAGCACTGCCGAGGTCCAGACCCTCAGCGCCGCGGTCGCTCGACTTCAGACCGCAGGAAGTTCGGGGCGCCCCGGTGACTAGAAGGAAAGACGCCGTGCGAGGTCTCCAATGAGGCCGCTGAATCGGGTCTGTGTGACGCCTGGGGCGCCGCCGGTTGCATAGAAGCGCTTCAGGAGGGCCTCGTACTGATCTAGACTCGGTTCGAGCAGCAGTCTCGCGCCGTCTTCTCCGGGAGAAGACACGACCGCCCGCACTGAACCGACACCGTCAATTTCGATCTCGACCGGTCGATCGTCGGGTAGGGCCGCGCCCCTGACACGCACCGTGTTTTGCGTCAGTCCGGTGATCCAGACCCGAATTGTCTCCTCGCCGATGACGATCCTTGCTCGCTCCGGCTGATCGCCGAGGTGGCGCTCGCGACGCGGAAGCTCCACGCAGACGATGATGGTCACCGCCAGAACCAGCAGGTTGTAGAAGGTCCAGAAGAGTATGACGAGCTTGCCATCGCCGGAGTCGTTGTAGGCGAACCGATCCGAGACGATGCCGATCGTGACGCCGGCGAGCGTTGCAATGAACAGCAGCAGGAACGGCATCATCAATCGCCACTGCACGACCACCCGGCTTCTGTCGCCGCCTTTGGCCGTCACCGAAAATGGATGACCCTTGGGTTGCAGCAGTCCGGTCCAGGCCGCACGCGTGATCGGCATGGCACCCAGGAGCTGGCTGACGTCGTTGACGATCGGAACGACGAGCCCGCCGGAGACGAAGTTGAGCGAAATCAGAACCCAGACGAAATAGACGCCGAAATAGCTCAGCACATCCGGGACCGACGCATCGACGACGGTGATGTTGAAGAACCAGTACAGAAGCGGGAACACCAGCGCCGCAAGGCGGAACCCGAAGCTCATCGCCCAATAGAGCACGGAGTCGACGACGCTCCACCGATCTCGGATACGCAGGCCGTTCCGGCCGAACGGACCTAGGCGGCCGCGGGCAATCTGCATGAGCCCAAGGCACCAGCGGGCGCGCTGGGTGATGTATTCCTTCAGTCCCTCGGGGGCGAGCCCCTCGGTCAAGGCTTCATTCAAATAGACCGTTCTGTGCCCCCGGTCCTGCAGGGCAAGGGTCAGCATGAAGTCTTCGGTAATGCTCTCCGTGGGAAAGCCGCCAATCTCCGAGATTGCGCTCCACCGCACAACGGAGGAGGTGCCGCAGCAGAAGGCGATACCCCAGGCATCCCGCGATGGCTGCAGGTGATCGAAGAAGAAGCGTTGCTCGTCGGGGTAGGAGCGGCTGAGGCCGAGATTGTGCTGGATGGGGTCGGCGTTGAAGAAGTGCTGGGGCGTCTGCACCAGACCGACGTCTGGTTCATGGAACAGGGCGATGGTGCGCTTGAGGAAGTTGCTGTGCGGGACGAAGTCGGCGTCGAGGACGGCGAGGAAGTCCGGGGGACCTTCTGCGGCCAGGAGATCGAGAGCGTGGTTCATGTTGCCCGCCTTGGCCCCCTTGTTGTCGGGCCGGGTAACATGGCGGACTCCGCGTGACGTGCAGAAGTCTCGCAGCCATGGCCGCTTTCCATCGTCCAGAACCATCACCTCGAAACGGGAGT
>VFQQ010004496.1_pt1 | contig 12261 bp, 7 predicted proteins | sample 3512341 | NCBI WGS metagenome assembly VFQQ01 (sample SAMN10412373, study PRJNA504923) | tailings metagenome | isolation source: Relicate 2 Philex TSF1 revegetated site | place: Philippines: Tuba, Benguet | collected 2017-08-29 | reverse complement strand
AATTCAAGTCCGTTCGATAAATAGTCAAACGAGCCGTTGAGTTCTGAAACTCGGTCTTTACAGCGGTTTATTTGTTTAATGTCCGCTTGTTGTCTTATACAAGAATTGTTGTCCATAGCACAAAGGTAGTCAATTTGTTTATTTAAGCAACTGCTAAAATATAAAATGTCAAAAAGAACCCGATTTTGTCTGACGGGTTGTGTCGTCATAGCCTTGCCACTAACGGTTTGCGGCTTGGCGAAGGTGGCGATTTAACCACTGAACTTTCATACGAAGCACACACTTCAAATTTACGAAAAACTGTCATACGAAGTACTGAACCGCCACTTTTGCCAAACCGCTGTTATCAGCTGCCCTTCTGTCTGTCCGAAGTGTTGTCGTTGTTGAATATACACTGAATTGTCCACGTTGTTTACGGTCTGGTCTGCGGTAAACGGGTGCGGTTGCTTGCACTCTCTTTTGCTTTTGCTGCGTTTGCCTGTGCGTGGTGGCAAAAGCAAATGTGAGTGCAAATGCGTGGGCTTTGTATGCACTGTCGTTATGATTGCAGGTTTCACTGTCCGCTTACAATTTTATTTTCAAACTTCATCAAATTCAAACTTGTCAAAATTACTATAAGCGTTACTCCTACGTCTGCTGCAATGGCGAAAACCAAATTGCTGTAACCAATGAATGCAAGGGTTATGAAAATCAATTTTACTGCTATGGCTCCGATGGTGTTGAATTTTATTCTGCGTAAAGTTTTTTGACTTAACCGAATTAAAAACGGAATGAGTGAAAGTTTATCATTCATCAACGCAATGTTGGCGGTTTCTATTGCGGTGTCGCTTCCTGCTGCTCCCATTGCAATACCTACGGTGCTTTGTGCAAGGGCTGGTGCATCATTGATGCCATCACCTACCATTGCTACAAATTTATATTGCTGTAAAAGTTCTTTGATTTTTTCGGCTTTGTTTTCGGGTAGCATATTGCCGAATATTTTTTTGATGCCTACTTGTTGTGCTACATAGTTTGCTGCCTTTTCGCTGTCGCCTGTGAGCATTACAGGTTCTATATTCATTGCTTCAATTTCTTTTAACGCTGCTGCACTGTCAGGTTTTATTTCGTCCATCAATCCTATAATCCCTGCAACTCCATTTCCGAAACTTACCACTACACTTGTTTTACCTTGTGAAGAAAGTTGCTCTACAATTTTTACGGCCTCGTTGTCTATTGTTTGCGTTTCTTGAATAAAATCTAATTTGCCTACATAAATTGTTTCATCCTCACAAACTAAACATTTTGCTGTTGCCCCTTTGCCCATAATGCTTTTGAAACCTTCGGTTTTGTGGGGTTCAAATCCTTCTTTGCGGCTTGCATCAACAATGGCTTGTGCCAATGGATGCTCGGAAAATATTTCTGCTCCTGCGGTGCAAGCCAATAGTTCTTCACGGCTTGTTCCGTTCAATGGAAAAATGTCTGAAACAATTGGATTTCCGAAAGTGATGGTCCGTGTTTTATCCAATGCAATTGCTTTGATTGATGCCAATGCCTCAATGTATTTGCCGCCTTTTACCAATGCTCCTTTTGCTGATGCGTTTCCAATGGCTGCGTAAATGGCTACGGGTGTAGATATAACCAATGCACACGGACAAGCAATTACTAAAAGTGTAATGGCTTGCTGTAACCAATGGTTAAAATCTAAATTCAAAACAAAAACTGGAACAACAAACAGTAAAATAGAAAGTGCAAGCATTACAGGCGTGTAATACTTAGCGAATTGCTGAATGAATTTTTGTGTTTCACTTTTGTTTGCCGTTGCTTCAAATGTTAAGCGAATGATTTTTGAGAAAGTGGTATCAATGGAAAGTTTTGTTGTTTCCATTTCTATGAAACCATTTTTGTTGAGTGTTCCTGCAAACAGATTGTCGCCTGTGCGTTTGTCTTTTGCAATTGGTTCGCCTGTGATGGCTGCTTCATCAACCAATGTTTCGCCCGAAATAATTTTGCCGTCAAGCGGTATCATTTCTCCTGCTTTCACTTGAATGATTGTGCCGATTGCAATTTTATCAATAACCACATTTGCATTTTCTGATTTTACAAATGCTGTTTTAGGTGCTTTACTTACTAATTCATCTAACGCAGATTTTGAATTTTCTATGCCAATATCTTCTAAGCGTTCGCCTAATACATATAGCACTACCAAAACGGCTGCTTCGGGAAATTCCTTTAAGTAGAATGCACCTACAACTGCTACAAGCATTAAAAGGTTGATATTGCTGAATTGGAGTTTGAAGATTGCTTTTACTCCGTTCCATAAAACATTGTAGCCAATGCCTAAAATGAAAACAGCGAAAACAAAAGGTGCATACGGCATTGGTATATGGATGCCGATGATGGATAAAACTTCTAAGGCAACCACTATTGTGATTGCCAAAAGAAGAAACATAAATTTTTTGTCGTTGATTGGAAGTTTCATGGTTGATTTTTTTAAATTTCTTTTTTCATTATGTAAAAATATGTGTAATAATGGTCATGGGAAGTTGTATAGGCAGTTGCTAATTTCCAGCCTTTCAAATTCATATATTCTAAAACATCTTCTATTTTTGAAAAGGATTGAATTTTGTTTGTGATTTTTTCTCTGATTATGGAATCTGTAGAAAAATACTTTTGACCAAACGAAATGGTAATATTAAAACCATATCCTTTTTCAAAAAGTCCTTTTTTGACGGCAGTAAACTCAAAATATTGTTCCGTTGGTTTCATACTATCAGTTTGACCATGCACTCCAAAGGTTAGTGCTAAAAATAGAATTAATAATACAGGTTTCATTTCTTACTTAATTAATGTGCGTGAGCTTCTCCTTTGTTGTTCATTTTAGCCAATATAAAAAATGCTCCGTTTACCACTACTTTACTGTTGGCTGGAATTTCTTTTAGTAACGTAATTTCGCTGTAACCAACATCGGTAGTGCCTTTGCGAACGGGTATTTTTTCAAAGGTTGTTCCTTCTTCTTTGTGTTCAGGTTCTTCTTTTTCACTATGCTCGTGTCCGTGTTCATCGTGTTTGTGTTCGGCTGTTTCAGTTTCGCTATGGTGTTCTTCTTCCTTGTGAGCATCGGTTACAATAAAAATATAATCCTGCCCTTCGTGGTTTACAATTGCGTTGGTTGGCACTGCATCAACGGTAGCATTTTCCAAACTTACCAATGCTGTAATACTCATTCCGTCAATTAAGCCTTGTTTGTTGCCTTTTACCATTGCGTGAACTGCAACGGCTTTGGTGTTTTGCTCAAAAGTGTTGCTTATTGCGTAAACATCTGCATCGTATTCTTTCCCGGGATTATTGGTAAGGGTGAAATGTATGGTTTGCCCAACTTTTAGTTTTTGCAAATCTTTTTCATACACATACAAATCCAAATGCAGTTGGCTGTTGTCCACTATTTCGGCAATGGGATTGTTGGCATCTACATAGCTGCCAATGTTTACCATTACATTGCTGATAGTGCCGTTTATGGGGCTTGTAATATTTACAACGGCTTGGATATTTTCGCTTGTGAGTGAAGTGGTGTTAATACCGATTAACTCTAATTGCTTTTGCAAACTTGCTTTTCGTGCTTTCAATGTTTTAAGTTCTGCATCGGCTGACTGCAAGTTTTTCAATGCTCCTGCATTGCCTTGTTGCAATTCTTTTTGTCGGGCAAATTCTAATTGTGCCAATTCTGCTTTTGAAGAAACGCTTAAAAATTCTTCTTGCATTGTGATGAAAGAATTGTTTGAAATAGTGGCAATTACTTGTCCTTTGCTTACAGCATTTCCAGTTTGCACCAAAATAGATTTGATAACTCCGCCCAATGATGCTGTGGCGTTTGCACGGTTTTGATTTGGCACTTTTAAAATTCCATTGGCTTTGAGTGAGGCGGTGAGTTGCTTTTTTTCAATTCCACCCAACTCAATTTTTATAGATTTCATTTGCTCGGCTGTAAGCATTGCCGTGTTGGAGTTTTCGTGTTCATCGTGATGCTCGGTTTCCTCTCCGTGCGTTTCTGTTTTTTTGCTGTTGCAGGATGCAAATACTATTGATGTTGCAATGGCTGCTATAAAGATTATATTTTTCATCGTTGTGAATTTTATTTGTTAGTTAAGAAATTGATATTGATAATGGATTGGTTGATTTGATTAACCGATTGCAGATAACTTAACTGCACATCGGTGGCGGTTTGCAAGGCTTGTAAGTATTCAATGTAACCTATGTCGCCACTTTTGAAACCAACTTTTGCAGTGCTGATAATTATGTCAGCATTGGGCAAAGCGGTTGATTTGTAATAATTGTATTGCGACAAATTTTGGTTGTATTGCTGAAAAGCATTTTGCAATTGGTTTTGTAAAATTAATTTTCCGTTGTCGGCTTCTTTTTGCAATGCTTGCTGTTTATAGTCAAGCGATTTTATTTTTGAAGCGTTGCTGAAAAACGTAATTGGAATACTGATACCTACATTAAAACCTTGAAAACGTTTGCTACCGTCAAAATTTACATCTGCTCCATTGATGTTTTGCACTCCAATTAACGACTGGTTGAAATAACCCACATTAAAATCGGGCAAGGTAGATGCTGTTTCTAACTTTTTGTTTTGTTCAGCAATTATCGCTTGCTGATACAATACTTTAAGCGATGGATTATTTGCAAGTAGTGTTGTGTCAAACGAACTGCTTAACACAAGCGGTTGCCAATTACTATTTACTGTAATTGTAAAATCTTCGCTTGTATTCATTAGCGTTTTCAGCGAATTATAAGCCGTTGCAAAATCGGTTTCGTTTTGTTTAAGTAACTGCGAAAGTTGTCCCCGCTTGGTTTCGGCTGTCGTTTTCTCCAACAAATTTGTTTCGCCTGTTTTGTATCGCAAAGCTGCTGCACTTACAAAATCGTTATACAAACTATCTAAAGATTGCAATTGCTTTTTAGTAGTTTGTAGATACTGCAACTGATAAAACCAGTATTGAACTTGTGCTTTTATTTCGCTGGCTGTGGCTTGCTTTTGCAATTCGCTACTTCGCAATTCGGCTTTATACAAACCTGATTTTGCAGTAAAATAAGTCGGGAACGGAATACTTTGTGAAACCTGAAATGCCTTGTCCTGATTGATGCTGTTGTATTGCCCGAACTGGAAATTGACATTCGTTTTTGGTAATTCAAACACTGATTTTTTCAAAGTTGTGGAGGATTGCACATTGAGTTGTTGCGATTGGATTTCTAAATTGTTTTTCAATGCGGTGCTTATTGCATCATCAACCGAAATTGTTTTGGTTGTTGGCGTTTGAGCATTGGCAGTATTGAATGAAAGCAAGGCGAAAACTATAATTGCAGTTGCTGATACTTTGCGTTTTGGCTTTCTGATTTTAGAAAACATCACATAAAGCAAAGGCAAAACAAAAAGTGTAAGGAAAGTTGCAGTAAGCAAACCTCCAATTACAACGGTTGCCAAAGGTTTTTGCACTTCTGCACCTGCACTGTGCGAAAGTGCCATTGGTAAAAATCCTAAAGATGCAACGGTGGCAGTCATTAACACGGGTCGCAAACGGATTTTAGTTCCTTCTTTTATGCGTTGGATAATGTCAGTCATTCCGTCTTTTTCCAATTGGTTAAAAGTTCCAATCAACACAATACCATTTAAAACGGCTACTCCAAACAATGCGATAAAACCAATACCAGCCGAAATGCTAAAAGGCATATCACGAATAAGCAAGGCAAATACTCCACCTATGGCACTCATTGGAATTGCTGTATAAATTAGGGTTGCTTGTTTTACTGAACCAAATGTGAAATACAACAACATAAAAATGAGTGCTAAAGCTACTGGTAAAGCAATCATAAGGCGTTTGCTCGCTGCTTGCAGGTTTTCAAATGTTCCTCCATAAGTGTAATAATAGCCTTCAGGCAATTTTACTTTTTCGTTCAATTCCTTTTGAATATCAGTAACTACACTTGCTACATCTCTACCCGAAATATTGAAGCCTACAACAATTCTACGTTTACCATCTTCTCGGCTAATCTGTGCAGGTCCCAATTCCATTTTTATTTCTGCTACTTGCGATAATGGAATTTGAGTTCCGTTTGTAGTTGGAATGTATAAATGGCTTACATCGTCAATGTTGTTTCGGTGTGTGCTGTCTAAGCGAACCACTAATTCAAATTTGCGTTCGTTTTCATAAACTACACCTGCTCCACCACCTGCAAAAGCGGTGCTTACAATGTGGTTAATGTCCTCAATGTTCAAACCATAATTGGCAATTTGCGAACGGTTATATTTGATTACGATTTGTGGAAGTCCTGCCACTCTTTCAACACTTGGTTCGGTTGCACCGTCCACGCTTTGCACCACTGAATTTACTTTGTTGGCATAACTTAAAAGTGTGTCCATATTTTCACCAAAGATTTTAACGGCTACATCTTGGCGAATTCCAGTCATTAGTTCATTAAATCGCATTTGAATGGGTTGGTTTTTTTCAAAGAAAACCCCAGGGATTGTGTTGAGTTTTTCTTCAAATTCTTCTGCCAATTCATCATAAGAAACATCACGTTTCCAATCGCTTTGCGGTTTCAGAATTATCATCATATCTGTTGCTTCGGGAGGCATTGGGTCGGTGGGAACTTCTGCTGCCCCTGTTTTTCCGACAACCATTTTTACCTCATCAAATTCTTTGATTAGTCGGGATGCTTGCATAGAAGTTTCCAAACTTTGAGAAAGTGATGTGCCTTGCGGTAAAATGCAATGAAAAGCAAAATCGCCTTCCTGTAAGGTTGGGATAAATTCTCCACCCATTTTTGAAAACAGGAAAACAGAAAATGCAAACACTGCAACGGTTGCAACTACAATTACTTTTTTGAAACGGATGGCTTTTTCTAAAAGCGGTGCATAAATGCGTTGAAAGAAATTCATCATTCTATCGCTAAAGGTTGGCTTGTGCGAAATGGTTTTTGGTAAAAACGCTGCACACATCATTGGAATATAGGTAAGCGATAAAATCAATGCTCCAAAAATGGCGAAACCAACGGTTTGAGCCATCGGGCGAAACATTTTTCCCTCAATGCCAATAAGGGTAAGAATAGGAATGTAAACGATGAGAATAATGATTTCGCCAAATGCTGCGCTGCTTCGGATTTTAGATGCTGATTGAAAAACTTCCTCATCCATTTCTTGCTGTGTTAGTTTGCCGATTGTTTTTCGCAAACCCAAATGGTGCAAGGTGGCTTCTACAATAATTACTGCACCGTCCACAATCAAACCAAAGTCAATTGCTCCTAAACTCATGAGGTTGGCACTTACGCCAAATACATTCATTAATCCCAATGCAAACAGCATTGATAAAGGAATGGCAGAAGCTACAATCAGTCCTGCCCGAAGATTTCCAAGAAACAAAACCAAAACGAAGATTACTATTAAGGCCCCTTCAATCAGGTTTTTTTCTACGGTGCTGATGGCTCTGTTTACTAAATCGGTTCTGTCAAGGTAGGGTTCTATTATTACATCTTGTGGCAAGGATTTTTGAATGGTTTGCATTTTGTCTTTGATGCGGCTTACCACATCTGCACTGTTTGCACCTTTCAGCATCATTACTACTCCACCTACGGCATCTACTTCACCGTTGTAAGTCATAGCACCGTAACGCACGGCACTACCTAAATGCACTTCGGCAACATCCTTAATGAGAATGGGAATACCGTTTGCGTTTGTTTTTACAACTATGTTTTTGATGTCGTCAAACGAACCAATCAAACCAACTCCGCGAATAAAATAGGCGTTTGGTTTTTTATCAATGTATGCTCCGCCTGTATTTTCATTGTTCTTTTCTAAAGCAGTAAAAATTTCGGGAATGGTTATTCCCATAGCAATAAGTCGGTCGGGATTTACGGCAACCTCATATTGTTTGAGTTGTCCGCCAAAACTGTTTACCTCCGCAATTCCGGGTGTGCCATAAAGTTGACGGGCAACAATCCAGTCCTGCATTGTCCGCAAATCCATAGCGGTGTATTTGCTTTCGCTTCCCTTTTTTGGGTGAATGATGTATTGATACACTTCGCCCAACCCAGTGCTTACAGGTGCTAATTCAGGTGTGCCTACACCTTTTGGGATTTTACTTTCGGCTTCCTTTAGTCGTTCGTTAATCAGTTGTCGGGCAAAGTAGATATCCACTTTGTCGTCAAACACAACGGTAATTACCGAAAGTCCGAAACGGGAAATGCTACGCAATTCCTCCAAATCGGGGAGATTGGCAATGCTTTGTTCTATTGGGTAAGTTACCAACTGTTCAACCTCTTGTCCTGCAAGGGTAGGGCAAACCGTAATGATTTGCACTTGATTATTGGTGATGTCGGGAACTGCGTCAATAGGCAGTTTGCTTGCACTCCACACTCCCCAAACAATGAGTGCAAGTGTCATCAATGCGATGATGAATTTATTTTTTATGCTGAATGCAATTATTTTGTCTAACATTTTTTTAATCAGTTTAATGAATGAATACATGATTACTTGCGGTGCGTTAGCACCGTAAGTAGGGTTGTTTTGTTCCGCTGAAAGCGGAACATCATAAATTCATTAACTGATTTTTGGCGGTTGCCAAATAGACAAATACACCACTGAAATAAATGAGGGGTTGTAAATCGGGAATTTGTCTAACGAAACTGGAATGTGAAGGGCTAAACTGTAAGAAGTAAAAGAACTGCTGAAAGTTTGTCCGCAGCAAGCACACATACAAAAAGGTGAGCAATTCTCGGTGTCGCTGTCGTGGTCTGAGTGGTCGGTAGTGGCGAAAGTAGATTGGTCTGAACCCTGATATTTACAGTCGTCCTTGTCGCTGCAAGGCATAACTGCCAGAGCCAACAAGTAAAAACTAAATATGAGTGTCAAAACTTTTTTCACGGGGCAAATGTAAGTAAAAAATTTGTCGGTTTAGCACAAAACTGTCGGGTGGCACTGGTGCGGTTGGGCAAAATAAAATGTGCTGCAAAAGCGGGTCGGCTTGTGGGTGGCTTTGCAGCTCTTTTTATTTTGCGAAGGGATAGCCAAACGGCTTTGCCGAAAATTGCACTGTCGGTCGGGTTTTGTCTGTCGGTTGATGGTTGCTCTGTCGGATAGGGTTGCTGATAACGTTTTCGGGCTTTGCGTTCGGGCGGGTTTCGGAGCACAAAATTGTCAACCTGCACTACACTTGAATAGAAGCACAAAGCTCCAAGTTTGCACGTCACCCCGCCTGACGCAAAACCCGTGTTGGCGGCAGTTTTTTTCAATATAGTTTTTTTAAGTTGTCAATCCAGTCTGGTATCTGGTATTCATCAGTTAATTTTTCTACATAATTATTTGCAAAATCAAATTTGTTATTGTCTGCGTTGAAAAAATTCTCTAGTATTTTTTGTTTGCTAACAGACAGGTCGAGTGCAAAGAAACTTGCTACTTCTTCTGGATTGTTGATGTCTTTTAAAATGTTTTCAAGTTCTGGGTATTTCTCTCTAAAGTCTGTCAAAGTCTCAACAAATAATTTTCCGTTTAAAGCATCTTCAATTTCTGTTCGGGGTGAAACAGGATTCGATTCTATTCGCACCATTATAGTTTTTCTGTCCTTTTCAACATTTACTATTCTGTAGCACAAAAGATTCTTTAAGTCGTCTCTTGTTGGATATTGAACCAAATCTATATCTGTGTCAGATATTAAAATAACCTTGCCCTTAATTTCTTTTTTAAAATCTTCATATGCAACTTGAAGATTATTGTAAATTCTTTTTATCTCCGTTGCACCACCAACAGGTATAATTCTTAACTTCTTTTCTTTTTTAATGTCTGCGAAATATTTTTCAAAATAAATCTTCTCAGATGAACCTTCACAAATAAGCCAATTATAAGGTTCGTCAGTTAATATGCTTGTTACAACTGATTGAGTAAAATCATTGATACTCTTTAAGCGAATATCATAGGGTAGTTTCCCTTTGGAAGATTTTACAGCTTGTTTTACTTCTTCTCTGTAGCTACTTACACTTACTAAGTCAAAATGATGTTCGTTATTGTTTTTAGAGATTACGCAAACGCAACCATCTTCAACAGTAGGAATAAACCCATACCAATGTGTTGTAAAAATGAGTTGTTTACAAAGTAGGCTTACTTCAAAAAGTTTGTTGAATTGGTCATAGCAGGCGGACATATGCAATGAAGATTCAGGTTCATCAATTGCAAGAATAATTTTGTTAGTGTCCTTACGATAACTTTTAAGAAAATGATAAGCTAATTCTATTATTGCCTTTTGTTTTTCACCTGAACTTAATGCTGACATTTCCAACCAGTGAGAACCTTCTATTTTGTGAAGTTTTCTAATCTTAAAATATGCTTCAACTATTAGTTTGTAAACATCGTGTTTTCTTAGGTTTACTTGTCGTTCTCCTATTGTCCTAAATGAATATTCTACTAAAACAGTAGTTAAAGAGTCAATAAAATTATTTAGGTTTTGATTAATTTCTTGAATCTTATTTTGAGGAACGCATTTCTCAACTATTTCTGTAAGTGTTTCGCCCATTAAAGATTGAATTTCTTTAGTCTCTAATTGAGTAAAACTGTCAGGGTCTATATCTTTTGGAATATAAATGTATTCAACTAAACCTTTGAGTTCAATTAATAATGGTTCAAATATTTTAACTTGTTCATCATTAACAGTTTGAAGTGATTTATCAAAGTCATCAATAAAAGTTTCGCCAATTTTTCTATTGTTAAAAAATCCGAGACTTACTGTGTTATCATAAGTCACGCCTATTGGCAGAAGTAATGCTGTGTCTTTACTATGTTCACGTTTAATAATTGATAACTGTTCTGAAAATGTTTTAAATTGTTCTCTACTTTGCGAATGAATGTCAGATTCTTCCATTTGCCAAATGCAATCACTCAGTTTTTTGGCGAGTTCAAAGTTGTCTAGTTTAAGACCATCAATTTTAAGTAAAAATGTAGGGACAATATAAGGTCGTGTTGTTTGGTGTCCGCTCTTTTTAGTTACTATGTTGTAATTCCACTGACGCCCATTGAAAAAACTGTCCAAAGCTTCTAATACGGAACTTTTACCTATACCATTATTCCCAACTAAGCCACTGAAATTTTGTCCGTAAGTAAGGGGAACATAGTTTATCCCTGAATATGTTTTTATGTTTCTTAGTATTGTTCCTATTATCATTGCTGTGTCATTTTAAAATTGCCGCCAACGGTTTGCGGCTTGGCGTAGTGGCGGATTTTTAGCACAAAAGTTCAATCGAAGAACTGCACTTGAACCTACCACAAAACTGTCATACGAAGCACTGAACCCGCCATTACGCCAAACCGCTGTTACTGGCTGGCGTTCTTTCACTATGTCGTTTTCAAGTTCTCTGTCCACCGTTAAAATTAGGTTATGCTTTTAAAAATTCTTTGATTTCTACTTGTTACCAAATGTAATGTATGGTCTTTATATTTTTTATACTCGTCAATTGTCTGCGGTAAAGGAGGTCTGTTGAAGTTGTCAAATGGCAATGAAAATTCAACTTGGTCTTGTGAGTCAACAAAGTCTTGCAAGTGAAAATAGTCAACGTAACCTTTGAAGTCAACAAAAAGGTCGAAGAAGTCTTTGTAGTTAGTCAATGTTTTTGTGAGAGGGCTTTCCTCGTCAAAGTAAAATCGTCTTATGCATTCTAAAGTCAAGTCAAACCTGTCACATAGTGTTCTGCTTACGCCTCTGGCTTGATTAATTGTGAAACCATTCTTTTTATGTGCAGGGAAAATTATGTGTCCACCGATTGTCCGCACTTTATGTTTCAGTTCTTCACGTTCTTCGTCTGAAAGCCAACCGTCAAATTTATTATTGTATTTGCCGTCAAAATGCGGACACATTCTGTCACTCGATAAACTCATACAAACATTATTTTTCATAAGCAGTCTGCCGTAACTGTCACCTTTAATTTCTAAAATAAATGTCTGTCCGTTTGGCAATATTTTGCTCCATAAATGTTTGTGTGCCTGATAAAGTTTTGGGCTATCAGTGTCTGGGTCACCACATTTACTGTCTTGCCGAAAGTCAAAATTTATGTCAATTAATTCTGCTGTGTTCACTCGTTTTCAATTTGTTTGTGCGGTCGTCCTACGCTTGCCAGTAACGTTTTGCAGCTACCCGAAGGTGGCGATTTCGAAGCACTTCACTGTCAACCAAGCACAAACTTTGATAGAAGCACAAAGCTTGATTTAACCACTGAACCGCCACTTTTGGGTAGGTGCTGTTAGTG